>ENA-UOYA01003169-UOYA01003169.1-activated-sludge-metagenome-genome-assembly--contig:-NODE-3169-length-14916-cov-18.774107_pt1 | contig 14916 bp, 12 predicted proteins | sample MGYA00238163_ERZ764804 | MGnify/ENA primary metagenome ERZ764804 (study PRJEB28919, sample SAMN05720223) | activated sludge metagenome | isolation source: Anaerobic digester | place: Hong Kong...
CGCAATTGAGCGATGCCGGCAAGCTGGTCCTGGTTCTCCTGATGTTCTGGGGACGTGTGGGGATCGTGACCTTCCTTTATAGCCTGGTGAAGCGGGAGGCACGGGGAAAGGTCTCCTATCCCGACGCGGAAATCCCGGTGGGTTAGGGAGGGGAAAACGTGAAGAAAGAGGAAAAAGTCATCCTGGTCGTTGGTCTCGGGCGTTTTGGCCAGGCTCTATGCAGGACTCTCGCGGAGCAGGGGAACCAGGTCATCGCCGTGGACCGCTCGCGGCAGCACGTCGAGGAAATGGCCGATGTCGTGGACCTCTCCGTTCAGGCGGATGCCACGGAAGAGGAAGCCCTTGCAAAGGTCGGGGCAAAGGAGGCGGACATCGCGGTCGTGGCGATCGGCCAGAACATCGAGGCCAGCATCCTGGCGACGACCATCCTGAAGGACCTGGGGATCGCGGTTGTCATCGCGAGGGCGCAGAATGCCATTCATGCCCGGGTCCTTGCCCGTGTGGGGGCTAACCGCGTCGTCTTCCCGGAGAAGGACATGGGGGAACGGCTGGCTTTCCTGCTGGTGCATCCGTGGATGTCCCACTTTGCCCAACTGCCGGGTTCGCGGTTTTACGTGGGAGAAATCCGGCCCTTGGCGGAAATGGAAGGAAAAACACTCAACGAACTGGATTTCAGGACGCGGTACAACGCGGTCGTCCTGAACATCAACCGCTCGGGGGAAATGTTCATCCCGCGGGCCGATACCGTGATCGAAAGCGGTGACAGGCTTCTCGTTGCTGGACTCAAGGAAGACCTTCAAAAATGGGTTGCGGAGTGAAACGGCGAAAAATGGCCTTGCTTTTTTTCTCCCGGTTCTTTATAATCACTCCAATTTCGTGGGGGGTGTAGGAATGGTTCGTCCGGTTGTCCAGTCCAGCTGTTGTTGTCGGTGGATTTTTTCCTGATCCACCGCGGCCCGCAGGGTCGCGGCGGCACCATTCGCTGCGGCCGGGGCTGCAAGGGCAACCGGTTCCTCCCATAGGAGAACTCCCGTATCGAAACGATGATCGGGCTGGCCGCGAGGGCAGCCCGATTTTTTGTTTTCGAGGGGAGGAGAAGCAGATGGGAGCATGGAGAACGCTTGTTGAGGATTACAAGGCGGTCAAGGATCGGGATCCGGCGATCCCTTCCGGGATCCGCGGTTTCTTCGAGGTCGTCCTTTGCACCCCCGGTTTCCAGGCGGTGGCGGCTCACCGGCTGATCCATTTTCTCCACGTCCGGATGCGGATTCCCGTTCTTCCAAGGTTCCTTGGCCTTCTTGTCCGCTGGTGGACGGGAACCGAGATCCATCCGGGGGCCTGCCTCGGAAAGGGGGTTTTCATCGACCACGCGGCGGGTGTGGTGATCGGGGAATCGGCGATCGTGGGGGACAACGTGACGCTGTTTCAGGGAGTGACCCTCGGGGCTACCGGCAACGAGAAAACCTGGAAAAGGCATCCGACCCTGGAATCGGGGGTCTTTGTGGGAAGCGGGGCTCGAATTCTGGGCCCGGTCACGGTAGGGAAGAACGCCCGAATCGGAGCCGGAAGCGTCGTTCTCAAGGATGTGCCTCCCGAAACGACGGTTGTCGGCGTCCCGGCTCGGGTCGTCAAATCCGGGGGACGGAGGGTCCCTTCCCCCCTGGAGCGTGCTGAGAGCAGAATCGAGGCCCTTGAGGGAATGGTCCGGGATCTCCAGGAAGAAGTCCAAAGACTTCGCGAGGCTTCGGCGTTTTATGGGCCGTCGAAGTTTAAAGCTGGGAAAGGGGTGGCCTGAGATGTCCTTTCGGGTGGATTCGCTGGTCTGTTTTTCTCTTGTCGGGAACACTCCGATGGCCCGGATCGAGGCCGGCGGGGGAACGGAAATCTGGATCAAGATGGAAGGGAACAACCCCGGGGGATCGATCAAGGACCGGGCGGCGTGGGGCATGCTGAGGAAGGCGGAAGAGGATGGCCTCCTGCGAGAAGGCGCGGTAATCGTCGAACCGACTTCCGGAAATACGGGGATCGCCCTGGCGATGTTGGGAAGGTCGTTGGGCTTACGGGTGATCCTGACGATGCCCGAATCGATGTCCGCGGAAAGGAGAGCGGTGCTCGCAGCCTACGGTGCAGAACTGATCCTGACCCCCGCCGCGGAAGGAATGGAAGGGTCGGTCCGGAAAGCCGAAGAGGTGACGCGGGAATTGAAAGGAGCCTTCATGCCGGGTCAATTCGACAACCTCGGCAACCCGTGGTCTCACCAGGTCACGACGGGGCCGGAGATCCTTAAAGCCCTGAAGGGGAAAGCCCCTTTCGCCTTCGTGGCGGGAGTCGGAACGGGAGGGACGCTTACCGGGGTGGGCAGGAGCCTGAAGTCGGCGTTCCCGGATGTCCGGATCATCGCGGTGGAACCCGCGAAAAGCCCCCTTTTGGGCGGAGGAACGAGCGGGCCCCACGGAATCCAGGGGATCGGGGCAAACTTTATCCCGAAAAATCTGGACCGCTCCCTCGTGGACCAGGTCGAGCCCGTGACGGACGAGGCGTCTTTTGAAATGACGCGGTGGCTGGCGAGGGAAAAGGGCCTCTTCTGCGGGATCTCCACCGGGGCCAACGTGGCGGCGGCCTTTTCGGTCGCGGCGAAAATGCCCTCACCCGGGATCGTGGTCACGGTATCGCCGGACCGCGGGGACCGGTATCTCAGCACGGGCGTCTTCGGACGGTTCTGAGGCTACTTCCTCCACGTTCCCGGGACGAACAGCATGAGGACGGTGAAGAGCTCCAGGCGGCCCAGGAGCATGCAGAACGAAAGGACCCACTTCCCCGCCGCCGGGATCGCGGCATAATTGTCCATCGGCCCCACGATTCCCAGGCCCGGGCCGATGTTGCCGAGGGTCGCCGCCACCGAGGAGATGCCCGAAACGAGGTCCAGGCCCAGTGCGGTCATGACAAGGGAGGCCCCGACAAAAAGGGCCATGTAGACGATGAAGAAAACCGTGACGGAGTTGATCGCCTCCCGCTCGACGACCTTTCCTCCGACCCTCGGAACGATCACGGCCCTCGGGTGGAGGAGCCGCCGGATTTCGGATCCGGCCTGCCTGGCAAGCAGGAGGATCCGGATGTTCTTCATGCCTCCGCCGGTGGAGCCCGCGCAGCCGCCCACGAACATCAGAACCAGCAGCAAAAGCTGGGTGTAAGCCGGCCACTTCTCGAAATCCGCAGTGACGAAACCGGTCGTCGTCAGGATGCTCACGACCTGGAAGGCCGAAAAACGCAGGGCCTCCCCGAGAGAGTCATAGGCGTTCCCTGAGAGGAGGATGACCATCACCGTCGCTGTTCCGATCAGGGTAACCCAGGAGTAGAATCGGAACTCCTCGTCCTTCCAGAAGACCGAAAGGCGCCCTCGGAGGGCGAAGTAGTGAAGGGTGAAGTTCGCTCCCGCCAGGAACATGAAGACGGTGATGATCCAGTCGACGAAAGGGCTTCGGTAGAAGCCGACACTCAGGTTCTTTGGAGAAAAGCCTCCCGTGGCCATGGTCCCGAAGGTGTGGGTGAGAGCGTCGAACAGGTTCATCCCGGCCAGCATGAGGAGGACCGTTTCGGTCAGAGAAAGAATGACATAGACCCCCCAAAGCAGGAGGGCTGTCTGCTGGATCCGGGGCGTCAGTTTCTCGGGCACCGGCCCGGGGACCTCCGCCTTGAAAAGCTGCATTCCGCCGACGCCGAGGAAGGGAAGGATGGCCAGGCTGAGAACGATAATCCCCATTCCGCCGAGCCAGTGGGTCAGGCTTCGCCAGAATAGAATCCCCCGGGGGTTGGCCTCGATGTTCGTCAGAACCGAGGCCCCGGTGGTGGTGAATCCGGACATGGCCTCGAAAAAGGCGTCCGTGTACGTGGAAACCGACCCCTGGAAGTAGAAGGGCAGGGCGCCGATGGCGGAGCACAGGATCCAGGACAGGCTCACGACGGCAAAGGCCTCCCTCGGCCCCAGATCCTTGGCGCTCGCGTTTCGGCCCAGGAAGAACAGGATCCCGGAAACCGACAGGCCGATCAAAAGGGAAGCACCCAGGGCGGCCAGGTCCGAGGAGCGGTCCCAGGCTGCCCACGCCATGCCCCAGAGGAGGAAGAGGGAGACGACGGTCGTCACCAGGCTCAGAACTTTTGCAACGATGGCGGGGCGCATTCCTCAGTCGGCTCCCAGCGTGTCCAGGGCCTTGTGGAGATGGTCCCTGGAAGAGAAGAACAACAGGTGATCGTTTTCCTTCAGGACGGTGTCACCCTTTGGGACGAAGACCTCCGCTCCCCTTTCCACGAGAGCCAGGATCACGCCTTTGGGGAGTTCCAGATCCATCACCTTTTTCCCGGCCGCCGGAGAATCCGGGGTGAGCGTGATCTCCCCCATCTCCGCGTCGATCTGGTCGATGACCGAAACCGCCCCCATTCCCCGGGGATAGCGGATCCGGTGGAGAATCGTCGAGGCAAGCGCTTCGTTCGGGTTCACCAGGGCGTCGGCATGAAAGGCCTCCTGGAGCTCCAGGTAGCTGCTTTTCCGGATCACGGCGATCGTCTTTCGGGCACCCAGGTTCCTGGCCACGGCAGAAAGGACGAGGTTCATCTCGTCGTTGGCCGTGGTGCACACGAATCCGTCCGTTTCCTCGATCCCCTCGTAGCGGAGGAGGTCGCTGTCGGTGGCGTCCCCGTGCAAGACCGTGGTTTTCCCGAGTTCCCGGGCCAGGATCTCGCATTTCTCCAGGTCGCGGTCGATCAGGCGGATGTCGACCTTCTGGAAGTTTTCTTCAAGGCGTTTCGCCACCTGGAATCCGATTTTCCCTCCTCCCACGATGATGACCCGGCGGAGCGGCCGGGCCGACTTGCCCGTGAAGAGTCCCGCAACTCGGTCCCGTTCTTCCCTGAGGGTGGCGACATAGCAGAGATCCCCTTCCAGGAGGACGCTTTCTCCCGAGGGGACAAAGCCGCTTCTTCCACGCCGGACGTAGACGATGATGGTTCGGAGTTTCTGGTACTCCCGCGTCAGGTCTTTCAGAGGGCGCCCCAGCAGGGGGGATCCTCCGGAAAGGGTGAAGCCGTAGATGCCGGCCCGTTCCTGCATCAGGGTCGCGGCGTGAAAGGAAGCTCCTACCTGGAGAAGTTCCTGGATTTCGCGGGCAACGCTCCGTTCCGGGGAGATGAGAAGGTCGACGTTCAGGTCCCGGGCCCAGGACTGGGTGTCGGTGAACTCGATGCTCCGGACCCGGGCCATCGTCTGGGGAACCCCGCTTCTCTTGGCGATCCAGCAGGCGAGGATGTTCACCTCGTCGCGGTCCGTGGCCCCGATCAAGAGGTCCACTCCTCCATCTCCCCCCAGGCCGGCTTCCTCCAGGACCTGCGGTCGCGCCCCGTTTCCCCGGACGACCCGGGCATCCAGCTCCTCGTCGATTTGCTGGGCCCGATCCTCGTCCCGCTCGACGATGGTCAGGTCATGACCGTCCCGAATGAGCTCCCTTGCGACATTCTGGCCGACTTCACCGGCCCCGACCAGGATGATTCTCATCGTCTCAATCCTCCATGTAGTCCGCCGGATCCACGATCCCGAGGGGAGGTTCTCCGGCGAGAAACCGACAAACGTTGTCCACTGCCGCCTGCAGGGCGACCGGAAAGATGCCGTTTACCAGGTTTGAGTTGTGGGGGGAGCCAAGGAAGTTCTCGAGGCGGAAGAAGGGGAAATGGACCCGGAATTCCCCGTGGGTTGCGGGTTCGATCCACCAGGTGTCAACGCCTGCCCGGAAGGAGGGGGTGGCCTTCAGGTGCTCGTACAGGGCTTCCTCCTGGATCAGCGCCCCTCGGGCCACGTTCACGAGGATGGCGTCTTTCCTCATCCATTCCAGCTGTTTCTTTCCGATCATCCCCCGCGTCCTGCGCGTGAGGGGAAGGCTCAGCACGACGACATGGGCGTCCCGCACGGCTTCCTCCAGCTGGTCCAACGTTCCGATCCAGTCGACGGGTTCCGGGGTTTGCCCCGTCGTGTTGACCGCGCGGATCTTCATACCGAGACTCCGGAAAAGCCGGGCCACGGCCTTCCCGATCCCACCGAAGCCCACGATCGCGGCCGAGGCCTTGCGGAACCAGAGACTTTCCCTGCTGTTGTCGAATTCTCCCCGCGCCAGTTTTGCGTGAAGGGGCAAAAGGTTCTTCCCCAGGGCCAGTGCCATGGCCAGGGCATGCTCGGCGAGGGGGTCCGCCCAGGCCCCCGCGTTGCTGCAAAGGATCGCCTGTTTGGGCATGAGGGGAAAAGGCAGGGCGTCAACACCGGCCAAAAGCGATTGGAAGAGCTTGAGGTTCTTGAGAAACAGCAGCTCCGGCGAGGGGATTTCCCGGCCGAGGATGAAGCTCAGCAGGACATCTGCGGATTCGAGGGCGGACCTGCGGCTTTCGATGTCGCCGAGGTCCTTGAGAAAAACCAGCCGGGACGATTCTCCCAGTTCCCGGTAAAGCAGCGACCGGGCTTCGCTATCGGCGGGGAAACTGACGACGATCACCGGGTTCCGTTCCAAGGCGGTTCCTCCCTGAAGGGCTTGCGCGATTTCCCCTGGGCGGGGACAATGCCAATCATAGACCAATTTCACCTTCCAGAGAAAGGGGACGGGAGCATGAAGGGCCGTTTTTGTGTCAAGGCAGCCGGCAGGATCCTTTTCACCGCGGCGTTGGCCATCGTTCTATCGGCCGTCGCGGCAAGCGCAGCCGAGTTTTCGGCCGACATGGTCATGAAGGGCCCAGACGGTCAGGCGATGTCCGGAAAGGTGTTCGTCAAGGGGCAAAAAATCCGGCAGGAGATTCAGCAGGACGGGGAACGGGTGATCACCATCCTCCGGATGGACAAAAAGCTTTCCTGGGTTCTCATGGTCGACGAAAAGGTCTACATGGAGATGAAGATGCAGAAAAGCGCGGAAGACCCTTCCCTGGTGGAAAAGACCGATCCTGCCAAGATCAGGCGCCTGGGGAAGGAAACGGTCAACGGGTTTGTCTGCGAAAAGATCCAGGTCACCGAGAAGGACGCGGTGATCACCCAGTGGATTTCCGAAGAGCTCGGCTGGCCGATCAAGGGCGAGGCCAAGACGCCGGAGGGAGTTTCTTCTCACGAGTACAAAAATATCCGGAAAGGAAATGTCCCGGACGACCTTTTCGAGGTTCCCAAGGGATTCCAGAAGATGACCGTGCCAGGGATGTGAGGAAGTTTTGGATCACGGCTTTTCGGGATTCCACTCCAGCGAGGTCTCGCCCGCGAGGCGAAACAGAAGGGCCAGTCCTTCCTGGGTGACGGCAACCGAATCCAGGGCGACCTGCCTGGCCGAGCCCCGAAGGGTTAGGCCGCTCCCGATTTCCTGCCTCTCAAGAAAACTCCCAAGGGTTTTTTTCGCCTGGGCAGCTGGTTCCGAAAGGGGAAAAACAGCCGTCTGCCGGAGGGTTTCAAGCAGCAGGGGCCGTCCGATCCAGGCCGCGGTGCGCACCAGCCCGCGGATCGTCCCTTCGTCGAAATCAACGGAAGTCAGCCGGATGACCTGCCGGTCTGGATCCCACGACGGTTTCCCGAGGACGTAGACCGTACCGACGCGGCGGCTGGAGAAAATTCCGGCACCTTCAAGGGCCTCCACGTCCAGGGCGAAAACCAGCCGGCTGCCGCTGGCGGAAACCGAGATCTTGCGGACGGTGAGCTTTCTCCCCTCCCCCATCGCCAACGTTCGGTTCGACAGTTCGCTTTCGATCTTCCGGTTGAGGGCTTCGTAGCCGAGAAAGACCGGGAGTTCGAGGGTAAACCCGGCCCGGTTTCCTTCCCCCGGGGAGGTCGAAACCGGGGGAAGCGGAACCGGTTCCGGGACGTTGAGCTTTTGCGTGGAGAGGGTCAATCGGGCTTCCATCCGGGCGTCCAGAAGGACTTTCTCCGGTCCTAGCCTGAGGGGCGGGAGCGCGATCGAAAGAGGGCGGACGGTCAGCCACAGGTCCGGCGAGGACGATACGGGCCTGGGCTTTTGGATCTCGCGCCAGAACTCTTCCGCACGTTCCCGGAGGTTCAGGGACTCGTTCAGTGCCGAATCGATCCTGGGGAGGGACTCCTCGATTCGGGCCCGGAGGAATTCGTCCGCCGCGCCCTGGAAGGTCACCCGGATCCCAAGGACCGTCGCGGCCGGTGCCCGGCTCCACTTCACCGCGATCTTCGGCTGCGTCCTCACCCGCCAGTCGGGGGAAACCGAGGGCTTCATCGAGAGCTCGACGGTGGCCGCCCCTTCAGCGGAAAGAGAAACGGGCAGGGAAATCCCCAGGGCGGTTCCCGTTCCGTTCAGCCTCGCTTTGAAGCTGACGGGAACCGACAGCACCAGGCGGTCGTTCTCGACTTTCACGTCTGGGTCGCCTTCCCTCCGGACGAGATAGGTCCCGCGCCCTTCGAAGAGGCTTTCCCTCACGGCGTTTGCGCCGCTGATTTCTTCCGGCAGCCGGTTCCTGGCCAAAACCCGCAGTTCCTCAAGAGAAACGCTCAGGGGAACGGAAAGGGTGGAAACCGGGGGTTCGGGCAGGGGGGATGCAGGAACCGGAACGGGTGGGGTCACGGAAAGCCTCCGGCTGCCGGGAAACAGCAGCCAGGCCCCGGCCGAGGCCAGGACGAGCAGAAAAACCGCTAGAACCGTTCTCTTTCGCATGGGCATTCCCCCCGGCCCATTTTATCCTGAAGAGCAGGGGAACCGGAAAAGCGCGCTACAATGGGAAGGAAAAGGCCGCCCGGCTTGGATCGGGTGAAAACAAAAAGGAAAGGGTGGTTTCGGAATGAGCCGGATTTGCGATGTGAACGCGATGGAAATCCTGGATTCGAGGGGCAATCCCACGATCCGGGTATTCGTTGAGCTGGATAGCGGCGCAAGGGTGAGCGCCTCCGTTCCCTCCGGGGCTTCGACGGGCGAAAACGAGGCGGTGGAGCTCCGGGATGGAGACAAGGGCCGCTTTGGGGGCAAGGGCGTGCTGAAGGCGGTTACGAATGTCAATGAAATCCTCGGCCCGGGCCTGCTTGGAATGGATCCCACCCAGCAGGGACAGATCGACCGGATGATGATCGAGATGGACGGAACCCCCAACAAGGCCAAGCTTGGGGCCAACGCGATCCTCGGGGTTTCCATGGCCGTCGCCCGGGCCGCCGCGGTCGATTGCGGGGTTCCTCTCTACGCCTATCTCGGAGGTTGCGGGGCAAGGAGACTTCCGGTCCCGATGATGAACATCATCAACGGAGGCAAGCACGCGGAAAACAGCGTCGATCTCCAGGAGTTCATGATTTTCCCGGTCGGGGCCCCCACGTTTGCGGAGGCACTCCGGTACGGAGCCGAAACCTTCCATGCCCTGAAGGCCCTTTTGAAGAAACGGGGATACTCCGTCGGCGTCGGCGACGAAGGAGGGTTCGCCCCGGACCTGAAAAGCAACGAAGAAGCGCTGGAGCTGATGGTCCAGGCCATCGAATCGGCTGGGTATGAACCCGGGAAACAGGTGGCCATCGCCCTGGACCCCGCGGCGAGCTCCTTCTGGGAGCAGGGGGTTTACAACCTGAGCAAGTCCGGGCAGGGAAAGAAGACCTCGGAAGACCTGGTGGCCATGTACAAGGATTGGGTGAACAGGTACCCCATCCTTTCCATTGAGGACGGACATGCCGAGGACGACTGGAAGGGCTTCTCGGCCCTGACGAAGGAAATCGGCGACAGGATCCAGATCGTCGGCGACGATATCTTCGTAACGAACACGAACTTCATTGCCAGGGGCATCGAGGAAAAGACGGCCAACGCCGTCCTGATCAAGCTCAACCAGATCGGGACCGTTACCGAAACCATTCAGGCAATCGAACTGGCCCGGAAGGCCGGCTGGGGGTACGTCATCTCCCATCGCTCCGGGGAGACGGAGGACACCTTTATGGCCGACTTCGCTGTAGCCATGGGCGGAGGGCAGATCAAGACGGGCTCCGTATGCCGCAGCGAGCGGATCGCGAAATACAACCGCCTGCTGGAGATCGAGGCTGAACTGGACGACGCGGCGGTCTTCGGGCGGTAGGAACGGGCAGGAAGGCCCGCGGGGAAGGATTTCCCGCGGGCCTTTTTTCTTTTTGTTGTAAAGTGAAAAGTGTTGCTTTATGCTTTATGGACTTGGCCAATCGGCCGCCTTTCAGGGAGGGACGGCGATGCCCGCTGAAAAAGCCCGCAAGGGGCTGAAAATGAAGGAACTGGAAGAGTTGACCGGAGAAAGCCGGGCGACGATTCTCTTCTGGATCTCGCAGGGGCTGCTGCCGCCCCCTGTCAAGACAAGCGCGAACATGTCATGGTATGACCCGCGCTACCCGAAGCTGATCGAGGCCATTCGCCTGCTCCAAAGGCGCATGAACCAGTCCATCGCGGACATCCGGGCGTTTGTAGAACAACACGGCGGGCCATTGGCCCTGCTGTCCGCCCGCGAAAAGATCGACGATTTCCTGTTCGGGGAGAGAAGCCCGATGTGGGGCAGCATGGGCCGGGAAGAGTTGCAAAAGTCCGCGGGGATCGACTCGGAAACCCTGGACCGGATGCTGGAGCTGGGCATCCTCCGCCCGGAATGCCCCGGGGAATTCGACGAAGGAGACCTGAATGCCGCCTCGAAGGTGAAATCCCTGGTTTCTCTCGGCATTCCCCTGGAGGACCTTGCCTTTTACGGAAAGGCCGCCGACTCGGTGGCCCGCCTGGAGGCGGAAATGGTCCTGAGGGAATGGAGGGCAAATCCCCCGGAGGATCTCGAAAAAGCCAGGCAGAAGGCGCAGAGGGAGTTGAGCTTCGCGAGACAGTACTATTTCGGCCGGGCCTTCCGGAGAGAGATGGAGAGGATCGTTCGCAGAGTTGATCAGCCTGTCGAGGCGGTAGCACAGAAAGGGGGAAAGAGAGGATGAAGCGGCTTTTTCCTTGCGGGGTTTTCCTGGGAATGCTGTTGGCCGCTCCGCTTCCAGCCATGGCGAATTCGCTGCTCAGTAGCGGAGGGTACCTGGCCCTGGTCGCGGAAAAGAATCCCGAGCTGGCGGCATCCGCCTCGCGGGTCGAGTCCCTGTACAGGCTCGTGGAAGCGGTGACGGGTTCCACCCGGCCCCGCCTGGGGTTGGTGGCGAGTTCCGGCCGGATTCTGAGGGAGGGGGAGGGAGAGAGCACCCTTTCATTAAGCCTGGGGAAACGGCTGGACCTTTCGGGCCTTGACGCCCTCCGGATCCGCCAGGCGGAACTGGCAGCGGAGATCCAGGAAGCGCGGCATGCGGAGTTTGCCGCATCCCTGATGAGGGAGGCGGAAACCGCGTACTGGAACGCCGCGGCCGGGAAAAGCACGGTGGCTCTCTATGCCTCGCTCCTGGCTCAGCGGCAGGAGGACCTCCGGATTGCCCGGCTTCGGTTCGAACAGGGGACCGCTGCGAGACTGGATGTGTTCCGAGCGGAAGTGCAGGTCGAAAAGACGCGGGCGGCCAAAACCGAAGCCGAAGCGGCCCTGCGGGACGCCCTTTCCTTGATGGCCCGCCTGGCGGGCGGAGAGGCAGTCGAGCCCTCCGAGATCCCTGCCCGGTTCGAAACGACCCTTTCAGCGGACCTCGAGGCAGCCTGGAAGGCACGGCCCGATGCGCGAAGAGCGGCTCTCGAAAGGGAAGCGGCTGCCGTCGCAACCCGGATCGCAGCCCTGGGCATGAATCCCGTCCTGGAAGCCTCCCTTGCCTCGACTCTCCTGTCCGACTCAAGCACCGTCGTGCCTCCGGAGTCCGACCTCCTGTTTTCACTCAGGATGGAGGTGCCTCTTTACGACGGCGGGCAGACCCGGGCCGAAAAACAATCCAGGAGAATCCTGGAAACGGCGGCCGAGCAAGACGAAAGGGCTTTGCGCGTGAAGGTCGCCATGGAGCTGGCGCAGGCCTCAAGCCGGCTTGCGAAGGCGCAGGCGCTGGAAATGAGCCGAAGGAAGGAAGTGGACCTGGCTTCCGAGGAGCTCCGGATCACACGCCTCAGGTACCGGACCGGTGTGGGCTCCCAACTGGAGCTTCTCGACGCGCAGGTTCGCGAGCAGGCTGCAAGAACCGCCTACCTGGACGCCCTTCGGGAAATGGCCGTGGCCCGGGCCCAGCTTTCCTATGCCCTTGGCCTCAGTACGCTTCCGAAGGCAGAAGCTGGAAGTCGCCCGTCGGGAAAGGAATAGTGAAAAAAATGAGAACGCTGAAGGAATTGCTGAGGGATCGAAAAACCCTGGCGTGGATGATCCTCGCGGGGATTGCCCTGGGGATCCTCGTTTTCCGGATCGCCTTCCCTCCCCGAAAGGCACCCGCCGTTTCGGTCTCCGCGATCCGGGCGGAAAAGGGGCTTCCGGTGACCACCCTGGTTGCCGAAAAGAGCAGCCTCGACATCCGGCGAAGCTACTACGGGCTGGTCCGTTCCGTCAGGACCCAGGAAGTGACGTCTTTCCTGAGGGAAATGGTGGAATCGGTGAAAGTCGAGGTGGGGGACCGCGTCCGCGCCGGGGATGTCCTGGCCGTGCTCTCCGGGGGTGAGCAGGCAGCCGCGGCGACAGCCGACCGGGCCTCCGTCGAGGAGGCCAAAAGGGACGTCGAGCGAATGAAGACCCTTTACAGGGAAGGTGCGGTTTCAAGGGCGGAGCTGGAGCAGTCCGTGGTGAGGCTGAAAAGGCCTGGAGGCCGTCCTGTCGGCCTCCAGCAAGCGCTCGGCCCGGACCGTGGTCCGGGCAAAAATCGACGGCGTCGTGACGGAACGGCATGCCGAAGCAGGAGAAATCGCCGAGGCGGGGCGGCCCCTTCTCGTCATCCAGGATATGGGGGAACTCGAGATCGAGGTGCTCCTTCCCCAGGCGGACCGATTGTACATCGTCGGAGGGACGGACGTGGAGGTCCCCCTTGAGGACCGGATTGTCCGAGGCAGCGTGAAACGCCTGGACCCTGCTGCAGACCCCCAGACCGGGCTGTTTCGGGCGATCATTGCCATGCCTCCCGACCGGGCGCTTCTGCCGGGTGCCACCGTGGAAGCCAGGATCCTGGTGAAGCGGAGCCTGGGGAAGGTGGTTCTGCCCTCGGGGATCATCCAGAGAGAGGGGGACGAGAGTTTCGTCTACGTGGTCTCGGGGGACCGTGTCCAGCGCCGGGTGGTCACCCTGGGGGAGGGAGCAGACGACCTGATCGAGATCCGATCGGGGTTGAAGCCGGGTGAAACCGTCGTCGCCGAGGGTTCGTCGGCTCTCTATGACGGTGCCCGGATCTGGGTTCAGCCGGCTGGAGCCGCTTCGGGCGAGGTCTCCCCATGAACCTGATCCGGTTCTGCATCCGCCGCCCGGTGTTCACCTGGGTGACGGTCGTCCTTGCGGCCTTTCTGGGGCTGTACGGCTATTTCAAGCTCGGTGTGGCGCTCTACCCGAAGGTGGACATCCCGGTCATCGTCATCTCCGCTGCCTACCGGGGAGCAAGCCCGGCCGAGATCGAATCCCTCGTCAGCAAGCCGCTGGAGGATGCCGTTTCCGAGGTGGACGGGGTGGACAAGATCGAGAGCTACTCGATCGAGGGCGTTTCCTTTGTCGTCGCGGAAATGAAGCTCGACGTGAACCTTTCGGAAGCCGTCGTGGACGTTTCCAACCGGATCAAGGCGGCCCGCTCGAAACTGCCGGCCGAGGTGGACGAGCCCGTGGTCGAAAAAGTCGACATCAACGCGGAGCCGTTCATGGTGGCGGTTTTCACGACGGACATGGACGGAAAGAAGGCGCGGGACATCCTGGAAGACAAGGTCAGAAGGCGCCTCACCCGCGTGGAGGGGATCGCCCAGGTGGCCCTGGTGGGGGGAGAGGAACGCGAGATCCATATCCTGCTGAACCCTGTCGCAATCCGGAATTTCAACCTTTCCCCGGTTCTCGTTGCGTCCATCGTAGCGGCCAACAACCTGACCAATCCGGCCGGCTATATCGCCCAAAAAGACCGGGAGATCACCCTTCGCTACAAGGCGGAAGCCCGCGATGTCAAATCTCTGGGTGAGATCCAGATCCCCCTAGGCGGAGGGGCCTCCGTTCGCCTGGGGGATGTAGCCCGGATCGAGGACGGAGCAAAAGACCTGCGGGAATTCGCCCGCTTTGACGGCAAACCCGCGTTCCAGCTCCAGATCAAGGCCAGGCCGAACGCGAACATCGTGGAGGTTGGGGCCGGCGTCAGGAAAGAACTGGAAAAAATCCTGCCGACCCTTCCGAAGGGCTTCCGGCTCGACATTCCCTACGATAACTCGAAGTTCGTCTCGAACTCTGTCCGGAACGTCATCCGCGACATGATCACCGGCACCCTTCTCACGGCCCTGGTCCTCTACCTTTTCCTCCGGAGGCTTTCCGCCACGGCGGTCGTCTCCATCGCCATGCCCACCGCCGTCCTGGCGACGTTCATCCCGATGATGATCCAGGGCTACACCCTGAACATGATGAGCACGCTAGGGCTGGCTCTTTCCATGGGGGTCCTGGTGAACAACTCCATCCTGGTCCTGGAGAACATCACGCGCTTTCGGGACATGGGGTACGATCCCATCGAGGCGGCCGAGCGCGGAACCGTTGAAATTGCCCTTTCGGTGCTGGCTACGACAGGGACCAACCTGGGGGTTTTCCTCCCGGTGGCCTTCCTGCCGGGAGTAGCGGGGCAGTTTTTGGTTCAGTACGCCATGGTCATTGTCTATGCCACGCTCTTTTCCCTGTGGGTTTCCCTCACCCTGACCCCCATGCTGGCGGCCCGGATGCCCCAGAATCCCCCCACTCCCCTGTCGTGCCGGCTTTGCGGCTGGTGGGAATGGCTTTATGAGGGGCTGGAGAGCCTCCATCACCGGCTCGTGGTGGCCGCCGTCAGCCATCCGTGGAAAACGCTGGTTCTCACGG
>ENA-UOYA01003170-UOYA01003170.1-activated-sludge-metagenome-genome-assembly--contig:-NODE-3170-length-14916-cov-4.002422_pt1 | contig 14916 bp, 13 predicted proteins | sample MGYA00238163_ERZ764804 | MGnify/ENA primary metagenome ERZ764804 (study PRJEB28919, sample SAMN05720223) | activated sludge metagenome | isolation source: Anaerobic digester | place: Hong Kong...
ATTCCCATAATCTTGGGATCAACTCCGGCGGAGGCGTAACTCAAAATGGTGGCCATTGGTTTGATTCCGAGCTCGGCAGCTTTTTCCTCGGACATGACAACCACCGCAGCGGCGCCGTCGTTGATACCGGAGGCATTCCCGGCCGTAACCGATCCGTCCTTTTTGAAGGCACCCTTCAGCTTGGCGAGACTCTCCAGGCTCGTGTCTGGCCGTACGAATTCATCCGTGTCAAACACCACGTCGCCCTTCCTGGTCTTTACCGTGACCGGCACGATCTCATCCTTGAACCTGCCTTCCTTGATGGCGGCACTGGCCCTTTGCTGACTGCGCAGGGCGAACTCGTCCTGTTCCTCCCGGGTGTTACCCCACTGCTCATTGATGTTCTCCGCGGTTATCCCCATGTGGCAATTGTTGAACGCATCCCACAGGCCATCCTTGATCATGAGGTCGATGACCTTGCCTTCTCCCATGCGGTAGCCCCAGCGGGATTTGTCGAGTCCGAAGTAGGCCCCCGACATGCTCTCAGTTCCGCCCGCAACTATGATATCCGCATCCCCGGCTTTGATGGCCTGAGCAGCCAATTCAACCGTCTTCAAGCCGGAACCGCACACCTTGTTCACGGTAAACGTCGGCACGTCAACCGGGATCCCTGCATCCAGGGAACACTGGCGGGAGATATTCTGACCCAGGCCGCCTTGCAGAACGCAGCCGAAGATTACCTCTTCAACCATCTCCGGCTTAATGCCGGCCCTTTTTATCGCTTCGGCTATTACCAATGCGCCCATTTCACGGGCAGATACATCCTTCAACGAACCGCCAAAACTCCCGACCGGAGTTCGGCACGCACTCACTATCACCGCTTTGCGCACATCTAATTCCCCTCTCCTAAAGTTTTTGCACCAAAGCAACGATTCCCTCACCGATTACTACTAAATGAAGGCGAAAACCCAATTCTAATCCCGGAGCAGCATGTTGGAGATTACCACCCTTTGGATTTCGTTGGTTCCTTCATAGATCTGAGTTATCTTGGCATCGCGCATCATGCGCTCCACCGGATACTCGCGGCTGTAGCCATAGCCGCCCAGGATCTGAACCGCCTCGGTAGTCACATACATGGCCGTGTCGCCGGCATAGAGCTTGGCCATAGCACTGGCCTTGCCGTAGGGTAGCCCCGCTGACTCCAGCCATGCGGCCTGATAGGTCAGAAGGCGGGCGGCCTCGATCTGAGTGGCCATGTCGGCCAGCTTGAAGCGAATGGCTTGCTGTTCACTGATAGGTTTGCCGAACTGAACCCTCTCTTTGGAATACTGCAGCGCAAAATCCAAAGCCCCCTGGGCGATGCCCACCGCCTGGGCGGCAATGCCGTTGCGCCCGCCATCCAGGATCATCATCCCGATCTTGAACCCGTCTCCCTCCTGTCCCAGGAGATTCTCCTTGGGCACGGGACAGTCCTCGAAAACCAGCTCATAGGTGGCGGAGGAGCGAATGCCCAGTTTCTTCTCTTTCTTGCCGAAGCTGAAGCCCGGCGTGCCCTTTTCCACAATGAAGGCGCTGATCCCGCGGTGCTTGAGCTCCTTGGGCCCAGTCCGAGCTATGATGATATAGGTATCGGCATAATAGCCATTGGTGATGAAAACCTTGCTTCCATTAAGGATGTAGTGATCGCCCTTAAGGACAGCCGTAGTCTTGGTCCCGCTGGCGTCACTCCCGGCAGAGGGCTCGGTGATTCCAAATGCGCCCAGCTTGGTCCCTTCCGCCAGTGGAACCAGGTATTTCTGCTTTTGTTCCTCGGTTCCAAACTTCCAGATCGGCCACGAACAGAGTGAAATATGAGCGGATAAGGTTACCCCAGTAGAGGCACAAACTCGTGACAATTCCTCTACCGCAATGGCGTAACTGACAAAGTCCGCCCCTGCGCCTCCATATTCTTCCTCCCACGGGATCCCACACAAACCAAGTTCGCCCATTTTGAAAAACAGGTCTAAATCAAATCTCTCTTCCTCATCCCGTTCCGCGGCACTCGGCCCAACTTCCTTTTCTGCGAAGTCACGGACCACCTTGCGAAACATTTCCTGTTCCTCGCTTAACCTAAAATCCACGGTCAAACCCTCCTCGCATTTTTTCACCAGGCAGGTCCATGTAGTGCTTCGCATTAAGCCCATCTTCAACAATGTGGCCTGGAGGAATCATGTGACGCTGTTTTTAATCTATCTGGTTCTATCTAGTTGTCATAATGCCTGCTTAAACATACAACAGGGACCAGACAGCGGTCCCTGTTGTCGTCATCCTTCCACCCCGATCAGTTCAAGGATTGAGTCAGCAATTCAGCGATATCCAGTACCTTGGCAGGTGCTTCCACGCCCTTGACTCCGTCATCCAGCATGGTCAGACAGAACGGACAGTTGGTTATTATAACCTCGGGATTGGTAGCCAGAGCCTGCTCGGTCCTGGTGTCGTTGATCCGTTTGAAGCCCTCGGCCGCATGCTCCTCCAGCCACATCCGTCCACCGCCGGCGCCACAGCAGAATCCCTTGTCCCGGTTGCGTTCCATCTCCACCAGATTGGATCCGGTCGCGGCCAGAATGTCTCGCGGTGCCTGGTAGATGTCGTTGTGACGGCCCAGCATACAGGAGTCGTGATAAGTCAGCCTGGTTCCCAGGGCCTTCTGAGGTTTAATCTTGCCTTCGGCGATAAACCGGGCGATGAGCTCGGTATAGTGATAAACCTCGAATTGACCGCCCTCAAACTGCGGATATTCGTTCTTGAGCGCATTGAAGCAGTGTGGGCAGGTGGTGACTATCTTCTTCACCCCGTAGTTGTTGAACGCTTCAATGTTGGCGGTAATCAGGGTCTGAGCCAGGTACTCGTTCCCCAGCCTTCTGGCCGTGTCGCCGCAGTGCTGTTCCTCCGTGCCCAGGTAACCCAGGGTTACTCCGGCCTGATTAAACAGCTTGACCACGGCCTCCCCAACCTTCTTGTAGCGATCGTCAAAGGCGATGGCGCAGCCGCCGAACAGGAGGTATTCAAAATCGCTGTCCTCGGACGCAATCTTGATCTTGTCAGCGATTCCGCGATCATTCAGCCAGTCGGCCCTATTCGCCCAGCCAACACCCCAGGGATTGTAGTTTCTCTCCAGGTTGGTGAAGGTCATCTGAGCTTCGCTGGGCATGTCGCCTTGCCACATTACCAGGTTGCGGCGCATCTCAACAATCTTGGGAATGTGCTCGATGAACATCGGACAGTGTTCCATACAAGCCCGGCAGTTGGTGCAGTCCCAGATCACGTCCGTTGTCACCACGTCATAAATCATGCTCTGCTCCATGACCGGCTTGACCTCTTCATCCTCGGTCATGGCCATCTCGGCCTCAGCCACTCCGTGGCCGCCCCCCGCCAGGAGATAAGGCACTTTCTCATCCATGTGCTTCTTCAAGGCCTGAATCAGAGTCAGTTTGGGATTCAGGTGCTTTCCGGTCAGGTAGGCCGGACAATTGTCCTGGCAACGACCGCAGCGGATGCAGGCATCGAAGTCCAGGAAATCTTTCCAGGAGAAATCCTCCAGGTTCTCAACCCCGAAGGTCTCAGCCTCATCAATATTTTCAATCTTCTTAATCGCAGCTCCCTTGGGCCCCAGATCCCGGAAAAAGTAATTGAACATGGCGGTGAAGATATGCCACAGCTTGGTAAACGGAACCAGTGCGATGAACGCAAACGCAATCGCCATATGGAACCACCAGAGAATGCGGTGCCATATCAGAATCCCGTTCAAGTTAGCCCCGACAAACATCTGAGCAAAAATCCAGCCAAAAGGAGATGCTGCCTTTTCATAGGCGATGAACTGCAGCTGGGTAGCCATCTTGATCTGGGCTGCAATTCTCAGGCCTTCAATCAGGAACCCGGTAAAGAGAATAGTAAAGATCAGTACAATGATCCAGCCATCACTGCTCTTGGTGTCACTCAGCCGCTGGGGCTTCTGCATATAGCGGATGAAAGCCAATACAACTATTCCCACCATACCTAAAAAGCCAAAGGTATCCACGATAAAGGACATCCCGATATACATGCCACCTTCAAGCTTGGGCCAGTGAATCGCATTATGGACTGCGTCGATTCCCGCAGCCATGAATAACAGCAGGAATCCCCAGAAGAGGAAGAAATGCATCCAGCCTGCTAGAGGATTCTTGATCACTTTGGCCTGAGCAAAGGTGAAAGTAAACCAGGAAAGAATTCTGGCCCCCAGGTTGTCGGTTCGATTCAGTTTACCCTTGGCCACAAAATAAACCCGTACCCGCTGATAAAAGCCGTACAGGAAGATGAATATAGGGATAAACATGAACAGATAGATCAACCACTCGTAGGGGATATTGGCTCCGACTACCCGCATTGGCGTTTCCATTACCTCGATCGGTTCAAAGCCAAAAAACATGAGTCAATTCCCTCCTTGGTTTCAAGCAGGAGATCGGGCGCCGCCTGAGCAGCGCCCGATGTCGCTCCTCGAACTATTTCTTGAGCTCTGCGGTTACTACGGGAATTACCTTGAAGAGGTCGCCCACCACTCCAAAGTCGGTAACGCTGAATATTGGAGCTTCGGGGTCAGTATTTACAGCGGCAATAAACTTGGAGGATGACATTCCAGCCAGATGCTGGATCGCACCGGATATTCCGGCAGCGATGTAGAGGTTCGGGTTAACAACCTTACCGGTTTGACCCACCTGGTACTCATGACCGAGCCATCCGGAGTCAATGGCCGCCCTGGAACCTCCGACAGCTGCCCCCAGAAGGTCAGCCAGTTCTTCCACGATCTTAACGCCTTCGGGTCCCTTCATGCCGCGACCGCCGGAGACTACGACTTCAGCCTCAGTCAGCTCAGGGCGTGAAGAAACGGCGGCCATGAATTCCTTGACGTTCTGATAAACATCGGCCGCGGTAGCTGCGACAGCAACCTTGACTGCCTCACCGGCTTTGCCGCTCTCGGACACTTCCATAACCCCGGCGCGGATGGTAGCCATAACTGGACTGCCTTCTACAGCCACCTTGGCCATCACCTTACCGGCATAGATAGCTCTGGTGAAAACGCCTTTGCCACCGGAAATCTCAGCTGCTACACAGTCGGTTGCCATTCCGACTCCCAATTTCTGGGCCAGTCTTGCTGCCAGATCCTTACCCATCGAGGTGTGACCGAACAGAACCACCGCCGGATCGTATTCCTTGATCATAGCCGCCATCTGGGCTACATAAGCCCCGGTATTGTAGTTGGCAAATATATCGTCATCGGCGATCAAGACTTTGTCTGCGCCGAATTTGCCCAGTTCTGCTGCCAGGCCTTCCACGCCTTTTCCGATCAATACCGCACTAACTTCTTCACCGAAAGTCTGAGCCTTACTCAGAAGCTCAAACGTCACCTTGCGGATTTTGCCATCCCTTTGGTCAACGACAACCCATGTTCCCTTTGCCATCAGTTACCCTCCTTTAAATATGATCAATGGGGCAGTAGTCAGATTAAAACTACTTCTTGGGCTCGACTTTGACTTCGTTCAACAACCATGCAGCCAGTTGTTTTCCGGTATCTTCCGGCTCGCCCTCAATCTTCTTGCCAGCCTGCTTGGCGGGCGGGAGGAACAGTTCGACGATCTTGGCCTTGGACTCGGCCGCAACCGCGTCTACATTCGCTATAGGCTTCTTCTTGGCCTGCATGATGCCCTTCATGGAAGGATAGCGGGGCTCATTGAGACTTACCTGGCAGGTAACTACCGCCGGCAGAGCCACTTCCATTACTTCCATACCGCCATCCACTTCACGGGTGCATACGGCCTTGCCATCGGCAAATTCGAGCTTGGTCACTACGTTGGCATGGGGCAGCCCCAGTATTTCAGCCACCCGGGTGGGAACCTGAGATGAACCGTCATCCGCCGCCACGTGTCCACAGAGGATCAAGTCCGCTCCTTGCTCTTTCAAAACCTCCGCCAGGATGATAGCTCTGGCATACTCGTCCGCCTCGCCGTCTGCCTTAATCAGAACGCCCCGGTCAGCTCCCATAGCTAAGGCTTGACGGATGGCTTCGGTAGCTCTATCACTACCCGCGCAAACGACTATTACTTCCCCGCCCTCTTTTCTTTGATGCGGATAGCTTCTTCCACCGCAACTTCATCATAGGGGTTAATGATAAGGTTGATTCCGTCACCCGAAATCTTACCATCTTTCAGAACAATCTTAGCCTCTGTGTCAAATGTCTGCTTTACACATACAGCAATTTTCAAAGTCCTTTCCTCCTTTTCATGGTCTTCGGCATGCGTCTCCTAGATCACCCTAAACCAAACCATAGTTAATGGCGTATAGAGAACCACCCCCAGTGAAGTCAGGTAAATCGTTTTGCCTTGGGCAATTTTAATTCATCATCCTGAATTACCATACAGTGCATTAGCACCTTTGGACAGGTCATTGCAGGCTATGTTGCGTTTTTGACAAAACGCAGACATTCATCAATAACTGTTCTATAAGAACGGGTATATTCCTTCTTTTTTGAAAACAAGCGAATTGTATTCGCTCTTTTCAAAAATTTCAGATAATCAAACGAGGGAAACAATTTTATTTCAACTTCTCCGCCCCCTCGGCTTAGGCCCTGGCGTGAGGCAGAGGGACAGGTTTACTGTCCTGCTCCAAAATATCAGATGATCACTCTCTTAGGCCCCTGACACTTCGCTTTTCCGGTAAAAGAAGGTGGCGATCGACTTCAAGTTAAGCTCCCGGGCCTGAAAGATCTGTTCCGTGCTGCCGATAAACAGCACCCCGTTGTTGCGCAATGCCCGGGCGAACTTGCGGTACAGCTTATCCTTGGCCTCATCCGTGAAATATATCACCACGTTGCGGCAGAGAATGAGATCGAAATCACCGGAAAAAGGATCCTCCAGCATATCATGTCTCTCGAACCGGACCATCTGCTTAAGCTGTTCGGAGATCTGAAAACCGTTCTCCTCCCGAAAATACTTCTTTATCAAATGCGGGGGTATGCCTTGAACCGCCTTCGGGCTGTACACTCCGGCCTGAGCCTTCTTCAGAGCCACCTGATCCAGGTCGGTGGCCCAGATCTTGGCCGCCTGGCCGGGAAAATACTCTTGCATCATCAATGCCAGCGAATAGGGCTCCTCCCCGGTCGAACACCCCGCACTCCACATCTTGATCGGGGTCCGTTCCCGCAAGAGTTCGGGAATAATCTGCTGCCGCAAGACCTCCCAGTGGTTGGGGTTACGGAAAAACTCCGAAACGTTTATCGTCAGGTGTTCCACGAATCTGCGGTAAACTTCGGGATTTTCCTCGCACAGCTTTATCATGCCCGCGTAATCTGTGGCCCCAACCGTTCTGATGAAGCTGTTTATGCGCCGTTCCATCTGAGGCCGTTTATATGACCGCAGGTCGATGCCGCTCTTTTGCCAGATCTTCTTGACAAACCAATCCCAGCCCTGACTCTCCACCAACAACTTCCCCCCTACGCCAGTCCGTTAAAGACCCGCCACACCGCCTCGGCCGTCCTTTCGATTTCCTCCAGGCGATGAGCCGCGGATACGAAGCAGACTTCAAATTGTGAGGGGGGAAGGTATATCCCCTGTTCAAGCATGCCCGCAAAGAACCGGCTGTACATCTTGGTATCAGCCGTCAGGACGCTCTCGTAATCTGTAACCTCCTCCTCGGTGAAAAAGAGGCTGAACATTGAACCGTACCGGTTTATGGCCACGGGAATCCCCGTTTCCTCGAATATTGTCCGCAGGCGGGTTTCGAGGATGTAGGTCTTCACATTGAGATCATCATAAAAGTTGTCCGCTCGCAACAGTTTCAGGGTGGCGATCCCGGCCGCCACCGCCAGCGGATTACCGGAAAGGGTACCGGCCTGATAGACCGGTCCTTCAGGGGCGATGAGATCCATGATCTCCTTGCGGCCGCCGTACGCGCCGACCGGCAGGCCCCCGCCAATTATCTTGCCGAGACAGGTCAGATCCGGTTTGATCCCTAGGAGATTCTGGAGTCCCCCGTAGGTCACGCGGAATCCGGTGATAACCTCATCGAAAATTAACAGGCTTCCCCAGGCGGTGCAGAGTTCGCGCAGGCCGTGCAGGAACTCGATATCAGGCAGCACCAGCCCCATGTTGCCGGCCATAGGCTCGACTATAACCGCGGCAATCTCCGCGCCCTTGAGTTCAAAAGCTGCTCTCACGACCTCCAAATCGTTATACGGACAGACTATGGTGTCACCGGCCAGTCCGGCAGGCACTCCCGGGCTGGTGGGAACCCCCCCGGTCATCAGACCTGACCCGGCCTGGATAAGGAACGAATCGGCATGGCCATGATAGCAACCGGCAAACTTGATGATCTTGTCCCGCCTGGTGTAAGCCCGGGCCAGCCTGACGGCGCTCATGGCGGCCTCGGTCCCGGAATTGACCAGCCGCACCTTGTCGATCGAAGGAATGGCCTGACAAATCATCTCCGCCAGCTCGACCTCGCCCGGGTGAGGGGCACCGTAGCTGGTCCCGTCACGGGTCGCTTTCTGAATCGCCTCCACCACCTGGGGATGGGCATGCCCCAGGATCAAGGGTCCCCAGGAGCAGACGTAGTCGATATACTCATTCCCGTCCACGTCGAATACCCGGGCACCTTCCCCCCGGGCTATAAAGACAGGGTCCATCCCGACCGCGCGAAATGCCCGGACCGGGCTGTTCACCCCTCCCGGAATAAGTTTTTGCGCTCGATCAAAATACGAGTTGGACTTGGATGACTTCAAATTAATCCCCCTAAGACAAAAATAAGGCAGTTTGTTGTAAAAACAACTTAAAGGAATTTAATTATTATGGCCAGATGTGATGCTATGACCAAAAATTAAAGGTATCTGACACTGGTTTTCTTAAATTCCCGCACGCTCTCGATAACCTTGTACTCCGTCACTCCGGAGAGACTTTGCAATTCCTTCACAATACCTTCCATCTCTTCCCGGCTGCGGGCATGAATCATCGTAAAAAGAGGGAAAGGCCAGTCAGGCGGAGTTTCCCGCCAGTAGCAATGACTCACCCGCGGATGGGAAGACATCAAGTGACCGATGTCCTCGATCGTGTCCTCCGCCACCTTCCAGGCTATCATGGCGTTGACATCGTACCCCACCAGCTGATGTCTCAGCACCGCACCTACTCGGCGGAGCAAACCACTCCGCTGTAACTCCGCCACAATGGCAGTAACTTCTGTTTCCGTCAATCCGGCTCTTTCCGCAATTATCCGGTAAGGTTCCGCCACCAGGGGCAGATCGCCCTGCAGCTCCCGGATGATCTTGCCAGCAGCTTCATCAATCCTCATCCAGATCGAAGACCACCTTAATCTTAAACCTTTTGCGCACCGGCATGCTGATCACCGGCATCCCGGTCGCGTTTTCAATCTCGCGCACAACACGCTTCATTTCCTCCGGAGAGGGCGCGGTAACCGTAAACCATAGGTTTAAGTCATCATCACGCAGATAATTGTGGGTGACTTCCGGGTAGGAATTGATCCGGTCCGCCACCTCATCTATCCGCTCCGCCGGAACCTGCATGGCACACAGGGTGGAGGCCATACCCAGACCGGGCGAATCGAAAACCCCGCCCAGTCTGCGAATCACTCCTTCCTCCCGAAGTACCTGTATTCGCTGCAGGAGCGATTCCTCCTTCAGCCCCAATTCCTCGGCCAACTCCCGGAAAGGGCGGGGGCTTAAGGGCAAGCCCTGCTGCAGGCGATTCAAAATCTTAGCGTCAAACCTGTTCATAAAGACAACCTCTTGGGCTGATACAGGCACCAATCATCCTGGGCCATGTAATCGCCGTCGGTATAATAGTAAGCCCGGGCCCGACATCCCCCGCAGGTGGTGGTGTATTCGCAATCCCCGCACTTGCCCCCGTACTGCTGCGACCGCAAGCGGCGGAAAACCTGGTTATCCCGCCAGATGTCGGCAAAAGACTGTTCCTTGACGTTCCCCAGCCTGAGGTCAAGGTAGGCACACGGTTGCACGTCGCCTTTAGGACTTATGATACAGTACGATATTCCGGCCAAACAACCCCTGGAAAATCGGGTTTTTATACCTTTCATATCAGCCACCCGAATGAACTGCGGGGCACAGGTAGGCTTGATCTCAATGCTTATGCGCTTTTGTTTTTCCATGATCCGGTTGAGGGTCTGCTCGTACTCCCGCACCCGGAGTGCCTCCTGCTCAATGCTGGCGGCCCGGCCGGTTGGGACCAGGAAAAAAATGTGATGGGCCATAGCCCCAATTTCAATCGCGAGATCGGTCATGGCTTCCAGTTGCCCCACATTCCAATCCATCACCGTGGTGTTCACCTGGAACGGTATCCCGACCTCCCGCAGGCTTTTCATCCCCTGTAAAGCCAGATCGAACGCTCCGTCCAGTTTGCGGAAACTATCGTTTTCCGCCGCCGTGATGCTGTCCAGACTGACGGCACAGGCGGCAACTCCGGAACGTTTAAGCTCCCGGGCCACCTCCAGCGTTATCAAGGTACCGTTGGTGCCCATCACCGTTCTCAGACCCCGGCTGACAGCATGAGCACATAGCTCAAATATATCTGGGCGCATCAAGGGCTCGCCCCCGCTCATTATCATCAAGCGGAATCCGGCCTCTTTTATCTGGTCAATCAGGGTCCTGCCCTGATCCGTGTCAAGCTCCTCTTCCAGCCTAGCCCCCGCATCCCGGTAGCAGTGATCGCAATACATGTTGCACTGATTGGTGGTATTCCAGGAAACTAGCATCGACGCCCCCCCAACGCAGATGATGTTTGTCTTATCCCGGGATATATCCATTGCCGTGTTCTGAAAAAATAAATCCTCGAGTTAGCCGTGTTATTACACCAGGGTTGGTCGCCCTGCAACCTTTGCTCCCAGCGGGCTATGATCTATAAATCCCGGGCGTAATCCATGGCGAAATAGGTTATTATCAAATCGGCCCCGGCCCGCTTGATCCCGGTCAAAATCTCGTTCACGATCCGTTTTTCATCGATCCAGCCGCGCTCGGCGGCGGCCTTGACCATGGAGTACTCCCCGCTGACATTATAAGCCGCCAGCGGAAGGTCAAACCTCTCCCTGACCGCACGAATCACGTCCAGATATGCCATGGCGGGCTTGACCATCACCAGGTCTGCCCCTTCCGCGATATCAAGCTCCACTTCCCGCAACGCCTCTCTCACATTCGGTGGGTCCATCTGGTAGGCTTTGCGATCCCCCGTCTGCGGGGCCGATTCCGCCGCCTCCCGGAACGGGCCGTAGAATCCGGAAGCATACTTGGCGGCGTAAGACATGATCGGGATGTCGGTGTACCCTTCCTCGTCCAGGACCCGTCTGATATAGGCTATTCTACCGTCCATCATGTCCGAAGGCGCCACCATGTCACAACCGGATTTGACATGAGACAGGGCCTCCTTGGCCAGGAGCTGCAGGGTCCGGTCATTATCCACCCGGCCATCCTCGGTCAAAAAACCGCAATGACCGTGGTCGGTGTACTCACACATGCAGACATCGGTTATGACTACCATTTCAGGCGCGGCATCCTTGATCGCCTTGATGGCGCGCTGCACCGGCCCGGCGGAATCGAAAGCCGATGAGCCGATGCTGTCCTTGTAGGCCGGGATGCCGAACAGGATAACTCCGGAAATGCCAAGCCTTTCAATCTCTCGGGCCACCGCCGGCAACCGGTCAACCGAATACCGCTTCACCCCGGGCATAGCCTGAATCTGCTCCTCGACTCCCTCCCCGGGAACAATAAACAGTGGATAAATCAGATTCTGTGGCAAAACTACGGTTTCCCTCACCATGCGCCGCAGACCCTCTCGGGTACGCAGCCGTCTCATACGAATCTCCGGATAGCCCATACCTACACCATCCCTTCCATGATTTCCTGGTCGCTTAGATAACAGGCCGGATCCTCAGCCCAGATATCGCCATAGACTTCGCGGGCCCGAATGCGGCAGCCGCCGCACAAGGCTTTATGCGAGCATTTGGCGCAGCGTCCCTGCAAATGTTCGGTCTTGGCTCGGAGTTTGATCATCAACGGGTCATCTCCGGTCCAGATCTGACTGAAGGGAGTCTCCCTCACATTGCCCACGGTGTAGTCCTGCCAGAACTGGCAAGGGTGCACATTGCCACGGGGATCGACATTGGCAAACTTGGTACCGGCTGAACACCCGCCGTGCATCTGCAGAAGCCTGACCACCTCGTCCGCGCGCTCCGGTTCCATCTGTTTTATCCGATGGAAAAGGTATATGCCATCGGCATGATTGTCCGTGGTCAGGATCTCCACCTCGATCCCGCGCCGGTGAAAGTCCAGGGTTCTGGCTATTACCAGGTCCATTATCCGCAACTTCTCCTGGCGGTCGGTATCCAGATCGCGCATCTCTTTGCCCCGCCCCGCGTAAACCAGGTGGTACATACAGAACCGGGGGATTCCCTCCTGTTCGATCAGGTCGAGGATGCCGGGCAGATCCGCCTGATTCTCCCGGTTTACGGTGAACCTGATCCCGGTTTTTATGCCGCAGTCCAGGCACTCCCGGATGCCTCGCAGGGCCTGGGCAAAGGCCCCCTCCTTGCGGCGGAAACGGTCATGGGTCGGCGGCAGACCGTCAATACTGATCCCCACGTACTGAAAACCGGCATCCCGGATCTGCTCCGCAGTCTCGCGGTCTATCAGGGTGCCGTTGGATGAGATAACCGGTCTTAACCCCAGGCTGCTGGCCAGCCGCCCCAGCTCCATCAGATCGCGGCGCAACAGGGGTTCTCCGCCGGAGAAAAGCAGAACCGGAACTTTCATCTGCGCCAGGTCTTCGATAAAACTGACGGCCTCCGCGGTTGAAAGCTCATCCCGGTAACTCTGATCTTCGGCTTCAATGTAACAGTGCTGGCAGCGCAGGTTGCAGCGGTTCGTGGTGTTCCAGACCACCAAGGGCCGGTTGTTTTCGCTGAATTGCAGAAGTCCCGCCGGCACCTCTCCCCGGGCCTGATGCTTTATCACATCGGAAACCGTAGCGGTTCCACACAAGAGTTTAGTGCACCCAATCAAAATCCTTCTCCCCCTTCACTCCCCGGAACCTATTGGGGTAATTCCCGATCCCGGTCTGCTCTGAATCCTGCAAGCAAAGATTTAACCAAGCCATCAACGGTGAATTCCTCCGCCACTATGCCAACCTGGAATCCCGCCTCCTGCGCGGTTTTGGCGGTAATAGGCCCGATGCATGCCGCTTTGGCCTGGAGCCGCAGCCGATCAACCGTGGCCGGATCCAGCATGGAAACCAGATTCTTGACAGTGGAACTGCTGGTAAAGGTTATAATGTCCACCTGTCCCTGTTCCAGCAGTCTTTTATCGCTTTCGCTGATAGAACTTTCGGGAACGGCCTCGTATATCTCCAGTTCATCTACGATCCTGCCCCGGGAGCGCAGTATGTCCGGCAAAACCTCGCGCGCACCCCGGGCACGGGGCAGCAGTATCATGTCCCCGGGTTCGGTCTCCGCCAGCAGAACCCCGGCTACCGCTTCAGCGCGGTACTCGGGAGGAACCGCCGCAACCCGCAGACCTAGCGACTCCGCATAAGCCGCGGTCGCAGGTCCTATGGCGCAAACCCTGGGACCTTTAAGGTCCCGAATATCAAAGTCCAACTCATTCAACCGGGCCAAAAATTCCCGGATTCCATTTACGCTGGTGAAAGTCAGCCAGGAGTACCGCTCAATCACTTTCATATAGCCCACGAGGTTCGGGACCGGCAACGAACGAATGGCGATGGTCGGAAACTCAACCACATTGGCCCCCAGCTCCTGGAGCAGGGACACCATCTGGCTGGCCTGGTTCCGTGCTCGGGTGACAACAATGGTTTGGCCGAACAGGGGCCGGTTGTCAAACCACCTCAGTTCTTCCCGCAACTTGACCACCTCACCCACCACTATCACCGCCGGGGGCTTGAAGTCCCTGGCCCGAACCTGCTCCACAATATCACTCAAGGTACCCGTCAGCACCTTCTGGTGCGGCAGAGTCCCCCACCGAACCAGGGCCACCGGTGTATCCGGGGAACGCCCGTGCTGCAAAAGATTAGACGCAATCAGAGCAATATTCTCCACCCCCATCAGGAACACCAGGGTTCCCCTTCCCGGCGCGATTTGCCGCCATGGGATAGAGCTTTCTGTCTTATCCAGCTTTTCGTGCCCGGTGATTATAGTAAGGGTTGAGGTATAGTCCCGGTGGGTGACGGGGATTCCGGCATAAGCCGGTGCCGCTAGGGCAGAGCTTATCCCGGGCACCACCTCGAACTCGATACCGTTTTTCTTAAGGTACTCGGCCTCTTCTCCACCTCGACCAAAAAGAAAGGGGTCACCGCCTTTAAGCCTGACCACCATCTTGCCCTGCCGGGCCTTTTCCACCAGCAGACGGTTGATCTCATCCTGGGGCAGCGCGTGACGGCTCGATTCCTTCCCTACATAGATCATCTCCGATCCGGCAGGAGCCTGCCGGATTATATTTATTCCCACCAGGCGGTCATATATTAAGACTTCCGCTCCACGAACAAGATTTCGGGCCCTGATCGTCAAAAGGTCGGGATCTCCCGGGCCCGCTCCCACCAGATAGACTTTGCCGGTTTTATTCATGATTCCATCCCCCGGCTTCTTATTCCATCCAAGACTTTCCCGGCTCCTTGACGCAGGATTATCTCCGCCAGCTCCCGGCCCATCTCCTCAGCCCGGTCCGGCACGCCCACAATCAGCTCTCTAAAAATCCGTTTCCCATCAAGATCAGAGACCATCCCATCCAGGATCAGCGAATCCCCTTCGACCCTCCCCAGACAGCCTATCGGGATCTGACATCCCCCTTCCAATGCCGCCAGAAACGTTCTTTCCGCGGTCACGGCCTGACGGGTCGCATAA
>ENA-UOYA01003171-UOYA01003171.1-activated-sludge-metagenome-genome-assembly--contig:-NODE-3171-length-14915-cov-6.082436_pt1 | contig 14915 bp, 11 predicted proteins | sample MGYA00238163_ERZ764804 | MGnify/ENA primary metagenome ERZ764804 (study PRJEB28919, sample SAMN05720223) | activated sludge metagenome | isolation source: Anaerobic digester | place: Hong Kong...
GATATATTCCCTATTACCTCTATCGGCAAAAAGAAATCTTTGCGCACGGAGAAAATGTCGGGTATACTATACCAGGTAAGGCTTGCTTATATAATATCCAGATGATGGAGGAAAGACAGACTATTTTGGGTTTTGGGGTCGGTTCAGGCAGTAAGCTTGTCTGTCAGGCAGACGGGTCGCTGGAAAATATTTATAATCCCAAAGATGTCCTGATGTATTTGGAGCGGAGCGAAGAAATAATCCGCAGGAAAGTTGACAACCTGCAACGAATTCTATACAATAACTGACAAATGAGCTCAATAGTTTTCCGGAAGCATTATTCTTAAAGATTGGGTAAAAATGATGACGGAGAGAGTAATTAAATTTTTCTACACAGGAAGGCAGGGTCAGGACTGAGAACCCGGCCAGAAAGGTTTAACGAAGGACACTCCGGAATTGACGGACCGTGCGTCTGTCCGGTTTACACCGTTATTGTAAAAGGGGAACAGCTTTTGCTGTTCAAAATGGGTGGTACCGCGGGTTAAACTCGTCCCAGCAAGTCAGAGGGGGACGTGTTTTTTTATTTCTATTTATACCCCTTATCTATATTCGCTAAATTTGCAAAAAGGAGGTAGCTGGCATGTTAACAACCAGACCAAGAGGAACCAATGATATACTGCCGGGGGAAATTGAAAGATGGCAGTATTTAGAGAGTGTTTTGCGGGAAGTAGCTGAATTGTACGGCTATCAGGAAATCCGCACCCCTATTTTTGAGCATACCGAGCTTTTTCAACGGGGAGTCGGGGAAACCTCAGATATCGTGGAAAAAGAAATGTATACATTTATCGACCGGGGAGAACGTTCCCTGACCCTTAGGCCGGAAGGCACGGCTTCCACCGTGCGGGCCTTATTGGAACACAAGCTGCATACGGGGATGCTTCCGGTGAAATATTATTATATCGGGCCGATGTTCCGTTATGATCGTCCGCAAGCCGGACGGTTCCGGCAGTTTCATCAGTTTGGGGTAGAGGCTTTTGGGGCCGCTGAACCGGGCCTCGATGCGGAAGTAATTGCGATGGCCATGGATATATACGGAAGGTTGGGTTTGCATGATTTGCACGTGGAGCTGAATAGTGTCGGTTGTCCCCAATGCAGGAAGGTGTACCGGGAGGCCTTGCAAGAATTTTTAAAGGATAGGCTGGCAGATTTTTGTCCTACCTGTCAGGGCAGATATTCTAAAAACCCTTTGCGCATTTTTGACTGTAAAAGTTCCCTATGCCAGTCGTTGGTATCGAATGCGCCAACCATAAACCAGATGCTTTGTAATGACTGTCAGGCGCATTTTCAGCAGGTGCAGGAATACTTACGGGAGTTGAAAATATCCTTTAATTTAAATCCCCGTCTGGTACGCGGGCTTGATTATTATACGCGGACAGCTTTTGAGATTGTGGCTGAAGGGATAGGAGCGCAAAGCGCGATCGGCGGCGGAGGCCGGTATGATTATCTGGTTGAAGAGTGCGGCGGACCTTCCCTGCCGGGGATTGGCTATGCGATGGGCCTGGAAAGAATCCTGCTGACCCTGGAAGAGCAACAGGTCAGTTTACCTCTTCCCGCCCGCAAAACGATTTTTCTGGCGGCGATAGGAGAGGAAGCCCAAAAAGCGGCGGCTATCCTGGCGCAGGATTTGCGTAAGGCCGGCTTGCCTGCCGAGCGTGATTATCAAGGGCGCAGCTTGAAAGCACAGTTGAAGACAGCCAATCGGCTGGAGGCCTTCTATACGCTTATCATCGGGGAAGAAGAAATGCAAAAAGGCATTGTGCAATTGCGCAAAATGCAGGAAAGTCAACAGTTAGGCCTGCCCTGGCAGGAGATTGTTCCCTATCTAAAAAAGGAACTGGGCAAGAATTAGGAAAGGCTTTTGGAATTAGGAAAGGCTTGAGAAACTATGCAAAAGAGGTAAAAAGGAGGAAGTTTATTGCGATGAGTGAGTCGATTAGCGGCTTAAAAAGAAGCCATTATTGCGGGTGTGTCAAAAAAGAGCTGGTTGGACAGGAAGTAACCTTAATGGGGTGGGTCCACCGGCGGAGAGATCATGGCGGCGTGATTTTTGTTGATTTAAGAGATCGGGAAGGTCTTGTTCAGGTTGTGATTAATCCGGAGATTGGGGAAGAATTGTTTCATAAAGCCGAAACTGTGCGTAATGAATACGTGCTTGCGGTCGTAGGAACGGTTAACCCGCGCCCGGAAGGGACAGTTAATCCTAGTCTGTCTACCGGTGAGATCGAGGTCATTGCCCGGGAGCTACGGATTCTTAGTGCGGCCAAGACACCACCATTTTACATTGATGATGAGGTTGACGTTGATGAAATGGTGCGTTTGAGATATCGTTATCTTGATTTACGCCGCCCGATTATGCAAAAGGGGTTAATTTTGCGCCACAAGGCGGTAAAAACGATCCGTGATTATTTTTACGCCCAGGGATTTCTGGAGATTGAGACGCCTGTTTTAACCAAAAGCACTCCGGAGGGGGCCCGCGATTATTTAGTGCCCAGTCGGCTTCACGAAGGAGAGTTCTTCGCTTTACCGCAATCCCCGCAGATTTTTAAGCAATTATTAATGGTGGCCGGAATGGATAAATACTTTCAGTTGGCCCGTTGCTTCCGTGACGAGGATTTACGTGCCGACCGTCAGCCGGAATTCACCCAGTTAGATGCCGAAATGTCTTTTGTGGAACGGGATGATGTGCTCACCGTCATGGAAGGAATGATTGCGCAGTTATTTAAGGAATGTATGGGGATTGAAGTGAAGACTCCGCTAACCCGTTTAAGCTATCAGGAGGCCATGAACCGTTTTGGGGTAGATAAACCGGATCTGCGTTTTGGGCTGGAATTAGTGGACATTGCTGATGAGGTGCGGAATTGTGGGTTTAAGGTATTTGCCCAGGTGCTGGAAAACGGCGGACAGGTCAAGGGAATTAATGCAAAGGGGTGTGCCGGTTATTCCCGGAAGGATCTTGATGATTTGACCAAATTAGCAGGGATTTATGGGGCGAAAGGGCTGGCTTATTTAATTCTTACTGAAGAAGGGATTAAGTCTCCCATTGCCAAATTTTTTACTCCGGAACAGCTTGAGCGGATTGTGGCTAAAATGGAGGGTAAAGCAGGGGATTTATTACTTTTTGTGGCGGACAGTCCGGAGATTGTGGCCGCTGCCTTAGGACACCTTCGTCTGGAATTAGGGGCCAGGCTTAACCTGATTAATGAACAGGAATTCAATTTCCTGTGGGTTGTTGATTTCCCGTTATTTGAATACAGTGAAGAGGAAAAGCGTTGGGTCGCGATGCATCATCCCTTTACCTCACCGGTCGAAGAAGATCTTCCGTACATGGAGAGCGACCCGGGCAGGGTCAGGGCGAAGGCTTATGACCTGATTTTGAATGGGGTGGAAATAGGCGGCGGCAGTATCAGGATTCACCGCCGGAATGTGCAGGAGCTTATGTTTAAGGTTTTAGGAATCTCACCGGAAGAATCACAGGCCAAATTTGGTTACTTACTGGATGCTTTCGAATATGGAGTGCCGCCCCACGGGGGAATTGCTTTTGGCATAGATCGGTTGATTATGCTGATGGCGAAGCGGATGAGCATCAGAGATGTGATTGCTTTCCCCAAAACCCAAAGCGCCATGGATTTAATGCTGCAGGCTCCTTCTGAGGTAACGCCGCTGCAATTAAAAGAACTGCATATCAGAATTAAAAACTAAGGTCTGGCCACCGGTAAATATTGGTGAAAAGAATATACGGGCAGATTACTTGAAAAAATTGTGTAATTATGTTAACATGTATATAAATAAAGCAAATGACAACTTAGTTTAAACCCTACAGTGCGCGTGATAAAGCCGATTAGTTTTAAACCAACACTTTTACCTAGGGAGTCTGTACTCTGGTTGTAGCTTGCAAGCCCGCTTTGACGGGACACAAAAAGCAGTCAGGAGGACACCCACCTGCATACGCAGGTTCAAAACAACGGCGACACGGCATAGTGGGGTTTGCAGACATAAAAAAGCGATTGCTTTCAGTACCATCGCATACTGAAAGCAATTTTTTTAGGAAAAATAGAATATTAGCAGGAATTAAGGAAGTCTGCGTTGAATATTCTAAACATTAGGTGATTTATTCTCCTATAGTTTGTTTTTGTCTTTATTGATAAACTCTTCGGAGGTTTAATAAATGGATAATTCGACCGGTACAGAAAAACATACTGCGAATACGCCAAGCCCAAAAAATCAAATAGCGGCATGTAATATAAAAAAGGATCGGGACGTGATGTATAGTTTAAAAGCGTACTTCTGTAGCACGATTACCATAGTCTGTGTGTTACTATTTGCTTATAATACCTTTATTACCGAAACTAATATTATTTACAACGTCCTTTTTTTCCTGCCGATTTTGCTGTGCGGGCTCTGGTTTGACAAAATGACGGGAATAGGGGTAGCTGTACTTTTTAGTATACTAATTATTGTTAATAATTTGCTTGTTGGTTCGCAATTCCCTACGGAAGACTATATCCTCGTTATTACCTTTTTGCTGGTTAGTTATGTCCTGGGTATCTTACAGGAAAAAGGCCAGCTGACCGAGAAAATAATTAAACATCATGCGTATCATGATTCATTAACCGGTTTGCCGAATAGATTAATGTTTGAAGAGCTTCTGCAAAAGGAGTTAGTCAACTGTGACAAAAAAAACAGTAACCTGGCAATATATCTCGTTGATTTAGACAGATTTAAATATATTAACGATATTCTTGGGCATATTGCCGGGGATAATTTATTAATTACCGTCAGCGAAAGACTGAAAAACAATCTACCCGAAGGGGCGTTTATTGCCCGCTCCGGTGGGGATGAATTTCTCATTACTGTTCCTGGAATCACCGAAGAACGCGAGTTTGTGGAAATTGCGAATGATATTCTTAATGCTTTTAAAAATAAATTTGTGATTTATGAACGAGAAGTATATTTAACCATCAGTGTGGGGATAAGCATTTTTCCAAACCACGGCAGAGATACAAAAAGCTTAATTTCCAATGCTGATATTGCCATGCACAAAGCCAAGGAATTTGGCAAGAATTCTTATGACTTTTTCAGCACTGAAATGAACAAGGATATTTCGGAGAGGCTGAATATTGCCAATAACTTGCGCCAGATTGTCGAAGAGAAAAAATATGATTCTTTTGTTTTGCATTATCAGCCTTTGGTTGAATCTGAAACAGGAAGAATTAATGGTGTTGAAGCGCTAATCCGTTGGAATCATCCTGAAAAAGGGCTGATTTATCCCGGTAAGTTTATTCAGATTGCGGAGGAGACCGGCTTAATTGTGGCAATCGGGAAATGGGTCTTGCGTACGGCTTGCCTGCAGGTAAAAAAGTGGCAGGAGACTTGTTTTCCTAATTTAAGAATCTCCGTGAATATTTCCGAGCAACAGTTGCGGGATAAAAACTTTTTTCATGATGTGGTGAAAATACTTGAGGAGACGGAATTTGATCCATTGTATTTAGAGCTTGAGATTACCGAAAGTATTGCGATGAATAATTCGGAACGGAATATTCACATTCTGGACCAATTACGCAGTATCGGGGTTAGAATTGCTCTCGATGATTTTGGTTCCGGATACTCCTCCTTGAATTACTTGGGCACCTTACCCATTAATATTCTCAAAGTTGATTATGATTTAGTGCGTGAGATACCTTTTAATCTGAAAAATTCAGCGATCGCTACTTCGATTATCTCCTTAGCCGAATGTTTAAATTATGAGGTAGTCGCTGAAGGGGTGGAAACAGAAGAACAGCTTGATTTCTTCCGCCAGCAAAAATGTAAATACATTCAGGGCTATGTCTTTAGTAAACCTTTGCCTGCCCAGGAGTTGGAGCAGCTCTTGGGACAGGGTGTAGCGGTGCAGGAAACTGGGAATACATAATGGAGAGAGGAAGCAGCTAGCTTTCGGTAGGATATTTGCAGAAACGATGATCATAGGGGGCTTATTTGGTGGATCAGTTTGCGCGGACGAGACTGATACTTGGTGCTGAAGGATTAGCAGTATTAGCTTGTAGTAAGGTAATGATTTTTGGGGTTGGCGGAGTAGGCTCGTATACGGTGGAGGCTCTTGCCAGAGCAGGTGTCGGACATTTGGTGCTGGTTGACTATGATACGGTGGATGTGACCAATATCAACCGGCAGGTTCCGGCTTTATTATCGACAGTAGGCAGTTACAAGGTGGATGTTCTGCAAAAGCGCATTGCCGATATTAATCAGGAGGCGCAGGTTACGGTTTATCGTGAAAAGGTGAGCCCTGAGAATGTAAGGATTTTCTTTCAGGAAAATCCTTCTTATGTTGTTGATGCGATTGATATGGTAACCGGAAAAATCGCGATCATTGAAGCGGCGCTTGGCGCCGGCATTCCTTTTCTGTCGGCTTTGGGGGCGGGGAACCGCCTGGATCCCACCAAATTGCAAATAGGCGATTTAAGTGAAACGACCGGCGATCCCTTGGCCCGCATCCTACGCAGAGAATTACGGCAAAGAGGAATTAAGAAGGGTGTAAAGGTGGTTTATTCCACCGAACTGCCTCTGAAACCAAGAGAAGAGGACAGGCAGGAGTTGACGCGACGGGTTCCCGGCAGTGTTTCTTTTGTCCCGTCTGTGGCCGGGCTTTTCATCGCAGCGCAGGTTGTCCGCGATTTATTGGATTGACACATTGTTTACGTTAAATAATAATTATTATCAAATAGCAGCTTATTATAAGTGAATGGGAGGAAATAATATGCCGAACGTAACACATCTTTCCGAAACAAATTTCAAGACAGAGGTATTGGAGGCCAAAGAGCCTGTATTGGTTGATTTTTGGGCTCCCTGGTGCGGTCCCTGTAAAATGATCGGTCCTCTGATTGAAGAATTAAGTGATGAGTATCAGGGAAAAGCAAAAATCTGTAAATTAGATGTAGATGAAAACTCTGCCACGGCAAGTGATTATGGGGTGATGAGCATTCCCACCATGATTATTTTTAAAGGTGGCCGGGAGATTAACCGGTTGGTTGGCTTTGTACCAAAAGCAAGTATTGCCCGGATTCTGGATGAGGCAATTGCTGCTCAGTAATAGCTTCATTCATGAAAAATTGTTTCGCTCATGAAAGGGCTTAATCACTGCGGAAGGAATCCGGCACCGCAGGTGCAGGAAGTGGGTTAGCGGCAGAGCTGTTGACAAAAGGTTAACAGCTCTTTTATCTTACAAGATAAGAGAAGATTGAAGAAGACTAGAGAGTGATGACCGATGGATTTATTCTCCGCAATTGAAAAAAAGGCGCAGCAGGGCAGAATGCCGTTGGCCGCAAGGTTACGCCCGCAAAAAATTGACGAGTTGGTCGGACAGGAGCATTTGCTGGCCCCGGGAAAACTCTTGAGGAGAGCAATTGAAGCCGATCAATTGGGCTCGTTAATTTTTTACGGACCTCCCGGAACGGGAAAAACCACGCTGGCTTTTGTGATTGCGCAAACGACGAAGGCATATTTCACCAAGATGAACGCGGTTACTTCCGGGGTGGCCGATTTACGGAAAGTAGTGCAGGAAGCGGAAGAACGGCTCAAGTTCTCTAATCAGGGCACGATTCTTTTTATTGATGAAATACATCGTTTTAATAAAGCCCAGCAGGATGCATTGCTGCCGGCTGTTGAGGAAGGGAAACTGGTCTTGATTGGGGCGACCACGGAAAATCCGTATTTCAGCGTTAATGCTGCCCTTCTTTCCCGTTCCCGTGTCTTTAAGTTGGAGCCTTTAAGTAAAGAAAACATTCTGGTTTTGTTGCAGCGGGCGCTGGCCGATGCGGAAAAAGGGCTTGGCAATTACCATTGCCGGGTATCCGACGAGGCCTTAAACCATTTGGCGGAAGCGGCCCGGGGGGATGCGCGGTTAGCCTTGAATGGCCTCGAACTGGCCGTATTATCCACGCTGCCTGATGCCGAAGGAATAAGGGTTATCGATTTGGCCGTGGCCGAGGAATCCATTCAGGAAAGAGCGATTGTCTACGATAAAATGGGCGATCAGCATTACGACGTTATTTCGGCGTTTATCAAAAGTATGCGTGGCTCGGATCCGGATGCGGTTTTGCATTATTTAGCGCGGATGCTGGCCGCCGGGGAAGACCCCCGCTTTATTGCCCGGCGCATTCTGATTCATGCGGCCGAGGATGTTGGCCTGGCCGATCCGCAGGCCCTGGTGGTAGCCCAGGCCGCGGCGCGTGGCTTGGAAATGGTGGGGTTACCGGAAGGCCGCTTGTTGTTGGCTGAGGCCGCTTTATATATCGCTTGTGCCCCGAAAAGCAACAGTGTTTTGGCGATTGATCAGGCGCTGGCCGATGTGCAGAAAGGAAAATATGGCGCAGTGCCGCTGCACTTACGGGATGCCGCATACCCCGGGGCGGCGCAGTTGGGCTCCGGGAAAGGGTATCGTTATCCCCATGATTATCCTGGTCATTATGTGGAGCAGGATTACCTTCCGGCCGAGCTGAAGCACACCAAATATTATCAACCATCCGGGATGGGGCAGGATCAGGGACCAAAGAAAAAAGCAAGGTGACTGCCGGGAAAGGGCCGTGGAAATTTGGCCTGTTGAGCCGGGAAGCCTGGTTTAGCTGGTGGATTAGTTGGGATAGTAAAAAGAAAGGCGAGTGATAATAGAGAAAAAGGCCAAAGGAGATGACCAGCTTTGCCAAAAGTCTATCTTGATCATAGTGCCACTACGCCGGTGCGGCCGGAGGTAGCCCGGCTGGTGCTGGAATATATGACGGAGAAATTCGGGAATCCTTCCACTTTATATTTTTACGGCCGGGATGCCAAAAAGGCGTTAGAAAAAGCCCGGGAGCAGGTGGCAGCCTTAATTAAGGCTGATCCTGCGGAGCTTATCTTTACCAGCGGAGGAACCGAAGGGGATAATCTGGCCATTTTGGGGATTGCCCGGGCGTATGCAGACAAAGGCAGGCATATTATCACTTCGGCAGTGGAACACTACGCGGCGTTGGAGGCGTGTCGCAGTCTGGAGCAGCAAGGTTTTCGCCTTACGGTTTTGCCGGTGGATGAGGACGGCAGAGTAAGTGTGGCGGAACTGGAAAAAGCACTTTCGTCGGAGACAATCTTAATCAGTATTATGCATGTCAATAATGAAGTGGGGACAATTCAGCCGGTGGAGGAGATTGGCAGGCTAGCCCGGGAACGTGACATCATTTTCCATATTGATGGGGTGCAGTCAGTGGGGAAAGTGCCGGTGGATGTTGGTGCACTTCAGGCAGACTTGCTGACCGGTTCAGGGCATAAGATTTACGGACCCAAAGGAACGGGTTTTTTGTATGTGCGGAAGGGCGTAAAGCTTGCCCCGCTGGCGTGGGGTGGAGGACAGGAAAAAGCGTATCGTCCGGGCACGGAAAATGTGGCCGGCATCGTGGGTTTAGGTTTGGCGGCGGAGTTAGCCGGTCAGGAATTACACACGGAAATGCCCCGCCTGGCCGCCTTGCGGAATATGCTCATCCAAGGATTGCAGGAGAACATCCCGGACACGGCGTTAAACGGACCGCAGGTGGGGCGTGTCCCGACCAATGCGAATTTACGGTTTTCCGGTGTGGAGGGCGAAGCGCTCCTGCGGGCTCTTGATTTAAAAGGGATTTGTGCCTCAAGCGGCTCGGCATGCAGTGCCGGGGCCGTCAATCCTTCCCATGTGCTTTTGGCAATGGGACTGTCCAGGGCGGAGGCCAAAAGCTCATTAAGGATGACCTTAGGGAGAGACAATACGGAGGAACAAATTGCTTATGTCCTGGAGCAATTACCACCGTTGATAGAAAGGTTGCGGAGAAAGTGACGGAGAAAGTAAACAAAAAGCAAAGAGTAGTTGTGGCGATGAGTGGCGGAGTAGATAGTTCGGTAGCGGCGGCGTTGCTTTTGGAAGAGGGTTATGAGGTGATCGGCATCACCATGCAGCTTTGGTCACAGGCTGATGAGCGAACACCTGGTGGCTGCTGTTCGCTGGAGACAATCCAGGATGCCCGTCAGGTCGCCGAGAGACTGGGCATCCCTTTTTACGTGGTCAACTTCCGGGATGTGTTTGAGAAAAAAGTGATTGACTATTTTACGGCGGAATACCTGCAGGGCAGGACGCCTAATCCGTGTATTGCCTGTAATCGCCACATCAAGTTTGCGGCCCTACTGGAAAAAGCTTTGGCTTTAGAGGCAGATTATCTGGCGACCGGACATTATGCGCGGGTGCTTTATAGCCCGGAGCGACAGCGGTATCTGCTTTTGAAGGGTGAAGATGAGCGGAAGGATCAGTCTTACGTTTTGTATGGTCTTACGCAGGAGCAGCTTGCCCATACGCTCTTTCCGCTGGCCCGTTATACGAAAGAAGAGATCAGAGCCAAAGCAGCCGCCTTACATTTAAAGGTTGCCGACAAACCGGAAAGCCAGGAAATCTGTTTTGTGCCGGACAATAATTACAAAAACTTTATAAGAGCGCGGCTCGGCACGCAAGCGTTTCCCCCGGGGGATTTTGTCAACTTGCAGGGGGAGGTGCTCGGCCGGCATCGTGGTTTGCCCTTTTATACGGTGGGGCAGCGCAAAGGCTTAGGCCTTGCCCTGGGTTATCCGGCCTATGTGGTGGCCCTTGATCCTGCCCAGAACAGAGTTGTGGTGGGCCGGGAGGATGAAGTTTTCCAGCCGGGGCTTTACGCCAAAGAGCATAATTTTATTGCTATTCCCGCCTTAACCGAAGCAATGGAGGTCCAGGCAAAAATCAGATACAGTGCTGTTCCGGCCGCAGCCGTTATTACACCTCTTGCGGACGGGCGGGTCAGGGTGATATTTGCGAAACCGCAACGGGCGGCCACACCCGGTCAGGCCGTTGTTTATTATCTGGGCGATTTGGTGGTTGGAGGCGGCACTATTGAGCAAGTGATCAGTGAATAGGCCCCGCGGAAAAAGGCCATAATAACATTATGAGAAAAGGGCGTGAGCTTAAAAACTTACCGGTCATTGATGTTGTGAGCGGGCAACAGTTGGGTTATGTGGTCAATTTCAAGATGATCAATCATGAGGTTTTGGCAGGGTTGTATCTGCTTTCTTTCGATAACCGGGTTCTATACCTGGCTCGTGATTATATCACCAGGATTGGCCGTGATGCGATCTTAGTGCAGGCTGAAGCAGCACAAGTCATTGAGGGGGAACCCGATTGGCCGGAAAATGCCGGTTTGAACAGCTCTGCGGTGATGACCACAGAGGGAGAAGTGCTTGGGGTATTGACCGATATTCTACTGGAGGAAAAAGCCGGAAATATCCTGGGGTATGAATTATCAGATGGATATTTTCATGACCTTTTTTGGGGCCGAAAAGTGATTCCTACGGCAAAGATCATCACTTGGGGGAAGGACACGGTTATCGTCGATGAAAGGGTGTGAAAAAGGTGAAGTGTCCCGCTTGCGGCAGTAGAGCAGTAGGTAAGGTAGGGGTGGAGCAGTATTATTGCTGGGATTGTTTTATTGAATATCAGTTTTATGGCAAGGAAAATAAGGCAAAACTGTATGTCGTGGAGGAGGACGGCAGTCTTGCCGAATTCTAATTTGTAGTCCGGCCGTTTTTAAGGCGGCTTGCTATTCTCCCAAACAGGTGGCGCGGCGGTATGTTCATGAAGCTATCTAAAATGAAACGTCCCTTCATTGTCGGCGCGGGATTTTTTTTGCTTTTCTGGGTCTTTTCTTTATTAGAAGGGATTCTTATTCCTTTTGTGCTAGGCTTTTTGTTTGCTTATATTCTGGCGCCGGTAGTGGATAGACTTGAAGAAAAGGGGCTTTCCCGTCCGGGGGCCATTTTGCTTGCCTATACGTTTTTCCTTGGTTTTTTGGGCATGCTCATTTTTTACGCCCTACCGCCCTTAATCACGGATCTTAATGCTGTGGTGGAAATCGTGCCCGGCTATGCCCGTAGTATTCAGGAGACAATTGAACAGATGCAGGATGGTTTCAGTCGCTTTCCAATCCCCGCAGGGGTTAAGCAAATGGTTACTGAGACAATCGGGCGGCTTGAGCAATTAACCTTAGGCTTTATTCACGGGTTTCTGCAAAGCATGCTGGTGATCGTCCAGCAAAGCTTTAATCTCTTTCTCACGCCGATCGTCAGTTATTATTTTTTGCGGGATTATCACTCTCTTGGTCAGTATGTTTTACGTACTGTGCCGGTGCGTTACCGGGATGATCTGGTTTTTTTGGGGAAGGAAATTAATCAGGTGCTGCGTAATTTTATTAAGGGTAGTCTCTTGTTGGTAGTTTTAGTTGGCTTACTGACAACCTTGGGAATGTATTTAATCGGGATGGATTTTCCGGTGCTGATTGGGGCACTGGTGGGCGTAACGAACATCATCCCGTATTTCGGGGCGATTATTTCTGCCATTCCGGCCTTGCTGCTCGCTTTGACGAAATCGAAATGGCTGGCCTTATATGTCCTGGGCTTAATTGTTTTGATTCAGCAAATTGAAGGAAACATTCTTTCGCCCCGTATATTAGGCGATTCTGTGGGGCTGCATCCGTTAGTGATTATCTTTGCTTTATTAGCGGGCGGACAATTGTGGGGCTTTATCGGTCTTTTGGTTGCCGTACCTTTAGCGGCGATGCTGAAGGTTTTTATGAGGCAGCTTTTTGTCCGGATCATCTAGGCAAAGACCTGAATTGACAAAAGAAGCATGGTTTCGTATAATTAAATCGTTGTATGCATGGCAAAATAAGGGATAGACACCTTATCCTAATACGGAAGTGTTAGTGATGAGGGTTTCTTTTTTAAGGGAGACCTTTTTTGCGGGAGTAATTGAGGAGGTCGGGAAATGCTTAGTGGTAATGAGATTAGAGAAAAATTTCTGCGGTATTTTGAAAGTAAGGGACATACCCGTGTAGCCAGTTCTTCACTGGTACCCTATAATGATCCCACATTGCTTTTTGCCAATGCGGGCATGAACCAGTTTAAAGATGTTTTTTTAGGGCTGGAGAAACGCCCCTATACCAGAGCCACCACAGCCCAAAAGTGTGTGCGGGCCGGGGGCAAGCATAATGATCTGGATACCGTTGGCCGGACAGCCCGTCATCATACCTTTTTTGAAATGCTCGGGAATTTTTCTTTTGGGGATTATTTCAAAAGAGAGGCGATTACCTACGCCTGGGAGTTCCTCACCCAAGAACTGGGGCTTCCTCAGGACAAGCTTTATGCCACCATCTATCTGGACGATGATGAAGCTTATGCCTTGTGGCGGGAATTGACGACGATTCCGGATGAGCGCATCATCAGACTGGGGGAGAAGGATAATTTCTGGTCCATGGGGGATACCGGACCATGTGGACCCTGCAGTGAAATTTTGATTGACCGGGGTGAAAAGTATTCCTGCGGGCCAAATTGCGGGATCGGACTGTGTGATTGCGATCGTTTTCTGGAGATCTGGAATCTGGTCTTTATGCAGTATAATCGCGATGCCGATGGAAAAATGACTCCGCTTCCCCGTCCGAGTATTGATACGGGAATGGGCCTGGAAAGGATTGCTTCCGTAGTGCAGGATGTGGAAAGCAATTATGACACCGATTTAGTGAAGCCGCTGTTACTGGCAATTGAGGACCTTTGCGGGAAAACATATTATAAGGATGAACGGGGCTTTGCCTTCCGGGTAATCGCGGATCATATCCGTTCCTGTACTTTTCTCATCAGTGATGGTGTTTTACCGGGGAATGAAGGCCGCGGGTACGTTTTGCGGCGGATATTGCGGCGGGCCATTCGGTTTGGCAAGGTGCTGGGGATTAATGATCCTTTTATGTATCAGCTGGTGCCGGTCGTTGTAGAATTAATGGGTACGGCATACCCGGAGATTGGGGAAAAGCAGGATTATGTGGCCCAGGTCATCAGGCTTGAGGAGGAACGTTTCCACGAAACCTTAAATGACGGGATTCGGCTGGCCCAGGAGATTGTGCAAAATGTCAAGGCGCAAAAGCTGGATACTATCCCTGGGGAAGAAGTATTTCGCCTGTATGATACCTTCGGGTTTCCCTTTGATCTGACCGAGGATATTGCCGAGGAAGCCGGGTTAAAGGTTGATGCGGAAGGTTTCAACCGCGCGCTGGAGATACAGCGTCAGAAGGCTCGCGCGGCCCGACAGGAGGTTAATGCCTGGGATTTAGCTTTGCTGGTCACCAGGTTAGCCGGCTCTCTGCCGACGACAGCTTTTACCGGATATAGTAAGACTGAGGATGAAGCAGTGTTATTGGCGGTCATTAAGGATGATCAACTGGTGACGGCAGCGGACGACGGGGATGAGGTTTATCTACTTTGTGATCAGACTTCCTTTTATCCCGAAGGAGGAGGTCAGGTGGGAAACCGCGGGGAGATTATGGCCTCAGCCGGTAAGGTTGTGGTGGCGAAGACCCAGAAGCTTCCTGACGGAAAAATCGTCCATCAGGGAGTCGTAAACGGGACAATCAAAACAGGGGAAAAGGTCAAAATGGTGGTGGATTGCTCCGCTCGGCGCGAGACCGCCCAAAACCATACGGCCACTCATTTATTACATAAAGCTTTGCAGGTTGTTCTGGGAACACATGTTCACCAGGCGGGTTCGGTGGTGGAACCGGCGAGACTGCGGTTTGATTTTACTCATTTTGCCGCCTTAACAGAGGAAGAACTGCAAAAAGTAGAGAATATGGTCAATGAACAGATCGCCGCGGGGCTGGAGGTTACCACCCTGAAGATGTCTCTGGAGGAAGCTAAACAATCCGGGGCGATGGCACTTTTTGGTGAGAAATACGGCGAGACGGTGCGTGTCGTCCAAATGGGTGATTTCAGCAAGGAATTATGCGGCGGAACGCATGTTGGCAACACCAGTCAACTGG
>ENA-UOYA01003174-UOYA01003174.1-activated-sludge-metagenome-genome-assembly--contig:-NODE-3174-length-14910-cov-5.086234_pt1 | contig 14910 bp, 16 predicted proteins | sample MGYA00238163_ERZ764804 | MGnify/ENA primary metagenome ERZ764804 (study PRJEB28919, sample SAMN05720223) | activated sludge metagenome | isolation source: Anaerobic digester | place: Hong Kong...
CATTGAGGGTAAATTCTAAGACTAACTTCCCTTTACACTGATAGATTGAACCAGATGTAGATGTTGGATCTGCTTCAAAATGAGCATTTAGTGAAGCTATATACTGATCTACAAATCCTGGATTGGTAGGACCTGTTTGGGAGCATATTTTGTTATTAAACATTACGACTGCTAAAGTCATAATAAAAAGTAATTTTTTCATATTCTTGTTTTGTTTTTAATTAAAAAAATAGTGAAAATGCCTATTGGCACTTCGTTTGATAAAGACAAAACAAACTTACACAAAGCCAGTAGGATATTTTACAGGCATTGTGTGGGGCCTGCCGTGGGTAGTCTTGTTATTTGCGTATAGAGCTACCTGCGGTCTTTGTATTTCAAAAAACTGAAATACAATATGAAATATAAAAAAATGTATAGTAGAAAGTACAAACTGTACTATCGATAAGGTATTTAAAGCCTTGACCACACCAAAACTAAGGAATTTTTTGGTTGTTACAATTATCAACGTATTATAAATTGAATAATTCATAGTTTATTAGTGTTTATGTTTTACTTTCAATCACAAATATAAACAAATTCTATAACTTTCCTATTATTTATTTCAAAAAATGTTAAAAATAAATATGAATAAAAATAAAAAGAAAGGAGATAGCTAGTACTTAAGCACTATTGAAAAAAGAACTGATTTATAGATTCATAGAATCTATGAAAATGAATGTATCTCCTAGATACTTTCCCAAATCAAGTATGCATCATCGAGCAATTGCTCAATTCTAGCATTGGAGTCGAATAAAAAATTCATAGAACGACTCTGCTCGGAAAACATAGGCTCGTCATTAATAGAAATACCTATGTCATTCAGTGTATTGAGAAAATCAATCAAAGTATCATCATCTTCATCGGACAATAATTGCTCTGAATTTTTAAAAATTAAATTGAATTTTTTTTCTTTTAACCAACTCAAATCTGTCATCGAATCAAACAGGGCATCTAGATTATTGCCAAAATCGCCACCAAACAAAAATTCTTTATTGAGTTTGATATATAATTTATGCAGATTAGGGTACTGTGAGCCATCAAGTGTAATGGTCAATGTGCTGACAGAGGAACTTGGAAGCGATTTTTCATCTGAATAAATGTAAAAAAGTACATCTTGGTTCATCGAGAATATAAATTAGGTTTTAGTTGATTTTTTTAAATGAGCGATAATGATCTGAAGTAAAATAAGCATCGTCATCCTCTGAAGTTACGAGTCGTTCGACGCCTCGATTTTGACCATCGGTCTTTGGGTGCACATCCCATTCTTGATATTTGATTTTGTTGCCTCGAGCATTCATTTTTGGCAACTGACCTTCTCTATTTTGAAAAACTCTTCCTCCGACATACCCACTTGGAGCAGTGTGGTGCTCTCGAATATATTCCAATGTCTCTAAGACATAGTCTGGGATATCAGAAGTATTGGAAATTTCTCTTTTAGTAATCGTATTTTCATTGCCAAACACAGATTTCTCTGTAATGGTAGAAGTCGTAGTCATCTGCCCATTTTCATTGATAATGCGCTTATCCTCGATACGGACTGACTTTGTGTGAACAAAATAGCTAATTCCCCAACCTAGGACAAAAGCTATCGCCAGTCCTATCCAAAACTTAGATTTATTTAATTCCATTTTTATTCACTAAAACAAAAATATTGAGAAAAAAATTATTTGTAGCAATATTTTTATTTTTTCTTTCTGGTAAAAATATATTTTGACTCAGAACTCATTTTTTTATTGAATTTATAACGCTCTATATCGAAATATTGTATGTCTTCAGGCTTAGAAATTTCATTGTCAACTATATAACGAGCCATAAGTCCTCTAGCCTTTTTAGAAAAAAATGAAATATTTTTTAATACCTTATTTTCTTCTTCCAAAAAATCGACATCGATAATTTTTCCAGCAAATTGTTTCTTATTGACTACTTTGAAATATTCATTGGAGGCTAAGTTTAGCAGATAGTCTGACTTAGATTTGGTCAATTCGACTTGGAGTGATTTAGTCACATTTTCTGACCAATATTGATACAAATTTTTCTTGCGACCAATAACTATATCGCTACCCATTTCTAATCGATAGGGTTCTATCAAGTCAAATGGCTTCAAAATCCCATATAATCCTGATAAAATTCGAACTGTATTTTGAGTAAAGTCAAATTGTTTTTTGTCCAAACTAAATGCATCAAAACCCACATAGACATCGCCATCAAATGTAAAAATAGCTTGTCGAGCCGATTGGATATTTTCGACTGAACCTAATTCCTTGTATCTCTCATAATTTAAGGTAGCGAGCTTATTGCTAAGCGAAAATTTAGACTCTATTTGCTTAACTGATAATTTTTTGAGAACTTTAGCGATGGGTTCTACCTCTTTCTGAAAAATAGGAATGCTCGAAATCGAACAATCTATTTCTTTTGATAATTCAAGAGACTTAGCAGGAGAGAGAACAAGTAGCATATTATATTGAGTTGAAAGTCAAAAGTTTAAAGTTGCAAGACTATTATAAATAGCTTCTATAGCACAAAAAGGATAAATACTCATTCCTAATACTTAATACATTTCTACACCTACACCGCCACATCAAACTCTCTCAAAGCTTGATTTAAGGAAGTTTTTTTATCAGTAGATTCCGTTCGTTTTCCGATAATCAGCGCACAAGGTACTTGGTATGTCCCTGCATTAAACTGCTTGGGAATACTGCCCGGTATGACGACACTACGAGCAGGGACTATACCCTTATATTCAATTGGCTCACTACCCGATACATCTATTATTTTAGTAGAAGCAGTCAATACGACATTAGCACCTAAAACGGCCTCTTCCTCTACTTTGACACCTTCCACAACGATACATCGACTACCTATAAACGCCCCATCTTCTATAATAACTGGAGCCGCCTGTGGAGGTTCTAAAACGCCTCCGATACCAACGCCTCCGCTCAGGTGCACATGTTTACCTATTTGAGCACAAGAGCCTACCGTAGCCCAAGTGTCCACCATAGTTCCTTCATCTACATAAGCTCCAATATTGACATAAGAAGGCATTAAAACGACTCCTTTCTGAATAAAACTACCATATCTAGCGACCGCATGGGGAACGACTCGCACGCCTCGTTCGGCATAATTTTTTTTCAAAGGGATTTTATCATAAAACTCCATTGGTCCTACTTCAAAAGTCTCCATATCTCGACTTGGAAAATAAAGCAAAATGGCTTTTTTTACCCAATCATTGACCTGCCAAATTCCGTTGATTTTTTCAGCTACTCTCAGCTCGCCTTTATCTATTAGTTCTATAGCTTCAAATACAATTTGTTTATTGGACGATAGTAGGGAGCGGTCATCCCATATATTTTCTATTTGATTTTTTAAATTTTGCATGGGGTAAAATTAGAGTAATTCTCTCAAAATCTCAGATACAATTTCAGCCTTCTCATAGACGGCTACATGACCTCCATTTTTCACTTTTATAGGATTAGAAATATTATATATCGGAAATACAAAGTCGTGAGTCCCATGAATATGATAGGTCTTCGATTGGTCGAAATCTTTATTTTTCCACTGGATTATCTGTCTAAATGCCCAATTGGTGTAGCGGTCATCCCTAAATGTATAAATCTGTGATAAATTGGGTCTATCCGAATTAAACATAGACAAAAACCAAGTATAAAGTTCTATCATTCTGTCATTGTTCAAAAGAAAGTTAGGAAATATTCTATAAAGAGGTACATAGTTGTTGATTGAAATCCAATAAGGTTTTTCTTTCTCATTCTTAATGGTATCAAACAATATGAGCTTTTGAGGATGTTTAATTTTGGCAATTTCTTGCGCCATAATCCCTCCAAAAGATAATCCAAATAAAATAAATTCCTCAGTAGTATCAATGTTCATCGACATTCGAAGTGCGTAAGAATCTATGGTCTCATTTTCTTGAGGAATGAGCCAAGGTATAAAATAAAGATTATATCCTATCGGTAAAACTAAGCGTTCATATACTTTTTCATTAGCTCCAAGTCCTGATATTGCGTAGATTTTCATTTGGTTATTTTTTTATGTTCATTTCATAATATAAAGATATGAATGTTTTAGAACTCAAGCATTTCATTTCTTTCATTTCAAAAATTAATACATTTGTAGCCTAAGAAATAAAAAAACATGTCTCATACTAATATTCGAGCCCCAAGAGGGAATCAACTCAACTGCAAAGGTTGGGTACAAGAAGCCGCACTTCGCATGTTGATGAATAATCTCGACCCTGAAGTAGCTGAAGAACCTAATAAATTGGTCGTATATGGCGGACGAGGAAAAGCCGCTCGAAACTGGGAGGCCTATGATAAAATCGTGGAATGTCTCAAAAATTTAGAAAATAACCAAACCCTTATAGTACAGTCTGGCAAGCCAGTAGGCGTGCTCCGCTCTCATCCTGATGCGCCTAGAGTGATTTTAGCTAATTCAAATTTAGTAGGAAATTGGGCGAATTGGACACATTTTGATGAGTTGGAGAAAAAAGGACTTATTATGTATGGTCAAATGACTGCTGGAAGCTGGATATATATTGGTTCTCAAGGAATAGTGCAGGGCACTTATGAGACCTATCTAAGTCTAGCTCGTAAGCACTACAATGGCAGTCTCAAAGGTACACTCAATGTCACGGCAGGATTAGGCGGTATGGGTGGCGCTCAACCACTCGCCATTACGATGAATGAAGGTGTGGCTATCTGTGCAGAAAGCGAAGAATGGCGAATCGATAAGCGATTGGAGACTCGCTATCTCGACGAGAAATATTTAGATATAAAACAAGCAGTGGATAGAGCTTTAGAGGCTAAGAAAAATGGCGAAGCCCTTTCTATCGGTGTCGTTTGTAATGCGGTCGATTTATTGCAGTATTTGATAGAAAACAATGTCACGCCAGACACCTTGACAGACCAGACATCCTCTCACGATGCTCTCACGGGGTATTTCCCTGAAAAAATGAGTGTAGCCGATGCCTACAAAATGAGAATGGAAGCACCAGAAAAATATGTCGAACTGGCTTATGACACGATGGCGCATCACGTGAAATTGATGCTTGAACTACAAAAAAGAGGAGCGATTACCTTTGATTATGGAAATAATCTGAGAGGACAAGCCAAAGACAAACGAGGTGTGCTAAATGCATTTGATTTTCCAGGGTTTGTTCCGGCTTATATACGTCCGCTTTTCTGTGAAGGTAGTGGACCATTCAGATTTGTAGCACTCAGTGGAGATGAAAATGATATTGCTGTCTGTGATGCTAAATTGAAAGAATTATTTCCCGATAACGATGGACTTCATCGATGGCTAGATAAGGCGAAAGAAAAAATCGCTTTTCAAGGATTGCCAGCGAGAATTTGTTGGTTAAAAATGGGAGAGCGAGAAAAAGCAGGATTGGCATTTAATCAATTGGTCAAAGAAGGAAAAGTATCTGCACCTATCGTCATAGGTCGTGACCATTTAGATACGGGTTCTGTCGCCTCTCCAAATCGTGAAACAGAAGCGATGAAAGATGGCTCCGATGCCATAGCCGACTGGCCAATTCTCAATGCGATGATTAATACAATCGGTGGAGCAAGTTGGGTAAGCTTACATCACGGTGGCGGTGTTGGGATGGGATATTCGATTCACGCAGGTATGGTTATCGTAGCTGATGGAACGGACGAAGCAGCTCAGAGGCTCAGTAGAGTTTTGCATAATGACCCTGCGATGGGAGTCATTCGCCATGCAGATGCAGGATACGAAATAGCTGAAACTACATCCAGAGCTTTTGGACTGAGTTTGTAGTTTATGACTATCCACACACTTTTATAATAATTGATTTAAGTTTTCCTATTCTGCTATATTTTTAATAGCACTTTTTTTGATTTTAGTAGTCTAAGTTGGTCAGATGTTAATAAACATAATCTTTTCAAATTCAAAATAGAAGCATTATTGTAAATATTTTTTTACATTTACAAATTGAAATAAAAAGGTCATTATGAAGAAAATAATTAGTTTGATTCTAATCACTGCTATTATATACAGTAGCAATGCACAGAATAGAAGAACTTCTACCTCTACTACTAAACCAGCCCCTACTTCCACGACAAAATCAACGAGTGGTACGAATACAACTAAGAGCACTGATTCTAAGACAAAATCTACAGAAAAATTGGCTACCACAGAGCCTGAAGTAGCTTCTAGTACTAAAACTCCTTTTTTTGCCCCTCCAAGTCCCATGACTTTGATGTCCACCAATATTGAATTTGGAGGCTATCCTAGCGATGCTGATGTTAGTTTTGTCAATGTATATGGATTATTGGGTTTAAATTTTGATTTTTCGAGAAAATTCTATGCTGGACCTTATTTTAAGTACAAAATTTTATCTACGACAGATTATCAAGTGATGAATATCGATGGCAAAGATTTAGATTTGTCTAGTTTTAATGAATGGGGATTAGGAGCAAATTTCGGGGCTTATTTACCTTTGGGAAAAACGATGTTAATCACACCAGAACTAAGACTTGGATATAACGAATACAATATTCAAGATTTGAGCTATAACTCGACAAATAAGAATTTTCTAAATCATAAATATCTCAGCTTTATACCTAGATTGAATATTGGATTTAAAATGAGTGATTATACTGTCCTAAATTTTAGTGGAGGGTATATTTTACCTTATTATTTAAATAGTGCCAAAAGTACTGGGGCATATAATCCTGCTACATTTATGTATGGACTTGCCTTGAGATTTTATCTCGTAAAATAATATTTAGGCTTCTTAATCTAAATCGGTTTTTAGTAATATTTTTATATCAAATGTAACAAATACGTTATTTTATCGAAAGCATACAATATAGTTTTGCCTTAAATAAATATATTGTATGAAATATCTTTCAATTCTAATCTTCTTATTACTCTCTCAGCCGTTTTATTCACAAAACAAGTTTTTATCTTTTGCGAAGACAAAAATGTATCTAGGCGAAATTGATATTACCAAAGTCATATCTGTAGAATTTGAATTTGAAAATATCTCAGACAAGGATATAATCCTAAGTTATGAGCCTATCACGAATCTTGTAAATGCTAGTTATCCCAAGACACCCATTCTTCCAAATCAGAAAGGAAAAGTAACTGTCAACTTCTATCCTGAAGCGGAAGGTATATTTGATGAGAAATTATATATCAAAGCAAATGGCAAAGATAATGTAGAGTTAGAAGTATATGGCAAAGTGTCAAGTATGTCGAGGGCTTATAAATCTATGAAAAATGATGACAAATTATTTGGGGATAGGGATATTACATTTATGGTCGTGGATGGTAAGACACTTCGAGGAATCCCCTTTTCAAAAATATTTATCAGAAATATAGAAAATAATAAAAGCTATATCGGAACTTCAGATCATTACGGAATACTAGTCAATAGAATTCCTGAAGGTCATTATCATATCAAAGGCTTAATAGATGGCTATAAAGATGAAATATTAGACGTGAGACTCGACCCAAATCGCAATGTAGCTATGGTTCTTATGGAGAAAAAAGAAGAGCAGAAACCCATGGAGAAACCTATAGTCAAAATAGACACTCAAGAGATGGAAGTAGAAGAGTCACTCGCCATAGAACCAGAGAAACCTGTTAAAAAAATGGAAGCGGACGGTACTCGAAAAGCACTCAATATAATACTGCTAATCGATGTCTCCAAATCGATGGAAAAGCCCAATCGTATAGGGGTGTTGAAAAAAAGCATTATTCACTTAGTCAATAACTATGAGACCAATGACCAACTTTCTATTTTGACATTTAATGATCATGTAAACACACTTTTGGAAAGAAAGAAAAATTTAGATAAAACAGAAGCTACCAATATTATTAATTCAATTTTGCCATCAGGAACTACAGATGGCGTCTTGGGTATAGATCGAGCTTTTGAGATTTTACAAGAAAATTATCTACCTGATGCTATCAATATGGTTATTCTCGCTACAGATGGAAAAATGAGCAATAGCTCTTATGAAGATAAAAAAATATTTGAAAAAATAGAGCAAATGAATGAGAGAGGCATCTTGACATCCGTCGTAGGATTTGGGACTACGAATTATGAACAACAAAAATTGAATAAAATAGCCAATATTGGCGGTGGTATATTTGTCAATTTAAACGTAGATTTGCAGAATCAAGAAAGCGTATTGCTGGATGAAATATATTCTGTACTCCTCAAAATAAAGCGATAGAACATACATAATGACTGACAATATAAAGTGGTTTCTATCCTTTCGATTTTTCACAACCGTAGCTATGCAGATGAAAATGACCATATTGGGTTATTTTCTATATCAAATCAGTGGAGAAGCACTCTCACTAGGAATGTTGGGCTTATATGAGGCATTACCTAGGATTTTTCTAGCTCTTCCTGCGGGATATTTCGTAGAGCGAATTGAAAAAAGAAAAGCTTTATTTACAGTGGTTTTGGGATATTTAATCTTGTCCATTTCCCTGCTGATAGCCATGTTTTTATTTAAAAACAACCATCAAGAATTGAAATACCTAATCTACTTGACTGTATTTCTCATGGGTGTTATTGGGAGTATGGGAATGGGGGCATCCGTTGCGCTTTTTTCATCCATTATCCCCAAAGATAAAATGGCGAAATATTCTGCCATTAGCAGCAATTCTTGGCAAATAGGTGCTGTCATTGGACCTATTATTGGCGGATTTCTCATTCAATTTATAGGTGCAGAATATTCTTATTTTGCAGTAATTACTTTTTTGACGGTTGGGTTATTTTCTATACTCCAGTTGCCTCAGAGTCACAGCCAAAATACCCATCGTTTTAGCCTAGAAAATTCGATGCTACAGATGAAAGAAGGCTTAGATTTTGTATTTAAAAATAAAATTATGCTTTGGGCGATTTCACTTGATTTATTTGCGGTATTATTTGGTGGGTGTGTCGCACTACTCCCTATTTTTGCGAGAGATATTTTGTATGTAGATAGCAATGGATATGGTTTTCTCAGAGCAGCTACGCCTATGGGCTCTGCCCTAGCTATGATTGTTTTAGCCCGAAGACCCATATTGAATAATACAGGTAAATGGCTGATGATATTCGTCGGCTTGTTCGGATTGGCAACTATCGGATTTGCTCTGTCCAAGGTATTTGCTCTATCTATGTTTTTCTTATTTTTAATCGGGGCATTTGATGCGGTGAGCGTGGTCATTCGAGGGGCATTGCTCATGATAGAGACTCCTGACAATATGCGAGCTAGAGTTAGTTCAGTCAATTCCATGTTCATCTCTTCTAGCAATGAAATAGGGGCATTTGAGAGTGGATTTGCAGCGCATTACCTCAAGGTAGTGCCTTCTGTCATTTTTGGTGGGAGTATGGTTATGCTATTTGTATCTATTGCTTGGCTCAAAGCTAAGGAGCTGAAAAATTTTGAGTTTAGCAAAGTCAAATAAACAGGAATGATTAATTTTGGGATTTCAATTAAAAATTAGGAATGATTCGAATTTTTGTAACCGGCGGTACTTTTGACAAAGAATATGATATGATTAATGGTCGTCTATATTTTAATCAAACGAATGTAGATGAAATGCTAAATAAAGGTCGATGTACGGTGCCTCATACAGTAGAGACACTTATGATGATAGATAGTCTCGAAATGACGGATAGAGATAGAGAAAAAATTCTGCTGAGTTGTCAAAATACGTTTGAAGATAAAATCGTCATCACTCACGGAACAGATACAATGAGTGTTACTGCAGAATTTCTCGCTAAAGCAAATATACAGAAAACGATTGTCATTACCGGTGCTATGATTCCTTATTCATTAGGGTCTAGTGATGGTCTCTTCAATTTGGGGAATGCAGTAGGCTTTGTACAAACACTACCAATAGGCGTTTATATTGTAATGAATGGCACTTATTTCAATTGGGACGAAGTGAAGAAAAACCGCCAAACTGGCTATTTTGAAAAAATATAAGAAACTTTTTAGAGCATCTCAATGTTTATTTGAATACTTAACTTTTATAGAATTTTTCAACTAAAAAATATGTATCCAGAAGAATTAGTAGCTCCAATGAGAAAAGAATTGACTGATATAGGATTCAATGAACTCCTAGACCCACAGTCCGTCGACAATGCTTTAGAAAACCAAAATGGAACTACTTTCCTCGTAATAAATTCTGTCTGCGGATGTGCGGCAGGTGCAGCTAGACCGGGTGTGAAAAAAGCTTTGGCAAATGCGGAGAAAAAACCAACGAACTTAGTGACGGTATTTGCAGGAGTAGATAGAGATGCTGTAGAAGAGGCTAGAACATATACCTTGCCTTATCCTCCATCTTCTCCTTCTATGGCCATATTCAAAGAAGGAAAATTAGTTCATTTTATAGAAAGACACCAAATCGAAGGCAATACCGCTGAAATGATAGGCGACCATTTGAAGAAGGTATTTGAGCATTATTGCTAAATATTTAACACCCTTCTCAGAGACTTATTTATCTGTCGTTAATCTATGACTTTTGGAAAGTCTAAAGTGCGACACTCTTTTGACCTTTGTTTTTATACAGATTGATTTATTTTTGACGAAATAATATTTCTCAAATACAGATGAATCAATCTACGCCAGAAGCCGACTATGTAGTCAAACTTATCAATCAAACCAATCAGAATATTTTTCTGACAGGGAAGGCTGGTACTGGCAAGACGACCCTTCTCCGAGAAATCGTAAAATCTACACATAAAAATGCTGTCATCATTGCACCGACAGGGATAGCGGCTATCAATGCAGGAGGGGTTACGATTCACTCCATGTTTCAGTTGCCGTTTAATCCCTTCGTGCCAGTTGAATATTTTGATTATCCCCAAATCCATTTTGACACCAAAAAATCCATCTATCGCCACTTCAAAGTGAGGGCAGATAAGCGCAATCTTATCAATAATATTGAACTACTCATTGTCGATGAGGTCTCTATGCTTCGCCCAGATATTCTCGATGCGATGGACACTATGCTTCAGTACATTCGGTATAGTCGCAAGCCATTTGGTGGAGTACAAGTCCTATTTATAGGCGATTTACAACAGTTGCCTCCGATTATTAAACCAGCAGAATGGGATTTATTGTCTCAGTTTTATCAAGGAAAATATTTCTTCCATGCCCATGTTTTACAAGCAGAACAGCCTTTATACATTGAGCTAACCAAAATTTTTCGACAGTCAGACCAAGAATTTATCCATATACTTAATGAACTTCGTCATAATCAGATTACGCCTCAGATTCTAGAGACACTCGACCAATATGTTGAGCCCGATTTTGATATCAGGGAGAATCCCGGCTATATAGTATTGACTACCCACAATCAATTGGCAGATACTATGAACGCCGAAGCCCTCGATATTATCAGAAAAAGAGAATCGACTTATAAAGCTAAAATTGTAGATGATTTTCCAGAACACCTCTATCCTCTTGATAAAGAAATCGTTCTCAAGGAAGGAGCTCAAGTCATGTTTATCAAGAATGATTTGAATTTCGAAAAGCGATATTACAATGGTAAAATCGGCACAATTAAGTCCCTCGAAGAAGATGAAATCATCGTGAGATTTCCTGAAGAAAATATAGAAATCAGTGTAGATGAACATGAATGGGAAAACAAAAAATATAAACTCAACCCTCTTACCAATGAAATCGAAGAGGAATTGCTCGGAACATATACTCAATACCCTTTGAAACTCGCTTGGGCGATAACGATACATAAAAGCCAAGGTCTTACTTTTGAAAAAGCAGCTATCGATATAGCCAATATATTCGCTCCAGGGCAAGCTTATGTAGCTTTATCGCGCTTGACTTCGTTAAAAGGACTGAAATTGCTCTCGCCTATTGGCAGTCGAAAAATAGCTACCGAAGCAGACATTTTGGAATATGAAAACAACAAGACGCCAATCGATGATCTTGAGCGAGAATTGCCCAGCTATACCAAAGATTTTCTCTATCAGCAGCTAGTCAATACTTATGACTTTTCTTATCCCATAAGAATGGCGGATAGGTTACAAAAAGAACTCTTTGAGTCCAGTGAAAATGCAGCTATTTATAGACATAAAAAATGGATAGAACAAAATATTGAAGAGATATTTGAACTCAACGATGTAGCTAAAAAATTTCAAAATTCACTCACACAGATGTTTGGAAAAATAGACCTACCCATGGACTATATCTATGAACGGACAGAAAAAGCATATGATTACTTCTATGAAAAATTGCTTTTTATTGAGAAAAATATATTGTATAAAATCTCCGAAGTAGCTTTTGAGAAAGGAACAAAAGAACTAGAAAACATACTGCACGAGGTCGAAAATAGCCTATTTACCATTCTCAAGCAGATGATGAAATCTAAACGCATTATTTATAATGTCACTCAAAACAAACCCCTAGATAAATCTAGCTGTGACACGAAAGATATAGAAAAAATAAAGCTAAATATTATCTCCGAAATCCGCCAGAATAGAGAATTTGACCCTAAATACCTTCTAGAACCTACGGGGAGAGGCCTAAATAAAAAGAAGAAAAAAGAAACAGAAAAAATCGAGAAAAAGCCAACACATGAGATTAGTTTCGAACTATGGGAGCAGAAAAAGACTATTGAAGAAATCTGCCAAATCCGAAAACTCACATCAGGGACTATTTTTGGGCATTTAGTCAAATATGTATCCCTGGGCAAAATCGAAATTACAGATTTAGTGCCGCTCGATATATTGAAATCTATCGAGAAAAAACTACCTTCATCCATTGACCTCAAAAGTCTAGCAGAGGTTAGAGCGATTCTGGGAAATGACTATAGTTTTGACGAATTGAGCCTCTATAGAGCATGGAAAGAAATGACTAATTCTTAGAATTTTAACCTCATAAATTGAAATTTAAGAGATTAGAGCAAATATTTCGCACTAAATAATTATAAATGTGCTACATTTGCACCTCCAAATTTATCCGTACCCATTCGGATAGCATTAGTTCATTAAATTAAATAACAAAAAAGATGAATCGTTACGAATCAACTATCATCATTACTCCGGTGCTGTCGGACGAAGATGTGAAAAACAAGTTGAAGTCTTTCCGTGACTTCCTTGAAAAAAACGGCGCTACAAAAATCTCAGAAGAGCACTGGGGATTGAAAAAAATGGCTTATACCATTGAGAAAAAAAGCTCAGGAGTTTATCATATGTTTGATTTTGAATCGACAGGTGAGCTTATCGAAAAACTCGAAATTCAATACAAAAGAGATGAGTCTATCCTTAGATTCCTAACTGTAAGACTAGACAAATACGGTGTAGATTACGCAGATAGAAGAAAAAAAGGTCAAGTAGGCAAATTAAAAACTAAAAAAGATAACCAACCAAAAGAGGAGGTAACCAATGGCTAGTCAGAATCAAGCAATCCGATATTTAACAGCGGTCAAAATTGGCAATAAACAAAAAAAATATTGTCGTTTTAAGAAAATGGGCATCAAATTTATTGATTATAAAGATGCTGATTTCCTTCTAAGATTTGTCAATGAGCAGGGAAAAATCCTTCCTAGAAGAATCACAGGTAATTCACTTAAATTTCAAAGAAAAGTATCTACAGCAGTCAAAAGAGCTAGACAATTGGCATTATTGCCTTATGTCACTGACTTGTTGAAATAGGATACAATTGGTCTAAATTATAAACTAGAAAGACATGGAAGTAATATTAATAAATGATGTAGATAAATTGGGTTTTGCGGAAGATGTAGTCAAAGTAAAACCAGGATATGCTAGAAATTTTCTTATCCCTAGAGGATTTGCAATGGTAAAAAACCCTAGCAATATGGCTATTCTTGCTGAGAAAATCAAAGTAAGAGAGAAAAAAGAAGCTCAACAATTGGCAAATGTAAATGCAATTATTGAGCAACTAAAAAGCACAAACCTCCAAATCGGAGCAAAAGTAGGTACTACCAATAGAATCTTTGGGTCGGTCAATGCCGTTCAGATTTCTGAAGCATTCAAGAAAAATGGCGTAGAAATTGACAGAAGAAAAATCTCTATCAAAGAAGGAGAAATCAAAGAGCTTGGAAGCTATACTGTATTGGTAAATTTAACGAAAGAGCATACAGCAGAAGTTCCATTGGAAATTATTTCTGAATAATGAGTTTTGTAAATTCTAAATAAATATACCAAAAAGCCGAACCAATGATTATATTGTGTTCGGCTTTTTGCGTTTAAAGAAAAAAATTATTAACTTTTTCAATTAATTATAAAAAATATGAGTAATCAATTCGAAGAAAATTTCAATCAATGGATGTCTCAAAAAAGAGATGCCATAGAATTAAGCAATGTATGCTCTAAACTTGAAATCGATAAAAAAACAGATTTAGTATTATTGAGAAGAAAAATTTCTGACAAAAATGTAACAGAAATCATTAACCTACATGAGAGAGCTAGCAATATGCTTGGTGAATCTATTAAGGTCTCGGATACATTGGCAATAGCCAAAGAAATAGAAAAACTGGATATTTCTCCTTCTAGAATTGACTTAGTGAGATTGTGCAAAGAATTTTCTACAGAGAAATCTTCTTTCGCTTCAACAGCAGAGTTTGTACAATCCAAATTAACTAATCATTTAGGTTCTGATAAAATTCAACTTGAGCCCAAAGATGTGGTTCTTTATGGATTCGGTCGTATTGGAAGATTAGTCGCTAGAATGATAGTAGAAGAGCCTGGCAATCAATTGAGACTAAAAGCTATCGTCATCAGAATGAAAAATCCTGAGGAAATTGAAAAAAGAGCGTATCTCCTAAAAAAAGACAGTATTCATGGCGAAATGAAAGGAACCGTAGCCTTTGATGTAGAAGAAGGGATGTTAATTGTCAATG
>ENA-UOYA01003175-UOYA01003175.1-activated-sludge-metagenome-genome-assembly--contig:-NODE-3175-length-14903-cov-17.483971_pt1 | contig 14903 bp, 25 predicted proteins | sample MGYA00238163_ERZ764804 | MGnify/ENA primary metagenome ERZ764804 (study PRJEB28919, sample SAMN05720223) | activated sludge metagenome | isolation source: Anaerobic digester | place: Hong Kong...
ATATTTATGAATAAATTAAAAGTATATTCTCCATATAAAAAGAAGAAACGTAAACCACAGATACGGACCCTATTAAAAAAATATCGTAATGAGGATGGATCAAAGGTTGAAACAGAACCGGAAAGATTAATGAAAAACTTGTTAAGGAGTATGGGTATTACCTTTGTACAAGAACATGGTATAAAATATAAAAACTACTATAGAGTGTTTGATTTCTATTGTGAATTGCCGGACGAATATTGCTTTTTAGTGGAATGTGATGGTGATTTTTGGCATGCTAAAGAATACTATACTGAAGACAAACCCTTATCTAAATTACACAAAATTCAAAGAAAAAATATCCGTAATGACAAGCTTAAAAATAAAATGGCCAAGGAATTAGGTATACCTTTGTTAAGATTCTGGGAAGATGATATAAAGAAAAACCCGGAAAAATGCAAACAAGAGATTCAGGCTATTTTGGAAAGACAAAAACTAAAGCTTCAAAATTTTTGAAATGATTTTAAAATATAAAATATGCTCTTACTCAAACATATAAATTCAGTAATAATAAACGAAGGTGGAAATAAGGCCGGAACAGGTCCAATAAAATTAGAACATATTGAGCCTACGTTAAAGAAATTTACGTCTGAATTTTCAAAAGCCGTTGGTGTTCCTGTAAAATTTGACACCTTGGGCTCCGTAGGGCATAAAGCGGAAAGCGGAGACCTTGATTTATCGCTTGATATAACCTACTTTATAAAGAAAGAAAAAGATACATTTAAATCAGTATATTCTAAACTTAAACAAGAACAATTTGAAACCCGCATTAATGCATTAAAAGCTCGAGCAAAAAATGCAACTTATAATAAATTAGCTGTAAAGGCTCTTAGTCAGTTCCTATTTGATACTATTGATAAAACGCCTATGGGCGAATATCTTGTTGAACCTGATTCGGCTAAAGTTCAAGGCACATTGTTTTTTAAATATCCTGTTGTAGGTACCGATAATTATGTTCAAATAGATGTAAATGTTGGACATAAGGAATGGTTAAACTTCTCATATTATTCTGATAAAAATATTTATTCAAAAGAGTTTCAGTCTAAATTTGGTCCTTTAAAAGGCTTGCATCGCACTCAGTTATTAATTGCTATGTTCAAAGCTAAGGGCCATGTTTTTCGTCACTCAGAAGGAGTTGCCGATAAAAACGGTGAGGTAAAAGCTCATACTCCTCAAGAAGCTATAGATCTTTTAAACGAATTGTATAAATCAGATATTAAATTGGCAGATGTTTCAAATTATGAAACACTTATGAATAAAATAAACAAGTTTGATTTGAAAGATAAAGAAAACATTATAAAAGAATATTTGACTATATTACATTCTGCGGGTTATGAAAATGTGGCAAAACCTAAAGATTTGCAAGAGTATATTAACAAATGGAAAAAAGATCCTGATATGCGAGACGTAGTTACTCAAAAATTTCCAAAAGGCAAAAAATGAATTTAACCGCCCATTTAGAAGCTAGAGAAAATTTAGATATTAAAAAAAGCAAAGAGGAATTATCTAGCGAACAAGGCGGAAAAGGTGTAACAAAAAAGCTAAAACTAAAGAACAACGAAATTTATTTTACGAAGGATAATACCATAGCAAACGTTTATAAATTAGTTTGTATATATGAGCTTTTTGAAATTATTAATTCGTCAGCTGAGGCTTTATATAAAATCCCGGTATCTAAAAAATATGATTATAAATTATTCTTGAATACCAAAGGTGAAATAGGAGCAAGATTTTATAGTCAGGGATACGATAATGTAGAATCAATACGCAAATTATTTAAAGATACCAGCAAAGCAAAACATGCAATGTATGTTAAATACATTAAGTATAAATTTGCTTTTCCTAATTATTTAATCAATAACTGGGATATGCACTCGGGTAATATTATAAAGGGGGACAATAGGCAGTCGGTTTATGCTATAGACTTTGAAGAAGGTAATTTTAAAAATCTTGGTAAGATAGATATAAAAATGCAACCTCTTTTAAAACGTAAAAAGCAGGCTCTTCATAATTATTTATCGTTTTATTTGCGGCTGTTAAAATCTAAAAAAAATGAAATGTTAGCTATATTTGATCGCATAAAAAAACAATTTATAAACGATATTAATGCCACTGATGCTTCCGAAGAAAGTAAGGCTTCTGCAATCAAAGAACTAGATAATAATTATAAAAACGAAATGCTAAAAAATATAAACGACCTTATAAAATTTTGTGAGGACAAACTTAAATGAATTTAATAGGCCATATCTATTACGAGGGTGTTGATAGTAAATTTAAATTGTTAAAAAAGAAATTTGCTAATCAACCTGAAGCTAAATTGCAACGTTTGGCAGAAATTATTGAACAAAGAAAACTCGACCTAAATAAAATTAAAGAAGAGGATATTGATTCTATTTTAAATACGAAAACAAAGAGTGAAGCTAAACGTAAAGGTTTAGAAGGCTTAGTAAAAGGTAAAGATTATATTGAGTTGAATTTAGATTATAATGCTAAAGGTTATATTCCTTTGAATCATAAGGCTAGCAAGGCTATCGCTAGTTCAAAGGTTTGTAGCGTAGAAGGTAAATGGTGTGTAGCGGAAAATTCACCAGAACATTGGCATTCTTATTTCTTCGGAGGAGAAGGCTTATTAATATTTATAGTGGATCCTGAAGAAAGAAAAAAAGAAGATAGAAAAAGAGCTTTATGGTATGGTCTAGTCGCGGATGATATGAATCGTAAAGAATATGCTTTATGGAACGCAGATGACGAGATGATGTCAAAACAATATATAGATGGCATTCTTGATAAATACGGTTTGGATTTAAATACTTTATATAAAAATATCGGTCTAAAGATGTTCAAAAAAATATAAGTAACGCAGATAAGATACATGCAATTTTTATGAAATTAGATGCGTCTGGTGATGACAAAGTTCTGCAACAGTTAAAAATTAAAACTCTCGAAGATTTTAATGCGGCTATAGAAAACAGCATAGGAAACAATTATTATCCAAATATAAACGCTTTGAAAATAATTTTTGATAAAACTAATTTAAGTAGGGAAGAGCTATTAAAGTCGGAACCTCTACGGCGTTTAAAAGAAAGTGATATGGGTAAACAGGTGGCACAAATTTTATTACCATTTGCCAAAAAGAATAATTTATATACTGAGAAAGAGTATGATATAATGTGGAGATATGCAAAATGAGTGGAGTTGCAGGTGGCGATCGTATAGAACGTAAAGATGTTCTACCTACGGTAAATGATTTTAAAAAAAGAATATTGTCTAAATATCCTGATTTTTCCGGGGAAGTAGAAATATCAGGGAGTTATAATTCTAACAAGGCCAAAAATGATTTTGGTGATATTGATCTTATTGTTACATTTAAAGGGGAAAGCAAAAAAGAGGCTAAAGCTAAGTTTGCAGAATTTCTTTCCAAACAACCTTCTGATTTGATTCTTCCTTTTATGAGTCCCAAATATAAAGGCAAAAAATATTCAAACACCGGCGAATTGATTTCTGTGCGTTATCCTATTGTTGGAAATAACGGATCTGTACAAATTGATATTATCTTTGCTATGAATAAACAAGAAAAAGAATTTAAACAAAAATTTCTTGATCTTCCCGCGGAAAAACAAGGATTAATTTTAGGACTAGTTAAAACTATATTCCTTGAGAATACCCCAGAAAAAGTGTTTAACGAATTAAACATACCTTTTAAAAAATTAGCTAGAGATGAAGAATACGAATTTACTTTGTCTTCCTCTGGATTGACATTAGATAAGGTTAAGTTAACGAGAGAAAATGGCAAAATTAAATCAGAACGAATAAATCAAATAACCAAATTTACAGATTGGAATAAAGTTATTGGTTTGTTGGGGGAGTTTAAAATACAGGATACATCTTTCGAAGACCTTGTTGAAATGATTAAAAGCAAAAACTGGAAAGAAAGAACAAGAGCAATTGCCAGAATTAAAGGCCTATTCAAGGGTATGGTTTCAATCAAAAGTGGTGAAATGGGGACTCCTAAAGGCCAACGGAAGCAAGAAACACTAGATATAGTAAAGAACCTGCAAGAAGGCTTTTTTAAGTCTCATTTAAAACAAATACTATGAAACTATTCAATCATATAGAATCAGTTATACTTAATAGAGATTTCAAAAAACTACAAAGTAAAGCGAAAATTTCATTAGAAGATTGTATTAGTTTAGCTATGAAATTTCCTTTTTGTCACAGAACCCATAAAGATAAAGTTGAATCAATAATTTCAAAAGGTTTACTTTCACATAAAGATTTAAAAGAGGTCAAAGGCAATACTTGGTATTTAGATAAACTTTTTAAAAAGGATGAAAAGATATTTTTTTCGTACGGTCCTTCTAATATTGTTTTAGGAGATATTATATTTATAATGACCTATGATACTGTTAAAAATTTAAACTGCAAAATACAGGCAAAAGATTTAGCCGATATATGGGATATAGATATGGGTATGCTTCATAAAGGTTCCGGCTTTCAAGAAATTTCTAAAGATAATGTGCAACTAAAAAACCTTAAAAAATTAAAAAGTTCAATGGATAGAAAAACATTTTCTTTGGAAGAGTTTTATAGAATAATGGGAACTCTTATGTTAAGATTTGCCGCTCAAAAAAACATTTCGAATACTACTGAATTAGCTAAAAGATTTTTTAATTATAAAAAGTTTATAGGCGCGCAAATCGAATTGCAAATTAATGAAAGAATAGATATATCTGATGTTGATTATGTATATTCATCAACTCAATTTGAATGGCCCGAGCCTTTAAAAAGCAAGACAATCAATTTTTTTCCTTCTGGTGAAAATATAGATAAGGTATTAAAATTATGAAATTATATGCGCATTTAGAAAATGTTAAAGACCTTAAAAGTAAAGGTTATAGTGTTGACGCTAAAGACTATTCTGGAATGCAAGCAATTACAAGTAAATGGGAAAAAGACATTGATGGAAGAAAATCTACTAAATTTAATAAAAGCCTAGGTAGAACTTTAGATGATCGTGCCTGGATAGATTTGTCTGTGGATCTTGCTATGTTGTTTAGCGAGGTTGCCGCCAGGAAAATTATTTTAATGATTAATAAAGCCGCGAAAATGTATGGCTATGGTGCCACGATGTTCCCCATTCCTTTGGAGATGGATTATTCAGTAGAGTACAATAAGGAAGATAATATTTTACAAGCTCATATAACGTCTTCTTCTTATAATACAATTAGAACAAAACCTAATCGTAATGAAGAACAAGAAAATTTAGTTTGGGAATATAAACAAAAATTAATGTTATTTAATTTTTTGTTAGGCAATATCGATTATCACAGCGGTAATATGGTTACTCATGCTAATAAAAAAAGATTATATGCTATTGATTTTGGCTTAGCTTTTTCTAGTGATTTCAAAAATAAATATAACAGAGAAGTAGAAAGATATATCGAAAATATAAAAATTAAGCTAAACGGAAAAAACCAAGAATTAAAAAAGAAAAAAATAGCTAACTTTATAACTTTTGTCGATAGTTTTGTCGAAAATAATAAATCAGCAATGCACTCGGTTTTAGAACAAACATATAAAGAAATAGCAAAAAAAGTTGCGGCGAGTGTCATCGATTCAAAGGTTGATAAGGAAACGCAGGGTAATACGGTTGCGGTATTAAATATGCTTAAGAAAACGGTTTATCAAAAAGTTAAAATGTTGGATACTAATATTGAAGTAGTTAGAGAAGCTTGTCAAGAAATATTAAAATATATAGAAGAATTATGAAACTTGTAGCCCATATAGAAGAAATAGACAAAAAAAAGTGGAAGGTTTCTTTTGATCCTGATACCCAAGGAGGCTGGGGGGAAACGACAAAATTAACAAGTAAAAATAAAAAGTTACCTCAAACAAAATTTAATAAAGAAATGCCTATGGATGAACAAATAGGACAGGTAGTTGCCGAAATGTTTGCCAGAAATATTATTGAAAAAGTTAATAAGGCTTTTAGAATGTTTGGATATAAAGCCGATTTAATGTCTATTCCTGCCGAGGCGGATTGGTTTTTAGGAGTAAAACAAGGCAGACCAACTATAAATCTAACTACTAGCGCTTTCAATAAAGCTGTTCCAGCAGTATCAGCTTCAGAAGCTCAAGACTACAAGTTTAATATGTTGCAAATAAAAAATGAAATATTAAATTTATTAATAGGTAATAGAGATACTCACCCCGGCAATTTTGTTTTTCATAAAAGCTCTCAAAAAAATTATGCAATAGATTTCGGTTTAGCTATGGAATTATCTCACATTCCAGAATTTGATTTTGCGACCCAGGTGAAAACATATTCTAAAAAAGATAATAGAGCAAAAAAATATTTAAGAGTTCAAAAATATTTAGTTTTTTGGCAAGGATTCCTGGAGAATAATATAAATAATTTCGATAATTGGTTAGATGAAGAAACATCAAAATTCTTAAAAAAATTTACCTCCCAAGCGAAGGAGCTAGAAAAAAAGTATAAAAATTTAGACCATGATATTGAAGAGTATAAAGAATTTATTTTAGGCTTTTATAGCGACTCAGTATTAATTCTTAAAAAGAACGCTCAGGATATATTAAAACAAATAAACAAAGAGTTAAAAATTATTAATAGTAGGTTGAAAAATGTCAAAGATTGATTTTAAAGAAGAACTAATGGCCTCCGCAAATATTATGCCTTCTTCCTCGTTAAATATTCCAAGAGGTGGCAAGGGCGAAAAAGCTTTTTATAAGTACAAAAAAATACAAGGCAATTTATTCCGCCGATCGATTCCTAAAATGCCTAAACAAAAAGACTTTAGTAAGAAATTCAAAGATCTATTGGAACAATAAATCTTTATTCTTAGTTGTCCAAGTTTTAAAATCTGTCATATGAAATAAAGTACCCATTCCCAAAGCGAGTAATTCTTGTCTAGGCGAGTAAATTATTTCGAACTCTTTTTCTAAGGAAACGCCGGGCAATATTTTTTTTGTAAAGTCCACATTATAAACAACCCAGCTCCCGACGCCGGTTATCTTAATAAATAAGAAAGGTAACATAGGACGTGAATCCGCCATCATAAGATAGGTAATACAATCATGCAATAATTGTCCTAACCATTCTTCTAATTGACCATTTGTTTTTTGCTTTTTAAGTTTATCAAAAGCAAATTTTGCATAATTTTTACATTCAAGAATATGTTTATGTTTAAAATCTGCAGGTGGAATCAAATCGCCTAAAAATACATTTGCGACGCCAGCGGTTAATTGTAAAACTTTTTGCTGATTTGAGGCTCCAAGAATAGCTCCCGAGTTAGGAACCTTCATAAATTTTTTACCGGTTAATTCTGTAAGGAAATTAGCAAAGAAATATTCCCCGGACTTTCCTTTGTTGCGGCTTGAAATTTTTTGTTTTTTTGGAATGATTTGAGAAATATCTTTTAAGTCAATTCCTACTTTTGCCATAAGGACCTCTAATATAAATTTTATTTATTATTTCATCGGTAAGCATATTAGTTCTTTTTAATCGATTGATTACAGAATTCGGCGAAATATTTAATTGAGAAGCTATGCCATAAATATTAAGTCCTCTTTGGATTTTATCTAAAATTAATTGAGCTTTGTTTAAAGCGGCCAAGTTTAATTTTTCATAATCGATTTTTTTAGGCTTTTTAAGTTTTTCCTTAACTTCTGGAGCCAACATTGCTTTTTTAGTTCCTAATGCAATATTATTTTTATGCTCTTGAGTAAATATTTTCTTTTTACCCTTATTAGCAGAACTAATTTTTTTTCTTGTTTCTTCGGTAATAATTACTTTTCCTTTTGTTCCTTTATTCCAAGGAATGTTACCTTTAGACCAACCCTCGCCTCCCTCAAGCATATTATATCCTTTGGATAAATTACGAGAATCTAAATCTATAATATATTGTCTTTCTTTTTGGTTAATTTTACTAGATGATATATTATCTTCTATTATTTCAAATTTAAAATTATCTATCCCATATTTTTTAAATGCTCGAACAAGGAGTGTGTTCGGGTGGGTAATAAAACTGCGTCTTTTGTGATATTTTATTCGGTTTTCAAAGTCACAAGTTTTACCTATATAAATCTTATTATTTATTAAATTAGTTATTTTATAAATGCAGTATTGTTTATCAATACCTATTTGCGGCATGATTTATTATAGAGTTTTTATAAAATCTTTTAGATCCATATAATAAGCGGCTCTGTCAGAGCGGTCTGTCCAGCCACCATCTTTTGGAGAAACATAAATAGGAAAATTTTTATAGTTAGATGCTATTTTGACAGCATTAATATTTTCTTTATCTAATAGTTTGTTTAAAAAAGCTTTAAGTCATATTCATTTTTTATTACTACAAACACATTACCTTTATTATGGTAGTTGGGAATATCTTTTGTCTTTGTAATTTTAGGCTCTATTCGCGAACCTTCTAAAAAAGCTTTAAATTTCATTTATTTTCTTTTTAAGATCATTTAAACTATTGTTGCCTAATAAATTTGATATGAATTCATCTTTATCTGTTACACCCTCATTACGCATAGCGTTTTGTACATAATCTTTAAAAGCTTGTGTTTTGGTTAATGCTAATTTTTCAGCATACTGATCTACCGCTTGTTTCATTTCTAAATATTTATAAAATAAGCTCATAATTTTAAAGCTTCCCCCTTTTTGAGAATTTCATTTAATTCTTCTTGAGTATTAAAATAGGCAACTTCAATAGCATCTTTTTGTTTAAGGTTTTCATTAAAGTTATCAAACTCTTCTTGGTTTTTATATAACATTGCCATGTGTTGATCTTCTGATTCTCTTTCGCGATCAGGATTAACAGGGTGTTCAGCAGGCAATTCATATAATTTACCATCGTCCGTCCTTTCCGAATCGGGGGTTCCAAGAGTTACAACTCCGCCATTTTTTAATATTTTAACCAAAGCCCAAAATCCACCGCCTAAACCCCAATGTTCAAATCCAGGAGTTTTTATTGCGCGGGGTTTTTTTTCTTTGCGCTCGTTAATAATTGCTTCTAAGTAAGGTTGAAGTAAACTCATTTTTTATCCTATAACTTATTTAAGAATATGCTATCAAAATCTTTTAGCCATTGTTTCACTCTAGATGAGTTGGCTAAAGATAAAGCCTCCCCTACCTGAGCATAAAAATCTAAATCAAACCAAGATGAATCATCACCATCATATCCATCATCCGAAGTAACTATGTCTTCTAAAGCATCTAATATATTAGATCTATCTTCTTTTGTCCCCTTCTCATAAGCGGTATAAATTCTTTTTTTGAATTGTTCTTTGATATTACCACCCGATGCTGCTTCTAAATATGTTTGAAATAAACTCACTGTTGATACCTCGCAAATTTGCTAATTACTGTTTGTGCAGCCCAACGCTGCCAATTTTTATTGCCTGTTAATTTTATTGAAACTATCTGTCCAAAGGTTCTAATATCAAATTTCTTTACAACCTTTTGTACTTCTTTATTACCGAACACTCTTTGTTTTAAAAAGGTTAAAACAGCTTTTTTATCCTGAGAAGTTGCTCCTGGGACATCAAGATCAGGTAAGATTTGTTCAATGCGCTTTATAATATCTTCTAATGAAAAATTTACATCTGCAACAAGGTTCCTTGAAACAATTGCTTCTTCCATTTCTTCTTTATGCTTATTAGAAATAAAGATCACTCGCGCAGTTAATGTAAACGACTGAGGTAATCCAAACCCTGCTAATTTAGTAGAAACATACGAAATAGTTCTTTCTTTTTTACTATCTAATGCAGCCTTAAGAATATTAGCTCCATCACCCTTTTCTAACACAGAATCACAGTCGTCAAAAAGAACAATAGCGTCTTTATTTTTAAGATTCGCAAAGAAAAGAATTTTATAGATGTTTAAAGGTGAAGCTACAGCTCCAGAAACTTTAACATAAATTTTGCCACTTATTTTCTTATAAGCAGATTTTGGTATTTTTTTAGATTCTTCTTTCTTTTCTTTTTTCTGGCGAGCTTCAAGAATTACATCTTCTTCAATAGTTTCTTCATCACCGCTTTCATCAATTTCAAGAATATCTTCTAGGCCTATTTTTTTATAACCTAGATCATCTAAAACAGATTCAACTTCATGAGTTTTGCCCAATCCAGGATCACCAGTTACAAGAACAGCTTGAGCTTTTCCTTTGTCTAATAATTTAATATAATCACCGATTTTTTCAAAAACTTCTTTTGGAGTTTCTTTTCCAAACAGCTCTTTATCTCCAAAGGTTAAATCAATATGTTCTGGAGGAGCACTTCCTACACGAATTTTACGTGGACGACCTCTACCTCTTTTTACAGGCTCAGGCTCTACTGGAATATTTTTTTCTTTTGCCTTTTTCTTAGCATACTTTTTGGCTTTTTCTTTTAATGAAGCTTCTGTAATAACGTCTAAAGCTTCATTAACTGCCGCCATCTTTTCGGACTCAGCATCCTCAACTTCAACCTCACCGGTTTCACCTTTAAGCATTTGAGAAGCTAGGTTAACTATCTGGATTAAATTTAATCCACTAAGAGAGTCTTTACTTACTATTGGAGCTGATTTTGCCGAGGGCCAAACCGTTATAGAGGTAATTTGATTTGAGGTGTCTTTTGAGGCCCAATTAAAACGAATACCTTTATTATCAGAAAGATATAAAAGAGTCCAAAGTTTTTTACCTCCAGAAATTACTGGAATAGGAACGGGTTGCCCCGAAAAATTCTCTCCTGTTCTGCGCGAAAGAATTGAAATAATATTTTTAAATACTTTGCCAGTATCTTTTTCCGCAAAGGCTTCTGAAAATATATCTGATAGCTTCATCCTATTTCTTGCCTCAATTGTTGTTTAACTTGTCTAACAAAAGAAGAAATATCTTTTTTGATATTATTCTCTTTTATAAATTCTTGTATTTTATCCTCTACTATATCTATTAATTCATCGACTAATCCCTCGGATAATTCCTTAAAATCAGCTTTAGAATTGTTTTGCATATAATTAGGGGGATGTCTATCTTCCGCTTGCCAATCTTTTCTACGAGCATAACGTTGTCCCATAGGCATTTTTTTAGCCTCAAAAATAGTTTTAACCGACTCTTCTAAAATAGCTTTTGTTTCTTCCATAAATATATATTTGTAATTTTATGGCAAAAACGCTGGCATAATTACTTTAAAACCTAATTCGCGATACATATCCGCACAACGTTTGCTATCCTCAAATATATAAAGAACATTAAAATAAGGGATTACATGTTTAGTAATTAAATCTTTTTTAACCTCATTGGAATGTCTATGATCTTTTAAAGGTCTCATTAATACTAAATTAGGTTCCAGTCCTACATGCCTTTTAACCCATTCAGTAGTTTTTAAACGGCAATTGCCTATATCCTCTCTGGCGGTTAAAATAATTAAATATACTGGGGGCTCAGCTAGCATCTTTACAAGGTCTATTGTAGGTAAATCAGGAATATCCATATCAACCTTTTCATAGTCATATACATGTCTATTATTTCCGTGAGCTAGGGTATTATCCATATCACAAATAATTGCATACGGATTATTAGGATTACAAGGACTAGGAATAGGATTATATGTAAGAAATTTATTCATTTAAAAATTTTTCCAGCCTTTGTTTTAATTGTTTAGCTTCTTCTTTTTGTAACTTCATTTCGGCAAACTCTAGATCTTTTCCTTTTATATAATTATAAGCCTGTTTTATTCTTTGAAACAGGGTAGGTTTTGGTGAATGTCTTAAACTTAGCCATAATTCATTTGTTATTCCATAATCTGTAAGAATTAACTGATGATTAGGATTAAGACAAGTACATACTATTAAATCATATTTATGTTTCAAAATTCCTCCGAACCTTCTTCTATAAGTCTAAACGGTAATAACTTAGGCCAGCAATCCCCGCACAAATCACATTCAATGCGATCTCCATCAGAATAATCACCGTAACCACAAATATGTCTAATGGATATAAATTTTTGTAGTTCAATAATATTTGAACCTTCTACGGTATGTTTGCAATTGTCGCAAACAACTGATTCAACTTTTTCTACTTCAACAACTTTGGTTGTAAAGAGTTTGTTAATCATAACTTGTTTCCAAATCGGTCAAATAATAATTCTCGTTCTGGTGTTAAAATATTTATTAACCTTATCTCCGCGCCGAGATCAGAGCTAAATTTGTCTATAGTAAACCAAACAGAAAAGAATCGTCTTTGCAGTTTCCATTTATCTAATTTTCCAACAATTCGGTATTTACTTAACTTTTCTCTTTTTTTGTTTTCATAAAAATCATAAGTTCCTTTGTACATTTTTAAATAATATAAATACATATTTTGTATTGCGTCTTCAGTTTTTTCAGGTATACTATTTATTTTCTCTTCTATTTCCTTTTGAGTTAATAGTTCGCCGGTTAATTGATAGCGCTGATCCTGGTTATCTTTTATATATCTTTGAATAAAACTTATTTTTTCACGAACGGTTGGTCTATGGTTTTGAACAATATTAATTTCTGTCATAATTAATTATAGATATAATAAACAGCAAAATAATGAAGAAATGTAGCAAGAGAAGTGAAAATATGCCAGATAGAATGGTAGTATTTATGGGTCCTATCCTTTACAAAAAAATACACTCCCGCTGTATAAGCTAATCCTCCGCCTATTAAAAAATATAAACTTGTAGAATTTAATTGGTAGTAAAGTTGAGGAAAGGTAAACATTACTCCCCAGCCCATAATAAGGTATTTTAGCAATGATAATTTACTAATAGTTTTATAATAAATCATTTCAATTACATTGGTTAATGCAATTGTCCAGATTATAGATAGCATTACGATATTATCGATATACACCATGAAAGGAGTGTATGTCGCAGCTATCATTAAATTAATACTAGAGTGATCTAATATGCGTAAAATTCTTTTGAGTTTTATTTTTTCAAAATAATGATATAGCATCGAGGATGCATATAAATTAATAGTGAAAAAACAGTATATTAAATCTGTTAAAAAACTAGATGTTAATGTCAGCATAATACCTGACATAAACGAGAAAATCAAAAGAGAACTAAGATGTGTTACTACGTTTAAAACTTCCTCGCTAAAATATTGCGAGGAAATTTTATTAGGTTTCTTTTTATTTCTCCAAAACATATAGTTTATATTGTGGAGATGCCGAGGGTCGAACTCGGGTCCGAACATTTAATTACAAGCTTTCTACATATTTAGTCAACATTTTGTTTTTCTTTTTTATGTCTCCTATTGACGGGAAAACATAAAAAATAGAAGTTGAATTTCGGTAATATTTTACTTCATTATTATTACCTAGCTCATCATAATTTAAGATTATACTTTCCTCGAGCGCCAAGTATAATCCTATTGCTTAAGCAGCAATTGCGAAATTTTCTGCAGTTATACAGATTTGCCTTTTATGGAGGCTACCAATATGCTTTTCAAATAATTAGAATCTCCGTCGAAGCCATTACATCCCCAATGTAATTCTATTATATATTTGCAAACTTTTTATAATTTCTATCTAAAGCTTTTATCACTTTTTGATATTTTTTAATATCAAAATACTCTCCCAATGATTCTTTATTTGTAACCAACCAGGCATGAGTTTCGTCATGTAAAACTTCCTCATGATAACCTAAGTCCAATAATACCTTATAAACAGGTTTGCAATTAACCTTGTAAAGAATCCTATCGACTTCCATCCTATACTTAGGATTCGTATAATACAATCCATGCATTATTTCATGCTTTAAAGTTTTAGCATCCTCGTGGGCACAACCTATAATATAAAATTGTCCTACATTTTTTTCGAATAATTCTAATAATCTTAATTCTTGTTGAGTTAAATTAGAAAATCTACCTTGATAAAAAGGCATTAAAATATAACTAGGAATATTAAAACCGCTCCAATCAGTATAATAAGAAAACTCTTTTCTTCCTGAGCGTTTAATATACCAATTCATGTACTCTCGCAATGTAAAAATTTTGTTTCTAAACTTAGGACTTTCATAATGTTCTTGAAATCTAAGAAAAGTTTTTGCCGCTTCTTCGGAAGATTTAAAGTTGACTAAAAATACATTAGGTACAATTTCTATTTTTTTCATTAGGCTTCTTGTTCTCAAATATTTAATGATATATAGATATTCTTTTTCTTAAGGTCTTAACTGTAACCTTATCACCAAATTCCTCTGTAGAATCGACCCACAAAGTGGGTCGAGTTAATTCAGTTAATACTTGTTGCATCAGAAGCTTCTTCCAAGATATTGGCAATTTCCAAATTAATTTAATTATTATCTTTCTAATCATTTTATTCTCCTTTTAAAGTTTTCTACTGGGCGATGCTTTGAGATACAGAATCCACCTCTGGTAATAATTCTACAACCACATTCACTGCAGTATTTCATACTCATCTATTCGCTCCAGCCTATCACCACTCTATAAGCAATATGATTTCTTCATATCCAAGTTGTTTCAGTTTAGAAACAAGTAAAGGATAACTATGTTGTTCAGATATGTGAAATCTTCTAAAGCTCTTGTTGCTACAATTTGCTTCTTTTACAAACTTACTTACTTCAGACTCTAATTCGGGATAAATGTCTTGTAGTAATAGAATATCTATTGCGGGCTCTATGTTTTCTTTGATGTTCATACTACGCACCTCCTAAAACGTACTTAGAGCACTTCTTACAGTTTTGATTATTTGAACCGACAGGAAATTTATCTATAGGAATAAATGCTTTGATAGCATCCTCTCCACATAGAGCTTTCCATAGGCTGTCTTTTTTAGATAGATGATAGATAGGTTAGATCGGAAGAGCGT
>ENA-UOYA01003176-UOYA01003176.1-activated-sludge-metagenome-genome-assembly--contig:-NODE-3176-length-14900-cov-38.280498_pt1 | contig 14900 bp, 9 predicted proteins | sample MGYA00238163_ERZ764804 | MGnify/ENA primary metagenome ERZ764804 (study PRJEB28919, sample SAMN05720223) | activated sludge metagenome | isolation source: Anaerobic digester | place: Hong Kong...
TCTTTGGAAGTTTGATCGCAAATGGCTTGTTGGGTCACATTATCCTTATTCCATAAACTAAGCAGAATAAGCCACTGTTCAGATGTTATTTCTAGTCCCTCTTCTTTGAATTTTTTATTTAGTATTCTATTGAGGGATGCTGATAACCGCCCACTTAAAATATCAAGTAGCTCGGTAATTTTTAAATATTCATTTAGTTGCATAAACAATAGTTGATGTATCAACGATACAAAGGTATAAAAAATTTCATTTCACAATAAAAATTACGTGAATTTTTACAACATATTTATTGAAGAGAACAATCTCTGATAATATGCTGCCTTTATATTAAGAGGCATTGGATAAGCACGCGATGATGATGGTAGGCGATAAAGTTTTATTTGACGATTTCCCAATCGAAAAAAAGAAAAGTTTCCAATTTCCGGTTCTTTGCAATTAGCAGTTTTTAAAATTATATCCAGCGCTTTTTTCCCTGTGGCAGCTATTGTATTGCATTTTGGGATCTTAAGTAAAAGCTCTTTTAGATTGAGCATATCAACTATTTCAAGATAATTGTCAGATGCATTGTCTCTGAGTCTTTTAACGGCAGTGGCAGTATCATAGATGGCAATACCCTTTTCACGGCAAAAATCCTTGATTTTAACGGCATCAAATTTTCTATTTGTAATAAAATATTCTTTTTCTTCGTAAAAAACTAGTCCAAAAATTCTCCACATATCATTTTGAAAATTGGGATAGAAGAATTCCATCGACCACTTATTTCGTGGAGGAGGGAAACTTCCGAGCATTAGAATCTTTGCTTCTGGAGGTAAAAATGGCTCTAAGGGATGAAATTCAATGTACATTGAGCAATCAATGAGGTATATCCCATATTAACGAATAGTCCAACTCTTTCTGTTCAAGGTTTGCTCTGTCAACTTTTATTCTAACTTTATCACCCAGTACGAATTTTCTGCCGGTCTTTTTGCCGGTAAGAGACATTGAATCTTCGTCATAATCAAGATAATCCTCTTTTATATTTCTCAAAGATACCAATCCTTCAATCTTGGTATCTTCAAGTTCGACGAACATTCCCCATTCCGTAATCCCGGAAATATTTCCATCAAACTCCATCCCTACCTTGTCTTGCATAAACTCTACCATCTTGTATTTTACACTCGCTCTCTCTGCCTCTGTAGCAAGCTGTTCTCTTTCACTGGAATATTTGCATAATTCTTCATAATAGTTTTTTTCCTGAGACTTTGCGTTGTCCAAATACATTGACAGAAGACGATGAACCATCATATCGGGATAACGCCTTATAGGAGATGTGAAATGTGTATAATAATCAAACCCCAGTCCATAATGACCTACATTGTCGGTAGAATATTTTGCACGGGCCATTGAACGAAGTGCCATTATTTCAATTGCTTCCTCTTCAGGTTTCCCTTTTGCAGTTTCAAGCAGTTTATTAATCTCACTGGAGATTTCACGACTGTTTTTGGTTGGTTTCATGTCATAGCCAAAATGGTGAATAAAAGTCCTGAAAGCAGCAATCTTGTCAACATCAGGTTCTTCGTGGATCCTATAAACGAAAGTCTTGGCATTTTTTCCTTTTTTACCTATTAAATATGCAACTTCACGATTGGCAAGAAGCATAAATTCTTCTATAAGCCAATTGGATTCCTTGGTTATTTTTGAATATACACCAATAGGTTTGCCATTTTCGTCGATTTCAACCTTCATTTCAGGTCTTTCAAAACTGATTGCTCCTTTGCTAAAACGTTCTTTTCGGAGAATTGTGGCAAGTTTATGAAGTTTGAGTATCTCTTCTTTCATTGGTCCTTCACTTCCTTCAATTATTTTCTGCGCTTCATCATAATTAAATCTGTAGTCTGAATTAATGATAGAGCGGCCAAACCACCTGTCAATAATTTTAGCATTATCATTCATTACAAATACGGCCGAGAAGCAAAGTTTATCCTCATGAGGTCTTAGAGAACATAGTTTGTTTGATAGTTTTTCAGGAAGCATAGGTACTGTCCTGTCAACAAGATAGACAGAAGTAGCTCTCTCCTGAGCTTCTTTCTCAATCAGTGATCCGGGCTTAACATAATAAGTTACATCAGCTATATGAACACCTATTTCCCAATTGCCGTCTTCGAGTTTGCGAATAGACAGGGCATCATCAAAATCTTTTGCATCTGCTGGGTCAATTGTAAAGGTAGGAATTTTTCTAAAATCTTTTCTTGATGTAATTTCTTCTAAAGATATATTTTCTTGGATTTTATCAGCTTCTTTTTCAACTTGTGCTTCAAACTTATATGGTAGTCCAAACTCGGCAAGAATTGCGTGCATCTCTGTGTTGTTTTCACCCGGAGTACCAAGAACGTCTATAATATGACCAATTGGTTCGTTAGATTTCTTCGGCCACTCATCAACAACTGCTGCAACCTTTAATCCATTTTGAGTATCTTTTACATTTTCAATGGGGATTCGGATGTCATAAGGCATATTTCTGCTTTCGGTTATTACCCAGGCTTGTGAGCCTGTAATTTGAAGAACTCCAATAAACGGCTTCTTTGACCTTTCAATAATCTCGATTATTTCACCCTCCATATTGCGTGTTTTGGTCTTTTTAGCCGTCAGAGCTACTTTAACAGTATCTCCGTTTAATGCTCCTCTCATTTTACGGGCACTGACAAAAATATCATCATCAAAACCATCTCTTATAATAAATCCATAACCTTCACGGGTCATGCTTACACGGCCAATTACCTCTTCTCTTGGGCTTCTTTTTGTGTTTTTATTTTTTTCTTTAAACTTTTTTGTTTTACCTGCGTTTCTGTTTTTACTCATTTTTTTGTATAATTTTGCCAAATCCAATATGGCAACAAAAATAAATAAATCTATGGATAAAAGGGTACTTTTAATGATCCTCGACGGATGGGGTGAAGGCAAACACGATAAATCCAATGTTATTTATACTCAGGGGGCACCAAATATTGATGCACTTCGAGCTAAATATCCTTTTTCAAAACTTTCTGCATGTGGAGAAGACGTAGGACTTCCAGAAGGACAAATGGGAAATTCCGAGGTTGGTCATCTTAATATTGGTGCAGGAAGAATTGTTTATCAGGATCTTGTTAAGATTAATAAAGCTTGCAGGGAAAAAAGACTTATGGAAAATTCGGAGATTAAAGCTGTTTACGAATATGTTAAAAATTCTGGAAAAGCTCTTCACTTTTTTGGTTTAATGAGTAATGGTGGTGTACATAGTTCTATGGAACATTTGTTTGGATTTCTTGATGTTGCCAAAGAGATGGGCCTAACTAAAGTTTATATTCATGCTTTTATGGATGGTAGAGATACAGATCCAAGAAGTGGTAAAGGGTTTATTGATGAGTTATTAAAATATATTCATGGGACTAATATTAAGTTGGCTTCCATAATAGGGCGTTATTATGCTATGGATCGTGACAAGAGGTGGGAAAGAATAAAACTTGCCTATGATCTTATTACTGAAGGAAAAGGTGAGGGGTTTACATGTGGTGTTGATGCTATGCAGAAGAGTTATGACGAGGGTATAACTGATGAATTTATAAAGCCTCATATTGCTCTTGGTGAGGACGGCAAACCTGTTGGTATTCTTAGTGAAGGTGATGCAGTGATATTTTTTAATTTTCGCAATGACCGTGCTAGAGAGTTGACCACAGTGCTTACTCAAACAGATATGCCCGAAGTTGGGATGAAGACTATTCCACTCTACTATTGTACACTTACGCCTTATGATGATAAGTTTGAAGGACTTCATGTCCTGTATGACAAGGAAAATGTGAGAGACACTTTAGGAGAAGTCGTTTCAAAAGTTGGAAAGAAACAGTTAAGAATAGCGGAAACAGAAAAATATGCACATGTTACCTTCTTTTTTTCAGGAGGCAGAGAGGAAAAATTTGAGAATGAATTCAGAATATTAATTAATTCTCCAAAAGTTGCCACCTATGATCTTCAACCTGAAATGAGCGCTCCTCAGGTAAAAGATGCGCTTATAGTGGAATTGAAAAAGAGAGAATATGATCTTGTGGTATTAAACTTTGCAAATGGAGACATGGTAGGACATACAGGAGTCTATGAAGCTATTTGCAAGGCAGTGAAGACTGTGGATGAATGTGCTTCTGAGGTGGTAAAGGTTGCAAGAGAGAATGGATACTCCGTAATCATAACTGCAGATCATGGTAATGCTGACTATGCACTCAATCCTGACGGATCTCCAAATACAGCACATTCTTTAAATCCTGTTCCTTTTATTGTGGTTGATGATGACGTAACTTCAGTAAATGATGGGATTCTTGCGGACATTGCACCAACAATTCTTAAGTTAATGGGCATTTCCGCACCTGAGGCTATGACCGGAAAAGTACTGATTTAAAAAAATAATTTATTAAATGTCATTTGTTCACCTTCACGTTCATACTCAATACTCTATTCTTGATGGTGCTGCCAATATTTACAAACTTTTTCTCAAAGCATCTGAGGATAATCAAATAGCACTTGCCATAACTGATCATGGAAACATGTTTGGTGTAAAGGAATTTCTCAATACGGCCAAAAAATTTTCTAATGTCAAGCCAATTGTAGGCAGTGAATTTTACTTAACCAGAGAAGGTCGTTTCAATAAAAGAGGCAAGGAGGATCAAGGGGCATATCACCTCATTTTGCTTGCAAAAAATCTCAACGGGTACAAAAATCTGATGAAACTGTCATCATATGCTTATATTGAAGGCTTTTATTATAAGCCAAAAATTGACAGGGAACTTCTTGAAAGATATTCAAAGGATTTAATATGTACATCGGCCTGTTTAGGTGGAGAGGTGCCACAGGCAATTATTGGATGGAATCTTAGAGAAGCTGAAGAGACTATTTTGTGGTACAAAAACCTGTTTGGAGATGACTACTATCTTGAATTACAGCGTCATGAAACCGATATTCCTGGCGCAAACAATACTGTATTTGTCACTCAGCAGTTTGTAAATGAAGAAATCGTTAAACTTGCTGTTAAACATGGTATCAAGTGTATTGCTACCAATGATGTACATTTTGTGAATCGTGATGATGGAGATGCACATGACAGGCTTATTTGCATCACAACTAATTCAGATCTTGATGATCCCAAGAGACTGCGATACACAAAACAAGAGTATCTTAAAACTCAAGAAGAAATGGGGGCAATCTTTAATGATATGCCTCAGGTATTGGATAACACAATCGAGATAGCAAACAAAATTGAAAGATATTCAATTGAATCGAGTCCGATACTTCCAATATTTCCTTTGCCAGAGCAATATTCCGATTCAAATGTGTATTTAAGGGATCTTACGTATCAGGGTGCCCTAAATAGATATGGGACTATTACACCTGAGATTAGAGAAAGGATTGATTTTGAATTAGATACTATTAAAAAAATGGGTTATCCCGACTATTTTCTCATTGTTCAGGACTTTATTTGTGCGGCCAGGAGCAACGGAGTATCGGTCGGACCTGGCAGAGGCTCAGCTTCTGGTTCTGTGGTGGCTTATTGCTTGACAATAACCGATGTGGACCCATTAAAATATAATTTACTTTTTGAACGATTTCTTAATGCTGACAGAATATCTTTTCCCGATATAGATATTGATTTTGATGATGACGGAAGATCCAAGGTGTTTAAATACGTTGAAGAAAAATATGGCAAAGACCATGTTGCACATGTTATCACTTTTGGGACTATGGGTGCTAAAACTGCTATCAGAGATGTTGCAAGGATACAGAAACTTCCGCTCAGCGAGGCAGACAGACTTGCAAAACTGGTTCCGATGAGATTTGGCGAGGACGAAAATGGTGATAAGATAGAAGTTTCTCTGGAAAACTGCATAGCAAATGTACCTGAGATAGCAGAAGCATTTAATTCTAAGGATCCTCTTCTAAGGACTACGATGGAATATGCGAAGAAACTTGAGGGTAACGTTAGAAATACAGGGGTACATGCCTGCGCTGTAATTATTGGACGGGATGATCTTAGAGAATATATTCCAATTTGTACCAGCAAAGACAAGGAGACCGGTGAGGATATTTGGGTATCTCAATATGAAGGGGCGCATATAGAAAAAGTAGGGATGCTCAAAATGGATTTTTTAGGGCTAAAGACTTTATCAATTATTAAAGACGCGTTAGATAATATTAAGAAAACAAGACATATAGTACTTGATATTGATACAATTCCTTTAGACGATCCTGCAACCTATGAACTTTTTAGTAGAGGTGATACAATAGCCACTTTCCAGTTTGAAAGTGATGGTATGAGAAAATGGTTAAAGGAGTTAAAGCCCAACAGGTTGGAAGATCTTATCGCAATGAATGCTTTATATCGTCCGGGTCCAATGAATTATATTCCTGATTTTGTTGATCGTAAACAAGGAAGAAAAAAAATTGAGTATGACCTGCCCGGCATGGAAGAGATTCTTGCAGAAACCTATGGTATAACTGTTTATCAGGAGCAGGTAATGCTTCTGTCTCAATTAATAGGAGGCTTGACAAAAGGTGATGCTGATCAGCTGCGTAAAGCTATGGGCAAGAAAGATAAAAGGTTAATGGATGACTTGCATACTAAATTCATGGCTGGAGGAGAAGAAAGAGGGCATTCTACTGAAGTGCTTGATAAAATATGGAGAGACTGGACTGCTTTTGCAGAATATGCTTTCAATAAGTCTCATTCTACCTGTTACGCACTGATTGGATATAGAACGGCTTACTTAAAGGCTAATTATCCTGCTGAGTTTATGGCAGCGACATTAAGTCGCAATCTTAACGATATTGAAGAGATAACAAAATTGATGGATGAATGTAAGCGGATGGGCATAAGAGTTTTAGGCCCTGATGTAAATGAAAGTTCCAACAATTTTACTGTCAATAAAAGAGGCGATATAAGGTTTGGAATGGCAGGAATTAAAGGAGTGGGATCAATGGCAGTAGAGAGTATCGTAAAAGCAAGAGAAGAAACAGGAGAACCATTTTCCTCTTTGTTTGACTTTTTTGAAAGAATTAATTTAGGGATTGTTAATAGAAAAACATTGGAATCTTTAATCTTTGCCGGAGCACTCGACTGTTTTGAGGAAATAAAAAGAGAGCAGTACATGCTTCCGACATCCAAGGAAGATACTTTTCTCGATGCTCTCATTAAGTATGGTGTTAAATATCAGAACGATATAGTTAATAGTGGTAATTCTTTGTTTGGAGACAGCGAAACCATTAAGTTAGTTTATCCTGAGATTCCGCCTTTGACAACAGAAAGCAATAAATATGATTTGCTAAATCGTGAAAAGGAACTGGTTGGAATGTATCTTTCTGCTCATCCATTAGATCAATTTGCATTTGAGGTTAAACATTTTACAACAAACACTCTTTCAGAGATCGGAGAGTTAATTGAGAAAGCTTCAAAGGATTCAGGGATACAGGGAAAGGAATTGATAGTTGCCGGGATGACTACAAATGTTAGGATTTCATATACTAAGAATGGGTCTAAGCCATTTGCCAATTTTACAATTGAAGACTATGGAGGGACTTACAGCTTCACGCTTTTTTCCAGAGATTATGAAAATTACATGCAATACATGCAGCCAAATCTTCCTTTACTTATCAAGGGTGCTATCATACCAAAATTCTCTTATGATATCGGTAAAAGTGAAGCGCCAAAGAACTTTGAGTTTAAAATAAAGGGGATCAGGCACTTGGCAAATACAAGAGAGGACTTTATCAGGCAGATTACATTCAATATTCCCATTAACTTACTCACAGCTGATCTAAGAAAGAAATTTGTTAATAAAATCAAGGAGAATCCTGGTAATACTATGGTTATAGTCAACATACTTGACTATAAAAATAAAATAAGTGTTGAATACTTTTCTAAAAAATATAAAGTATCACTCAATCAGGAATTACTCGATTATCTTGATTCACTATCAATCGGATATACTTTCACTCCAACCTTGAGCTTTTAATTCTATTTCAGATCCATCCGGAGTAACCAAAACTGGACTATTTATGGAGGATGTCAGGTGTCCTATAATATCTATTTGAGGGAGCTCGCGCTTAAGCTCTTCATACTTGGATAGAGGTACTGAGTATAAAATTTGAAAATCGTCACCTCCGTTAAGAGCTGCTGTAATTGCATCAATATTAAATTCAGCAGCCATTTCAAAAGTCTCAGACGCTATCGGGATTCTATTTAGGTATATCTTGGCCCCCATATTGTGCTTCTTGCAAAGGAATTTTACAGAATCAGCAAGTCCGTTAGTAATAAAGTAACCATCAGAAGGAATGATTCCGTTGTTTGACAAAATTTCCATAATTGAAATATCTAGTTGAGGATTGAGATATGATTTAAGAATAAACTTATAACCATCTAATTTTGGTTGAAGCATAGGATTGTTGTTGAAAACAGTTTTTTCTCTTTCAAGAAGTTGCAATCCCATATAGGCAGCTCCAAGGTTGCCTGTGATGCATAAAAGATCTCCTGACGTGACTTTAGGCGTTTGAACAAAGAGCTCTCTTTTTTGTTTTCCTTGGGATGAAATGCTAATGGTCAAGCCGGTAAGTGACGATGAAAGATCCAAGGAAACTAAAGAGATGTTGTATTCTTCAATTGCAGCTAATGCACCAGCCCAAAGTTCTTCTATATCTTCTACACAGAATCGCTTTGAAAGACCAATATTTAATGAAACGCCATAAGGATGGAAATTATGTGCCATTAAAGTCCCAAAGGACTTTAAAACAGATTTATAACCAAGATATTTGAGAGGTGTATAAACAAGATCAAAATCAATCCCTTCTAAAAGAAGTTTGTGTGAAGATATCCAGCAACAATTTTCATCTGTCAATGATATGGAGTCCGAAATTGAATTATTGGCCTTTGATAAAAGATGGTCAATCAAGTTTATTTTTCCAACCTTTTCTATGGAGGTTCTCCCTTTATTTTTTTCAGCTGTCATTGTCATGATATTAATTTGTTCACAAAAATAGTTTAAAAGATATAACTTTGCGCCACAATGAATGAAAATGATATAATCCAGAAAGTAACGGAGACTGACTACGAACACGGCTTTGAGACTGTTCTTGATCAGGAATATTTTCCTAAAGGGCTGAATGAGCAAATAATTACAGATATTTCCCGCAGGAAGGGAGAACCGGAATGGCTGCTTGAATTCAGACTTAAGGCTTATGCCAAGTGGTTGACAATGAAAATGCCGACATGGGCAAATCTCGTCATTCCTAAAATTGATTTTCAGGACATTATTTATTTTTCAGCTCCTAAAAAAAGTGGAAGTGGAGCAACATTAGATCCCGAATTACAGACCACATTTGACAAACTTGGTATTCCTCTTGATGAACGAAATGTACTTGCAGGTGTAGCCGTTGATGCTGTATTTGATTCTGTATCAATTAAGACTACTTTTAGAGAATCTCTTGCAGAAAAAGGGATTATATTTTGTTCTTTTTCCGAAGCAGTAAGGGATTATCCGGATTTGGTGAGAAAATATCTTGCTTCAGTTGTACCATTCAGTGACAATTATTTTGCAGCCTTGAATTCAGCAGTTTTTAGTGATGGTTCATTTTGTTACATTCCTAAGGGAGTAAGGTGTCCGATGGAGCTGTCCAGCTATTTTAGAATTAATGCAAGAGGAACAGGTCAGTTTGAAAGAACACTTATTGTAGCTGATGAGGGTTCATATGTGAGTTATCTGGAGGGCTGTACAGCTCCTGTCAGAGATGAAAATCAGCTACACGCCGCTGTAGTTGAGATAGTAGTTCTGAAAGATGCAGAGGTAAAATATTCAACAGTTCAAAACTGGTATCCAGGAGATTCTCAAGGGAATGGAGGAATCTTCAATTTTGTTACAAAACGTGGGATCTGCAAGGGAGATAACAGTAAACTTTTCTGGGCTCAAGTTGAAACCGGTTCTGCTATTACCTGGAAATACCCGAGTACTATATTGAGAGGAGACAACTCTATTTCTGAATTTTATTCGGTTGCTGTAACAAATCATTATCAGCAGGCAGATACCGGTACGAAAATGATACATATCGGCAAGAATACAAGGAGTAGAATAGTGAGCAAGGGAATTTCGGCAGGATTCAGTCAGAATAGTTACAGAGGACTTGTTAAAGTACTTCCAAATGCAGAAGGAGCCAGAAATTTTACACAGTGTGATTCGCTGCTTCTTGGCGACAAATGTGGAGCTCATACTTTCCCTTATATAGAAAATGAAAATGAGACGGCGATTCTTGAACATGAAGCAACAACTTCCAAGATAAGTGATGATCAGCTTTTTTACTGTCAGCAAAGGGGGATTGGTATGGAAGATGCTGTGGGTTTAATAGTAAACGGTTATGCTAGAGAGGTTCTAAATCAATTGCCCATGGAATTTGCGGTAGAGGCTCAAAAGCTCTTGCAGGTGACCCTTGAGGGCAGTGTTGGATAAAAATTTATATGGAAATTTTCAGTGTTGATAATATTATATTTTCTTTAGGGGGACAAGGGGTAAGTCTGCTTGAATTTATTTCTGTATTAACAGGTCTTACTTGCGTCTTTCTTGCTACAAGATCCAAAGTGGCTAATTTTTGGGTTGGATATCTATACAATATTCTTCTGTTCATACTTTTTTATCAGAAGGGATTATATTCGAGCATGATAGTCCAGCCAATATCTTTTGCAATCAATTTTTTTGGTCATTATAGATGGACACATCCTCGTAAGGGAGAAGAAAATAGTAAGCATCAATTAAAGATATCACTCATGTCAAATGGCAAAAGATTATTTTTCTTATTGCTGATCCTTTTGCTTGGAGCTGTGTGGGGTACTGCACTTACCTATTTCAATGACATTTGGCCGTCCATATTTAGAGAGGCAAGGATTCCGTATCTTGACTCTGTTATAACATTCACAATTCTTACAGCCCAATATCTTTCTGCTCAAAAGAGACTTGAGTGCTGGGTGGCTTGGTTTATTGTGAATACAACCAATATAATACTTTATATACTTGCAGGCCTGGTATTTATGCCTTTAGTAAGTGCGGCATATCTGGTTATTGCTTTTTTTGGATTTTCAATGTGGCTAAAAGAGTGGAAAAGTTACAGTAATTAAAAATGAATAAAATATTAGAAATAAAAGGTTTACGAGCCTCAATAGAGGGCAAGGAGATTTTGAAAGGGATAGATTTTTCCGTAAATGAAGGAGAGGTTCACGCCATTATGGGGCCAAATGGCTCTGGCAAGAGTACTCTTTCTGCAGTTCTTGCTGGAAGAGAAAATTTTGTTGTTACTGCAGGCGAGGTTATTTATTTAGGAGAAAATCTTCTTGATCTTGCTCCAGAAGAGAGAGCACATAGAGGGATATTTCTTGGTTTTCAATATCCTGTGGAAATACCGGGTGTAAGCAACGTTAATTTTATGAAAACAGCTATTAATGAAAAAAGGAAATTTGCAAACCTTCCTCCACTCTCTGCTGCAGAATTTCTCAAGATGATGAGAGAAAAAATGGCTGTAGTTGAGATGGATAGCTCTTTTTCGGGAAGAGGAGTGAATGTTGGATTTTCCGGAGGAGAAAAAAAGCGAAATGAAATTTTCCAAATGGCAATGCTTGAGCCAAAACTGGCTATTCTCGATGAGACAGACAGCGGTCTTGACGTAGATGCTCTTAGGATTGTTGCTACTGGCGTAAATAAACTTAAAAGGCCTGATAATGCATTTATTATCATAACACACTATCAAAGATTGCTCAATTATATTGTTCCGGACATAGTTCATGTTCTGTATGATGGTAAAATTATCAAGACAGCAGGCAAAGAGCTTGCTCTTGAAGTTGAGAACAGAGGATATGATTGGTTGATAAACGGTTAAATTATGGCACTTCAGTATAAATACAATCCTGCAATCCCGGATGTTTTTCGCTGCAGAGTACCACTACCTGGTACTCATCAGGCGTATCTATCAAATGGGTTATTGCATGAAGAGGTGAGCTATGAAGATAAGCTTCATCTTTCAGCGTCCAGTCCGAAGGGATTTGATTTAAAGATTTCTCCTGGAGCACAGATCCCTGATACTTTGCAAATAATAAGTGTGCGTGAAACAGGGCAAATAGTTGAACTTCAGTTTTCAAATTCGCTCGACTTTGGTGCAGGTTCTGATTCTAATCTACTGCTTTGTACTCACACTCTGTCTCTTGATGAATTTGTTACATTATCAGAGCTAAATATCAATGTCCAACAAGGAAGCAGAGTGAATATTGTAATAATGCAGAACGAGCATAACGGGTCATCTCATAAGATGAATTTTAAAATCAAACAAGCTCAAGATTCATATCTCAGATTGAATATAGTTTCTCTTCATGGTGCCAGGCTGGAAAATAACATTGATGTGAATTTGGAGGGAGAGGGTGGGATCTGTGAACTTAATGGAGTATATCTTGTAAGTGGAAAGCAAGAGATTTTAACTTATGTTAACATGAGACATGTGGTGCCAAATTGTCATAGTTCACAACTATTTAAAGGCATTCTTGATAATGAGTCGAGAGCTGTATTTAGTGGTTTAATAAATGTAGCAAAGGGTGCTCAAAAGACTGAAGCCTATCAGGCAAATCACAATCTATTGCTTTCCAGAAAGGCAAAAGTTTATGCTCAACCACATCTAGAAATTAATGCAGATGACGTGAAGTGTTCACACGGAGCAACAAGCGGACGTTTGGACGAATTAGCTTTGTTTTACATGAGGTCGAGAGGGATTGGTTTAGAGGAAGCTAAATTGTTGCAACAACTTGCATTTATCTATGACGTCCTTGAAAAAGTAAATAATGTTCCTTTAAGAAATCGCCTGCAGGAACTGGTTGAATCGAGGTTAAGAGGTGAATTCGAACAGTGTGCAAATTGTAGTATTAACTGTTGTTGATTAAGTGTTGATAAGATTTAATACTTTCACTAACTTTCTCCATCATTTTGCTATATTTTTGTAAAGGTCGGTAGAGCAATCTCTCGACTTTTTCTATCATTTTCGTGTAAATAATTACAAACTTATGAATACATATACCTATGAAGAGGCAATGGCTGCCAGCCTTGAGTATTTTAAGGGAGATGAACTTGCAGCGTCTGTCTGGATAAACAAATATGCCATGAAGGATTCTTTCGGCAACTTGTACGAAAAAACTCCTGAAGATATGCAATGGAGGTTGGCTAATGAGTTTGCCAGAATAGAAGAGAAATATCCAAATCCCATGACTGCTCAGGAAATTTTCGAACTTCTCAAGGAGTTTAAGTACATTATACCTCAAGGGGGACCAATGACAGGAATAGGTAACGGTTACCAGATTGCCTCATTATCAAACTGTTTTGTCATAGGACACACTAAACCTGCTGATTCATATGGCGGTATAATGCGTATTGATGAAGAGCAGGTTCAACTTATGAAGAGAAGAGGAGGAGTAGGGCACGATCTTTCTCATATAAGGCCAGCCGGAAGTCCGGTGCTTAACAGTGCTTTGACATCTACTGGAATTGTCCCTTTTATGGAACGTTATTCAAATTCAACGAGAGAAGTTGCTCAGGATGGCAGGAGAGGTGCATTAATGCTTACTATTTCGATAAAGCATCCTGATTCAGAGGATTTCATTGATGCCAAGCTTGACCAAGGCAAGGTAACAGGTGCTAACATTTCTGTCAAAATTGATGATGAATTTATGCGGGCGGCTTTGCAGGGGAAACCTTACAAACAACAGTTTCCGATTGATTCAGACAATCCGAAAGTCGTAAAGGAGATTGATGCTTCAGCTCTTTGGAAAAAGATTATTCATAATGCCTGGCAGTCTGCCGAACCAGGTGTGCTGTTTTGGGATACCATAATAAGGGAGTCATTAGCTGATTGCTATGCAGACTTAGGTTATAAGACTGTCAGTACAAATCCTTGTGGAGAAATTCCTCTCTGTCCTTATGATTCATGTCGTTTGATAGCTATCAACCTTTATTCTTATGTTGATAAACCTTTTACACCTGAAGCAAAATTTAATTTTGAGCTTTTCAAAGATCATGTCCAAAAAGCAATGCGACTCAATGATGATCTGATTGATCTTGAAATGGAGAAGATTGATCAGATTATAGCTAAAATCAGTGCTGATCCGGAAGAAGAAGAAGTTAAAGAAGCTGAGCTTAATCTATGGAAGAAAATTCAGAAAAAAACATTAGGTGGAAGAAGAACAGGCCTGGGGATAACTGCTGAAGGTGACATGCTCGCAGCTCTTGGTTTGATATACGGAGCGGAAAAAGCTATTGATTTTGCAGTAGAAGTTCAGAAAACACTTGCCTTAGAGGCATACAGATCCTCAAATATTATGGCACAGGAGAGGGGAGCATTTCCTATTTTTGATGCAAGGAGGGAGGAAAATAATCCTTTTATCCAGAGAATAAAAAGAGAAGACGAGGAGTTATACGACCTAATTGTAAGATATGGAAGAAGAAATATTTCAATGCTTACCATTGCGCCGACGGGTACAACATCGCTGATGACTCAGACAACTTCCGGAATTGAACCAGTTTTCATGCCTGTTTACAAGAGAAGAAGGAAAGTCAATCCTAATGACAAGAACGCTGTTGTCTCATTTAAGGATGAAGTGGGTGATTGCTGGGAAGAATATTATGTTTTTCATCACAAGTTTTTAACTTGGTGCCAAGTAAATGGTTATGACAAAGATAAGGTAATGTCCATGAAAGGTCCCCAAATTGACGCTCTTGTTGCAAAGTCACCATATTACAAAGCAACCTCTAACGATATTGATTGGCTGGCCAAGGTCAAGATGCAGGGTAGAATGCAGAAGTGGGTAGATCACTCAATAAGTGTTACGGTTA
>ENA-UOYA01003180-UOYA01003180.1-activated-sludge-metagenome-genome-assembly--contig:-NODE-3180-length-14892-cov-7.977691_pt1 | contig 14892 bp, 10 predicted proteins | sample MGYA00238163_ERZ764804 | MGnify/ENA primary metagenome ERZ764804 (study PRJEB28919, sample SAMN05720223) | activated sludge metagenome | isolation source: Anaerobic digester | place: Hong Kong...
TCGAATCTATACCTATGGGTACAATAGTCTTTATTTGTCGTATGCAAATTCAACACATAGAGACACTGTTGGATTAACTACTTCGGGTCTATATTATTATTTTATTGGGCGCTCTTATACGAATCGTTGTTATACCAATGCGGCTAACCAAATTGACTCAATAACATTAGGCAATAACGGGATTGGAACTCGCATTTTATTTATTTGCAAGTACAATGCGGATGGCAATCTCTCGGAGTTAAACGCCTTCGATCAATACAAACCTTGGTATACTAAAACGTTTACCTATGGAACCGAAAAGAATATAATGAACTATTGCCCTGAATCTCTCTTCTGGACAGGCGGCTGGGGGCCTATGTCGATCGAAGATTTGAAATTCCAATCGAAACAATTTTACGGTGCAACTATCTCTAATCTATTGCCAGCTTCAATACATTTTCAACAGTTCGATCAAAACACGGGCGCACCGCTGGGAACTGGCTCAACAACCACCTATTCTTATACAAAAGATGGAGATGGAAAAGTTACATCCATTTTAGAAGCCTTTGATAATGGGACAACAAATAGTTTGACATTAGAATACAGTTGCCCACAATAATCAAAACATATTTAAGTCATGAAACATCTATTGTTTTTATTCATCATCGCTACTTTGCGCATTCCAACCTCTGCTCAAGCTTTCCAAGCTGATAATAGTTTTGGAAACTTAAATAACGGACGAACATTATTTATCAGCAAAGGCGAATGGAGAGCCATTGATCGTCAGGGTGAAAACTACATTGTGGTTGGAAAGTATGTTTATAATAATGTAGATTTTCAAGCCATTGTTCGGTTTTTTCCTAATGGCGATAATGATAACACTGCATTTTCGCTACTGGATCAATTTGAAGGTGTTTTTTACGATGTTGCGGTAGCTTCAGATAGCACAATTTATGCTTGTGGGGTAAAACAAGAATCGGGTTCAGACGAATTTTATCTTGTAAAGTTCGATAAAAACGGGTTTAAAATTCATGAGATATGGTTGCCCAATAATATGCTGTCTATTGCCTATCGTTTGAAATTGTTACCGAATCATGATGTGCTGGTTTGTGGAAGAACTGCCGTGGTAGGTGAAGATAGAGCACGTTTGGTGAAATTACATGATGATGGAGCTGCTTTTAGTTTGGTGAGCACATTTGGAACGAATGGCATCGCTAAAATAGAAGATGCCAAAGAGTTCAGTTTTGTTCCGGGAGCCAGTAGTTTTTATGCTTTGACTGTGGCAACAAATGGAAAGATTTATGCAGCAGGAAGTTATGTTGAACGCAATTCTTCAAATACGGCACCTCAACCCTTTTATACCTATTGGAAAGCCGATGGAACACCTGATACTGTTGTTTCAGGCTACAGTGTTACTTCAAATCAAAATGGATTAGCCAACGAAGTGTATGCTATTGCTGTACGTGATACGAATTTGTTTTCGGCCGGGTATAAAAATGTAAACCCTAAAATAGCTGCAGATGGTTCAGTGCGTATTTTGAACGATGCATTATCCAATCGCCAAGGGAAAAATGGTTTACCTGCAATGGTTACACCATTAACTGCTTCGCAAATGTATATGCCCTTCAGTAAGTATTATTCGGTAGTGCTTGAAAACAAAGGGGCATACTATTTTGGTGGAAGTGGCGATAGTGCAACGGGCACGCATGTTTGTATTGGGAAAATAAATAGCGATTTAGAACCAGAAACAACATTTAATAACGGATCAACTAATTATAGTTTACCATTCGATACCTATGAACAGCCCAGCGCTGAAATGGCTTATGATGCATTAGTAGATGTTGCACCGAATGGAGATGAATCGTTTATTATCGTGGGCTCAGAAACCTTCCATTCCGATGGGAAAGCACATCCCATGATTGTAAAAGTGATTCCTAGAAAGGCTAATGGAATTCAAGATGAATTGGCAAACGATGCAATAACAATTTTTCCTAATCCCGCTACTCAAATGATTCAAATAAAAGCAGAGCATATTCAAAGTATATGCATTACTGATTTAAATGGAAAAGATGTTTTTCAAATAAACAACTTGAATACGAATAGCTATCAAATGGATGTTTCAGCTCTCTCGCCATCTTGTTACTTTATACGTGTGAATGAGAATACTCCACAAAAATTGATTAAAACAAATTAACCCTAAGTCAAACTCTAATCATGAAAAAGGCAGTCTTAGCATTAAGTATTTTATGTATTCATCTGTTATCTTCAGCGCAAATCGATTGTAGTAACGGACGATATTTCACAAAGCTGTTTAGTGCTACAACCGAGGCTGCTGCTGAAGTTTATGGCAGCAATAAAAACTGGGAAACCAATTCTACACAAGATTTACACATCACGAAGATAAGTCCAATGGGTGATGCGAGTGTTGCTCGTCCGGCTATATTATTGTTTCATGGATTGAATGGCAGTCCGAATGATGTGAAGGCAACTTGTGTCGAATTTGCCAAACGAGGTTGGGTAGCGTTTGCTGTTGAATACAGAAAAGATGGATGGGCTAGCGAATTTATTCAAGCCGGTGCTTCTGGCGATTATGAACGTCAATATAGAGAATGGCAAGATGGTTTGGCAGCAGTAAGATTTGTTCGTTCGAATGCAAGTGCTTATGGTGTTTTACCCAATAGAATTTACATTGGCGGATTCTCAAGAGGGGCCATGACCGCTACAAATGCCGGATTGTTGAAAGATGAAAACAGTTGGGATTGGAATCCTGCAAAGCTTGCGGCAAATTATGGTGATAAAAAAGCCAGTTCTCCGGCTGCATTAAAAAATACGAGTGATGCAGTGGCAGGGGTATTGTCGTTTTTCGGTAGAATTATATACAGCGACATTGCCGGTTATTATGCCGATGTTAATCATGTTCCTTATGCCGGAATTCATTGTCAGGATGATAACGTAGTTCCCGTAGATTGTGAAGCTGGTGTAGGTTGTGGCTCAAGAGCTATCTATACGCAATTCAAAAATAATGGGGTAGAAGCGTATGGATTTTTCCCTGCAACTGGCGGACATGCAGCCTCCACTGCAATGCTGGATTCATCTTATGTGTTTATGGCAAGAATGTTGGGTTGTTCTGCACCAACAGCAATTGAAAAAAAGGAAGAAGTGTTCCTCTCTGTTTTCCCTAATCCGGTTCAGGATTTACTTAAAGTGACAGTAGCAAACACAACATCCATTGAACTTTATGATGTGCAAGGAAAAGTGCAAATGCAAACCAAACTAAAATTTGGAGATAACATTTTAGATGTGCGTTTCCTTTCAAACGGAATGTATTTCCTAAAAGTAGGAGAGCAGATAAAACGAATAGTCAAGGAATAAATTAAAACTATTTTACCCCTATGCCCACCGAATTTCGCGTGGGCTTTTTTATTCCTTTTCTGCAGATGGTTGCTCTGCTTCTGGAGCCTCAGTAACTTCTATTAAAGGAGTTGCAGTTTCTTTTACTTCAACGTGATGCTCTGTAACTTCAGATGCTGGCTGTTCTTTTGTTCCCGATTGACGAAGTAAACTTTCCATCGTTTTATAGATGTCTTTCAACTTTTCTTCTTTCGATTGAATCGTTTCAGAAATCTGACGTAAACGCACTTTCAACAATTGTAACTCTAACGAACCAATTTTTGGTTTTTCCGCTTTATTTGTAAAGTATTCTAAGTCTTTTCTATCGCGCTCTAAACCGGCTTCCATTTTGCCAATTACTTCTTTCAAGCCGGCAACACGCGATTCGTTCTTAGTACTGAAATACGATTTTCTGGTTTCGTTCAAGTAATGGAAAGCATCGTCAAAGGCTTTGCGTAATGCTGTATCATGTGATTTCGTTAAACGCAACTGACGAACCGATTGTTGTACTTTTTTAATTTCATCAGCTAAATCTTTGAAGTTGGCCTTTTCGGTTACTTTCTTTTTCACAGCATCCAACTTTCCCACAACTTCTTCTAGGGCTGCTTTCGATATTTTTTCAAACTCCTCTGATTCGGTTTTGCGGAAGGTTTTCAATTTATCGAAAATCACATTTACATCTTCTTTGATTTTATCTAAACGACTCTGTGTAATATTTCTTTCCTTTTTATTCTCCAACACTTGCTCCCAAAAACTTTTTGTGTCTTCAAACAAGTCTTTACTATATGTGGTTAATCCGTCTGCTTTAGCTTTTAATTCATCTAAACGTTGGATATATACTTCCCAAAGTTTATTGGTCAACAACTGGACTGCCCATTCGTTTTGGAAATGACGAATTTCTCCGGTCTTGTCGGATTTAATATCTGCAGGTACAATGGAGTCTTCGTTAATATCCGGATTGATTAATTGCATGCCTTCCGGAAAAGTAAAAGGGGCACCGGTAATCCATTCTTTCTGCAAGAATTCAATTTGCTCTGCTGTGAGAAGTTTTCGCTCTGTTACATAGAGGTTAATTTTGAACTCTGCTTCTAATAGCTCGTAAGCCAAAATTACATCTTGCACATCTTTAATATTCCCGTTAACGACAAATCTATTTTGCATACTTTTGTTTTCTACTTTGTTTAGAAAGTGGGCAAAGTTAAAAATAACTTGGTAAAAGATATAGTGTGAGTAAATGGACAATTTTTGAGCTCGAAAATCGACTGCGAAAACCGCTTCCCGGAAAAGAAGCGCAATACAAAATGGCGCCTTCGTACAGAGCTGATTTAAGTGATGATGCCATCGATAAACTTAATCCAAGACTAAGCGCAGTGCTGGTTTTGCTCTATCCAATCGAAAGCGAATGGCATCTTGTGTTTACGCAAAGAAGACAATATGAGGGTGTTCACAGCGGACAAATTAGTTTTCCGGGAGGGAAGCAAGAAGTAGGAGAAACATTGGAACAAACTGCTATTCGTGAAGCTTTTGAAGAGGTTGGGGTAGGGGCAAATGATTTTCGAATAGTAAATCCGTTGTCGAAACTTTACATTCCACCAAGTAACTTTTTAGTGTTTCCGCAAGCAGCCATTGCAGAAGAAAAACCGATATTTAAAAAGGATGATCACGAAGTAGAAAGTGTTGTAGAAATACCGGTTTCTTTTTTCTTGAATCCGGAGAGTAGAACTAATACTAAAATCAATATCCACAAAGATTATCAATACGAAGTACCTGCATTTATCTATGAAGGTAAAGTAATTTGGGGTGCAACAGCTATTATTATAAGCGAATTAGTCGAGCTTTTGGGGCTCGACTAATCAGTTATTTTCAATAAAAATGATGGAATTATTTTCCTAACGCTTCGTTTAAACTTGCAGGGGCTTTTTTGCCTTTGTATTTAGGATTTTTTCCCCATTCGTAAACGCGTGCACCATCAGTATACTTAGATACAAAAGCATCACGTAATCCAAGTTTTCTTAAATCAGCTTTGAATTTTTGTGCTTGTTCTTCCGTATCGAAATAACTAACAACATATGCATTCAAGTTGTCTACTTTTTCTACACCAATAAATTTAGGCACTTCGAAATAGCCTGAAATGTCAAACTTCTCATATAAACCAAATTGAACTTTATAAACAGAACCTGTTGCAGGAATAGCTCCCGGTGCAGGAGGTGTTGGACATACAGGAACCGGTTTGTTTTTACATTCCTGAAGTTCTTGATCTAATTTTGCCATTTTTTGTTGCTGTTCTACCATTTGAGTATTTAACGAAAGCATTTCTTTTCTCGTAACATCAATAGTACTATCATTGGAAGCGATAGTTGTTTTGTAATTTGTAATCATGGCTTTGTACTGCTCAGGATTCTTTTTGTAGCCTTTCAATTCTTTCTTGATTCGTTTTTTTTCAGCTTTGTCAATTGGTGTTGCAGAAGACAACTGAATAGTCAGCGCAAAAACAGAAAGTAGTAGTACTAATTTTTTCATTTAATTTATGGTTGTTTCAACAATATTACCAAAAAATCAATACACTAAAATCTTTTAGATTAAAAAAATATGCAAATAGAGAATGCCATCTTACGCGTAAACGCCAAATTGCTAGGTGCTGAGCTAGTTTCTATTTTTGATAAACGAGACAATACAGAACATCTTTGGCAGGGTAATCCTGCCTATTGGGCAGCACATGCTCCCATTCTTTTTCCTATTGTGGGAAGATGCAATAACGATACATTATTGTTTAAAGGGGAAAAATATAAAATGGAAAAGCATGGCTTTGCACGAAGAAATGAATTCCATTTGATTGCTCAAACTGAGGATAGTATGAGCTTTGAACTTTGCTCCAACCAACAAATCAAACACATGTATCCCTTCGACTTTAGTTTTCGAATAACGTATTCGCTTCAAGAGCATGCTTTGTTAACAACCTATACAATTGAAAATAGAAGTAATACTGAAATGCCTTTTGCGATTGGCGGACATCCGGCTTTTGCTGTGCCCTTTTTTGAAGGTGAAGAGTATGAAGATTATGCAATAGCATTTCCAAATGATGATTCGTTAATTCGCCATCATATTAATACAGAGGGTTTGTTTGATGGACGAATGTCTAAGGTTGAATGTTTGTCGAATCGAATAGCATTGCATTCTAATCTCTTTAAAGAAGATGCTTTAATATTTAAAGACTTACACTCTAAGGAAGTGAGTATTGTTTCTCATAAACACAAAAAACGACTTCAGCTGAATTTTGAAGGTTTTCCTTATTTAGGTATTTGGGCAAAACCAGGAGCAGATTACGTTTGCCTTGAACCGTGGATAGGTTGTGCTGATGCCGATGGTTTTCAAGATGATTTTACGAAAAAGGAAAAGGTAGTTGTATTGCCGGCCGGGAAAGACTTTCAATCTTCTTATTCCATTTCATTAATTCAAGACTAATTAAAAAGGCCACCCTAGGGTAGCCTTTCTAATACTTTTAGTGATTGAAAAATTACTTACTTTCAAAAATAAGCACTCCGTTTTCTTCATTGATGTATACGGTTTGACCTTTTCTTACTTCACCGCTCAATATTTTTTTCGAAAGTTCATTGACTACTTCTTTTTGAATGAGTCGTTTCAATGGTCTTGCACCGTATTGTGGTTCGTAGCCTTGTTCGCCTAACCAATCCAACGCTTTATCGGTAAGTACTAATCCGATTTCTTTTTCTGCAAGCAATTTTTTTGTAAGATTCAATTGCAAATCAACAATAGCACGAATTTGTTTTTTCAACAATGGTTTGAACATTACAATATCATCAATTCTATTCAAAAATTCCGGACGAACAGATAGCTTCAAACGTTCGACCACTTCAATTTTAGTGGTTTCTGTTACTGCAATCAAATTGCTTTCATCTACATGTTCAAAGTTTTTCTGAATAATATCCGAACCAATATTAGAGGTCATGATAATGATGGTGTTTTTGAAATTCACCGTGCGCCCTTTGTTATCCGTCAAACGACCGTCATCCAATACTTGTAGTAAGATGTTAAACACATCCGGATGCGCTTTTTCTATTTCATCGAACAATACAACTGAATAGGGTTTTCTTCGTACAGCTTCCGTCAACTGCCCGCCTTCATCATATCCCACATATCCCGGAGGCGAACCCACTAAACGTGAAACTGAATGTTTCTCCTGAAACTCACTCATATCAATACGAATCATAGCCGTTTCATCGTTGAAAAGCACTTCACTTAAAGCCTTGCTTAACTCTGTTTTTCCAACGCCTGTTGTACCCAAGAAAAGGAAAGATCCAATTGGTTTTCGTTCGTCTTGTAAACCTGCACGAGATCGTCTGATCGCATCTGCAACAGCCTCTAATGCTTCTTCTTGGCCTTTCACGCGTTCTCCTAAACGTTGTTCTAAATGCAATAGTTTCTCAGTATCGCTTTCCATCATTTTAGTAAGTGGAATGCCTGTCCATTTCGCCACAATTGAAGCTATATCTTCTGCATTCACTTCCTCGTTCAGCATTCGCTTATCGCCTGAAGTATTAGCTCTTTTTTCTTCCAAAACTTGAATCGCATTTTCAGCCTCCTTAATTTTACCGTAGCGTATTTCGGCTACCTTACCATATTCGCCTGAACGTTCTAATTGATCAGCCTCTACTTTTAAGTTCTCAATTTCTTGCTTCTTACTTTGAATAGATTCTAACAATTCTTTTTCGGCCGTCCATTTCGCTTTGATTTGATTGCGTTTCTCGTTCAAATTCGACAGTTCCGATTTCAATTGATTGACCTTTACTTCATCATTCTCACGTTTAATGGCTTCGATTTCAATCTCGAGTTGCATGATTTTGCGTTCTATTTCATCGAGTTCTTCAGGCACAGAATTCATCTGTAGGCGAAGTTTAGCAGCCGCTTCATCAATTAAGTCAATAGCTTTATCGGGCAAGAAACGATCCGAAATATATCTATCGGAAAGAGTTACTGAAGCAATAATCGCCTCATCTTTAATACGCACTTTGTGGTGTGTTTCGTAACGTTCTTTCAAGCCACGAAGAATTGAAATGGCATCTTCCACACTTGGTTCATCTACCATTACTTTTTGGAAACGTCTTTCAAGCGCCTTATCTTTTTCAAAATGTTTTTGATACTCGTTTAATGTTGTTGCTCCAATGGCACGTAATTCGCCACGTGCCAATTCCGGTTTCAAAATATTCGCTGCATCCATTGCGCCATCAGTAGCTCCTGCACCTACAAGGGTATGGATTTCATCGATGAAGAGAATGATTGTACCGTCCGATTCTTTTACCTCTTTTACTACAGCTTTCAATCGTTCCTCAAAATCTCCGCGGTATTTTGCACCGGCCATTAATGCACCCATATCGAGTGAATAAATGATCTTATTGCGCAAGTTTTCAGGTACATCGCCTTTAATAATTCGGTGTGCAATTCCTTCAGCAATGGCCGTTTTACCCACACCGGGTTCACCCACTAACAACGGATTGTTTTTCGTTTTACGCGAAAGAATATGCATTACTCTTCGTATCTCTTCATCTCTTCCAATCACAGGATCTAACTTTCCGTTTTGCGCTTGCTTGCACAAATTGATAGCGTATTTATCTAACGAATTGTAAGTAGTATCAGCATTCGGGTCGATTACTTTTGCGCCTTTACGCAATTCCTCAATCGCTTTTTTGAGGTTACGTTCTTCCAAACCTACTGATTTCAATAGTTGTGAAGTATCGTCATTAACTGAAAGTAAGGCCAATAACAAGTGATCAATCGACACATACGAATCGCCAAAATCTTTGATTAATTTATTGGCTTGCATTACCATTTGTCCAAACTTTGGACTCGCTTGTGCTGCGCCTTCGCTGCTTCCGGTAACTTTCGGAAGTTTCTTAAGTTGCTCTTCAACTTTTCCAAGTAAGATGTTTTTATTGACTCCGGACTTCTCCAATAAGAATGGTAGACTATCCTGATCTGCTTCAAATAAGCCCTTCAACATGTGGATAGTATCCAATGTTGGAGACGAATTATTGAACGCAATTTGCTGTGCTGCTGTTACAGCTTCAAGTGCTTTGGTTGTGAAATTATTTACATTCATAGGGTATATAGTTGTTTTGAACTATGAGCATCAAATTCAAATCCATCTCTATTTTTCGGAAATTTTTGCAGTAAATGTCTGAATTCACGTGACTTATTGTCGTATAGATTTTGAAAAGTCTGTAAAAATTGCCGTTTTTTAATAGCTTAGTGCAAAAACAGAGAGGTGAATATTGTTTTGTTCGACACGGTGGAAAACCGTACACAATTGTTGCCCTTATCCTATACCCGCTCGGTAGCGGATATGCGCATCGGTATTTTAACGATTAAAGAAAAGTGGGAGCGTTATTTTGGGCAATCGGTAGGTGTACTTACTGAAGATTACTTGCAACCTAAATATGGTGCTTTAAGCCATGATGCTGAAACGCTTTTTATTGCTTCAAATGTTTTTCCCACTACCCAATTAGTAGCTGAAATTCAGTTATTGACAGCTGAACATGGACTCTCGTTTTCCGATACAATTATTGCATTTAAAACCACAATAAAGTTTCCAGATATAGCGAGTTTCAAAAGCAATATATCAAACATTAAGTTCACTCCACCGGTGGTTGCTGCTCAGTTTGTAGAATCGCCATCAGCCATTTTTAAGTATAACGGACAAGAGATTGAGAACGATTTTAAATTGCTTACAGCGGGAAGAATTTCAAAAACACTTTCTCCAACGAATACACTCATTGGTCCTGCCGATAAACTATTTATTGAGGAAGATGCCGTTGTAGAAGCCTCAATACTTAACACAAATACCGGTTATATCTACATTGGGCATGAGGCTGAAATCATGGAGAATTGTGCGGTACGCGGACCATTAGCGCTATGCGAACATGCAGGATTGAAGATGAGCGCAAAAATATACGGAGCTACTACCATTGGTCCGCACTGCAAAGTGGGAGGGGAGGTAAACAATGCAGTGTTTTTTGCGTATAGCAACAAGGGCCACGATGGATTTATTGGCAATTCAGTGATTGGTGAGTGGTGTAATTTAGGCGCAGATACCAATAATTCGAATTTGAAAAACAATTATGGCGATGTAGATGTGTGGAGTTATGCTACTGAAAAATATGAAGATACAGGAATGCAGTTTCATGGATTGATTATGGGCGACCATGCTAAGTCGGGCATTAATACAATGTTCAACACCGGTACGGTTGTTGGCGTTTCTGCGAATGTATTTGGCAGTGATTTTCCACCAAAGTTCATTCCTTCTTTTTCGTGGGGAGGAGCGCAATGGTTGCGTACGTTCACTTTCGAAAAATCGTTGGAAGTGGCAGAACGGATGATGGAGCGAAGAGGAATAAAATTATCAGAATCAGATATCGCCATTTTGAACGAAGTGTTTGAGCGCGATAAAAAATATAGAAAATAAGAAGGAAAAAATGTCGAAACGAAAAATAGTAGCCGGAAACTGGAAAATGAACCTTACTGTAGAAGAAGGGGTAGCTTTGGTATCCGGATTGATTAATAAAGGGCTTCAGCAAAAGGTGAGTAACACCGAAGTGATTTTAGCTCCACCCATGTTACATTTATTAACCTTGCGTAATTTAGTCCAAAACTCGGCCATTAAATTAGCTGCGCAGAACTGTTCCGACAGAGTTAGCGGTGCATTTACAGGTGAAGTATCGGTAAGTATGTTGGCAGGGGCACATATTGAGTATGTTATTATCGGGCACAGCGAGCGAAGAATCTATTTTCACGAAAGCAATGTTTCTTTGAAAGCAAAGGTGGATTTAGCATTGGAATATGGTGTAACACCTATTTTTTGTTGCGGGGAACCGAAAGAGATTCGAATAGATGAAAAGCAAGATCGTTATGTATTCCGGCAAATTGAAGAAAGTCTTTTCCATTTAAGTGAAGAACAAATCAGTAAAGTGATTATAGCTTACGAGCCGGTTTGGGCTATCGGAACAGGTTTAACAGCAACACCTGAGCAAGCAGAAGCCATGCATGCCTATATTCGTAAAGAATTAGTCAATCGATATAATGCCGATACTGCAAATGCTATTCCTATTCTTTATGGTGGAAGTGTAAATGCAGCAAATGCAAAATCATTATTCAATCAACCCAATGTTGATGGTGGGTTGGTAGGAGGTGCATCATTAAAAGTGGATGAATTTTATCAAATCATTCAAGCTGCGCAATAATTTTTTTATCAAAAAACCTTTTACGTGTACGCACAATATAAATTTTTAACCACCGATAAATTAGAGCGGAATTTACTTTCTGCAGTCATGACTTCCTTTGATTTCAATGGTTTTGAAGAAACCTCTGATGCACTTGTAGGGTTCATAGACAATACGCTTCTTTCGCAAGACGAAGTGAAAGCTGTTTTAGAAGAATATGGATTAGCTTTTATTCCATTTGAATATTCTACGATTGAAGAAGTGAATTGGAATGAATCGTGGGAGAAGAATTTTTCTCCAATTGTGATTGACGATGTTTGCATTCGAGCAACTTTTCATGAGAAGTCAACTTCACCCACAGAGATTATTATCGATCCCAAAATGTCGTTTGGAACCGGACATCATCCTACAACTGAATTGATGATTCGGGAGATGAAAAATATTGACTTAAAGGGAAAAGAGATTTTAGACTTTGGTTCAGGTACAGGCATTTTATCTATTTATGCTTCAATGCTTGGGGCAAAACATATTGATGCAATTGATAACGAGGAATGGGCCTTTGAGAATTGCATTGAAAACTGTTCATTAAACAATATTCAGAATGTAGATCCAATATTAGGAGATAGCGATTATCCATTTATCTCCACTTTTGCGATTATTTTAGCCAATGTTAATCGTCATGTTATTTTGCAAAATCTTGCTAAATGGCATACACTATTAGATGCAAAAGGCGTATTATTATTAAGCGGACTTTTAGATGCAGACGAACAAGATGTATTAAATAAAGCAGTTGGCTTTAAACATAATTTTACGAAACATTTAAACGGATGGATTTTAATATCACTCACAAAATCAAATTAATGAAGAAGTTATTTTATTTTCTTTTGCTTTTCGTATATGCCTCTTCTACTCAAGCACAGGTGCTTTCTGCCTTTCCAACAGAAAAGGATAAGTTTCTCAAAGCATTAGACGATTTCATGAAAATCAATAAGCTAGAGAACTGTTCTCAAGCAGTAGATGAGTTCCAAGCAGGGGTGAAAAAAGGTGAAATTAATGATCAAGAAATGGCAAAAATCATTGAAACATCCAATGTGATGTTAAGTAGAGTGATGTCGCCATTTCCTTATTTTTACAACTATTTATCGGCTGTGAATGCGTTTACAAAAGCTAAAGGGGATCCTGCTAAATTTGCCAGTTGGTCTGATATCGCGATTCAAACGGCTAAAAACAAAGCAAAAGGTGATAATAAAGAGTTCCTAAAGTTTGCAGAGTTTAGTAATGCGTTTTTCAGCAAAGGGGCAATAAACACTTCGAGTGCTAAAACATGGAAAGTAGAGTCTTCAAGTTATACGATAGGTAACAGTGAAGGGAAAGTTAAAGTAAGTTTTCCGTCATCGCGATTTGTAGGCTTTACCAACCGCGATACCATCATCATCAATAATACAGCGGGAGATTACTATCCTTTAGAAAATAAATGGATTGGAAAGGGCGGAAAAGTAGATTGGGCGAAAGCTGGTGTGAGTCCAGCCTCAGTATATGCCAATGTTAAAGGCGAATACATATTAAATCTTGACAATTTCATTATTACAATTGATACTGTTGAATTCTTCCATAAAGAGTATTTTCCCACTGCCTTATATGGTAAGTACTCCGATAAATTTGGCACAGGCGATACTGCCAGCTCTACTTACCCTCGTTTCGATTCCAAAGATTTGAAAATTACAATTAAAGATTTAGCTCCGAATGTAAGTTACACCGGTGGGTTCAACTTTTATGGAAATCGTGTTATAGGTTATGGAACACCTGAAGAGAAAGCATCTGTTACATTCTATAAAAGCGATAAAGTAACCAAAGTACTTACTGCATACTTCACTGAGTTTCCAATTAAAAAGAATGATGAGCTTTCATCACAAAAAGCACAAATCCTTTTGTTTAATGGAAATGATACCATCTTTCACCCAGAGTTAGTGATGATTTATAAAGTGAAAACTCGTCAGTTGAAATTAATGCGCGGACAAACAGCCATGTCGCAATCCAAATTTATTGACACATACCATAATCATGAATTTGATGCTGATGCCATTTTCTGGAACTTGGATTCGACACGAATTCAAATTAAAACACTCGAAGGTAGTGGTAAAACCGGTTCTAACTTTGAATCGAATAATTTCTTCGATAAGAACCGCATTCGAAAATTACAAGGAGTAGGTGATTACGAACCACTTTCTGTTATTAAACGATTATTTGAAAAAACCGGAAGTAGAGCTTTAAATGCCGATGAAGTGGCTAAAGCGTTCGATTCGCACTTAACGGAACAACAGGCAAAGTCGATATTCTATGAATTAGTGAAGCAAGGTTTTATTATTTATGATGAACCTACAAGTACTATTCTTGTTCGCGATAAAGTAATTCATTATGTAATGTCGAATGCTAAGAAAAAAGACTACGACATTATCAGAATACAATCCATTCCTAAAGATGGTAACGATTATATTGATTTAAAGAATAACAATATAGAGTTGAAAGGGGTGAAGTATGTGCCGATTAGCGATACAGCAGGAGTTTCGTTCTATCCGGCCAATAATTTTGTAAAAATCCAGAAAGACCGAAATATGGAGTTTGACGGAATGATTTATGGCGGAAGAATGGACTTCTTCGGTAATAACTACCATTTTAAGTATGATTCCTTTTATGTTGGATTTCAACAACTCGATTCATTGCGAATCAATATACCCGATGGCGATAAAGTTGATGTAAACAATCAACCTTTGCTGAAAACACTTCGTACGAATATTGAAGGAATTGCCGGGAGAATGGATGTAGATTTACCCATCAATAAATCGGGTAGAGCAAGATTGATGCAATATCCACGATTAATCAGTACGGGTAAGTCTTTTGCTTATTATGCAGATCGAGAAATTGCAGGTGGTTCATACAAGAAAAAAGATTTCTTTTTTGAAATTGATCCTTTTCGTTTAGATAGTTTGAATTCGTTTTCTGTGCAATCCATAAACTGGAAAGGAAAGTTAGTCTCCGGTGGAATATTCCCTGATATTCCTGAGAGTATTAAAGTGCAAGACGATTTATCGTTGGGCTTTACTACAGCGGCACCTACTACCGGTTGGGATACTTATAAAGGCGGAGGAAAATACAAAGGCGATGTAACATTGGATTATCGAGGTTTAACCGGTAAAGGCGATTTAACGCACTTAACCTCATCTATGTCATCACATCAAATTAACTTTTATCTCGATTCAATGATTGCCATTGCCGATACTTTCCATATAGCAAA
>ENA-UOYA01003182-UOYA01003182.1-activated-sludge-metagenome-genome-assembly--contig:-NODE-3182-length-14886-cov-4.885578_pt1 | contig 14886 bp, 16 predicted proteins | sample MGYA00238163_ERZ764804 | MGnify/ENA primary metagenome ERZ764804 (study PRJEB28919, sample SAMN05720223) | activated sludge metagenome | isolation source: Anaerobic digester | place: Hong Kong...
TTTCGCCATTAATAATTCCATTTGAAAGTTTTTCAATGGCTTGTGGCTGATCGCCTGTGGGTTTATAGTCTGAGATTACTTGGAAATTCATTTTTATTTGCGAAGTACGATTTACGAAGTACGATGTACGAAGTACGATTTACGATATTTGATTTAATACTTTTTGTTAAAACTTATAATTTATGATTTTTTGTTTTTTATTCTTTCTCTTGCTGTTTTTAAAGATGCAACAAAAATAGCAGTTAGTTCTATTGCTTCATTTATTAATGGTTTGAAATATTTTTCTAGCTGTTTGCACAAAGTTAGTTCATATTCTTTTTTTCAGGTAGGTTTAAAAAAGAAAAAAATGCTTCGAAGAAGCATTTTTTTGGTAACTAAATATTGAAAAAATCTTATTTGAATTGCAACGCCAAGGTGATGATGTGCGAACTCAAACCGTTGTTTCTAGTGTAATATCCATAGCGCATTTCCAAGCTGTGAATTCTTTTGATATGGAAAATTCCTTTATCGCTATCTGTCAAATGATAACCAAGACCAATCATATTACTACTGAATTTTGACAAATCATAATCGCTGGTGTAATATTCATCTGTGAGCTGATGCTGATTGATGGCATCAAAATATTTTGCGGCACTTTGCATGTAATAACGATAGGGCAACGACAACGATGAGAAAGGCGTTAGCTTAATGCTCGGTTCAATGCTTACTGTGTGCGAATTTATATTCCAATTATCATAATAGTATCGATAGAATGTTCTGAGAATAATTCTGTCGTTCAAATAATAATTGGCTCGAACGCCAAGCGGAATTTTGAATCGGGTAGAAGGCAATTTTTCTGAACGAACAGACAAATCATCAAAATATACTCGGTTGAATTTTGTGGCCAATAATCCTTCTTGGTATCCAAAATCTGCCAGAAATGCCATTTGGAAATTCTTATTAATAACCTGCGAAAGTGTCAAGCCCAAATTGTAGGATGTTCGCGGTTTAGTATCCAAATGATTGGCATCGTTATCGGTTGGGTTATTCCTTATTTCGATAGGTAAAATTACTTTCCAAGTGTCAAAAAACGCCATACCTTTCACAGAGAATTCTCGGTTTTTATCTTTTGATGTTTTGGTGTAACCAACATTGGCTCCAATGGAAGTATAATCAAACTCCGCAGAGAAAGAAAGACCAGCATTCAGCGCATATCTTTTTTCAACATTCTCAAAGTTATAATTCACTGAAGGATAAACTCTAATGTCTTGATAAGAAGCTGAACTTACTGTGCTTGGGTCAATTTTATCAGACGAAGCCGATGTGTAGCTATCGATACCCACATTTACATCAAATGAATGAATATTATTTTTTGAATCTTTTTTAGATAATAATACTTCAAAATTGGTAGCGATATCTGTCAGTTTTTCTGTGCCAACTCCACCAGTAACAGCAGAGTTGTCGCCATTTTGGGTGTAATAACTAGAAACGAAATTAATTTCTTCTATTTTTAGTTTTTGTTTTTTGTATCCACTGTTGATGGTATCAGTTTGTGCTTTTGACTGTTGCGAAAACAGAAAAGCCAAAAATGCAGCTGTAATAATTCTTTTTTTCATTTTTCAGGGGAATTAATTGCAACCGCATCCACCACCAGTTTTGCCGCCATTGGCACCAGAACTTGCTTCTCTATACAATTGAAAAGTGTTTTCGAATTTTTCTGTCTTTTTTGCCGTGAGAGCCATTTCTGTATCATTAATTTTTGATTTTTGATACTCTTTGACCGACTCACATGATTGCAACGAGACAAACAGCGCGAAGATGAAAAGGATTTTCTTCATTGGTTTTTAGTTTAAATAATTGTAATATTTTTCGAAAAATAGGTTTTATCGTTGTCGTCAATAATGATACAACCTATGGTTTTCAATTGATTAATAAAATCTAGCCCAACATCAATTCCCATAACGGTTACTGGAGTTGCTAATGCATCGGCTATTTCAGCATTATCGGCAAGAATGGTCACACTTTTTATTCCAGAAATGGGATAGCCCGTTTTGGGGTCAATAGTGTGTGAATATTTTTTATTGTTGATGATAACAAATTTTTCATAGTTTCCAGATGTTGCCACGGCTTTATCGGTAATTTTGAAAGTAGAAAAAATGGATTTTCTTTGATTTGGATCGGCAACACCTATGGTCCAAGCTTCGCCATTTTCTTGATTACCCCAAGCAGTCAAATCTCCAGAGGCATTCACAATACCACTTTGTATATTGATTTCTTTCAATTTTCTTTTGGCCATTTCCGCTGCATAACCTTTTCCAATTCCTCCGAAACCTATTCGCATTCCTTTCTTTTTTAAGTAAACAGTTTTGTAGGCTTCATCCAGAATAATATTTTCATAATTTATTAATTCCACCGATTTTTTTGCTGTTTCCGCATCGGGTAGTGAGGTCATGTTCACATCAAAATTCCAAAATCTTTTGTCAATACTGCCGTAACTCAAATCAAAAGCACCTTGTGTTATTTTTGAAATAAATTGACTTCTTTTAATCAACTGAAAAACTTCATCAGTGACTTCAACAGGCTTTATGCCTGCGTTTTCATTAATTTTATATGTTACACTCGTGTCAGAAAAGGTGGTGAGTAACGATTCAATTCTTTTAATTTCATCAATAGCAATTTCAAAAAGTTCATTGGCAATCTTTTCACTCTCTTCAATCAAAGTGAATTCAAATTGATTTCCCATCAATCGGGTTTGCTTTTTGAAGTGCATTTTGAAATTTTATTTAAGTTTTTCGATGAACTCTGCTACGGTTTCGCTTGGCAGTTTTTCCCATTTTTGTACAATCTTTCCGTTTTCATCCAGCAAGATAATCAAAGGGAAAAGACCATTGGGATTATATTTTTCGGCAAGTTTTTCGTTTTCCTCTGTTTGCTCTTTTGATAAAGCATTCTTTTTTTGTCTTGGAAAATCAGCATTAAAAATCACAAGGTTGTTTTGTGCAAAAGTTTTGAATTCTTCGTTCTCAACAAATGTTTTTTTGAATTTTACACAAGGTGAACACCAATCTGAACCAGAGAAAAAGAACAAAACTTTTTTGTGCTCTTGCTTAGCTTGAGTGATAGCGTTTTCTAATGTTTTGGTTTCTTGTGCAAATGTGAAAATACTAGAAATTAAAAATATAAAAAGGACATACTTTTTCATGGCAAAATTTTAGTAAAGTTGATAAAAATGAATAATCGTAATTGCTAAATAACGAAGTACTTGTGTTAATATTGTTTAGGATATGCTTAATTTTTACTCAAAACTTTCTATCAACAATAAATTTCCACTTTCATGCTGAATGGAAACTATGCCATCATGGCTTACATGGTTGCTTGAGCCTGTTCTGAAGCCTAATGTTAAATCTTCGTTATGAAGCGGATAAAAAAGATTTTCGGTGGAAATTCCTGATACTTTTCCGATGGGAATTAATGAAAGAATGGTGTTTTTTACATACCATTTTTCAAACTTTTTTGGCAACAAAAATGCTTTGGAATGATCATCAAAAAATACAATTTTTAATTGTTTTTGATAGCTTGCGCAAATAGTTAGATTATGCAAGGTGTGATCTATTCTTTTTCCGGTTGCCCAAACCACGTTTACAGCTTTGTGACCTTTTTCAATTAAGTAATCAAATGCTTTTTCTAAATCAGTTTTGTCTTGATTAGGTGTATGAACAATCTCGAGCGGAAATTGTTTCACTTTATAAATTTCTGGATTGAAATCGCCATCAAAATCGCCCAATAGCACATCGACTTTTATGTTGAGTTGCGAAACTCTTTCCATAGCATTATCTAGCACCACCACAAATGGAGACCATTCTAGCAATTGACCCAGAAGTTCTTGGCTACATTCTTGCCCATTTGCAATAATTAATGCAGGTTCTTGATCGTCACGAACGATGTGGTGTGATGACATATTTTTTATGTTAGAAGTACAAAATTAGATGTAAAAAGCATTTTGCAATTTGTAAAAATAATAAAAAACACTTCTGACTTTGTACCTCATATATCTAACTTTTTACTTTACTCAACTATATATTCTTTAACAGCGGTTTTGCTCAATCTGAAATAACCTAAAGCAAAATTGTCAAAGTTTGTTTGATTTACTACATTTCCTCTAATTGTTGAGGTTGGTGTTGAAAATGGACCAGCGCTATTGGTTCCTGTTTGTGCCAAAAGTATGTTCATGTAGTTGTAATAGTTTCTTGTAATACCATTCAAAGTAAATTTGATTGTGTCGCCAGTTTTGAAGTCTTCACTAAAATAAAGTCCAAACATTTCATTGTTTTCAAAGAAACGATCTTCAATTACACCATATTCAGGAATTACTTTGTATGGATCATCAATTCGAGCAAAATATTGATTAGTTTCATCAACCAAATCGTTGAAGAAAAATTTGATTTCGGTTTGATTACCAAGTGGTCCAGCGTCATTCTTTTGTTCAACTCGTGTAATTGTTGGAGTATCCAGTAGTTTGTCGGTAGCAGTATATGTTTCTCCTTTGTAAACTACAGTCAAAGTATATGTTTCTCCTAATGATGGTAAAAAATCATTGCATAAATATGTTCCCGATAAATCTTCTTGAATGAAATTGAAAACATCTCCAGAACTATTGGTTATGAAAACAGTTGCATCTAAAACAGGCGGAACTGTGGTTGAATAATAGTCTGTTGTTGTAGATAGTTTTATTCTTTGTTCATTGCCAGTAGTGTTTTCATACCAATTTATAGAAGCTTCAACAACCAATCTAGGTTTTGCAGTTTCTAGGTCAACATCGATTACTTTTTCGCAAGATGTTGTAATAACAACTAACAGGATGATGGATAATAATTTTGATATTTTCATAAATTAAAATTTTATGTTATAGGTTACACTTGGCACTATGCCAAAAATTGTGAGACGAACAGCCTCATTTCTGGCAGTTTCATCATTTTGTCTGAACATGATTGAAGCTGCATTTTGACGGTTATATAAATTATAAATTCCAAACACCCATTCTGCTTGCCATTTTCTGCTATTGTTTTTATTAGGTGTTAGCGTGGCAGAAATATCCAATCGGTGATAGGCAGGAAGATTATTGTCGTTTCTAGAGCTGTAACTTGGAACTGTTATTCCTTCATATTCATACTGTCCGTTAGGATAGGTTACTGGTTGACCTGTTTGGAAAAATAAATTGGCAGCAAAACGCCATTTTTCGTTGTATTTATAATTGGCTACAACAACTAAATTATGCAATTTATCAAAACCTGTTTTATACCAATCGCCATTGTTGATACCAGTTTCAGCAGGTGTTCTTCCTTCTACTTTTTGTTCAGTTCTGGATAGCGTATAGGAAATCCATCCAGTTATTTTTCCAATGTTTTTTCTATACAAAACTTCTAGCCCATAAGCTCTAGCTTTTCCTCTTAGGATTACTTGCTCTATGGCTTCATTAGCAATTAAATTTGCACCATCGATATAATCAACTCGGTTTTTTACATCTTTGTAGAAAGTTTCTACTTCAAGAGAATATTTGTCGTCTTTAAAGTTTCTAAAATATCCAAAGGCATATTGGTCTAATAATTGAGGTCGCATAAAATAGTCACTTGGTGCCCAAACATCGAGTGGAGTTGGAGATTGTGTGTTGGATATCAAATGCAAATATTGTGTCATTCTGTTGTAACTCGCTTTTAATGATTGATCATCATTAATAATATATGACATAGCAAATCTTGGCTCAAGATTATCAAATTTTGCAATCGTTTTATTTTTGCCATAGTACACTGTTCCTATTGGGTCAGCACTTTCATAGATTGAAAAATTTTCATTAAAGATGACTGGCTTATTATCTTGATAAACATTCATTGTTTGTTCTCCAAGCCTCAGAAAATTGCTAAAACGAAGTCCGTAGGAAAGTGAAATTTTATCACTAACTTGATGTTCAGCATCTACATAAAAAGCATTTTCTAGAGCATATTTCTTAGCAAGTTGTCTCGGATTTATACTCGATGAACTGTTGGTTGGTTCGACTTTGCCTGGATTGAAATCATAATAATTAGTGTGAACACCATAGGTAAGTTTGAGCTTATCAGTTAAATAGTGTTTAAAATCATATTTTATGTTGTAGTTTTTAATTCCACTATCCCAGTTTAATCCTATGAAATCAAGTGTTAAACCATAATAATAATCTGAATAAATCAAGGATAAGTTTGAGAATAATTTATCTGAAAAAAGATGATTCCATCTCAAATTAATTACTGCATTTCCGTAAGTGTTTACAAAAGAATCGTTGAGACTGAATACATCTCTACCAAAATAGCCAGATAAATAGAGGTTGTTTTTTTCATTAATGCTATAACTCAGTTTTGTATTCAAATCATAAAAATAAGCCGAATTCTTATTGTCAGTTAGTTTTAAAAAAAGATGCGCATATGAACCTCTACCAGCAACAAGAAATGAACTTTTTTCTTTTACAATTGGTCCTTCGGCAAGAATTCTACTCGATATTAAACCGATTCCACCATTCATGTGAAAATCATTTTTATTTCCGTCCTTTTGGTAAATATCTAATATTGACGAAAGTCTTCCACCGTATCTGGCAGGAATTCCTCCTTTGTAGAGTTTTAAATCTTTTATAGCATCTGGATTAAAAACAGAAAAAAGCCCAAAAAGGTGGGAAGAATTATAAATTGTTGCTTCGTCTAATTGAATTAGATTTTGGTCTGCACCGCCACCACGAACATTGAATCCTGATTGCCCTTCACCAGCATTTGTAACACCTGGTAATGTGAGAATTGATTTTATAATATCAACTTCACCAAGTATTACTGGCATTTCTTTGATTTCTTGAATGGTCAGTTTATTGACACTCATTTCGGGTTTTCTTATGTCTACTCTTTTTTTATTGGAACTAACTATAACTTCCTTTAAAACCTGATTATTTTCACTTATAAAAAAATTCTTTTTTAAATCAGTGCTTAAATTAACGGTTTCATTAATAGTAGCATAGCCAATATAACCTATTGATAACGTATAAGTTCCTTTTGGTAACGTAATGGAATAAAATCCATATTCATTTGTTGTGGCTCCAGTTTTAGTCTCTTCTACAAAGACTGAGACACCAATGAGTGTTTCTTTATTTTTCGAATCGTAAACGGTTCCGCTAATTGTGAACTTTTCTTGACAAAATAGCTTACTTACCGAAAATAGAATGAATAGAACAATAGTAATTTTTCTTAGCATAACATTTTTTTGGATTAACAAAATTCTTAATAAAATCAATAGCTTGTTCATAATCAATTGTTAAGTTTTGGTTAATGCAAAAGCCTTTATGTGTTTTTTTTAGATACTTTTACATTGTTAATTATGAAGATGAAAGTATATTTCAATTTATTTTTTCTTATAGCTACAATCACTTGTCAAGCTCAGTTTGATACTAATAAAAAGGTACTGAACATAGCACCTGTGACTAATAATGCTGGTCAGGTTTCTTCTACATCTTCAAGTTCAATAAAATATCCAAGCATTTTTGACAAAAAAGATAAACTTCTTGAAAGTATTTCACTTTTGAAGAAAAAAGATGAAGAACAAAAAAGTGTTATGGAGAAAGAAAATTTTCAAAACCCATCAAAAGAGTATACTGATAAGATGAATAAAAAAGGTGATGGACAAATTTTGGAAAAATATAAAAGTGATAGCTTTTTGGGACAATTCAAAACTGGCACAAAAATAGTTAGCATTGCTTGTAGAGACCATGAAGCACCCGATGGTGATGTGGTTAGAATTTGGCTTAATGATAAAGTTGTTGTTAATGCTATTTTATTGGATGTTGATTTCAAGGAAATATACTTAGATTTGGAAGAAGGCATTAACAAGATTGAAATAGAAGCACTTAATCAAGGTGAGTCTGGACCAAATACAGCGCAGTTTGTAATATATGACCAAAAAAAAGGCATGATCACCTCCAACAAATGGAATTTAACAACTGGAGTTAAAGCCAAACTAGTTATCTTAAAGGAAAATAACACTCTGGAAAAGAAAGAAGAATAAAAAAGCCTCTTTAATCAAGAGGCTTTTTATATATATGTTAATAGATTACCCTAATTTAACATCAAGATTTGTTTTCAAAGCTTGCAAGAAATCTTCAGTAGAAAGATAGTCAGCGTCAGTCAAACCTTCAGGTTTTACTAACATTGCTAAGTCTTTTGTCATTTTTCCACTTTCAACAGTTTCAATACACACTTGTTCCAAAGCATTACAGAAGTTGATTAATTCTTGATTGTTGTCTAATTTTCCTCTGTGCTCCAATCCGCGAGTCCAAGCAAAAATGGAAGCAATTGGGTTAGTTGATGTTTTCTTACCTTGTTGATGTTGACGATAATGACGTGTTACGGTTCCGTGAGCAGCTTCGGCTTCTACTGTTTTTCCGTCTGGAGTAACCAAAACAGAAGTCATTAATCCTAACGAACCAAATCCTTGTGCTACTGTATCTGACTGTACGTCACCATCATAGTTTTTACAAGCCCAAACAAATCCACCGTTCCATTTCATTGCAGACGCAACCATATCATCGATTAATCGATGTTCATAAGTCATGCCATGTTTGTCAAAATCAGCTTTGTAATGTTGTTGATACACTTCTTCAAAAATATCTTTGAAACGTCCGTCGTAGGCTTTCAAAATCGTGTTTTTAGTCGAAAGATACAAAGGCCATTTTTTAGTCAACGCCATTTGAAAAGATGAATGTGCAAATCCGTATATGCTTTCGTCGGTATTGTACATTGACATGGCAACTCCATCACCTTTAAAATCGTAAACATTCCAAGTCGTAGTTTCGCCAGCTTCGTTGGTAAATGACATCGTTAATGTTCCTTTTCCTTTGATGACTTTATCTGTTGCTTTGTATTGATCACCAAAAGCGTGACGACCAATAACAATAGGTTGTGTCCAACCTTGAACGTAGCGTGGCACATTTCGCATAATAATTGGCTCACGAAAAACTGTTCCACCAACAATGTTTCTGATGGTTCCGTTAGGTGATTTCCACATTTCTGATAAGTTGAATTCTTTTACGCGCTCTTCGTCTGGAGTAATGGTTGCGCATTTAATACCTACATTGTATTTTTTTATGGCTTCGGCGCAGTCAATGGTGATTTGATCTTTGGTTGCTTCTCGACTTTCAATTCCTAAGTCGTAATATTTGATATCTAAATCTAAATAAGGAAGGATTAACTGTTCTTTAATGAAGCTCCAAATAATTCGTGTCATTTCATCGCCATCGATTTCTACAACCGGATTGGCTACTTTAATTTTTGCCATATTGTTTAAGTTTGTTGTTTACTATAAATTTTTGCGGAAACAAATATAAATAATAAAGGAGGAATTTCTTTTATGTTTTGAGGCGAAAACGATTGAATTATCGATTTGATATTTTAAGAAACATAAATTATGAATTTGATAATTTTAGGCTGTTTTTTTTGCATAAAAAAAGCCTCGAATAATCGAAGCTTTTTTTATTGTTTGAAAGAATGTAATTATTTTCTTCTTTCTTTGATTTTTGCTTTTTTACCAGTAAGTTCTCTAAAGTAGAAGATACGTGCTCTACGAACTTTACCTCTTTGGTTCACTTCAATTTTTTGTAAAGCTGGCATATTGATAGGGAAGATACGCTCAACACCTACAGCTCCAGACATTTTACGGATTGTAAAAGTTTCAGTTAAACCAGCACCTTTTCTTTGGATTACAACACCTTTGAAAAACTGTGTTCTAGTTTTTTCACCTTCTTTGATTTCATAATAAACTGTGATTGTATCACCAGCATTGAAATCAGGAAAATCTTTTTTTGCAACGAATTCGTCCTGAACGAATTTCAATAAATCTGCCATGATTTAAAGTTTTAAAAATTTGATAATCAGTTCAACATTCACGATTTTCGTCAGAGGTTGAGCCAAATGTGGGCGCAAATATAAAAATTAATTGATAATTGACAATGGATAATTGATAATTTTTTGAATGTATAAACTGTTCATTATCAATTGTTAATTACTTATTGCTCATTATCTAATAAATCAGGTCGTCGATTTTTGGTGTGTTCAAATGCTTTTTCTTCTCTCCATTTTTCAATATTAGCAAAATGACCGCTCAATAAGACTTCAGGAACTTTCCAGCCTTTGTATTCAGCTGGTCGAGTATATATTGGTGGTGAAAGTAAATTGTCTTGAAAACTATCTGTCAAAGCAGATGTTTCATCACTCAAAACTCCTGGAATTAACCTTATAATGGCGTCACAGAAAACAATTGCACCAATTTCGCCACCACTCAAAACATAATCTCCAATTGAAATTTCTTTTGTGATAAAATGGTCGCGTACTCGTTGATCTACTCCTTTGTAATGCCCGCAAAGAATGATTATATTTTCTCGAAGAGAAACTGAATTTGCCATTTTTTGGTTCAATGTTTCTCCATCAGGTGTCATGTAGATTATTTCATCATAGTTGCGCTCTGATTTTAATTTTGAAATGCACAAATCTATTGGTTCAACCATCATTACCATTCCAGCTCCGCCGCCAAATTGATAGTCGTCTACAGTTTTGCGTTTATCTTTTGTATAATCTCTTAAATTGTGAAAATGTACTTCAACTAATCCTTTTTCGATGGCTCTTTTCATGATAGAACCCTCGAATGGACTTTTTAATAACTCAGGTAAAACAGTAATGATATCTATTCGCATGTTGTAATTTTAAACTCCAAATTGTTTTAAATGGTGATCAGTATGTTTCCACATTAAAGCATCCCAATCTTCATAAGTCATTTTTCCCCAAAATGGATGATTCATAGTTTTTATAACTGATTTACCTTCGCTTGCAAATCGACTAAAATTAGTAATTAGTTCTGCTTTTGTTTTTTGTAAATCCAAATCTTCGGTAATGATAAACTCCTTTGCAGTTGGAGAATTTTTACCCATTTCGCCACCATAGAATACTTTTTTCTTAAGCATTTTGCCTAAAAGTTTCATTAAAAAATTTACTTTCAAATCACCTTTTCCAAAAGCAATATCAATAGCAATAGCGCAATGTCTACACATTTGAGCAGCGTTCATCTTTCCCCAAAGCGCTTTACTTTCTGGTGTTAATTTGTTGATCCTAGCAATCATAGAATCGTTTGATGCTTTGTCATAGATGGAGTTCATAGTTTTAATCTTTTATTAAACAAATTTACAATTTAAAGTAGTAAATTTGCACTTCATTAAAAAATATAAAATGGAAAACGGAATATATGCTAAATTCAACACTTCCAAAGGTTCGATTTTAGTAAAATTAACTCATGATTTAACACCAGGAACAGTTGGAAACTTTGTTGGATTAGCAGAAGGACAATTAGAAAACACAGCAAAACCAATGGGAAAACCATACTATGATGGTTTAAAATTCCACAGAGTAATTCCTGACTTTATGATACAAGGTGGTTGTCCTCTTGGTACAGGAACTGGCGATGGTGGTTACAAATTTGACGATGAATTTCATCCAACTTTGAAGCATGATAAACCAGGTGTTTTATCAATGGCTAATGCTGGACCTGGAACAAATGGAACACAATTTTTTATTACTCATGTTCCTACACCTTGGCTAGATGGTAAACATTCTGTTTTTGGTCATGTGGTTGAAGGACAAGATGTTGTTGATGCTGTTTCACAAAATGATTTGATAGATTCTGTTGAGATAATTAGAGTAGGTGAGGAAGCGGAAAAATGGAACGCAATCGAGGCTTTCAGAACGTTTGAAGGTTCTAGATTGAAAAGAATTGAAGAAGCAAAAAAGCAAGCTGAAGAAGCCATGGAAAAGTTAGCTGCTGGTTTTGATAAAACTGAAAGCGGTTTGCGTTATAAAATTATTCAAAAAGGAAATGGTAAAAAAGCAGAAGCTGGAAAAACAGTTTCAGTTCATTATACAGGTCAGTTAGATAATGGAAAAACTTTCGACTCATCATATCCTAGAAAAAAGCCTATTGAATTTCCTCTTGGAAAAGGATATGTTATTGAAGGTTGGGATGAAGGAATTGCTTTATTGCAAGTAGGAGATAAAGCACGTTTTGTAATTCCATCGTATCTTGGTTATGGTTCGGCTGGTGCTGGAGGAGTTATTCCGCCAAATGCGACTTTGGTTTTTGATGTTGAACTAATGGACGTAAAATAAAATTTGTCTTAAGTTTTTATAGAGTCCCAATCTCGTCAAATTTGACGAAATTGGGATTTTTTATATATATTTACAATTAAACCTTAATAAAATATGAAAAAAAAAATAACATTTATAGCTGTTATGGTAGTTCTATATTCTTGTGGAACAAAACAAGCTGTGCAAAAGCAGCCTGAACCAGTAGAGACAGAAACGACTAGCGCTGTCATTATTGAAAATGGTAAAAACTTATATGAAGGGAAGTGTGGGAAATGTCATGATTTGCCAAAGGTGAACGCTTTCTCTCATGAAAAATGGGATGGAATCTTGAAATGGATGCAGCCTAAAGCAAAAATTACAGATAAAGAAAGAGGCGAAATTTATTTTTATTTAACTAGACAATTGTAGTTGCTTTATGAGTAATCTTATTTCGTGGTCTGATTTTGAAAAAATAGAGATTCGAATTGGGACTATTATCGATGTTAAGGATTTTCCCGAAGCTAAAAAACCTGCCTATCAATTGACAATCGATTTTGGAAAAGAAATTGGAATAAAAAAATCTTCTGCACAAATCACAAAACGGTATTCAAGAAATGATTTGATAGAAAAACAGATAGTAGCTGTTGTCAATTTCCCAAAGAAACAGATAGGAACATTTATGAGCGAATGCTTGGTTCTCGGTTCAGTCAATAATGATGAAGTGGTTTTACTAACTTCTGATTTTAAAGTTGAAAACGGGCTTAGAATTGGTTAATTCTGACTGTTTTTTCTTTTTTGACCTCTGTAGATATTAAAAGAGGAGAGAAGTATAAAAAAGATTGGTATTACAAAGAGAATTTTTTTTTCGCCAAAAGAGTTGTGGATTCTGGCAGTTTCAAAATTTTCATATAAAACAAAAACCCAGATAGCAATACAAATTGAATTTATCAGTAGACTTTTGTCTTTTAAAAAAAGGATTATTTTATTCATAATGGTAAATTGAAAAGCCCAAAATTAATTTTGGGCTTTTGTTTTTTAAATATCATCGAAATCTATATCGGTAAAACTGCCTTTACCTTCTTCTTTTTCAGTTTGATATTCCTTTTTAAAATCTTTTTGATGTCTTTCGGAAATTACCTCTTCACCTTTGCTAGATAAAACATATTCTGTCATTTCATCAAGAATTTCTCTGAAAGCTGCAAAATCTTCTTTATACAAATAGATTTTGTGTTTTTTGTAATGAAATGAACCATCTTCTTCAGTGAATTTTTTACTTTCTGTGATTGTAATGTAGTAATCATCAGCTTTTGTAGCTCTTACATCAAAGAAATATGTTCTTCTTCCAGCTCTTAAAACTTTAGAAAAAATTTCATCTTTTTCTAACATATCATTTTCTCTCATATTTTTTCAGCAATTATTAGTTTTTGTGTTTTTCAAAAATGATAATTTTTTTGATACAAAGCAACAATTAATTTAATTCTTTTTCAGAAAGTTGTTTTAAATATAATTCAGAATAATAACCATCTTCATTTATCAATTGATTATGAGAGCCTTCTTGAATTATTCTTCCTTCATCAAGTACAATTATTTTATCTGCATTCTTAGCCGAAGAAACTCTGTGACTCACTATAATAGTAGTTGTGTTTTTGCTTATTTCGTTCAAATTATTCAAGATTTGCTCTTCTGTTTCTGTATCCACAGCAGAAAGACAATCATCAAAAAGGAGAATATTTGGTCTTTTAATTATTGCTCGCGCAATAGAAACTCTTTGTTTTTGACCGCCAGAAAGAGTAATTCCTCTTTCACCCAATATGGTTTCATATTGATTTGTAAAAGCAATAATATTATCATGAACAACTGCATTTTTTGCTGCTGTAATTACTTCTTCATCAGTAGCGTTTTCTTTACCAAACTTGATGTTATTTTTTATAGTATCCGAAAAAAGGAATGCATCTTGTGGTACAATCCCAATGCTTTCTCTTAGGTTATATAGATTGAGTTGTTTTAAGTCTTTATTATCCACAAGAATGTCACCCGATGTCACATCATAAAGTCTAGAAATCAATGATAATATGGTTGATTTTCCAGAACCAGTTTTTCCAAGAATTGCTAAAGTTTCACCATTATTTAGTTTAAAAGAAACGTTTTTTAGTGCTTCAATATTTGTATCATCATAAACGAAACTCACGTTTTTGAATTCAATTGAGCCTTCAATTGGAGTTGGGTTGTTTTCGTGATTAACTATTTCTGGTTTAGTTTTTAAAAACTCATTGATTCTTTTTTGTGAGGCTTCGGCTTCTTGAACTAATGATGAAACCCAACCTATAGAAGCCACTGGCCATGTAAGCATATTTACATATAAAATGAACTCAGCTATTACACCAATGCTTTCCATTCCAGGTTCATGATTGATATACATCAGTCCTCCAAAATAAATTACAATCAAGTTGCTAACTCCAATAAGCGCAATCATTAAAGGTCCAAACAATGCTTGAACTTTTGCTAAATTCATGCTTTTTGTCTTACTTTCTTCAGCAAGGTTTTCTAGTTTCTCTTGATATTGATTTTCTAAACTATATGCTTTTACAACTCTAATTCCAGAAAAAATTTCCTGTGTGAAACTGAAAATCTTTGACAAATATTGTTGGAATGTTGTGCTTCTCTTATTGATTTCTTTACTAAGCCTAAAAATAATGTATGACAGGATAGGTAAAGGAAGTAAGGTGTATAAAGTTAA
>ENA-UOYA01003184-UOYA01003184.1-activated-sludge-metagenome-genome-assembly--contig:-NODE-3184-length-14880-cov-4.516088_pt1 | contig 14880 bp, 11 predicted proteins | sample MGYA00238163_ERZ764804 | MGnify/ENA primary metagenome ERZ764804 (study PRJEB28919, sample SAMN05720223) | activated sludge metagenome | isolation source: Anaerobic digester | place: Hong Kong...
GCCAGATGATTGGTTTAAACTAAAAGAAATACTTGAATTTGATAATATCTATGATAGATGGATTACAGAAACTCATTTAGTTCTTCAAACAGTGAGAGCACACCCCAAAGGTAAAAATCCGGGTGATGTGTGGAATATAAAACTACAACCTTTTTCTGGTAATCACTTTGCTATTTTCCCTGAGGAACTTGTCAAAAGGTGCATTTTGTCAGGATGTCCTGAACAAGGAGTTGTATTAGACCCATTTGCTGGTTCTGGAACAACAGGCAAAGTTGCCCAAGAATTAGGTAGGGATGGAATATTAATAGAACTTGTTCCAAAGTATTTAGATATTATTAAAAAAAGATGTAAAAACATTAAGGAAGTGATTTATGTTAAATGATATTGAATTAGAGAAAAAAGAAAAGCAATATTTTGATTTAATTCTACTTCATTTAAAACAGGACTTAAATTCCCTGATGGATGGATTAAACTCACGGATAAAAATTCTAAATAACTGGTATGATAACTTTATAAAAACAGCAAGAAGTGGTTATAAATCATCAGATTTGGATACTGGGGCAGAGAGAATTTTTCATCATTTCTTTGCTTCTATTTTAAAGTTTCCAAATTCTTCTCCTGTGGGTTCTGACTTGATGTTTGAACTTCCAGATTCCTTTATGCATATTGAAATTAAAACTGCTCTTATAGATAATCCTTCGGATTATAAAGGTAAAATTAATATTGCTATAAACCAAACTTCATATAGAGTGAATAATGTATTTTTACCTAACTTACCTCAATATTATAAATCATCATCTTTCAATGAAGAAAAACCATGTTTAACTTATATTATTCAGATAGTTCACAAACACGCTAAACCAGATATTAAAGCAATCAAATTAGTATGTATTCCTAATGGACAACTTTACACACATTATGGAAAGAGTATTTTTAAAAGTGGTAAGGGTGGTTATACTAAGGCAAAAGATTTTCGTTATAATTACTCTGCTGAACCATATTTTAAACTTTTATCAAAAAAATATAGAGAAAAGATATTCAGGATTGAGTTAGTATATTTAGCAAAAGATATAAAAAGAAAGGATATTACTAATCTTTCGGATGTTCCTGTTCACTTTCAATTTTAAGTTTACTATGTTTAACCGTACAGGTTGAATAAAAGAATTAACAGAAAAGGCAAAAGGTCTGTGTTTTTTAAATGTAAAAAACGATGAATTTTTAAAAACTATGTTATTTAAATATAAAATTTATGTAAAAAATAATCCTTATAATATTTCACTACAAAACATAAAGAAATATGGAAAATAAAGAATTAGAAAATATAATAAAAAATAGGAAACAATGGGTAAATTCTTCAATTGAGAATAATTTTGATTTTGATAGTATTTTATCTGGGTTATATAGTGACCCATCTCATTTCATATATGAACTATTACAAAATGCAGAAGATGAAGGTGCAACAGAAATTAGATTTGAACTCTATGAAGATTAGATATTTGTCATAATGGGAAAGATTTTGATGAGGGGGAGAGATTTTAAAACTCTGTACCTAAGTGTAGCAATTTTCCACTAAGGATTAAAAGTTTTTTCTCTCCACTCTCCACTTAAATATGAACTGAGTTAGTGAATATTTACCTTGAAGTTAATCATTACAAAGGGAGGAATATGGAAAGAACAGAATTTCCAAGACCTGATTTTAAAAGAGATGAGTATAAAATTTTAAATGGAATATGGGATTTTGAAATTGATAAATCTAATACAGGAATTGAAAGAGAATTATTTTTAAAAGATAAAAAGTTTTCCGAAAAAATAGTTATTCCTTTTCCTCCAGAGAGTAAATTGTCAAAAATTAATGAAAAGGATTTTATGGTTTCAGTATGGTATAAAAAAGAAATTGAAATTCCTGAAAATTGGAAGAACAAGAGAATATTTTTAAATTTTGGTGCAGTTGATTTTAAAGCAAGCGTATGGATAAATGAACATTTCTTAGGTACCCATATTGGTGGATATACTCCTTTTAGTTTTGAAATAACAAATTACTTAAAAAGAGGTAAAAATTACATTGTTTTAAATGCTTATGATGACAATCGACTAAACCTTCAACCTGCTGGAAAACAGTCATTAAAATATAATTCCTATGGATGTTCTTATACCAGAACTACTGGTATATGGCAGACTGTATATCTTGTTGCTACTGGCAAAAATTATATTGAAAAAATCAAAATTTCTCCTGATATTGAAAATGAGAAGGTTAACTTTTTTATTGACACAACTGGTGGTAAATTTTTAGAATTTGAAATATACTTTTCAAATGAAAAAATTGGTTTTGGTAAGTTTAAAGTAGACAAAAATGGAATATATTCAGTGCCTATAAATAAAATAATTTTTTGGGATTATAAAAATCCAGCATTATATGATGTTAAAATTAAACTTTTTGAAGATAATAAAACTTTGGTAGATGAAATTTATACTTATTTTGGTATAAGAACAATAAAAATTGCGGGTAATAGGATATATTTAAATGGTGAAAAATTATTTATGAAAATGGTACTTGACCAGGGATATTATCCTGATGGAATTTATACTGCAAAAAACCAGGAAGAATTTAAAAAAGATATTTTAATTTCAAAAAATTTAGGATTTAATGGGGCAAGATTACATCAAAAAATTTTTGACCCAATTTATTTGTATTGGGCTGATAAATTGGGCTATCTTGTATGGGAGGAATATCCAAATTGGGGAATAAAAAATCGCATTAGTGAAGAAACATTTCATATTTTATTGTACGAATGGATTTCTTCAATAGAAAGAGATATTAATCATCCTTCTATAATTGGTTGGTGTCCCTTAAATGAGACAACTATATTTCAGAACTCAGACCTTGTAAAAACTCTATATAGAATAACAAAGAAGTTTGATATTACAAGACCAGTGATTGATACAAGTGGATATATTCATGTTGAAACAGATATTTACGACTGTCACAATTATAAACAAAATCCAGAAGAATTTAAAAATGATTTTGAAAAATTTAAAACACAAGATACCATTTGGAAAAATTTTCCAGAATATGATGCAGAGTATAAAGGACAACCTTATTGGATAAGTGAATATGGTGGAATATGGTGGAGTGAAGAAGAAAGTGGGTGGGGATATGGAGATAGACCTAAAAATAAAAAAGAGTTTCTTGAAAGATACAATGGTTTGACAAAAGTTTTATTAAATCATCCGAAAATATCTGGTTTTTGTTATACTCAATTATATGATGTAGAACAAGAGAAAAATGGACTTTATACTTATGAAAGAGAAGTGAAATTTAATCCAGAAATTATAAGAAGAATTAATTCTGGTTTATAATTTATCAATGGAAATACTTTCAAATCATCCCTCTTTACAGTCTAATATTTATTGAATATCAAAAAATCTGCATTTACTCAATCTGAAATTTTCCTCTTGAAATTAAAGATGTTTATCAAATGTGATATAATAAAACAATATAAAATTTAAGAAAATAGGTGAAAAAATGAATAAAGATGAAATAAAAATAGGGCTTGTTGGATGTGGAACTGTTGGGTCTGCTTTTTTGAAAGAAATTATTAAGAAAAAAGGTGAGATAAAAAAGAAAACAGGACTGAATATTACATTAAGTAAAATATATGATAAGAATAAAAAAAAGAAAAGTTTACTGCCAGAAAAATTTGTATCTTCTCCAGAGGATATAATTAATGACCCTGAAATAGATATATTTGTTGAACTTATTGGAGGTATTTCTCCATCTTATGAATATGTAGTTAAAGCAATTGAAAATAAAAAAAGTGTTGTAACAGCAAATAAAGCATTAATATCCGAAAAGGGGAAAGAACTATTTGAAAAATCAAAACAGGCAAATGTTTATATTGGTTTTGAAGGAAGTGTTGGAGGTGCTATTCCTGTAATAAATATTTTAAAAGAAAGTTTTATTGGGAATAAAATTATGACAGTAATGGGGATTTTAAATGGAACTACAAATTATATACTTACAAAAATGTATCATGAAGGGATTGATTATGAACAGGCATTAAAGGATGCCCAGAAAAATGGATATGCAGAAGTGAACCCATCTCTTGACATTAAAGGTATAGATACTGCACATAAACTTGCAATACTTACAACTCTTTCATTTAATAAATGGATTGATTGGAAAAAAATAAAAATTGAAGGTATAGATAAAATAGAAATTGAAGATATAAAATTTGCAGATGAATTTGGATATAGAATTAAACTTTTAGGGATATCAAAAATAAATAATTCTAAAAAATTGGAATTAAGAGTTCATCCTGTTTTAATTTCTAAAGGTCATTTATTATCTCTTGTTGATGGTGTTTATAATGCTGTATACTTTGAAGGTGATATGATAGGAAAATCCCTTCTTTATGGAGAAGGTGCAGGAAGTTATGCTGCTGCAAGTTCTGTTATATCCGATGTTATTGGTATTTCAAAGAAAATTGTAAATAATAATAAAAATGCTGATATTTTATGGACTAATAGAGAAATTGAAATACAACCATTTCAGGAACTTCAAAGCAGATATTATTTCAGATTTACAGCAATTGATAAACCGGGGGTATTGTCAAAAATTTCAAAAGTTTTAGGAGAAAACAATATAAGTATTTCTTCTGTTATACAAAAAGAGGAAAATCCCCAAAAAGCAGTTCCTATTGTTATGTTAACACATAAAGCAATTGAAAATGATGTTGAGAAAGCAATAAATGGAATAAATAAACTTACAATAATTAAGAAACCAACTGTTGTAATAAGAGTTGAAGAATAAATTCCCCCTCACTCTACCCTCTGCACAACGGGGTTGAGGGGATTTTCTCCTACTTAAATATTAATATTTACTAAAATGGAAAAAATACTTTATAGAAGCACTAATGGAAAAGCACCAATTGTGAGTTTTAAAGAAGCATTACTTAATGGACAAGCACCTGATTATGGTCTTTATGTTCCTACTTTCATACCAAAGATAAGAATTGATGAAATAAAATGTTTGAAACAAAAACCATATTTTGAAGTTGCCTTTCACATACTTTATAAATTTTTAAAAGGAGAGATAGGAGAAAAAGAACTTTTTGAGATGTGCAAAAATGTATATGATTTTGATGTGCCTATAATTGAAATTGAAAAAGGCAAATTATATATTCTCCGTTTGGATAAAGGACCTACCTGCTCATTTAAGGATTTTGCAGCAAAAATGATGGCATCACTTATGGAATATTTTGCAAAAGAGGAAAATAAAAAATTAACAGTACTTGTTGCAACTTCAGGAGATACAGGAGGGGCAGTTGCAAATTCATTTTATAAGAAAGAAAATATAAAAGTTGTTGTTCTTTTTCCTGTTGAAGAGGTCTCTGAAAGGCAAAGAAAACAAATGACAACCTTAGGGGAAAATATTTTACCTATAGGTATCAAGGGGAAATTTGATGATTGTCAGAACTTTGTTAAAAGAGCATTTAATGATATATCTCTTTCTTCTTTGAATTTAACATCTGCTAATTCAATAAATATTGGTAGATTACTTCCCCAGATTGTTTATTATTTTTATGCATATCTAAAATTTGAAAAAGAAATTGTTTTTTCTGTTCCAAGTGGGAATTTTGGAAATCTTATGGGTGGAGTTATAGGAAAAAAAATGGGATTACCAGTAAAAAAATTTATTGTTGCAGTAAATGAAAATAATGAATTTCCTGAGTTTTTAAGGACAGGTGAATATATGCCTGTTATTCCTTCTAAAAAATGCAGTTCAAATGCTATGAATGTTGGACATCCAAGTAATTTTGCTCGTCTTATTGACATTTATGGTGGCTGGATAATGGATGAAAGAGATAAAGATGGAAAAGTTATAAAATATGGAGTAATGAAAAGGAAACCAGATATGGAAAAAATGAGAAATGATTTTATTTCTTTTTCAATATCAAATGAAGAAGTAGATGAGACAATTAAAAATTACTATCAAAAATATAAAATAGTTATTGAGCCACATACCGCAGTTGGAATAAAAAGTTATGAAAAAAGTCAAATTAGTGATTTGGTAATTGTTCTTCAAACAGCAGACCCGGCAAAATTTCCAGAAAAGATAAAACAACTTTTAAATATTGAACCAAAAATACCAGAAGCATTAGCGAAAATACTCACTAAAAAAGAGGATTCATTTGATGTTTTAGAAAATAATTATGATGTGTTTAAAAAATATCTTCTGGATAAAATAAAATGAAATACTTAATTTTAATAATGGATGGAGCAGCAGATTACCCTATAGAAAAATTAAATGGTAAAACACCTTTACAGGTGGCAAAAAAGATAAATATAGATAAATTAGCTGAAAAAAGTAGATGCGGTCTTTTAAAAACCATTCCTGAAAATTTCTCATCTGGTTCTGTTGTTGCAAATCTTTCAATACTTGGTTATGATCCTGAAAAATATTTTAAAGGAAGGGGAGTTCTTGAAGCAGCAGCAATGGGAATAAAACTTAATAAAAATGATATTGCTTTTAGATGTAATATAATCAATGTTTCAGAAAATAAAATAGTAAGTCATTCAGCAGGGCATTTTGATGCTGATGAAGGGAAACAATTGATAGATTCCTTAAATGAAAAATTAGGTAGGGAAAATATAGAATTTTATTCTGGTGTTGATTATAGACATGTACTTGTTATGAGAGAAAAATATTCAGAAAAAGTAAGATGTTATCCTCCACATGATTTTTTAGGTGAAAATTTTTATTCTTTATTACCAACTGAAACTGAAAAGGAAGGAGAAGAAACATCTGAAATTTTAAGAGAAATGATTGAGAAATCTAAAGAAATTCTTGAAGATCATCCTGTAAATTTAAAAAGGGAAAAAGCAGGAAAAATGAAAGGCAATTTAATGTGGCCATGGTCACCTGGTAAAAAACCAGACATGGAGACATTTCAGGAAAGGTTTAACATAAAAGGAGCGGTTATTTCAGGAGTTGACCTTATAAAAGGTATTGGTATTTACTGTGGTTTTGAAGTTATAAATGTTGAAGGAGCAACAGGTGATTATAGAACAAATTATGAAGGAAAAGCACAAAAATCAATTGAATCACTAAAAGAATACGATTTTGTTTATGTTCATGTTGAGGCGCCTGATGAAGCAAGTCATGAAGGAAATATTGAATTAAAAATTAAATGTATTGAGGATTTTGATAAGCGACTTGTTGGTAATATTTTAAGGAATATAGATATTTCAGATATTTCAATAGCAATATTACCTGACCATTATACTTCCGTAATTACAGGAAAACATACTGGTGAACCTGTTCCCTTTCTTATATATAAACCAGACCAGTTACCAGATGAAGTAAAGAAATTTGATGAAATAAGTTGTAAAAATGGTTTTTATAAAATTCTTGAAGGAACATCTTTTATTTATAAACTTATTTCATAAATTTTCAATGGAAATTATTATGTCAGGCACAAAAGGACAAAGTAATCAAGAGTGCAAAATATAAAACAAAAATATAAAATGAAATAAGAAAAAGCCCCCTCACCCTCCCTCTCCCCACAGGGGAGAGGGAAAGAAGAGAGGGGAATGTATTTCCTTCTCCCCTTGGGGAGAAGATTAAGATGAGGGGGAAATTTGACATATCTTGCTACTTGCATTAAATCCACCTTCATCCCTTTTTGCTAAAGGGGGGACATTTGTCTCCTTCCTTTATCAAAGGAAGGTGGGGATGGATTTAAAAAGTATTTTTTCTCTACTTTTTACTCATCACTAAAATATGAACGAAGTGAAGTGATACTAAATTAGAGGTATAATTTATATAGGATAGAAAAATGTACATTATAATAGTTGGATGTGGAAAAACAGGTAAGTATCTGGCTGAAATTTTACAGGCAGACCATAATGTTGTTGTAATTGATAAAGAAAAAGAAGCAATAGATAATTTAGGTGAATATTTTAATGGAATTACTATTTTAGGTGATGGTATGGATATAGATGTTTTAAAAGATGCAGGGATTGAAAAAGCAGATGCTCTTGCAGTTACAACAAGTAATGATAATACAAATGTTCTAATAGCACAAATTGGGAAAAAAATTTTTAATTTAACAAAAGTTGTTGCAAGAGTTTCTGCCCCTGAAAAAGCCGAATTATACAGAACTCTTGGTGTTGAAACAGTAAATAGCACTGCAATTTTTGCTTCTCTTATAAGAGATAAAATTATTGAAGAGAAATTTTCTGCTTATATTCTTGAAAGCAGTAAACTTACAACTATTGAGATATTAACAAATAGTAAATTAGCAGGGAAAAAAGTGAACGAAATAAACATACCAGGAGAATTTCGTATAATTACAATAGTTAGAGAACAAGAACCAATTATTCCAGATGATGATACAGAAATACAAAAAAATGATACAATAGTTGGGCTTATAAAAATCAGTAGTTTGAAAAAGTTAAAGAGAGAGTTAGATTTATAAAATGAATATACTAATTGTTGGTGGTGGTAATATCGGTTATTATCTGGCTGAAAGATTGAGTGGTAGTCATTATGTTGTTCTTATTGAGAAAAAATTGACTGTTGGAGAAGAAATTGCAGGTAAAACAAATGTAATGGTAATTTTGGGAGATGGATGTGACCCACAGGTACTTAAAAAAGCAGGTATTAAAAAAGCAGATGTTGTAGCCGCAGTAACAGGAAATGATATAGATAATATAATAATATGTCAATTGGCAAAAGATATTTATAATGTGGAAAGAACAGTTGCTATTGTTAATAATCCTAAAAATCAAATTGTTTTTACAAAATTAGGAATAGATGTTGCTATTGATAGTACAGCCATTATTGCAAAGATAATTGAAGATGAAATTGGATGGGAGGACTTTGTAAATCTTTTTGCATTTAAAAAAGGTAATTTATCACTTTTGAGAATTGACCTTCCAGAGACATCACCTATTATTAACATGCCAATAAAAGAACTAAATTTACCAGAAGATTCAGTTATTGTTGCAGTTATAAGAAATAATAAAATACTTGTTCCAACACAGGACTTTATTTTAAGAGAGAAGGATGAAATAATAACTATTACAAAAGCAGGAAATGAGTCAGACCTGTTTAAAAATTTAATTGGAGAGATTGAAGAGTGACAAATAAATTTTCATTTCTGATGCCGAGATTTCAAATAAAAAAAATCACAAAGTATTTAACCATATTTTTAAATGGCGTTTTGGGAATATTTATTGAAATTATATATACACTTGGAATTTTTTTACTCTCTTCAATTATTTGTTTCTTATTTTATATACTTATAATTTTTTAAAAAAATGATACCGCAATTTTCAAGAGATGATTTTAAAGTTGTAATTTATTATATTGGCAATTTAATAGTATATTTAGGTATTATGATGTTATTGCCTCTTTTTGTTGGAATTATAAATAATGAAATAAATCCTTCTCTTGATTTTATCATATCTTCTTTATTATGTTTATCAATTGGTAATTTCATTATGTATAAATTTCCATATAACCCGGATATAAACTGGCGACAGGGAATGAGTATTGTTGCTCTTTCATGGATTGTCTGTATGTTTTTAGGAGCAATTCCTCTTTTTTTATCAGGGCATTATATCAGTTATTTAGATGCATGTTTTGAATCAATGAGCGCCTTTGCAACTACTGGTCTTGTTCTTGTAAATGACCTTGACCATATGGCATATGCTTACAACTTCTGGAGGCATTTTATGTGTTTTATTGGTGGTCAGGGAATAATTCTGGTTGGGCTTACATTTTCTGTTAGAGGTGGTGCTGGTATGAAAGTTTATGTAGGAGAAGGTAGAGAAGAAAAAATTTTCCCAAATATTGTTCAGACAGCAAGATTTATATGGGCAGTCAGCATTATTTATCTTTTTTTAGGAACACTTGTTCTTTTTTTTATATGTCTTTTTCATAATATAACTCCTGGAAGAGCGTTATTTCATTCAATTTGTATATTTATGGCTGGATGGGATACCAGTGGTTTTGCTGTTCAGAGTCAAAATATTCTTTATTATCATAGTGCAGCAATAAACCTTGTTACCACTCTTATATGTGTTCTTGGAGCATTTAATTTTGCAGTTCATTATACTGTCTGGACTGGTAAGATAAAAGAATTAGTTAAGAACTTTGAATTAAAATTATTTTTTGGTAGCATTATTGTTCTTTCGTCAATTGTATGTTTAGGGTTTTTAGGGCATTTTTCATTCCCAAACTTTTTTTCTTTTTTTAGATTAACTTTTTATCATTTAGTTTCTGCTCATACCGGTGTTGGTTATACTAATTCAACTATTTATCATTTTTTGAATTATTGGCCATCTTTTTCATTGATAGGACTTATTATTGCAATGGGTCTTGGAGGATGTTCCTGTTCAACCGCGGGAGGAATAAAAATCATTAGAATAGGGATTTTTTTTAAAGGAATAAAAAAAGAAATAAAAAGATTATTATTTCCTGATTCAGCAATATTGGTAGAGAAATTTCATAATATAAGAGATGTTTTTATTCAGGACAATCAAGTAAAATATGCAACAAATATAATAATTTTATATATTCTTTTTTACTTTATTGGAGCAATGGTTGGGACTTTTTATGATTACCCTTTTTTATATTCTCTTTTTGAGTCGGTATCTGCATGTGCAAATGTTGGACTTTCAGTCGGTATTACAACTCCTTCAATGCCAACTTTATTAAAGATAACATATATTTTAGAAATGTGGTTTGGCCGACTTGAATTTATTTCAATTTTTGTTGTTATTGGTTTTATTTTTTCATTAAGGAGTCCAGAATGAAAAAAATTTTTAATTTTGTTATATTTTTGCTAATTTTTTGTTTTTCTGCTTTTGCACAGGAAGAAATAACTGGCAAAGACCTTTTTGAAAAAATGAAGCAATTAGATAATAAAGAAGTTGTTATTGTTGGAGAGTGCATTGGAGATATTATTAAAGGTGATAAAAACACATTTATTGTAAATATAAGAACAGATGATAATTATTTTATAGGTACTGTTTTAAGTAAAGAAGATGCAGAGAAAATAAACCATTTAGGAAAATATGAAGAAAAAGGAGATATTATAAAAATTATTGGTATTTTCCATTCTAATTGTCCTGTTCATTCTGGTGAAGTTGATATACATTGTGCAAATATGGAAATTTTAAAAGAAGGAGAAGTTTATGCAGAAAAAATTGATATGAAAAGATTTATTGTAGGTCTTGTTCTTTTATTTATTATGTTATTTTTTACTAAACTATCTTTTACTAAATCCGTATAAACTCGTATTTTAAAAAAGTTTTTTCATTTACAATAACTAACTGGTTCATAATCACCAACAAAAGCAGTTGTATCAGATTTTACAGTTTCTTTTTCATTATCCCAATCACTTTCAACTGTTTGAGAGACAATTCTTGGTTTTATCTTACATTTTCTACATCCCGAAAAACCTTTTATTTCTCCTTTCAAAAATTTTTCTATAACTTGTCTACATACTTTCATATTTAGAACAAAAACTTGAGCCCCTCCAATTTTCCCTTCTTTTAATAATTTGTTTTTTCTTATGTAATCCCAATATGCTCCTTTATCAGTAATTTCACAAGCTCTTCCTCGCCATCCCCATGTTCTTATGTGAACAATTTCTCCTGAAGGAAGTTTTACAGGATATTGTTCTGTTCTTTTTCCAAGGCAAGGAACATTATTTGTTTGTTCAACAACATGATGAAATGTATTTGCTGATAACGCATCAATAAGTATAATTTTACCTCCCTCCTTTTCAAGAAGATAAAGAGGACTTCCTTTTCCCATAGTAAGGTATTTATGATGGTTTTTAACAAAGTCCTTTGCATTTTTTCCCCAAACAGCAAAAGAATGAGTTGGATTAAGAGAACGATAAACATCTTTTATTTTCCAAAATGCTTCTGGCACTGCCCCATTAGTTGTTGGTGTCTCAAGAGGTGAGAAATATGCATCTGGGTCATTTCTAAAAATTTCACCGTGATTAAAAGAAGGCATCATTAAAACTCCTTCTTTCCCAATAAGTTCCATAAGTGCCTCACATACTGCCTTTGCTCCACCTTCTACATATCCAAGAGAAGAAAGAGATGAATGAACAATAACTTTATCTCCTTTTTTAATTCCAAGTTTTTCAAGTCCAGATTTTATATCCTGTTTAGTAACAATTGTTTTATAATAAAATTTTAAATAATTATAATTAGATAAATACTGAATATATTTTATAAGGGATTTTTTTTCTGCTTCACTTATCTCATTCATTCCATAAAATTCCCTTTCAGATGAAATTTCTTTGAATATTTGATACATATCTTTTTTACCATCCACTCTATTGATAACAGAATAAAATTCTTCTGGTGGAGAAATTCTTTCTTTATGAGGAATTTCTGCTAAAGAAAAAATAAATACTGGTTTTCTCCATGTTATAACAATATTTTCACTTTTTTTATCTTCTCTTGATAATAGAACTTCTTTTTTTGAAATTTCTTTATCAAATTTTTTAGTAATATCAGTTATAGTTTTTCTAACTATCTTGTCTATTTCCTTTAAAATTTTTTCTTCTGGTTTATCACCAAAAATTTTTACTGAGAGATATTTATCTTTTAAGTAACAAGAGATATAATTTATTCTTTCTTTAATTCCTTGTTGAGTAAATTTTTCAGGATTTTCTGCTATCTTTAAGTTAAGATAACTTATATATTTATAAAATTCCTCTTTCACAGAGGTATTAACAACATTTAGATATTTTTTTCTTTTCTGATTTGAAAAAAGAGTACAGACATAAGTTGCTAAAGAACATAAAATTTCCTTTCCTAAATTCCAGTTAACAATTTCAGGGTCAGCAGAATTATGATGAAACTTTCCAGGATGTGATATAAAATACATTGTTGGAATATTAGTTGATTTATCAGATATAAATGTATCATCTTCAAACATTGCTCTTTCTTTTTTCCATGGTAAATTAGAAGGGAATGTTTTTTCAAGAAGTTTTTCAAAGAGGTAGTCACCAAAAAATGGATTTGTAAAATGACTTCCATACAGTGTTATCCTCATTCTACCCGATTTAACAATATCAGGAGTAATTCCATCTACATTAAATGCATATATTACATTATGTTTTTTTTCAAAAAACTGAGCCATTCCATATCTTTCCATTGAAAAAAGAAATCTTATTCCAACATCAGGAATAAATTTTTTTGACTTAATAAGTTCATTTATAACTCTACATATTTCAATCAATCCAGCAACACCGGTCGCATTATCTGTAATCATTGGTTCATAAAGATGGGCAAGAAAAGCAATTTCTTTTTTTGTTTTTCCTGGAATAAGTCCTGTAATTGAATAAATTTTCCCATTGTATCTTTTGCTTTTCACAGAGGCACAGACCTTCACATTTTCCTTATCAAGTAATTTTTGCAGGAATTCACCATCTTCTGGTTTAATTGAAAAACATACCATTTTTCTATCTTCTTTTGTTTGATACCAACCAGAATTTTTTGCCCATCCATTAATCCAATATACTCCATCTCTTTTTTCAGGAGCACCAGAATATGAAGAGATAATTCCTAAAGCACCTGTTTTTTCAATTTCGTTTCTACATTCCCTTGGGGGAATATTTCCACAGAATACAAAATTCTTACTTAAATCTTTATATTTTTTAATATTTCTTATATCTACTACATCCAAAATTGTTTCTTCAATATCACCACATCTATTTGCAATATGAAATGGATGGTGTTTTGTATCAGCAAGAATTTTTCCATTAAACTTATCAGGTTCTTTAATATAAAGAAATCCATATTCATAATCCCAAGCCTGAGGCATAATGAAATCACCATAAGTGGTCCCACCGTCTGCTTTGAGTTCTATTAGTTCAACATCTTTCGCACCTGCATCTTTTAATTCCTGCCAACATAACTTTGCTGACTTTTCAAAATCACTATAACAAAACCTTGATTCAATATTAAATATTTTCAGTGCTAAATTCTGCCATCTACTTAAATCAAATTCTTTTTTTATCCTTTTATTAAGATTTTCCATTTTTTATCCTTTGCTCTGAATTGATTTTGCCAAAATTGGCTATATCTTTTATATATTTTTTCTTCGTTTTTTAATGCTTCTATAAGTATTTATACTAATTTGATGTCAAATTAATATTATACCCCTCCTCTTTTGAAATATCCCCCTCTGGGCGTAGCCCCTACGGGTGAGCCTTACCCCTCTTTATAAAATCCCTCTCTATCTCCTCCAAAATGCGCGTCGGACAGACCCTTATCAAAGGGAGAAATTTAAAATTTTCCTCATCCTGCATCCTCGGGCGTAGTCCAGAGGGGATCCGTAGCCAAAAGCGAGGACCCTACGGGCGAGCCACCCTTCCCCTCTACAAAGCATAGACGGGCAGGCTTTCAAAAAGGAAAGAGTTAAAGGTCACCTAACTCCTGTTGTAAGTGACAAATATGTTTTTTTCCTGTAGGGATAAGCCCTTTTTCTCTCTACAATTACAAAAGCATTTTTCTAATTTTCATCTGGTTCAGTGCTAATGTCCAGAATTTTCTCTATTATTTCTTTCTCCATCGGAATAGTGCCTATACCACCTGTAATTTTTTCCCTTATAACAGGCACACTTACCAATTGTCCATCTACTAATATAGCCAGTTTTTTCCCTATGAGTGATTCTGTTAAGTTAGCAAACTTTTTCCTACCTTCATCTGTAAATACTATTTTAATTTGTTCAAGCTCTTGATTAGTCAAGCATGCTCTGACACCTCTTATATCCGACTTATCAATCTCACTCGTATCTGCAACATATATTTTTTTATCAGAATAAGGTATATTGGTCTGTG
>ENA-UOYA01003187-UOYA01003187.1-activated-sludge-metagenome-genome-assembly--contig:-NODE-3187-length-14876-cov-5.237096_pt1 | contig 14876 bp, 17 predicted proteins | sample MGYA00238163_ERZ764804 | MGnify/ENA primary metagenome ERZ764804 (study PRJEB28919, sample SAMN05720223) | activated sludge metagenome | isolation source: Anaerobic digester | place: Hong Kong...
GTTTAGAAAACTTTGAAAAATACAGAAGTTTTCACTTGATTTATTGAGGAGGTTATTCAATATGGAGAGACAAGGCCTTGCACCGAACGAAACGATGCAGCTTCACGAAATACTGACGCTGAAAAATCTTTGCCTGACAAAGTCGGTCACCATGTCGCCGCTCGTTTCGGATGAGGAATTGAAATTGATACTGCAGAACGATATCGTAAAAATGGAGAGGCAGATCAGGGAACTGAAAAATCTTATGGAGCAGTCCTGTCCTGCTGGTCCGGACATATTGCATTAAAGAGAGAAGGTGGGTTATGAATAGGATGGTCAAGAATGTGATCGGAATGGGCAATATGACCGATCAGGTCATCGCCACGGACTTTTTGGTTGCGGCAAAAAGCGGCGTGCAGAGTTACGCCGTCGCCATCACAGAAGCCACGACGCCCCAGGTCAGGGCGGTGCTAAAAAGCCATTTAAACGATGCGATAACGACCCATGACACGATCTCAAATTATATGATCAAAAAAGGCTATTACCATGCTTACGATATGCATGAACAATACAGGGCCGATATGAAAGCGGCGGACACAGCCCTGAGACTGACCGAAAACCGGTAAACGGAAGCGCGGAGGCATGGGGCGGGTATCCGGTCACTGCCCGATATCAGTCCAGTGTTCTTTTACCTCGCCCAGCTCCGCCAGCGAACCGGCGCTGTCGGCCGCCTCAATACATCCCTTCAGCCTTGCGATGCTCGTTCTTGCATCCCTCAATTGATCTCTTTCCGCACTGAACTGTACCCTCTTCGTTATGATATCCCAGGCCTTCTCCAGCCGGTCCGCGCCGTCTTCCGCGCCGGACCAGTCGCCGCTTCTAACATCCGTTTTTATTTCTTCAATGATTGCCGGCACGTTATCATCCTGACCGAAAGGTTTTTTCAAATACGATGCGCTGACCATGACCAAAACAAAGATCGTGAGCAATGCCACCGGGATCAGGATGGCCAGAAACCTTTTCACCGCTTGTTCGCCTCCTAGTACGGCCCATCATAGTCGCTGACGTCCGTTTTGTTTTTGATCTTGTCCCGATATCGATCGACGTACAGATTGCCGGAGCTTTCCAGTTCGGCATAGAAAACCTCGGACACATCTTTGATGCCCTGCTTCTTCAATTCCGTTTCCAGCCACTTTCGGTCCCGGTTCACCTGTTTCAGATTCTTCTCCACAACCACGCCGTCGTAAATGATCTCCGTGCCGATGCCCTTGTAACTCGTTTTCAGAAACATATCCTTCGGCGTTACCGGTTGATAGGGGGATTTTTTCAGTACGGTCAATTTCCCGCTCACCTCCAGCACGGCAAATTCCACCTCAGTGATATCGAAGACGCCTTTGTCTCTCAGCTGTTCCGTGAGATCGCTGATCCGGTATCTTAATTTCTTCATCGCGTCCTCCATGATCATGCCGTTCATGACCACCACCGTCGGTTCACCGTCGATATACTTGGAGGCATATCTCCACTTTAAGGTGATCCATTGGATCGCCAGAACGGCCATGATCCAGGTGACCATACCGACCCAATGGGGCCAGGCGCTGCTGGTCAGGTCGGTGGTCATCGACGCCGCGATGGATCCCACCGTGATTCCTAAAACATAATCAAAAAAAGTCAGTTGGCTCATCTGCTGCTTGCCCAGCAATCTGGTGAAGATCAGGAGGGTAAAAAATGCGATCAGAGCCCGGACGATTTCAACCAATGCTTCATTCATAGCAACACTTCCCGAAAAAATATTATTGAATATTATTGCCGAATCCGGCAATTCTATGAAATGAAAATAATTCAGCGGCGAAAGATAAAGAAAGGACCCTCGCCACAGACGGGTGAGGGCCATGTTATCTCAGGGAAGCCGTAACGACGAGTTGGTGTCCCGGATAAATTGTGTAAGGCGGCATCAGATAGTTGAATTGGATCAGGTTATCGACGGAAGTGCCGTATCGCAACGCGATCCGATACAGGGTGTCTCCGGGCTTCACCGTATAGATGATCGCCTCCGGGGGAGACTGGGGTATCACGAGAGTCTGGCCGATATAGATCATATTCGAATTCGGGATATTGTTAAACTTCAGTATATTCTCTATGGTCGTATTGAATTTTTTTGCAATGGTAAAGAGACTGTCCCCTCGGACAACCTGGTACTCAAATGTACCTAACGGAGCAGTCGGCATAATAATCACCACCTTTGTTTATCAGATGGTTCATATTATGCAGTCCGGATGAAATGGTTAACACAGCAATGCAATGATCTGTCAATGGGCAGTCCCGTTCGTGTCCGCCGTGATGCGGGGGAACTCTATTTTCTTTCCTTCCAGCGTCGCCGCCGTGATATGGTTTACTTTCCTGCCCAGGGCTGCGTCGTTCCAGTTCAGGTCCTGGGATTGCAGGTATTTTCTGAACTGACCGGGCGGGATCATGACATGCTTGGTGAATACCCGGTTGAAATGCGTAATGTTCACAAATCCCGTCTCCTCGCTGACCTGAGCCAGCGGCATGGGATTATAGGTGAGAAGCTCCACCGCCTTGCGGACCCGGATGATCATCAGGCATTCAAAGATGGTAACCGTGGTTTCCTTCTTGAACAGCCCGCAGAGATAGCTCTTTTGCAACGGCGTCTGCGCGACGATTTCATCCAGCGTCAGCCGCTTTTTATAGTTTTGCTCCAGAAAGCGGATCGTATTCCTCACAGGCTCGGAATAGGCCGACACCTCGATATATTTGGAAGGCATGTTTTTTTCGCGCCGCTTCTGTTCCGACAGCTTGAAAAGGATCGAATACAGATATGTGACCATGATTTGCTCGGATTCCGGCGTCGCGTTGCTGTTCTCGTCAAAAATTTCCCTGATCAGCGTTCCCGTAAAATCGTCGTTCTGTCTGAAGACGCCGATATCAGAGCACATTTCCATCACGCCCTTGGAAAACGATGAGAATTTCACTTCGAAGTAGTAGCCCTTGTCGTCGCCAGTCTGGGTGAACGAATGGGTGCTGTGTGCAGGGATCAGGACCGTATCTCCCGGGCCTGCCGTGAACGTCATGCTGTCAACCGTGTAATCGAAACTGCCCTGGACGATATGGTTCAGTTGATAATACGGGTGTGTATGGGGTTTATAAGTGTCCCCTTTTTCCATTTTAGCCAATACCGAAATCAATATTTTGATTTCCTGATGCATTTTATCAACTCCTCTAAACAGCCTTGATGCTATGGTTCTTTTTATAAGATACCATAAACAAATAATTTTGCAAACTGCGTTTTTTGCAATTTTGAAGTTTTTGTGGAATAAAGGATAATAATGCCTCAAATTCCGCATGTTGCGACATTGACGTAAATTTAACGATTATTATCCAAAATTCTGTTATGACAAAAAATAATGGGGTATTAAACGACAATTATTGCTTGACATTCTGTTTACGCAATGTTAGAATGGGGGCAAATCAGCAGAATATATCGAAATTTCAGCAAATTTACATACACCAGCAGCATATGGCATGCTTTGGATGTGGAATTACAGATAAAGGAGAGATGAACATGAGAAAAGAGAGCGTAGCCATAACCGAATCAGTAAAAAAGAAGCTCATGTCCGCGGATGAAGCGGTAAAGCTGATACCGGACGGAGCGACCGTACAAATAGCCGGAGCGGCTCTCGTATGCTCTTCCGCCAAGATTTTCAAGAACCTTGGAGACTCGTTCCTGAAGACGGGGCATCCCAGAGACTTGTGTATCGTTTCTGAAGGCTCTCCGAGCAGCGACGTGCCCGGTCATAAGTATTTCGAGCATCTGGCCCATCCGGGCCTCGTAAAGCGCGTGATAGGCGGACATATGGGCTATCATCAGCCATTATTCCCGCTCATGAAGAGCAATCAGATTGAGGGCTACAATATATCCCAGGGAGTGCTTTCGATCATGACCAGCGAGTGTGTCGCGGGCAAGGACGGTTATCTGACCAAGGTCGGCCTCCGCACGCAGCAGGATCCTCGATATGAGGGCTGCAAGCTCAATGAAGGCATGGAGACCGAGGACGTGGTCGAACTGAGAACTATCAACGGCGAGGAATTCCTCTGGTTTAAAATGATCCGGCCTGACGTCACCGTGCTCAAGGGGAGCTATGCGGACGCAAGGGGAAATATATCGTTTGAAGCGGAACCCGCGAACAACGACGCCATGGCTTCCGCCATGGCGGTGAAGAACAACGGGGGTAAGGTCATCGTATATGTAAAGGCTCTGAAGGAAGAGCATTTTTATCCGCGTCTCGTCACCATTCCGTATTTTCTCGTGGACGCCATCATCGTCGACCCGGATCATATCCAGGCGGCGCCGCATCGTTAATTTTGCATACGCATCTACGGTAATGATGGGGGCAATGGTAAGCTGGTGGATGATGGCGATCTATCATATGAGCTACATACCGGCTTTACTTGTGGCAATCATTGTCAGTGTTATACTGAACGTCGTTATCTATGAGACGTGTGTGAAGAAGCTCGGCAATCTGTTGGATAATGTAGCATGGATCATCACACTGTTCGGCGCGTCGATCATACTCGACAACACTGCGCGAATGGTGTTCGGTACGGAGCCCCAGGCGTTTCCGTACTTATTCGGCGGTAAAGTGATCCATATTCTCGATGCGAACATCATGCTTCATGAATTGATGATGATCACGATAGCCATCGTCATCGGAGTCGTATACCAGACGGTAATCAAGAAGACAAGGTTCGGCAGAGCAGTACGCGCTGTCGCATTCAGACCGTCCACGGCTGAACTGATGGGCATCAAGAGCGAAAAATCATCATAGCCTGCTTTGCGATGGCCGGTGCCGTTGCGGCGATCGGCGGCGCGCTGATTGCGCCGATCACCTTTGCCAGTTACACCATGACCCTTTCCATAGGGCTGAAAGGATTTGCGGCCGCCGTACTGGGCGGATTCGGAAACACTAAAGGAGCATTTGTCGGAGGCCTGATACTGGGACTCATCGAGAGTTTCATCGCCATATTTATCCCCGCCGGGATAAAGGATTCCATCAGCTTCGTCATTATGATCATTGTGATAATATTTTTACCGGGGGGGATAATGAGTGCTAAAATATTTAACAAAAACGGACTCGCTTCAGAAAAAGTATAGTGCGCTCTATAGCATATTGATAGCGGCATTGCTGATCCTTTGCCTGGTATTTCCGTTTGTTGCGGGCAATTATTATATAAGATTTGCCATCGTCATGTATATCTACATCATATTGGCTATCGGTTATGACATATCCGCAGGATACTGCGGCATGCTGACCCTTTCGGCCGCGGCCATATTCGGCGCCGGCGCCTATGCGTCCGCAATCGCCATTACAACCTTCGGGATGCCGTTCTTCGTCGGTATGCTGGCGGCAATGGCCGTTACCGGACTGATCAGCTTATCCATATCCTTGCCTGCATATAAGGTGAAGGGTCACTACCTTGCGCTGATCAGCCTTGGTATTCTCGAGATCGTGCACAGAATCCTCAACGACTGGACTTCTGTCACACAGGGAGCGGCAGGATTTTTCCTTCCTTCCTGGACCATATTCGGTATCAGCCTTACGAACTATTCAAAATACTACGTCATATTCTTCTTCTTGATTCTTGCCGTATTATTTGAATGGGGACTGGTAAAGAGCCATTGGGGACGCGATTTTATTGCGGTCAAGAATGACGAGATCGCAGCGTCCGGGGTAGGGATCAACAACAGGAAATACAAAGTCATTGCGCTTCTGGTAAGCTCCATGATGATCGGAGTCGCCGGCTCGCTTTACGCGAGTTACAGTGAATTTATCAGCCCCGACACCTTTGGATTCTACCTGACGATTCTGGTCCTGTTAATGGTCGTGATCGGCGGAACGGGAACCCTGAGCGGGCCTGCCATCGGCGTTGTCGTCGTCATGATCATCCCGGAATTTTTCAACGCGTCGCCGGACCTGAAGCAGATCGTCTTCGGCGGACTGCTGATCGTACTGACGCAGATTCTGCCGGGAGGGATCGTGGGAAGAGTAAAGAAACGCTTCCGGGCGATTGACGATAACAGGCATATAAGAGATATCGGCGACAGGCCGCCGATCAGCTTTGAAAAATACAGGGTGGATGAGGAAGGACCCGAGAATATCCTTGAAGTGAAGAACCTGACGAGAAGGTTCGGCGGACTGACCGCTGTCGGGAATCTGGACATTACGGTGAAGAGAGGCACGGTGCATTCCCTGATCGGCCCCAACGGAGCAGGAAAGACGACCACGGTCAATATGATCACGGGGATCGATAAGCCCACCGAAGGCAGCGTCTTCTTCAACGGCGAAGATATCACCGGCATGGAACCCTTCGTTGCGGTGAGACGCGGGATCGCCCGGACCTATCAGCACGTCAGACTGTTCAAGGACATGCGCGTCATCGACAACGTGGCGATGGGCGGGAGGATCTATTACACATACAGCATGGCGGGAGCGATTTTCCATTCGCTCAAGAAAAGAAAAGAAGAAAGAGAAGCCTATCTGGAAGCCTATGACTGCCTGAAGCTGATCGGACTCGAAGACAAAGCGGATTTTGATCCGGGGAGTCTTTCGGCAGGACAGCAGAAGCTGCTGGAGATCGCCCGCGCACTGTGCGAGAAGCCGAAGATCATGGTTCTGGACGAGCCCTGCGCCGGCCTGAATGAGACGGAAGTGGCGGAGCTCTCCGAGATCATCAAGAAAATCAGAGACGTCGGCATCACGGTACTGATGATCGAGCACCATATGAGCATCGTAATGGGAATCTCCGATTATATCACGGTAATCGACTACGGCAAGAAGATTGCGGAGGGCACTCCTGCGCAGGTATCCGTAGATCCGGCGGTCAGAAAGGCTTATCTGGGAGAGGAGGTGCCGGTATGCTGAAAGTAGAGAATTTATCGATCGCTTACGGCAAGACGGAGGTCGTACATCACGTGTCGTTTGAGGTGAAGCAAGGCTCGGTTGTAACCATCGTAGGAGCAAACGGAGCCGGAAAGAGCACGATCCTCAATACCATTGTGGGCCTCCACAGGGCAAAAGAAGGGAGTATCCTGTACAAGGGCGAAGACATCACCAGGACCTCTCCGGATAAGCTCGTCAGAAAAGGGATCCGGCTTGTTCCCGAAGGCAGACAGATCTTCGCGGAACACACGGTCGAAGAGAATCTGCTTCTCGGGGCATACGCGGAAAGGGATCCTCAAAAGATCCGTGAGCGTATGGAAAAAATGTTCAACCGCTTTCCAAGACTTCAGGAAAGGCGAAAGCAGTTCGGCGGTACTCTGTCGGGAGGAGAGCAGCAGATGCTTGCAATCGCACGAGCTTTAATGACGGAGCCCGATCTGCTCATTCTCGACGAGCCATCCCTCGGACTTGCGCCGATCATCGTCGCCGACGTCTTCAAATTGCTGACCGAGGTAAAAAAGACCGGCGTAACGATCATGCTGGTGGAACAGATGGTCGATAACGCGCTGAGCATATCGGACTACGCATATGTTCTGGAGACAGGAAACATCGTATTTTCCGGTACCAGAGACGAGGTCAAAAACAGCGACGATATTGTAAAAGCCTATCTGGGCAATGTATAAATGATCATACCTCTTTATATATCCCCCTCTGAAGGACGGATGAATTAAAAATCCGGCCCCTTCAAAGGGGGTTTTTTTCTGCGCCGGCTGCCGGACGAGCATATTGTATTTCCGTGCAGATTGAAATACAATAATACCAAGAAATTCTAAATGGAGGTGGAACCATGTCCGTACTGATTAAAAATGGGACAATCGTTACTGCGGAAAACGAATTCCGGGCGGATCTCTTCATCAAGGGAGAATCGATTCATGCCATCGGGGAAAACCTTGAGATGGAGGCAGATGAGACAGTCGATGCAAAGGGGAAATATGTTTTGCCGGGCGGAGTAGACCAGCATGTCCATTTCTCGTTCACCTACAAGGGAAGTAAGGTTAGAGGGTTTGAGACCTCAAACGCTGCTGCGGTCGGAGGTACGACGACGCTGATCGAATTCGTGAACCAGCTCCAGGGGAAAGGCCTGGTGGAATCCATCGATGAATACCGGAAAACCGATGCGGACGGCATCGCCATGGTCGACTATTCCTTCCACAGCGTCATGACCGATCCCAGGCCCGAGGTCATTGAAGAGATCCCGAAGCTGGCGGAGGCCGGATACCCGACCATGAAACTTTTCATGGCGTACAAGGGAATGTTCTTCCATGCCGACGACGATGCGATCCTGAAGGCGCTGTTCAAGGGAAAAGAAGCCGGAATTACAGTGATGGTCCATGCGGAAAACGCGGAAATGATAGATGTACTCTCAAAGAAACTGATTGCAGAAGGAAAAACCGCGCCATACTATCATGCGGTTTCCAGACCTCCCGTCGTGGAAGCGGAAGCGACCAGGCGGGCGATCTACCTGGCCGAACTGGCAGACGCCCCGCTTTATGTGGTCCATGTTTCCGCCAAGGAGGCGCTGGAAGAGATCAAGCAGGCCTATATCAGAGGTCAGGCCGTATTCGGGGAGACCTGTTCCCATTATTTGGTCCTGGATACGGAAGATTTGGCCAGGCCCGGCTTTGAAGGAGCAAAATACGTCTGTTCGCCCGCTTTAAGGACGAAGGAGCACAGGGATGCGCTTTGGGAGGCCGTCGAAAAGAAATGGCTCAACGCCATCAGCTCCGACCACTGCGGCTTCGATTACGCGCAGCAGAAACACATGGGCTTCGGAGAGGGCAATTCCTTTGCCGATATCCCAAACGGCGCTCCCGGCCTGCAGAACCGCCTGAACATTCTTTGGACCTATGGCGTATGCGAGGGAAAGATCACAAGAAGCAGGCTCGTCGACCTTTTTGCGACCATGCCGGCAAAGATCAACGGTCTGGAGAAAAAAGGCCGGATCGAAATCGGATGTGATGCGGACGTCGTAATTTTCGATCCCGACTATGAAGGTGTCATCCGTGCCGCCAACAATCTCGAGGGGGTTGATTACTGTCCCTATGAAGGTTTTTCTCAGAAGGGCAGGGCGGAAACGGTATTCCTTCGCGGCAGAAAGATTGTGCAGGATGGAAAATACATCGGGGAAAAAGGCCAGGGCAGATTTGTCCCGGGGAAACCCTTCGGCGATGCGTACAACAGAAAAGCATCCTGCGATCAATAGGAAAAGGAGCGGCATTAACTGCTGACGGTTAAAGGCGATGAAAATATCAGGAGAGCGGCTTCTTGCCGATCTGAATCAATTAAAACGGTTTACCGATACGCCGGGCAAAGGCGTAACGCGATTTTCCTACGGCGAAAACGATGAAAAAGCCAGGCAATATCTCAGGGAAACGGCGGAATCCTGCGGATTTTCCGTGAGAACGGACCCCGTCGGGAACATGGTTATCGGGCTGCCCGGATCGGGGGATCAGGCAGAAATCATCCGCATCGGGTCCCACATCGATACGGTGCGGAACGGGGGCTGGCTTGACGGGATCTACGGCGTGGTCAGCGGCCTGGAAGTATTGCGTACGCTGGCGGAAAACGGAAACGGCCGCGCATCGGACGTCGAGGTCGTTATCTTTGCCGAAGAGGAGGGTTCCAATTTCGGTTCCACGATGACCGGCAGCAAGTTTGCTGCCGGCGTCTACGGGGAAAGCGATCTGGATCGCCTGAAGGACGAAGAAGGCCGTACCTTAAGAGAAATACTGCGGCAATGCGGGTATTCTCCATATAGAAAGGAAGAAGTGATCTGGGACTTTTCCCGTGTGAAAGCTATGCTGGAGATCCACATCGAACAGGGGCCTGTCCTGGAACAGGAAGGCAATTCCATCGGGATCGTGGATGCGATATTCGGCATGACTACCGTCGAAGTAACGATCACGGGAACCGGCAATCATGCGGGAGCCACGCCGATGCGGTACCGAAGGGACGCCATGGCTGCGGCCGCCCAATGCATCACGGAAGTTGAGCGGATTGCCCGAAAGGATCCCGATGGAATCGCCGTGGCTACCGTGGGAAAAGCCGCCGTTTTGCCGAACTGCTCGAACGTGATCCCCGAAAAGGTCATATTCACGGTGGAAGTGAGAGAGAAACGCAAGGAACGCATCGATCAGGTCATAAGCGAAATAGAGGAGGCAATCACACAAATCTGCACGCAGAGAGGGACTGCCTGCGAAATACGGAAGCTTGCGGAATCCAGACCGTATCGCATGGATGAACGCCTCATTAAGCTGATGAGCGGACTGGCGTCGGAAGCCGGTTTCGGCTATCAGATCATGGACAGCGGTGCGGTTCACGATACCTGCGTCATCGCGCCCCATGCGCCTTCCGGCATGCTGTTCGTTCCCAGCAAGGGAGGCAGAAGCCACGTGCCATATGAGGATACGGACCCGGACGATCTGTTGAGGGGAGCGCAGCTGCTTCTCGATACGGTGCTTGCTCTCTGAAAAGGGAGCATTTTGCTTTTTTTTGTTCACTATCTTGCGGAAATAATACCGTTGTTGCAACATGTCGAAAAAAGTATAATAATATAAGGGATAATTGCCATAAATTTAATAAAACAGTTATTTATGGATTGATTCATGTAGCGATAAAACCGTTGCCGGTTGAAAAAGTCATTCGAAACGCACAATGATCGGAACGAAAGGATGTCCTTATCAATGGAAGTTTATGCAAGACAAATCCTGGAAAACATGCCCATGGCATGTATCTATTGCAGGCTTGAACTGAACGATGAGGGCGAAGCGGAAGACTTTTTTATTCTTGACATGAATCAGGCTTTTGAAAAAACCACCGGGCTGGACCGCGGCGAAACGGCCGGAAAAAGGGCTACCGAAGTATTTCCGGGCGTGGAGCACGACAGCTTCGACTGGTTTTATTTTTATGAAAGAGTCGCCATGTTCGGCGAAAAAAGGGATACCGTCATCTATTGCAATCTGACGGAACGATGGTACAGGATTACGGCTTTTTCCCCGCAGAAGCAGTACTTTATTTCCATGTTCCTGGACGTTACGGAAGAATACCGCACTCTTTTTCTTCTGGAAAAGAAGTCGGAGGAAATCACAGCGCTGAACATCCATGACGCCCTGACGGGCTTATACAACCGTAGATTCATCGAGAGTGAAATAAAGCGGCTGGACGCAGATCCGGAGCAGCTGCCCGTTTCGGTCATTATCGGGGACGTGAACGGGCTGAAAATAACCAACGACGTCTTTGGACAGGAGGCGGGGAATCAGATCCTGAAAAATGTTGCGGATGTGCTGAAAGGCGCGTGCCGGGACGGGGACATCGCAGCCAGGTGGGGAGGAGACGAGTTTCTCGTGCTGCTGCCCGGGACAGCCATCGAAACCGCAAGGGAAATCATTTATAAGATCGGCAGAAAACTTCCGGAATCAGGAGAGGGAGCGACGCGGGTCAGCGTTTCCCTGGGCTGTGCGGTAAAGGACAGGAAGGAGCAACGCCTGTTTGATATCATGAAGCATGCGGAACAATCGATGTTCCAGAATAAGTTTTTGGAGAAGAACAGCTATCGAAATTCTCTGATCAATACCCTGCTCGCCATGCTCTACGAGAAGAGCACCGAAACCAGGGAACACTCCGACCGGCTGAGGGAGTACTGCCATGCCGTCGGAAGATGCTTGAATCTTACGGATTTTGATATGAACAACCTGTCCCTGCTGGCGCTGCTCCATGATATCGGAAAGGTAGCCATCGATCCCAATATTCTAAAAAAACCCGGAGCGCTGACAACAGAGGAATGGGTGGAAATGAAAAAACACCCGGAAATCGGTTACCGGATCATGATGAATTCTCCGGAGCTCTCCTCCGTATCGGATTATATCCTTTCACATCATGAGCACTGGGACGGAAGCGGATATCCAAAGGGAATCAAAGGGGAGGAGATCCCTTTGCTATGCCGTATTCTTGCGGTTGCCGACGCCTATGACGCAATGACCTGCGACAGAAGCTACAGGGGCGCCCTGAGTCATGAAGAAGCGGTGGCCGAGCTTCTGCGCAATGCCGGGAAACAATTTGACGAGGATATCGTGGCACTGTTCTCCAGCACAATCAATCAGTACAAATAATGCTCTTGACATTCCGGCAAAATGGAGATACGATCATTATATAGCCAACGTTGGCTAAATGAGATAAGAACGAGGTGATCCGTTATTACTCGCTTAATGGTGCTTGGCCTGCTTGCTGCAAAACCGATGACAGGTTATGAAATACAGCAGGAATTGCAGCTTTATCATGCGGATAAATGGGCAGGGATATTATCCGGATCCGTTTATCATGCGTTAAAAAAACTGGAGCAGGAAAAATTGATCGAGCTGGATTCCATCGGAAAGACAGGGAATCGTACGAAAGCCAGTTACCGGCTTACCGAGAAAGGGCGCAATGAGTTTTTGAAGCTGTTAAAGGAAGGCTTGTCGAAGAATTCCGTGGTGTATCCCACAACTCTATATACCGCTCTTTCCTTTTTGGATGAGCTTCCAAAACAGGCCGCTTCCGAAGCCCTTGCCCTGCAAAAACTGGATTTGACGAATGAACTGGAATCCATGAAGGCAGGCCGGAATGATAAAAGCAAACATTATCAGATACCGGAGCATATCACCGCCATCTTTGATAATATCTATGCCCAGATCGAACTGCAGATAGAGTTCATCACAAAGCTGCAAAAACTGATCGAAGACAGACCGTAGGATGATGTAATTCTTTATTACAGCCCACTCATTCCCATATGAGCGGGCAATTCTTCCGGCAAATAGCCAACGTTGTATAAACAAAATTAGTGAAATAATGGTATGATAACAAAATGGAGGGAATCGCATGGAAACAAAATCGAATCAAAGAAAGACAATATTTTTCCGGCGCTTGTGCACAAGGACATTCTGGTATGATGTCGCTCTGAAAACAACCATATGGAAAACGATCAGAAAAACATCAGATTTGCTCCGTCATATTGTCAATTTACCGGATATGTCTTCTGAGGGGAATAACGCACCGGAACTGATGCAGGTGGCCTGCAAATGGGATATGGTTTCCTGGACCCGGGGAATCGTTCCGGATAGGCATAAAATAAGCTTTCAAAGGCCGGTAACGCTCGGCCTGGAAGGGATGGACTGTGAATTTATCTTTGATCGGCTGGATAAACAAGGCAGATGAAAAAGGAATATTTCCCAACAATGACCACATGGTCATTGACATCGGAACGCGAATGTCATATAATGACCATATGGTCATTAAATTGACCAATCGGCTTGCTGCCGGATTGCATCACCGGCCGGGTTGGCCGCAAGGCGTGGAACAGGAGGAACCGGATATGGAACCGATCATAACGTTGAAGAATGTCGTCAAGGAATATATCATGGGTGAAGTCACCATCAGAGCAGCAGACGGAATTTCCTTTGAGGTCTGTCAGGGGGAGCTGGTGGTGGTTCTCGGCCCCAGCGGGGCCGGCAAGAGCACCGTTCTCAATATCCTTGGCGGCATGGACAACGCGACCTCAGGCGAGGTTCTGGTCAATGGGAACGATATCACAAAATTCAACCGGGATGAATTGACCATGTACAGGCGGCGTCATATCGGCTTTGTATTCCAGTTCTATAACCTGATGCCCAACCTTACCGCCCGGGAGAATGTCGAGATTGCTGCGCAGATCTGCGAGGACCCTTTGGACGCTGCCGCAATCCTGGAAAAAGTCGGACTTGGTAAGAGGCTGGATCATTTTCCCGCCCAGCTTTCGGGGGGAGAACAGCAACGGGTTTCCATCGCGAGAGCGGTCGCCAAGAATCCCACCCTGCTCCTATGCGACGAACCGACCGGCGCGCTGGACTACGTTACGGGCAAATCCATATTGAAACTGCTGCGGGACGTAAACCGGGATTACCGGAAAACCGTTATGATCATAACCCACAACAGTCCCATCGCTCAGATGGCGGATCAGGTGATCAAAATAAAGAACGGCAGGGTGGAAGCGGTGATCCGAAATGAAAATCCGACGCCTATTGAAAGGATTGAATGGTAATGCGGATCTTTTTGAAAAAATTCTACAGGGATCTGCAGGAGTCGAGGGAGCAGTTCGTATCGGTTCTTGCGGTGGTGATCATAGGGGTTATGTTTTATACGGGAATGTATTCAGCGCTGGAAGGGATGTCCGGAGCGGGCCGGGAGTACTTCGCAAAATACAGGCTGGCAGATGTGTGGGCCGCGGTTTATCGCGCCCCGGAGGGGGTCATCGAACGGATCGAAGCTATCCCCGGCGTCAAAATGGCGGAAGGGCGTGTCGTGCAGGACGTCAGAATCTTTATGAAAGACCGGAATGCCATGGTCAGACTGATCTCTCTTCCCGATCAAAAGCGGGATACGGTCAACGATATCATGATGCAATCGGGCAGCTACTTTTCTCCGGACACGGGAAATCAATGCATCGTATCCGAGGCCTTTTTCAAGGCAAACCATATGACCGTCGGGCAGACCATCGAGCCCATTATCAACGGAGAACGGGTGAAGCTGTCCGTCGCCGGAACAGCCAAAAGCCCGGAGTTTACTTATGAAATCCGGGATGCGACGGAACTTATTCCGGACCATGAAAAATTCGGGGTCGTCTATGTCAAGAAGTCATACCTGCAGACGATCCTGGATTTCAAGGGCTCGGTCAACGATATCAGCGTACTGCTGGATCAGGACGGCGACGTCAAAGCGGTGAAGGATGAAATGAAAAAGATCCTGGACCAATACGGTCTGATGGAAACCATCGAAAGAAAGGGTCAGATCAGCTATGCGATGTTTCACTCGGATGAGCAGGGGCTGAAATCCATGGCGGCGATTTTTCCCATGCTGTTTTTCATCGCATCG
>ENA-UOYA01003188-UOYA01003188.1-activated-sludge-metagenome-genome-assembly--contig:-NODE-3188-length-14874-cov-5.343613_pt1 | contig 14874 bp, 12 predicted proteins | sample MGYA00238163_ERZ764804 | MGnify/ENA primary metagenome ERZ764804 (study PRJEB28919, sample SAMN05720223) | activated sludge metagenome | isolation source: Anaerobic digester | place: Hong Kong...
TTGCCGGCCGCGCCTCCAATGATCGCATCAGTAAACTGGTCCGGGAATTGCTGCCTGCCCAATAATCTATTTTTATATGTTGGCAATAAAAATCGAGGAGTTCCTCAGAAATAACAAGATCCTGCATGTGGCCGCACCTGGAGGATTGGGGTTTGTTATATTCCTATCTTTGGTACTTCCGATTTCATTGCGTTCTTCAACTTCCCTGCTGGATATCGGCGACGTGGCTTTTCAGGATATCCATGCACCGCGCACATTCAGCTACGAGAGCCAAATTCTAACCGAGGAAGCCCGCACGGAGGCTGAAAAATCAGTCCAGCCGGTTTACCTGCCTGCCGACCCTTCCATCACCCGCAAGCAAGTTGAAAAACTGCGCGTCGTGTTGAATTACATCAGCGCCATCCGTTCGGATATTTTTGCCACTTTGGGTCAGAAGATCGAGGATCTCCAGAAGATCTCAGACCTGAAAATCAGCGGAGACGTGGCCGAAACCATTCTTTCTCTGGACGACGCGCGATGGGCGGCGGTTCAAGAAGAATCGCTCTATTTATTGGAACAGGTCATGCGCAACTCGATTCGCGAAGATCAGATTGCAAACATGCAGCGCAATCTCTCCACGCAAATCAGCTTCGACTTCAGCGATTCGGAAAGCGAGATCATCAATGACATTGTCTCGCAATTGATCACAGCCAACAGCCTTTACAGCAACGACGCTACCTCTGCTTCCATTGAAACAGCCCGCAGCAAGGTGGAACCGGTAATAAAGAAATTTGTTGCGGGCGAGATCATTGTGAGCAGCGGCGAGGTGATTGATCCGTTGGACTGGGAAGCTTTACAGGAGCTGGGATACACTGAGCCGAAAAATAAAGCGCTGGATTACATTTCCGCCGGGTTGATCACTGTCGTGATCCTTATTTACAACGTGTTATATATCCGCCGCATCCGGCAAACTTCCGGCAAGAAAATTCAGGATCTGCCTGTCATAGCGATCACTTTTCTTTTATTCTTGTTTACAGCCAAGCTGATCATTCCCAACCATACTATTCTGCCCTACCTGTTCCCGGTTGCGGCATTTGGACTGGCAATTTCCAGCCTGTATGATTACGAGACCGGCTTGATTTTTTCCATTTCTCTTTCAATATTGGCAGCATTTAATGAAGGCAGCACTGTTGATCTTGCGTTTTATTATTTTCTGCCCACCTCGATTGGCATCTTTGTGCTGGGCCGCGGCCGCAGGATCACCACCTTCTTCATGGCAGGCCTGGCGATTGGCCTAAGCGGCGCTGCCATGGTCATCTCCTACCGCCTGTTGAATTCCTATCTGGATTTTACGGGGGTGAGCACTTTAATTGGCGCCGCTTTCATAAACGGCTTTGGTTCGGTCAGTCTGACCTTGATTATTCAATTCATACTCTCGCAGGTAACCGGAAAAGTAACCGCGCTGCAATTGATGGACCTGGCACGGCCGGATCACCCGCTGCTGCAAGAATTGCTGCTCAACGCCCCCGGTTCATACCAGCACAGCCTGCAGGTTTCCAACCTCGCTGAGCAAGCGGCTAAGATGATCAATTGCGACGCGCTTCTGACCCGCGTTGGAGCGCTTTATCACGACGTCGGGAAATTGAAGAACCCGCAGTTTTTCATTGAAAACCAACCGGTAAACCAGATCAACACGCATGACAAAGTGAATCCGGTGCTGGCGTCCAAGACCATTGTCAAGCACGTTGAGGATGGCCTGCAACTAGCCCAGCAATATAATCTTCCCCCACAGATACGAGCCTTCATCCGCGAACATCATGCAACTTCTCTAACTCGTTATCAATACAACATGGCAGTGAAAAAAGCCGGTTCGGAAGATAAAGTGGATGCCGCGGCTTTCCGCTACCCCGGACCCAATCCAGCCTCCAAGGAGACAGCATTATTGATGATGGCTGATGGCTGCGAAGCGCGCGTACGTGCTGAATCTCCCAAAAACGTCGAGGAGATTGCGCAAATTGTTGACTCCGCCATCGACCATTACTTGAACCGCGGATTTTTATCCCAAACCGACCTTACCCTAAATGATTTGCGCCTGGTAAAACAGTCTTTTGTGAAAACTCTGAAAAATACCTATCACCAGCGCATAAAGTATCCAGAAAATCCTGTTGAAAATGAAAAGACCGGCAAGTCCGGAGGATGATTTTTATATGGTCACTTTTCAAATTAAAAAAGAATTTCAACCTGATTTTTTGGAGGAAAACCTGCAAGCCTGGGTTAGAAAGACGTTTGAATACCTGGATGTGAATCAATGCGATCTTTCTATCGTAATCGGCAACAACGCAGAAATTCACCAGCTCAACCGTGAATACCGGCATATCGATGCACCCACGGATGTACTCTCATTTGCCTACGACATGCGCGACCCCGAAACCAACGCCCGCTACCTGGGCGATATCGTCATCTCGGCCGAGAAAGTATACGAACAAGCGCGGACAGCCGGGCACAGCTATCAAATGGAATCCTGTATTTTAATCGTTCACGGGATCCTGCACCTGCTGGGCTATGACCACGAGGAAGAATCGGACGAAGTTGTGATGTTCCCGCTGCAGGAAAAAATCGTTAAAGCGGTATTTGAAAATGCAAAATCATAAAAATCAGGGTTTCCGCGCCGCTTTCAGGAATGCGTTCCTGGGCTTTCATTATGCGTTATCAACGGAAAAGAATCTTAAGCGTCATTTTGCCGCCGGAATCCTGGCCATTGCTGCCGGTTTGATCCTTCAGATTTCGCTTATTGAGTGGTGCATTATTATGTTGACGATCAACACGGTGATCGTGGCGGAGTTGTTGAATACCGCATTGGAATACACAGTGGATATCGCCAGCCCGGAAAAACGCGAAATGGCGCGCCGCGCCAAGGACGTCAGCGCCGCGGCTGTGCTGGTCACAGCCTCCTGCTCCGTGATCGTCGGCTTGCTGATCTATTTACCGAAAATTCTCCCCCTGGTTGGTTTCTAACCTTTTTTGTTATAGATATTCGCGCAGATTATGCTCAACCGCATAGGCTGCTGCCTCAGCGCGATTGCTGACGCCTAATTTGGAAAGAATGCTGCTGACATAATTGCGAACGGTACCCTCCCCCAGATAAAGCGCCTGGGCGATTTCGCGGTTGGTCTTACCCTCTGAAACCAGTTTGAGCACCATTTTTTCCTGCTGGCTTAGATTGAGGAATGAAGCGGCTTCTTCCTCCTTTACGGCTTTGCGGACTTCCTGGAATACTCTTTGCGTCACCGCCGGGTCCAGCGACGCTTCGCCGCGCGCAACCGCTTCGAGCGATTTGATTAAACCTTCCGAATCGATCTGCTTGAGAACGTAACCGGAAGCGCCAGCTTTAATAGCAGAAAACAACATTTCGTCTTCTGCGTATGACGTCAGCATCAATACTTTCGTGTCGGGATGCACGCGTTTGATTTCTTCGCAGGCTTCGATGCCGGATTTACCCGGTAGGCGGATATCCATCAACACAATATCGGGGTTATAGGTTTCCACCTGCGCAACCGCTTCCTTGGCATTGCCGGCTTCACCAACCACTTCATATTGGGAATATTGCTCGAGCAGGCTGCGCATTCCGATGCGGACAACTTCATGATCATCGACAATTACAATTCGAATTTTCAATAGAGTAACCCTTTCTGTTATCTATTTTATTCCAGTATCAATGAAACCGGGCAATGATCTGAACCAAGCACTTCTGAGTGAACAACCACGTCTTTGGTGCGTTCCATAATTCCTTTTGTGACGAGATAGTAATCCAGGCGCCAGCCGATATCCTTGGACCTTGCGTTGAAGCGGTAAGTCCACCAGGTATATTTGATAACGTCCGGATAAATCCGGCGAAACGCGTCAATAAACCCATGTTCCAAATACCGGTCAATCCAGGCGCGTTCCTCCGGCAGAAATCCGGTATTTTTCTCGTTGGCTTTCGGATTTTTAAGGTCTATCTCCTTGTGCGCCGTATTGAAATCGCCGGTAATGATAATTTCTTTACCGTTTTTTTGCATTTGGTCGCAAAGATCGAGCAGGTATGCGTAAAAGTCCAGTTTATACGGAACGCGGGCGTTCTCTTCCCCGCCGTTGGGGAAGTAGATATTGAATAATTCAAAGTCCGGATAGACGCAGCGGATCACGCGCCCTTCATTATCGAATCGCTCTTCTCCAAGCCCGAGAATAAATTCCGGGGAGGTGTTGCGATACAAAACCGCCGTTCCGCTGTAACCTGGGCGCTGGGCAGGGTTGAAAACGCATTGGTATCCGATTCGGTTGATCGCTTCAACGTCGATCTGGTCTTCTTTGGCTTTGATCTCCTGCAAGCAGACAATTTCAGCCTGATTGCTTTGGATCCAATCCAAAAAATTCTTGCCAGTTGCCGCTCGTATGCCGTTGATATTCCAGGTGGTAATTTTCATGTTCTCTCAGTATGGTAAACTTATTTGGTTAATTATATTGAAGTACTTTTCAAGAGCAATCTCATAATATGGCGCTCAAAAGAACCCTAAGCATTATTATAGCTTTAATGTTTTTATTGACTTCAATAAAAACCGTTATCGGGCAGGATGAGCCGACCGTTCCCATTTATATCGTTCAATCCGGAGAAAACCTCACTGAAATCGCTGAAAGATTCGGCATCAGTGTTCAGGATTTAATCAACGCCAACGCCATCACCGATTCCAATCTCATTTCCGCCGGTACGCAATTAATCATCCCTGGAATCACCGGCATCAGCGGTGTGCTGACCACCACCCCGGTTGAATTTGGTGAAACATACGCTACCATTCTAAGACGGTACCGGATCAGCGCGGAAAATTTTCAAAAGTTGAACGCAATAACCAGCCCCGCGGAAATATATATCGGTTCCAATTTAATCCTCCCCCAAGAAGATGGAGAAAACGCTTTCAACAGTTCCGTAGTAATTCAGCAGGATGGTTCACTCTTGGAAGCGGCAATCCGAAGCAAGCAAAATCCCTGGCAGCTCGCGCGCGTCAATAAAGTTGCGCCTGCCCAGGTTCTGCCAAATGACGTTTTGTTTTATTTTGCTTCCGACCAGCAAGGTTTTCATTCGACAATTTCTGAGCACATCTCCAAAGTCGAACTGTCTCCGCTGCCGGCAGTCCAGGGACACACAACCGATATCCGCATATATACGGACCAGACAGGCAGCATCAGCGGCTCTTTGGGTGATTACCAGTTGAATTTTTTCCGCGACGCATCCGGTCAATTCTATTATGCGCTGCAGGGCATCCACGCCATGGCGCAGCCCGGATTGCTGCCGCTCAAACTCACCGGTCAATTTGATAATGGCGACACGTTTTCCAGCGAGCAGATGATGCTGATGGAATCCGGAAATTATGCGAATGAAACACTATCAGTCGAGCAAACCACCATCGATCAGGCAACCATTGAAAATGAGAATGCGGCGATTGCCCAAATCCTGGCGCCGATTACCTCCGAAAAATTGTGGTCGGGGAACTTCCGTTTTCCGGTGGATGGAAAGCTGGAAGACAATACCATTGGATTCTCTTCTTATTTCGGGAATCGCCGTTCATATAACAACGGGCAATACAAAGGTTTTCACGGCGGGCTCGATTTTCTGGTAGTGGTGATGAGTTTCAACGTATACGCCCCTGCTCCCGGCACGGTGGTTTACACCGGAAAAATGGACATCCGCGGAAACACGATTTTCATCGATCACGGCCAGGGTATCTACACCGGATACGCCCATTTGAAAGAAATTGACGTCAATGTGGGCGACCGAGTGGAGACCGGCCAATTGATCGGTTTGATTGGCGCCACCGGACGGGTGACCGGGCCGCATCTGCACTGGGATGTTTGGGTGAATGGAAATACTGTCGATCCATTTGACTGGGTGGATAATACCTACCCGTAGCTAATGTATAATAATAAAGTTTTGAAAGGATTCTTATTCATAAGTTTATGATCGCACCTGCATTATTGAACGATAATTATTGGACCGAGTTCAAAATTGAGCCGTCCGATATTGAATTTATCTATAACTTGTTAATGGAAAAAGCTGAACCGCTGCCTTCAGCGGTTTTGCTGCGAGAACTGATCAGCCATCGCATCGAACAACAGAAAATCAGTATGCAGCAGCGAACCAAAGACAAGGGCGTTTATTACCTTCCAAAAGAACAATTTGAAAAAGGCGATCATCTTTTGTTCCCCGCATTGGATATGTGCACTGGCAAGGTCACTGCGGTCCGTGACGGTTTCAATCCGGAATTCGAAAATCTTAAAGTAATCGAAGTCAAAATGGATTCGGGAGAGATCCGATCCTTTGCCAGCAACCTGGCGGACCATGCGCTCAACACGGCTTATGAATTCAACGAGGAAGACCCCAGCCAAAAACCCGATGCGATTCTCGCAGCGCATGGCGACCTGCTGAAATCGCGTCTCTCTGATGCTTTGAAATCGCACGATGACCTCGTCAAGATTGCCGGAAGCTGGTTCCCACGTTCTCTGTTAGTGGATATCAGCGTAGGCCACCTGAACCTGGCAGAGGCAGTACTGGAAGAAGCTAACGGTGGACCAATTGCGATTGGCGAGTTAATGAAGCAGATTGAACTTGAATCCGACGTGGATGACAAGTTGCTGGAGTTCTCTTTTGACCTGGCTCTGCAGGATGATAAACGCTTTGATGAAGTCGGCCCGGCAGGAGAGACTCTGTGGTTCTTGCACGACATGGAACCGGACGATGTCAAAGAAACCCCGGTATTTCTGAAATACACTCCCAAAGAATATTCTCATGAAAGCGTGCAGCAGTTCCTGGAGATGTTCGAAGGCAACCTTTACGATGAATGGGAAACCTGGGATTCGCCGCACTTATCTGAAAAAGAAATTTCCATCAGCCTGATCTACCCTCATTGGCGTTCAGGAACGCTGCCGTTATCCAATTCGCTCAAACAATTATTCCCCACAGCGCACGAAGCGCCGCGCGTGAATTTTACTTTTACCGATAGCTATACGCAAAAGAAATTCCCGGGCTGGGTGGTTCGCAATCAAAATTACATTTGCGGTTTAACGGATTGGTACGCGGATCACGAAATCATGCCGGGCAGCCTGATAAAAGTTCAAAAAGGAAGCCAACCCGGCGAGATATTAATCCATTACGACAAGAGCCGCCAGAACAAGGAATGGTTGAAGACTGTTTTGATCGGATCGGATAAAGGCATCGTATTTGCTATGCTGAAGCATAATATCAACGCCGAGTTCAACGAACGCATGGCGATTGCCATTCCGGACGTGGCTGCAGTGGATGAAATTTGGTCCAACCGCATTTATGAAAAAGAACCGATCAATAAGACCATCCTGCGCATCACGCGCGAACTGGCCAAACTCAACCCGCAAGGCCAGGTGCACGCCCAGGAATTATACGCCGCGGTCAACGTTGTGCGGCGCTGCCCTCCCGGCCTGATCCTGGCGCAATTGCTGCAGGAACCACAGATCGCGCATCTGGGCGATTTATACTTCCGTTTCAGCGAGAAAGAAGCCTGAGTATATGACGGAACCTGTAAACCGCCCTTCTTTCGTAAGGCCAACTGTTGAAACTCTTTTCCACATCGATTTCGCATGGTGGAAAGATAACGATTCCAATTGGCGCATATTTCTGCAAAGCTACCTATGCGAAAAGCATCAGGAACTCTTCAAGAACCAGGCCGACGATGTGGTTATTGACGCTGTCGATCCTGTAACCGCCGAAGTCAAGCAGGTGGATGGTCTGCTGCACGAACTGATGAACCATTGCGCCAAACAACCGGAATTTATCGATGAGAACATGCCACTGGTTGCCAAAGTATTTCGCATATTTTTAGCCAACGGCAACCACCCGCTGAATGCCATGCAATTGAGTGAAATGGTTAATCGCCCGGCGCTCACGGTGTTGACCACCCTGACCGGGCCGCAAATCTACAAAGGCATTCGAATTTTCCAGGAAGAATAACCTGCTTAACCTAAAAAAGCATATATAATAACATTCGTTCCATTCATGCCCTCGTAGCGCAACTGGACAGCGCATCGGACTTCTAATCCGGCGGTTGTGGGTTCGAGTCCCACCGGGGGCGCTATTTATTTAACATCAGGCGGCCGCGGGTTTCCTCTGCGAGGACAGGCGAGTCCCACCGGGGGCGCTATTTTATTAACATCAGGCGGCTGCGGGTTTCCTCTGCGAGGACAGGCGATCCCAAAAGGGTTTAACATTAGACGGCCAAAGATTGCATCAGTATGGTTTGGTAGTAGCGGGTATTTTGGTAATTTTCCGATTTTTTCCCTAAACCCTGCTTTTTCTCAATAAAGGCTTGTATGCGGTTTATTAATATGATTGAGTTTGTTTGACAATTTCGTGTTTTGGTGCTAAATTAATAGCAGAAAATTAAAAATAGAGACCGACAAAGGCAAAACCAGCGAAAGCTGGCGACGCAAAGCTATGGGTCTACAGTTGCTATGGCAACCACGACCGCCAGGCCGCCGAAATTCTGATGATAATTCCCTGCGGACCTGGTATAAAGCCAGGTTTTTATTTTTAATCAACGGAAGATGATGTAGTTTAAAAACAGAAAGCGATAAGAGCAAAGTCAGCGAAAGCTGGCGGCGCAAAGCCACGGGTCTACAGTTGCTGCGGCAACCATGACAGCCAGGCCGCCGAAATTCTCATTTCATCGATCCCTCACATCCAAAATGCGGACCCGTGCATGTGCTACGCAGCTCGGGCCTTTTTGTTTTGGGATGTGGAAGATGATGAAAACAATTGAAAAATGTTCTGCCAAATGGCTTCAACGCGGCCTGATCGCTGTAATTATTCTTATGTTTTTTCTCACCACCGGAGTCGTGAACGTGCAGGCGCAGGAAGAAAATCCGCCTGAGCATCCCGGCGAGTCAGCACCTTCGGAGGAAGGCCAACAACCGCCAACGCAGATTCCTGAAGTCCTGCCTACCGAAACCCCTGAACCCACTTTAACGCCCACACCAACTTTGACCTTCACTCCCACCCTGCCAATCACCACAGAAACTTCTGAACCCGTTGAACCTACCCAATCTGATGCCAATTACGTTTTGGACCAACCGATGGGAATACCAACCCTGCCGGTGGAATATACAGCTGAACCAACGATCACTCCAACTGAAACCCCCACCCTGGAAGCCTCGCCCACCGCCGGGGATTTAGCGCCGCTGCTCATACCAAAGGGCGGGCCTATTCAGACTGGTCAATATATTGTAGTTTATAAATCCAGCTACAAAGTATCCAGGCACGAAACCGAAATCAAGGGTCGTATCAAGGAAAGGGGCGGCAGAGTCAAGCGGGTTTTCAGTAAATCGCTCAATGGTGTGTCCGTCAGTTTGGATAACCAGGCATTGAAAGCAATGCGTGAAAATCCGGACGTTGCCTATATCGAAGCGGATATGGTGATCAATGTGGACGAAGCACTGCTTTCAGCCAGCGCCATTCAAACCGGGGCAACCTGGGGCCTGGACCGTATCGATCAAGTCAGCATCCCCTTGAATGGGACTTATCAGTACCAGGCTTCCGGCGCGGGTGTCAACGTCTATGTCATTGACAGCGGTATTCTCTCCACCCATTCCGAATTCGGCGGGCGGGTCAACCTGGCTTTTGACAGCGTCGGGGACGGCCAGAATGGGACTGATTGCCAGGGGCATGGCACGCATGTAGCCGGTATTATCGGAGGCAACACGTATGGGGTTGCCAAGAACGTCAATCTTTTTGCAGTACGGGTTTTAAACTGCAGCGGCTCCGGAACAACCTCGTCTGTGATCGCCGGCATCGATTGGGTGACACAGAACCACAGCGGCCCTTCGGTGGCTAACCTCAGCCTGGGCGGGTCATCCAGCACCGCGCTTGATACGGCGCTTAATAACATGATCAACAACGGCGTGATTGCGGTCGTTGCAGCCGGAAACGCGAATAATAATGCCTGCAGTTATTCGCCGGCGCGCGTTCCGAACGCCATCACGGTGGGATCGACCACCTCTGATGACGTACGTTCCAGTTTTTCCAACTACGGCAGCTGCGTGGATATATTCGCCCCCGGATCAGGAATTAAATCGGCTATTGCGTCCAGCGACAGCGCAACAGCCTCCATGTCGGGAACTTCCATGGCTTCGCCGCACGTAGCCGGCGTAGCAGCGTTGTATCTGGAAGAACACCCCGGCGCTTCAGTGGGAAGCGTTACCGACGCAATACTCTCCAACGCCTCGAGCGGTGTAATCTCGGATGCAGGTTCCGGTTCTCCTAACCGCCTGGTCTATTCCCTGTTCGCAACCAGCGCAATCCCTGAAGATCAACCCACTCCAACCAAAACGCCGGTGACTCCTGTCTCGACCGAAGAGCCGGCAGCCGAAGTCCCCACTGCCGAACCCACGCGCACACCTACCAGAACCGCAACGCCATTGCCAACCGTCAGCATCCCAAGCAAAGTGACCTCGCTCAGCCCGTCTGGAAATATCTATGAAATTCAACCTTTCCTGGTGTGGGAAGCCATTCCCACCGCGACAAGTTATCATCTGCAGCTTTACCGCAGCTCAACCCGTCTGGTCAATCTGGAAGTTCCTGCAACCGTATGTAATGGCGAATATTGTTTCTATCAACCTGACTCACCTTTGACAAAATACACCAAGTACAAATGGCGCGTGCGCGCCTTGGTAAATGGCGTTTGGACCAAATTCAATGCTTTCACGGTTTTCAAATTGCTCAAACCCATTCCAACCTTGATATCTCCGCGCACCACCATCCAGGATATCCAACCAGTCTTTGTCTGGAAGAATATTCCGGTTGCCGATTATTACCAATTTGAGATTTATGATGGTTATGTTCTAAAATATATTGCCACCCTCGACCAGGATGATTGCGACGAAAGCCAGTGCGCTTACCAGCCTGAAGCGGATTTAGTGGCCAGGAAATACCGTTGGCGTGTCCGCGCCTATGCATACGATGTCTGGGCAGCTTACAGTTCATTTTCAAAATTCAAAATATCAAAGTAAAGTTAGTGTACCGAAAAAAAACATAAAAATGAGCTTGTTTAATACAGGCTCATTTTTCATTTTCAAACTAAAAGGTTAATAAGACTTTAATAATTAATTTACTGTAAAATTTTGTATGCTACTTCCATAATCCTTTTGTTAAAGAGGTGAACCATGGGTAAGAGACTGTTTTTGATCACCAGCCTGTTTATTCTCAGCACGCTATTATTGGCTGCCTGCGGGAATTCCGCTGGGGCTGCTCCGCAAGAATCCGAGGCCTCAAGCAGCGCTGAAGCACCCTCAACTACAGAGCAGGATACTGCTACACAGGCAACCGGATTATGCGCGAATGAGTATTTTCCCCTGCGCAGTGACAAAACCTGGAAGTATATAATTACCAGTGACAACACCACCAGCGATTACTCTATCACTTTCAAAGACATCACAGAAACCTCTTTCACTGCGGTCCAGACTTTCCCCAACTTGACCAACGAGGTCACATGGCAATGCGGCGAGAACGGCATACTATCCAGCTCTTTCGCAAATATGAACTTTACTTCAGCGGCCGATGTCAGCATTGATACCATCAATGTTGACGGCATCACGCTGCCGCCTGAATCGGATTGGGCTGAAGGCAACATTTGGGATACTTCCTACACGATCCAGGTTACGATCAGTAACAACGATGCGCCTATTCAGGCGGAAGGTACAATCAACCTTTCCAATAAAATCGCGTCAAAGGAATCCGTCAGCGTGCCGGCGGGAACCTACCCAGATTCTTTCCGGGTGGATTCAACTGGAGAGATGATCATCGACTTGATGGGGACGCAAACTAGCATGCCATTGGTTTATTCCACCTGGTACGTTAAAGGAGTGGGCATGGTTAAAAGCGCTTCATCAGACGCTAATTTGACTTATGATATGGTGCTATCGTCATTTGAATAAGCAAGAGAGGTGATTCCGGTTGAACCGGAAAAACAAAAACAGGAGATTGCTTCTAGGTCCCAGAAGCAATCTTTTTAATAATTAACATATATTTACGTATACCATTCACGATTATTATTATGTAGAATAATTCAACCTATTTTTATAAGGAATTTTCCCATGATCGAACGACGAGGAATCCTGCAGTTCAAAGAAAAGGACGTTACAGTTGTAGGCATGGATTTACAGCCAGGCGGTGATGCTCCCGAGTTCCACGCAACAACACTGGATTGGCAGGAAATTGCCGCACTTGAAGCAACACGGGGCAAGGTGCGCATTATTGCCGCCATGCCCTCACTGGAAACATCCGTTTGCGACCGGGAAACCCGCCGCTTCAACCAGGAAGCAGCGCATCTCAGCCGGGACATTGCCATTTTAGTGATCACCACTGATTTGCCTTATACGCAGGCACGCTGGTGCGGCGCTGCAGGTGTAGACCAGGTGACGGTACTTTCAGATCACAAATACACGGAGTTCGGCATCAAATACTCCTGCCTGCTGAGCGAACCGCGTATCCTGCGCCGGGCCGTATTCATCGTAGACCGTACCGATATGCTGCGTTACGCAGCTTATATGCCTGCGCTGGGCGTCGAGCCGGATTATGATGAGATTTTAAAGATCGCGGGCGGATTGGCTGAGGGCTCAGGTTCAAAGGAGTAATAATGGATAACGAGGAAAAGAGGCAGCTAACGCAAGGATCTATCAAGATCACAGCCCAGCTATTGAACCTCAAATTTCGGGCCACCCAGCACGCCTGGCATCCGGCAACCGATCTTTTTGAGACTTCCGATGAATATTTAGTCAAGGTGGAAATAGCCGGGATGAATGAGGATGACTTTGCCGTCAGCGTTGAAGGCAACGTCATTCAAATCGCCGGCCAACGGCCGCTCAACAACCCGGAGGGAGCTTTCCACCGCCTGGAAATACCTTACGGAGATTTCAGCACAACTGTCTCGATTCCCGGTGATATCCAAATTGAAAAGATTGAGGCCTACTACCAGAATGGCTTCCTGACCATCCGTTTGCCGAAAGCCAAACCAGTCAACATTGAAATCAAGTAAATACAAGGATGATTGAATGCCTGCCGAAAAATGGAATATTGATATCAGCGAAATCGTGGAATGGATGATCCATGGTGAGCAAGAATTCAACAAGATGATCATGAGTTTCGATCTCGATGATCACGAAACCGATAAAAAAGAGGATTCCAGCGAGGGTGTGAATGATCTGACGGAAGGGAATGCAGAATTCCCCGGTTTGCTGCCCATCCTGCCGTTGCGCGGCCTGGTCGTATATCCCCAAACCGCGGTGCCCCTGACCATCGGCCAATCACGATCCATCAAGTTGGTGGATGACGCGCTCTCCGGTAATCGTTGGATCGGTCTGGTGGCTTCGCGTGATGCCGAAAAAGAGAATCCCGAACCGGCGGACTTATATGAATATGGCACGGCCGCCATTATCCACCGCCTGTTCCGCGCACCTGACGGCACCATCCGTCTGCTGGTGCAAGGCGTCGGACGTTTCAAGACCGTCAAATTTCTCCAGGGTAAATCCTATTTGCAGGCCGAAGTCAAACCCTCCCCCGAAAAGGTGGAGAAGGGTTTACGCATCGAAGCCCTCGCCCGTAACGTGCGCGACCAATTCACGGCAATCTCCGAAATGATTCCTTCCATCCCGCGCGAATTAATCGCCACGATCAACAGCTTGCAGGACCCTTTGCAGACAGCCTATAACATTGCCAACCTGCAGCGCATGGAATTGGCGCAATCTGAAGCAATCCTTGAACTGGATTCAACCATCGAAAAATTGCGCTTGCTGGTGGGTATTTTGACCAAAGAGAGCGAAGTCCTCGACCTTGGCAAAAAGATCCAAAACGAAGCGCGCGAAGAGATCGATAAGGTGCAGCGGGAATACTTCCTGCGGGAGCAATTGAAAGCCATCCGCAAGGAGCTGGGTGAGGAAGACGCCCAATCCGCCGAGGTAGAAGAGTTCCGCCAAAAGATCCAGCAAGCCAAACTGCCTGCCGAAGCTGAAAAACAAGCCCAGCTCGAGTTGGAGCGCCTGGAACGGCTGCCGGCGGCTGCCGCTGAATACGGCGTGATCCGCACCTACCTGGATTGGCTGGTGTCGCTGCCCTGGTCGCTTACCACTGAAGAGATGCTGGATATTGCCAATGCCCGCCGCATTCTCGACCAGGATCATTATGGACTGGATGATGTAAAGTCGCGCATTGTTGAATACCTGGCCGTGCGTAAGCTTAAATTGGAACGCAAAGAGACTTTTGAAAAATTCAGACCGAAAGATGACATCCGCAAAGAACGCGAAGGTGTGATTCTGTGTTTTGTAGGGCCTCCCGGCGTGGGCAAGACCTCACTGGGTCAATCCATAGCCAAAGCGCTCAACCGCAAATTCATCCGCACATCTCTGGGCGGCATCCGCGACGAGGCGGAAATCCGCGGCCACCGGCGCACGTACATCGGCGCCATGCCCGGGCGCATCCTGCAATCGCTGCGCCGCGCCGAATCGCGCAATCCGGTTTTCATGCTGGATGAAATCGATAAATTGACCTTTGATTATCACGGCGATCCGGCGTCAGCCCTGCTCGAAGTGCTCGATCCAGAGCAAAATTTCGAATTCCGCGACAATTACCTGGAAGTGGCCTTTGACCTGTCGCAGGTCATGTTTATCACTACTGCAAACCAATTGGATACCATCCCCGCACCCCTGCGCGACCGTATGGAGATCATTGAAATTTCTGGTTACACCGAAAATGAAAAGACCGAAATCGCCAAGGGTTACCTAATCCCGCGCCAATTGCGGGAAAATGGTTTGCTGGAAAAAGAGCTGAAATTCAAGGATGAAGCAGTG
>ENA-UOYA01003189-UOYA01003189.1-activated-sludge-metagenome-genome-assembly--contig:-NODE-3189-length-14869-cov-6.540570_pt1 | contig 14869 bp, 11 predicted proteins | sample MGYA00238163_ERZ764804 | MGnify/ENA primary metagenome ERZ764804 (study PRJEB28919, sample SAMN05720223) | activated sludge metagenome | isolation source: Anaerobic digester | place: Hong Kong...
TGCACAAGGAGCCGGAGGAAATGGTGGCGGTGGTGGAAGTAGCGGTGATCCAGGAGGTGCTGGAGCAAATGGAGCAGCTGGTTTAGCTGGTGCAAATGGGGCGAATGGTACTCCCGGATCTGCTGGTGCTATTGTTGCAGGATACTATAATGCAGGAGGTCTTGGAACGAATGGAACCAATGGTGTTGGCGCTAGTGGCGGTGGCGGTGGTGGTGGCGGTGGTCGCCAAACCTGTACGTTTTGCGATAATGGTCCAGGCAATGGCGGAGGCGGAGGCGGAGGCGGTGGTTCTGCCGGTACTTTTGGAACGGGAGGTTACGGTGGAGGAAGTTCATTTGCTGTATTCTTAAATAACAATGGTGCAAATTCTAATTTTATTGATTGCAACATTGTAAGTGGATTATTTGGAAATGGTGGTGCTGGTGGAGCAGGCGGTATTGGAGGTGCTGGTGGAGCAGGTGGCATTGGAGCCTCGGTTTGTACTAGTGAAGTTGGTCGTGGCGGAAATGGAGGAGCAGGAGGTAAAGGAGGTAATGGTGGCAATGGAGGTAGTGGAGCCGATGGAATTTCAGGCATTGTTTATCTCAATAGCGGTACTGCTCCGGTTACTTCAATTACTAACTTCAACTTAGCGGCTCAGCCGGTAATTAAATGCGATAATATTTCATGTACCTTTACAAATGATAATCTAACAGCAACTGCATCAGGTGCGTGGAATGCCGGATCGGGAGCATCAGTTCCAACAAGTACCGGAATAACACACACAACTCAATACACAACAATAGGTAGAAAAGACATTCAATATGCGGCTAATACCTATACGGGATTTGTATATATTGCTATTGATCAAGGCTCTTTTGCACCTAATATACAAACCACAGCTACTCAAATTGGAACAACAGATACATTCTATTTATGTCAATTCGCAAAAGCCAATTTCAATGCTGTTATTGCCTCTGCAGATACCTTCGATTGGAACTTTGGCGGATCAACAATACCCAATACTTATTTTGGAAGCACTTTCCAAAATTTGACAAATTTATCGTTCAATACAACAGGTACTTTCAAAATTAAAGTTCGAATTAAAACAGATTGTTGCGGATGGTCGCCATACGATTCTATTTATTTAATTGTAGAACCTACACCGGTATTAAGTTATACAGGGAATACTTCATATTGTCCAGGAGATAGTGCACACATCATTTTGAGTGGTGCCAGTACATATATGTGGTCGCCTATAGCTTATTTAAGCAATCCAACAGGTGCAGATGTTATTGCTAAACCACCGGTAACTTCCGGATATTTAGTAACAGGCTATAGTCCAAAGGGCTATTGTAAAAAAGATACAGCGATTACAATCACAGTAACTACTCCACCTGCATTAACGTTTACAAAAGTGGATGCTACTTGTGGTCCGAATGGAAGTATAACCGTTAATCCAACGCCTTCCGGAACGTATACTTATGCTTGGAATCCTTCAGGTTCAACGCAAACTATCACAGGACTTCAATCCGGAACATATAATGTAACAGTGACGGATCAAACTTCGAAATGTACAGCTACTTCTGCAACATCTTTAAGTTCTGGAGGTGGTGTTCAAGCTTATATTGTGAAAAGTGTTAATCCGTTTTGTTTTGGTCAACTTACAGGTATCATTAAAGTGAAAGCGATAGGAGGTACGGCACCGTATGCTTATCATTGGAATACAGGACCAACTATTGATAGTTTGAAAAACTTGGGTCCGGGAACTTATACGGTAACTGTTACAGATGCGACAGGATGCAGTACAACAACATCAGGAACTATTTCGCAACCCGATTTATTGCAAATTCAATTCTTAGATACAGTGAATATGAAGTGCTTCAATACTTGTGATGGAAGTGCAAGAGTAGATGCAAAAGGTGGTAGCGGTGGTTATCAATTTGTGTGGAGTACAACACCTGTGCAGGATTCAACTGTAGGGATTAATTTATGCAGTGGCAATTATAGTGTAACTGTAGTAGACGGTAATGGATGTACTGCTACAGGTACAGTGCCGATTACTGCTCCATTGCCTATTGTTATAGATACTGTGAAAACGGTACCTCCTTCTTGCTTTGGGTCCAATGACGGGCAAATCATATTAAAAGTGAATGGAGGTGTTTATCCATACACTTATAATTGGCCTGCATTACCATCGGAACTCGATAGTATTGCGCAGGGTTTGTATGCCAATACGTATAATGCGATCATTACTGATTTTAATGGCTGTAAAGATACTGCAACATATACTATCCTACAAGCACCAAGAGTTTCTTTAACTCTCGCATCTATTGATACGGTGTCTTGTTTTGGCGGAACAGATGGAAAAATTACAGTTACCGGTGGCGGAGGTGCTGCTCCTTATACCTATTCGATTAATGGGGGAGCCGGTCAATCTTCTCCAGTATTTTCGAGCCTCACTGCACAAACTTACACTATAGGTTTAGTAGATGCGCATGGTTGTGATACAACAATTAGTGTTACTGTACCTCAACCTTCAGCAATAACAATTGCTTTAGTTACTAAACGCGATGTTTCTTGTAACGGGGGCAACAATGGAATGATTAAAGTGGTTGGTTCTGGAGCAAATGGAACATATCAATATTCTAAGGATGGAGTTACATTCCAATCAGCTGATTCGTTTTCAAATTTATCAGCAGGGACATACACTATCACAGTGAAAGATCGTAAGAGTTGCACAACTACACTTACAGTTACACTTACAGAACCTAGTTTACTCGATTTACTTTTTGTTTCTTCTACACCTCCAAAATGTTTCAAAGGCAATGACGGACAGATTGTAGTTAATGCTACGGGCGGAACCTTGGCATATAACTATGCTTTAGATTATGGTGTAAACCAAGCCGGAGGTACGTTTAATGTAGTTAGTTCCGGAGCGCATACTGCTATTGTTACCGATGGCAATGGTTGTGTAGATTCATTATCAATTAATGTATCGCAGCCAAATGCTGTTCGTGGTGATACGCTTAGAACAAATGCTGTTTCTTGCTTTGGTGGAAATGATGGTGGAATTGTTTTAGCAGTAAATGGAGGTATTTACCCTTATTCTTATTCATGGCTTCAAATTCCAACTGAATCAGATAGTATTGCTACTAACTTAACTGCGGGAACTTATACTGTTATTGTTTCAGACCAAAATGCGTGTACCGATACCGTGATTACGCAAGTGTTACAACCTACCAAATTAGCGCCATCAATTGTGATGTTAGATAGTGTATCGTGTTTCGGAGGTAATGATGGAGGGATAACATTAACAGCAACTGGTGGAACAGCGCCATATACCTATTCTATAGATGCTACCAATACGTTTGTAACGAACAATGTATTTGCTTCTCTAACAGCAGGTAATCACACTGTTACTGTTCGCGATGCACATAACTGCGACTCTATTGTTTCGTTTTTCATTTACGAACCAACACAACTCTCTGTATCTATAGTTAATTTCCGCAATGTTCGCTGTTTCAATAATTGCGATGGTATGATTCGAGTTACCGGAAATGGAGGTACTTTGCCTTATCAGTTTTCAATAGATGGAGTGAATTATCAAAATATGGATTCTTTTAATGCTCTTTGTAATAATAGCTACACTATCACTATTAAAGACCAAAAAGGATGTACGTCAACGGTATCACAAACCATCACTCAACCAACTGCATTGAATATAGATACAACAAGTGTAATAGCACCAACATGTAACTTAGGTGCTAATGGTAGTGTAACAGTTGTTGCTTCTGGTGGCACTCCTGGTTATGCATATACATACGACTATAAATTGCCAGTACAATTTAACGGAAGTTTTTCACCGGTGAGCAGTGGGCTTCATACCTTTATTGCAGCCGATTTAAATGGATGTATCGATAGTATTCGAGTGAATGTTCCTTCTCCTCCTGCAACATCTACATTAGATACCAACAAAATTGATGTAACCTGTTTTGGAGGAAATAATGGGTCAATTGATTTAACGGTGATAGGAACAGTAACGCCTTATACTTATCAATGGTCGAGTGCTGAAACAACTGAAGATATCGCCAACAAAGTAGCGGGCAAATATATTGTTACAGTAACTGATGGAAATGGTTGCAGAGTATGGGGATTAGATACCATTGAAATTACTCAACCTACACAGGTACAATTATCGAACGTTATTACAAATGTTACCTGTAATGGTGGTGCCAATGGATGTATTGATTTAACGGTTACCGGAGGTACAACACCTTATTCTTATGTTTGGTCGAATGCACTTCCTACAACTCAAGACCAATGTGGACTAAGTGCAGGAACTTATGCTGTTACTGTGTATGATACTTGGCAGTGTTCTGCAACGTTAACGTCCATTGTTGTTGGAGAGCCTACTGCAATTCTAGTAAACTCTGTTTCAACGCCAGTTACTTGTCCGGGTAGAACAGATGGATCAATAAACTTAACTGTGAGTGGCGCAACACCAAATTATACGTATGCTTGGAGCAATAGTTCAACGGCAGAGGATATTTCAGGTTTGGCCTTTGGAAGTTATACTGTTACAATTACGGATGCCAATTCATGTACTGCAACAGCATCGGTTAATGTGGGTCAGATTCCTGAGTTATTCATTAATCCAATAACAAGAGATGTTTTGTGTGAACCTTTGAAAAATGGTTCTGTATATACATTCCCTTCTGGTGGAACTCCGCCATATAATTATGTTTGGCAGAATGGTACAACAGGAAGTTATATTGGGGGATTGGGTGCAGGAAATTATGCAGTTACAGTAACCGATCAAAACGGATGCGAGAAAGACTCAAGCTTCATTATTATTGTTGGTAATACCTTTGATATTAGTGCTTCTCCAAAAGATACATTAGTTGAATTGGGAGAAACCATTCCAATTCATTTAGATGCTGTTGGTGGAAATATGGCTGATATAGTTTGGTCACCTCCATATTACTTAACGTGTGGCGATTGTCAAGATCCTGTTTCTAATACTGTAAACAATATTGTTTATGAAGTTGCTGTGGTGAGTGATAGTGGTTGTACAGCATACGATACTGTTCGAATCCGTGTAAATCCAACATATCAATTATATGTGCCAAATGCATTTACTCCAAATGGAGATGGTATTAATGATTACTTCGAAATTTTTGGAAACAAAAAGGTGTGGTTAGAAATGGAAATGATTGTTTTCAATCGTTGGGGCGAAAAAGTATTCGAGTCGAAAGACATGAACTTCCAATGGGATGGTAAATTCCGTGGTGTATTACAAAACCCTCAAGTTTATGTTTATGAACTCTATCTTACCTATATCAACGGTTATAAGATGCCACTTCAAAAAGGAAGTTTAACCTTGATTAGATAAAACACAAAAAAGCGTTTCTGAATCCAGAAACGCTTTTTTATTATTGGTTTATTGAATTTTGAAAGTAGTCTTTTGTTGTAATATAGATGGAATAGAACTGACAACCCAAACAATAAGCGAAAACCGATTCTAAAATAGCACATAGAATCAGAATGGTAGTTACGATTAATGCAAGATAGAATTGTTGAAGAAGGAACAATACAAGAATTAAAATAGAAAAAAAGAAACCGATTTTTGCCGCAAAACGCTTTGGAGCTGCATCAATCAGCTTTTCATTAAAGTTAAATAGGTTAGTTATTTGTATCGCAATAAACCGAAGCAGACTATATTCTTTCTTATAAAATCCTCGAACAAAAAAATCGTATCCGAGAAATAAGAAAATAAATGACAAGTGGAAGTAAATTCCCAAAGCCGAGAGAATAACAACAATTCCTGCAACTGTTCTAACTGTTGGTTCGTTAATTTTTTCTCCGTTAATAGGGCAAATATGTGCCATGATTTTTGTTTTTAAAACTTGATAAATGTGCTTTTTTGGAAAGCAAACGTTGATTACGTTCATTTGAACAAGCCATAAAAAGAAAAAAGCAAAAAATAGAAATGGCTGTTGCGCTTATCGACAACAACAGCAACACATTTCAAATGTGTTAGAAATAAAACAATATGTTTTGGTGATAAACATACTATAAGAATAGTGAAAATAATTGAGATGGAAAATTAAACAGCAATAATTCCACTTTTAATTCCATAAATAGTTAAGCCAATAGCATTCTTAACGCCAATCTTTTTGATGAGCTCGGTGCGGATGCCTTCTATAGTACGAACACTGCAAAACATTTTCTCTGCGATTTCTGCACTGGTCAATTCTTCTCCAATATGTTTGATGAGCTCAATCTCTTTGGCATTAAGCACCAGATTTCCTGATTCAAATTTTGGAACAATTTTTTTCTTTTTGGCCATATTTTTCACCAACAACAGATTTACTTTCTCATCGAAGTAAAAACCATTACATATAATAGATTGTATTGCTAAGTGAATAATCTCAGGATCTGAATCTTTGGTGAGGTATCCATTTGCTCCGGCTTCTATGGCTTTGAGCACAAACTTTTCTTCGTTGTGCATAGAAATCATTAAACAAGGTGGAGAATTTCTTCGCTCACGCAATTTAACTAAAGCATCAATACCGTTTAAAACGGGCATATCCATTAAAATGATATCCGGATTTATTGCGGAATATTTTGAAAGAAATTCCTTTCCGTTTTCGGCTTCACCAACAATATTAAGCTCTGGGATATCGGATAGAATAGCTATGAGTCCTTTTCTGAATAGGGTGTGGTCGTCAACCACCATTACATTTATGGGCATATGCTGATATTGATCTTCGCATTAAATATACATTTTTTCCATGACTACTTTTGTGCCTTTATTCAATTCTGAAGAAAATTCAATTTTGGCATCAACAACTTTTGCTCTTGATTGCATGTTTTTTAATCCTATTCCGTTTGATGCGATAGATAGAACATTATATCCTTTACCATCATCACTAATGGTGAGGCAACAGCGATGAGTTGAATATTCGAGTATGAGGTTAATGTTTTTTGCTTCTGCATACTTAACTGCATTTTGAACTGATTCTTGAGCCACTCTGAAAAATGCAAGTTCTATAGCTTTATCTTGCTCAAAAACCTCCCCAATCACAGTTGTAGTAGATTTGATAATTGCAGAACTGTCAATCTTAGCAGAAATACTTTGAAGAGCAGCTGCAAGTCCATCTTCTTCTAGTTTTGAAGGTAGAATACTATGTGAAAGTTGACGTATATTCTTTATAGAACTATCAATATCGAATTTTAGTTGTTCGATTGTATCTAAGGGTAATTCGTGTTTTTTTAGTTGACTAGAAATATGAGCCGTGCCGAATCTTAATGTTGCCATTTCTTGGAGAATTCCATCGTGCAATTCTTTAGCAATAAAGTTCTGTGTGTTTTCTTGCGATTCGATAACGGCACGAAGCAACTCATTTTGCTTTTCTTCTTCTTTTCGAGCTAGCTCTTGCTGATGCAATAAAACCTTACGTTGGTATTTAAATACAAAAAGCAACATTCCCCCAAAGAAAAGGATGAGACTACTTGTGCCGAAAAATAGGATTAAGAGGAGAGAGTCTTTGGTTTCAAGCATAAGATACTTATGGCAAGAAAAATATAAAAAAGAATAGAGAAAATGGAATTAAGGGTGAAGAACGCTACCGAAGCAAATGTCTGATCTAAGCTGTAGAGTTTGTCAAGCAATAAAAAGAGAAAGGTTGTGCCAGCATTATAGAGAAGAAAACCAAGAGAAAACCAAAAGGGTACTGATTTGTATATAAGCGATTCATTTGGGTTTTCCAATAAATCAAACAGGGTATATATACTTATTGCAATCTCAAGAAATGAGGCGATATAGTTAGTAATATAGAATGATTTTGATATTCCGGATTGGTAAATTTCAAAAAAAATGATTGAGTAAAAAATAGCCCCAAATGCAATGTATATTGTCTTTGATATCTTTTTAAAATGAAATTGATCGAGAATATATACACAGACGGGAAGTTCTATCATCGTGTATACATTGTATATTAAATTATTGTTTTTGGAAATGAATTTTGGACGAAGAATTACATCACCTATTGTAGCCGTTAACAATAAGGATACAAAAAACAAGAAAAAAGTATAGTCCCTGCGGATAACATTAAATTTAACCGCAGAGACTAACACTAAAATCAAACTTGAATAGATTGCAGTTTGAACAAAAATGTATGATGTATCAATTTCCATTTAAAGCATTACCAGTTCCACAGTATGGTGGACAAGGTCTTAATTTTTCTACAATTAAACTTGTAACATCGTCACCGGTAGCTTTAGCGCCTACGATTACAAGATTTGGCACCCCTTCTTCATTTAACCCAAAGTAAATTCTTAATCCTACAACATTTTCTTGATTGAGTAAAGAGTTAATCTTATTTCTTCCGACAAAGAGACCCTTAATAACACCATCCATACTAGGGAATTGATCTCTATATGCAGCTGTGTAAGCGGCCCCTTCACTTAGTGTTACGAAATCTCCGTCATTTACTGATAATACATCCATGTTTTAATAATTTTGAGGTTAAATAAATGTTTTTTGAAGTTACGTTAAATGCTAGTAAAAAGATGCAAAAAGGTTAGTAATTCGTGTTTTGTATTTGTAATAAGTTGAAAATTAGCAAAATGTAATGATCTGTATAAATCTTGGTTCAGTATTTCTACGTAAAACTAGGTAAAAATACCTTTTACGCTATCCGTATAAATACGTAAAAATTCCGTATAAATACGCTTGACATTTTCATAGCAGATAGGCTATATTGCAATCGAGAATTGTCTAGTCCTGATTATTGTATAAACGACCCCTGATGAAGTATTATCTTTCTATTATTTGTATCTTTTGTTCTGTGTATTGTAGTATTGCCGGAACATCAAAAATTGTTCAATTTAAAATTAAGGAACATTCAAAAGAAGCAGATAGTATACGTATGTATTTGAATACGGTACACGATTTTTGTATTTCGGATTCAATTGCACAGGTTTATTATAAAGATAATCATTCTGATACCTACACTGTGGTGAGTGAAGGAGAGAATAGAATGTTTTATATCATTAATGGAACGACAGGTTATTATGTAAAGTTCAATTCTGCTTTTAGAGATGTAGAGTTTATTATTGATAATTCAGAATCTCGCGTTGATGCAGCAATCATTATGTTTGAGCAAATTCAATTCGATTGTAATGGGAATGTATCTAATTGTAATGCTTCTGATATGCTTTGCATTGAGAGTAAACGGAAAGGAGGATGTATTCCCCGATGATTCGATTTATTGGAAGTAATCATTAAATACTTTCTGAAAATCCTTGTTTAATATCTGATTTTCCACAATTGCTTTAATCGCTGAGTTGTCGACAAAATAGGTTGTTCCACTTTCTTCCATAACGATTTTGGCTTCTGTTTTTGTTGCTTTAGACAGCATAGAAATAATACTCGTTATTGGAATGGGCTGATCACCACAGATGTCTATAGTTAGGTTTCCATTTTGCTTACTGGCTTTATAGAATTCGATTACTCGTTTCACTATCACGGAAATGTCGGCAACGTCAATTAAATAACGGCTGGCATATTTATGCACACGAATGAATTGGTTGTTTTTAATTGCCTTTAAGAGATAGCCAACTAACTGGTTTTCATTGTTGTTTCTTCCAACAATAATAGGAAGACGAATAACTATACTTTTGGAAAATAAGCTTGCTATGGCTTGTTCAAATTTTAGCTTTTCTTGTACGTATTTTGTATGCTGTTTTTCAGTATCAAATACACTAGTTGTACTAAAATATACAAATATTTTATTGGCTTCTTTTTGTGCAGAAGAATTAATCATTTCAAATTCTTTTGAATAAGCTGTGTCATCCGTACAAGTTGAATTGGATACTCCTCTTGCAAAAACAAGCACCGAATCATCGTTTTGAAATGATTCTTGTAGCGCATTTGCAATAAGTCCACTGCCGGTTATCATAAAGTATTTAAAAGTGTTTTGAGACGAGCAGCTCGCTTTTCAAAAGTAAATCTAGTTTTAATGCTCTTATGTGCCTCTAATGATTGATTTTCTTTTTCAGTAGAATTCATTGCGGTTCTGAGTAGATCAATTGCGTTTTGCATATCTTTTTTTGCTAAAACATAACCTTTGTTATCCATAATTCCAGGAATTCCGAAGGCATTAGAACCAATTGGAATACAACCATATAACATAGATTCTGCTAACGCATTAGGAAAGCCTTCTGCAATGGACAATTGCAAATAAAATTCGTGACTCAAAAAAGCATTATACAATTCTTGCTGACTTAATCGGCCAACAATTTTTACATTATCAGGAAGGGGAGTAGTATAATCGTAATTATCACCTACCAAAGTAAAGGTAGCATCGGGTAAGTGCGGAGCAACTGCAATAATCATATCTATTCCCTTGCGGAAGTAATCAAAACCTGATAAGTCAACAGAAGCTGTAATAAAACTGTTCTTCGTTCTTTTAGCCTCAATGATCGCTGATTCCGGTAGATTATATTCAAAACCGCAATTTAAGGCCTCAATTATGCCGTTTAGTTTCTTGTTGAAAGGAATGATACCTTGGTGTGGGTAAACGGCATCTATGTAGGTAAGATGATAATCAATTAATGTTTCATCTACGGGTAAAATTAAATCGGCAAGTTCTAAGCTTCTTCGTGTAAAAAAGGCATAAACCGGTTTTCGGTAATTACCGTAGTTGATTTCAGGAAAAAAATGGCATTCTGTTCCACCTAATGCGCACACAATCTTTTTCCCTAACAGTTTAGCTAACAAGAAAGGGAATAGCGTATGATAGCCTACAAAAAAGGAATAGACAATGTCCGCTTTTGGCACATTGATTATTGCGTCTATTGTACTTTTAAACAAATTGAGAACAACTGAACGGTTACCACTATTAAATTCAAAGCACTTCACCAACGAAAAGTCTTCTTCAAAAATTCGCTTATCTACTCTAACAAACGATGAATTGTGAATGTAGGTATAATAAATTTTCTTTTGCGAAGCACTCATTACGAACTAATCGTTATATTTTTTTTGATGCAACTGTAACATCAAACAACTTAGTTGGCATTACTAAATTGGCATCAGGAGCCATTGTTTTTAGTGGTCGTTTAGTATAGATACCACAAAGTGTGTTACTTACTCTGTAGATAAACGGATGTGTCTCTTTCGGTGCGCCCATCAATGCTCCTGCAATTACATCATTTCTCTGTTCTGAGTAATTATTGCCGAAGTCATGCCAAATAATAATTGAATTTTCGTCTTTCAACAACTTGAATGCATTCGCTGTGTCTATTTTAACCGCATGTGTCGAATGATCGCCATCAATAAAAATTAAATCGAATTTTTTGTTCAATGAAGTAAAGTCGAAGGTGAGGGAGTTGTGATAAATTTGGGTCAGCTTCTCATTCGGCTTAACAAGGATAGATTCAGGCTCCATCAAATATTCCGGTAAATTGATCTCTCGCATTTCTTTCTTTGAAAGGCTTAGGCTTACTGTGGAATTGGTGTTCGGTAAAATGTTCACCAAGCTTTCTCCTCTAAAACAACCAATTTCCAAGTAATCGCATTTGTCGAACGATTTCGCAATTGCTTTAATAAATCCAATATCTGTAACACGGGAAGTGTAGGAAAGAAAAGTAAAGTCATTTACGGTTTCATTGAAACCAGGAACTACCTCCAATAAATCAACATAAGGCAATCCTTTACTATTGGTATAACTGTTCACAATATCTTGTGCCATGTTATCCTCTGTAAAGGCCATCAAACTTTTAAATAACTGCTTATAATGTTTTAGTGCAACCGGAATAAAGTTTTTGATTGCTTCGCTTTTTCTGCTCATCTTTTTGAATTGATTTTTTTCATTATTTGTGGGCAATATTAATAATCATGTTGGTGAAAAAATGACTTCTGATACGAAAATTAAATTTAAGTTGTAGCCACCAAAAAAATCGAGAGGTAACAATAAAGAATTTGTTGAGTATATTAAGTAGAAATCGCATCCGCACAACTTCTTCCACTTCATTTAATGGAATGTATAATGAAGGCGTAATAACTAACTGGTTTTCTGCTTTTTTAAACCCCGATACTAATGCAGCTGTAGCTAAATCTTTTGCTGTTAGGGGGACGTGGATATCATAAACGGGTTTGTTTAGTAATTTTAACAACTGCCCGTTTATACCTTTCATACTGGGAATGGCAGTGATAAGAATACCTGTATCGTTTAAGAAAAGCTTTAGTGCGTTAAATGCACCAACAGTATTTTCGAAGTGTTCAATTACTCCATTCGAAAAAACAAAATCAAACTTGCCCATTAAATCTTTTGGCGGATCAAACATATCTCCATGGATAATCGCACCTTCAACATTAAACTCGTTAAGTATTGTTTCTTCTCTTGAGCATCCATATTCTGAATAATCTAATCCATATATCGTTAACCCAAATTCTTTTTTAAAATAAGGAAGAAAAACAGAATTCGCACATCCAACTTCGAGAATACTTAATTGACTTAAGTTCCTTCCTGCGAAGATTTGTTTGAATACATTGTGATATTCTAAGTTAGGAAAATTGGAGACTCGCTGATCAGAAGGTGAAAACTCTTTCGGTACAGGTAACTCTTTCCAATGATTTGTCCAAAAGTCCTCACTCGCCTTATCTTCCATAAGTTATTGTCTGTTATTAAGAGTAAATAAACAAATATTATTTTTTAAAAAAGTACTTTTAAAGCGAAATAATTCATTATTGTAGCATCTATGGGGATAATTCAAAGACAGGGTTTGATTAATAGTTTAATTAGTTATACCGGGCTTTTATTGGGGGCAATTAGTTTGTTATTTATCCAACCTCATTTCTTAACCAAAGAGGAGATAGGACTAACACGTGTACTTTTTTCGTTTTCATCATTAATGGCCACTTTTATGCCTTTAGGAATGAATGTTATTACATTGAAGTTTTTCCCGCATTTCCGAAATTATGAAAAAGGGCACCATGGTTTTTTTGGATTAATGCTAATTCTTCCCATAATTGGCTTTGTAGTTTTCGGGTCTTTATTGTTTATACTCAAAAGTTTTTTTATTGCTAAGTATATCGATCAATCTAAATTGTTTACCGATTATTTTTATTATGTATTTCCGCTAAGTTTTTTTTTATCCTTTATTAATGTTTTTATAGCCTATACTTATTCAATTTATCGTACATCATTTCCTGCATTGATAAATGATGTGTTAGTACGTGTTGTATCAATAGTTTTGTTTACAGTATACTTCATTAAATGGATTTCGATTACTCAGTTCATTATTTTGTTTGTTGGGATTTACGGAATCCAGTTCATTACTTTAGTAGTATATATATATTGGCGCGATAATCCAAAGTTGAGCATTGATCGAGTTTTTCTCCGTTCACAAAATGTTCCAGAAATGTTAACGTATGGATTTAGCATGAGCATTGCAGCTGTTTCTTCTTTAGGGTTAAAGTATATAGATGCTGTAATGTTAGGTATGTATAAGCCAATTCAAAATGGGTTAAATGCGCTCGATATTATTGGTATTTATTCTATTGCTGCCTTTATTGCCACAATTGTTGAAGCCCCTTTTAATGCCCTTGAAAAAATCATACTGCCACAAATAGCCAACAGTATTGCGAAAAACGACATGAAAAATGTTGAAGATATCTATTATAAATCAGCAAAATACTTGTTCTTGATTGGAGGGGTTTTATTTCTTCTCGTGAATTTAAATCTGTCTTCGTTATTCTTGTTAATGCCCGACAAGGACTATTCGCTCGGTAAAAATATCGTTTTCATAATAAGTCTTGGTACACTTATTAATATGGCAACTGGAAGTAATGATGCAATTATATACACATCCTCTAAATATAAGTTTACTACGTATCTACTTGTAGGTCTTTTTATAGTTGCCGTTATTAATTATCTCATTTTTATTCCCTATTTTGGGATGGTGGGTGCAGCACTGGCTACAACATTATCGGCTTTTCTTTTTAACCTTTCGAAGTATTTGTTGATATGGAAATTCTTTAAGATTCAACCTTTTACCTGGAATACACTAAAAGTAGCAGGTGTGATTCTGTTTACTTTTTTTGCTTGTTCCCTTATTCCTGAAGTGTTTCATCCTATCGCGAATATCATCATACGTTCAACTGCCGTTCTTACTTGCTTTATAGGCTTAGTATTTACATTAAATATTGTTCCAGAACTGTTTGAGCAAGTAAAAGCTAAATTGAAATAAACTATTTCAGTTCTTCGTACTCAAATTTCGGAAACCCTTTATTTCCGTTGCTATCGTAGAAATCAAGCATTCGTAATTTAAAATACTTGTCGTCTGATTTGATGATATAGTTATACCCTGTTTTAACCATATAACTTCCAAATTCGTATTGTTTCCACTCGTAACCAATGCCATCGCGCTTTTGTGTGAATTTTGAATTGTCTACATTCGACAATTGTATCGTGGTAAAATCAGAAGTCGAATCCATTAAATATGCATTCGTTTTGTAGGGATTGGTAAGTACACCGGTAACTTTGTAAGGCAGTTTTTCTTTGTAAAAATAGGTGCTATACTCCGTGAACTGCAAGTCCCATATATCTTTAGACGGCTCAATGTTCTTAATGCTTTTAGTTGCAAACGAGTAATAAGTGAAATTTACATCACTGTTTTTCGGAATGAAAGCGTTGGATTCTTCACTACCATCTAAGTTTGCAAATGTAATTTGATAGCCGCTATTAAAATCGCCAACTTGCATTTTCTTATATCCCAAACTATTGCCGGATTCATCAGTTCCTAAATTCAATACATATACTTTCTTGTCGGATTGCGGGTAATTGCCCCATTTTCCTATCGCATTTGAGTCGGCAAGACC
>ENA-UOYA01003192-UOYA01003192.1-activated-sludge-metagenome-genome-assembly--contig:-NODE-3192-length-14865-cov-6.853207_pt1 | contig 14865 bp, 13 predicted proteins | sample MGYA00238163_ERZ764804 | MGnify/ENA primary metagenome ERZ764804 (study PRJEB28919, sample SAMN05720223) | activated sludge metagenome | isolation source: Anaerobic digester | place: Hong Kong...
GCCCATTCTGGAATGGCATTATTGGGTTGCGCCATATCAAGAGCCTGCAAAACGGGAAAGCGCTGTTGCTTGTGCGTGGGATCGGGCAGGCTCCGGCTGTTCCCGTGGCCCAAAAATTAATCCAGGGGGGCAATGAGGTGGAAATCCTCTTAGACAAGGGAAAGATCGACAGCGATTTTTCCGCCCATTTGTTTCAGAATCTGGGCTGTAACGTGGTGCGGAAAGAAGTAGTGGCACTGGAAAAATTAGCTTTGCGGGAAGAGGTGGCGGCTCTGCTCCGCGAGAAAATCGCCGGGGATGGAGTACAGCTTATTTACTGCGGGGGGCCGGATTTTTTGGCGCAGGGTGTGAGTAAGATCATCCAGAAAGTGGGCGGTGAGGTGGCGCTGGCCTGTTCCAATAATGCCAAGCTGTGTTGCGGGGAAGGAGTGTGCGGGAGTTGCCAGATTCGCTTAAGGGACGGATGCCGGGTGAAGAGTTGCAAAACACAGATTGACCCGCGGGATATCTACTAATCAATACCGAAGGGAGGACAGGTAGTGTGGTAAAGGTTGTGATTATCGGGGGAGGATGGGCAGGATGCGCTGCGGCAGTTACCGCGCGAAAAGCCGGGGCTGAAGTGACGGTGGTGGAAAAAACCGATTTATTGCTTGGCTTAGGCAATGTGGGTGGCATTATGCGCAATAATGGCCGCTTCACGGCCGCGGAGGAGCTGATTGCCTTAGGCGCGGGAGACCTGATTGAAATAACCGATCGGGCGGCCCGCCATAAAAATGTCAACTTCCCGGGACATAAGCATGCCTATTTATATGACGTTGCCAGGGTGGAACCAATGGTCCGGAAAAAGCTGAAAGAATTGGGGGTTCATCTTCTCCTGGAGACACGGGCGGTGGACGTGGAAAAGGAAGGGACGTCCCTCAAAGGGATTGTGCTCGCCAACGAAGATGTGCTGGAGGGCGATGTGTTTATTGAAACGACCGGTTCAACCGGACCGATGGGCAACTGCTTACGGTACGGGAACGGCTGCTGTATGTGTATTTTGCGCTGCCCTTCTTACGGACCGCGCATCAGCATCAGTCAACGGGCGGGTGTCGAAGATTTGCTCGGGAAACGGGGAGATGAGTCTTACGGGGCGTACAGCGGTTCCTGTAAGCTGGCGAAGCATTCCCTCAGTCCGGAAATAGCCGAACAGTTGGAGAAAGACGGGGTAGTGGTAGTGCCCATCCCCGCTGCGGACATTAATTTTAAAAAGCTGGACTATAAGGTTTGTCAGCAATACGCCCTGAAGGAATTTGCGGAGAATATTGTTTTGCTTGATACGGGGTATGCGAAGCTGATGACTTCATACTATCCCCTGGAAAAACTGCGCAAGATCCCGGGTTTTGAACACGCCCGTTATGATGACCCCTATTCGGGCGGAAAAGGAAATTCCATCCGCTATTTGTCGATGGCCCCGCGCCAGAATACGCTAAAAGTCAAGGGGTTGGATAATTTATTCTGTGCCGGGGAGAAAGCCGGTCTTTTTGTGGGCCATACCGAGGCGATGGCTACGGGCAGTTTGGCCGGGCACAATAGCGTACGCCACTGTATGGGCATGCCTTTACTGGAATTATCCCGCACCCTGGCCATCGGTGATTTAATCGCTTATGCCAATGAGATGATTGAGACGCCCACAGGGCTGAAGAACCGCTATACTTTTTCCGGCGGAAAATATTTTGCCGCGATGCAGGAAAAGGATCTTTATACGACGGAAGTAGAGGCTATCCGGGAGCGGGTCGGGAAGATCGGCCTCGGGCGAATCTTTGCCGAGAAGTTCATATAGGCCTTGCTTTGATATTTTTGTACCGCAATGAATAATCCTGGAGCAGAAGAATTATTCTAATGTAATGGATACCGGATTAAAGGAGAAAAGGGAAAGCAAAAGTCGCATTCAGCCGCGCTGAAAGCTGTCAAGAGAAACAAAAAGAAAGCAGGGATGGATGAGGATGCCCAGGAAGAAACCCAAAGAGCCCCGCCCCCAGGATTTATTGAAGGTGGAAATTGCCAAGGAATTAGGACTGTGGGAAAAAATCCAGGCTTTCGGCTGGGGAGAGTTAACAGCCGAGGAATCAGGGCGCATCGGGGGTCTGATGACCGGACGGAGGAAGAAAAAGTAAACTTGCCGCCCCCTGTTGTCATGGGACGCAGTAGGAATTAATCCACAATTATTTATACGATATTTTTACTTGTAGCTCAGGGAAGAATGAGCTAAAATTAGAATTGTAGCAACAATTCATATAATTATTACTAACTGGATATATATGGTAGGGGGAGATGCCATTAATCTAAAATTTAGAGGGGGCGGATGTTTTAATGAAAGAAAAGATTGTCTCGGTATTGGTCGCCTTGGTTTTTGGTTTACATTGTTTCCCGGCGGCTGTTTTTGCCATTGCTGCGCCGACAAATTTATCGGCGAGTCAGGAATCTCCGGTAAGTCCGCGGACAATCGGATTGTCCTGGAATAAGGTTAGTGGGGCCAAGGGATATGTGATTTATGATAATGGTTCTAAGGTGAAGGATGTCGGTAGTGCATACGTCTACCATTTGGAAGGGGTATCTGTAGGGAAGCATAAATATACTGTTAAAGCTTACGACAATAATAATAATTTTTCCGAGGCAAGCAATGTTGCCGTTGTAAATGTACGTCCGGCTGCGACAATCACGAAATGCAGCTATGAAGATGGCAAGGTAGTATTAGAATGGAAGGCACCAACGGAAGGGATCCCTGACGGTCTCACCATCGCAAGGTTTGAGGTCCTCCGGAAAGATAGCAGCAATAAAGTCTTAGCCGCTTATAGATCGGTTCCTGCCAATAAACGCTCCTTTACGGATTCTTTAGTTGCCAGTAGTGGGGAATATGAATATGCCATTGGGATACGGTGGAGTGATAATTCTTATTCGGCACTCAGCGCAACGAAGACGGAAACGATCCCAGCCAAAACAGGGACCAAGGTAAAGACGCAAGGTGTCCTTTCCAAGCTAAAGACTATAGCAATACCTACTTTTCAGGTAACCAGCCCTCTGACAGGGGCACTAAGCGGGACAAGTGGGCTTAGCATTCCTAAGCTTGGGATTACTAAAATCAGCATTCCTGCTATTTCTACCAGTATTTCCAGCAGTATTTCCAGCAGTATTGCTAAATTCATTCCGAAGTATAGTATTGCCAGTAGTATTCCCAGTAGTCTCTCCCAAATCAAAATACCAAGCCTTAAGGGCATTTCTGTAAAAAGTGCTTTAAGCTCCGGCTATAAGGGGATTATGAATACATTATCTCTAAAGCAAAGTGGGAAGAGCGGGAATTCACTGCAGGAGGTAATAAATTTGGGACAAGGTTTGTATAACCGGGTGAAAGATTATCTGAACTGAGAGACTGGATACGCTGAGACGGGAAAAGATACGGTGTAATCAGGAGCAGAAAAGAAGTCAACCACCGGACATGGTGGTGCGGCTTCTTTTTTTTTTGCTTGCGCACTGTACTAATACACCTCTGCCCGGAGGCGTTTGCAGATTGTAACAGCAGCTGCATTTTGTTATACTGGAGAGGAAAGAGTTAATACTGGACGGCTTGTTTGTAAAAAAGTGCACAAGCGGTACATAATGAGACATAATAATTAGACATAAATGGGGTGGATTGTGATGGCAGGGGATGTGCTGGAGAACGGGTTGACCAAGCATGAGCAGATTATTCGTTATATTAAGGCATTAACGGTGAATACGAAAGTATCAGTCCGCCAAATTGCCAAAAAGCTGGAAGTAAGTGAGGGAACGGCTTATCGGGCGATTAAGGAGGCAGAGGTTCGGGGTTTGGTCAGTTCCATTCCCAAGGTAGGGACGATTCGGATCGAAAAAAAGGAAGAAAAGCAGGTTGAACGGCTTACCCTGCAAGAGATTGCGCGCATTGTGGAGGGAGAGTTTCTGACCGGGCAGAAAGCCGCCGGCATTGCTCCGCTTAATTTTGTCTTAGGCAGTTATAGCTCGGTGACCATCAAAGAATTCTTAAGGCGGGATTCCCTGCTGATTGTGGGCGACCGTCTGGAGTTGCAGCAGACAGCCTTGGAGGTGGGGGCACATTTAATGGTTACGGCGGCGCTGGAAGTACCGCAGATGATTATTCGCGCCGCGGCGGAAAAAGGCCTGGCGGTCATCTCGTGCCCTTATGATGGTTTTGAGGCCGTATCGATGTTAAACCGGGTGGCTTATGATCGTTTTACGGATAAGGAATTAATTCATGTGGGCGATATTATGGTGAAGGAGGTTATCTCTTTACCCATTGAAGCCACCGTGGAAGATTGGCACATGATGGCTGCCCAAACCGGCTACAGCAGATTCCCGGTCCTGGACCAGAACGGAGCGGTGGTCGGAATTGTCACCGCCGTGGATGTGGCCGGGAAGGACCGGCAAGACAGTATTTTAACTGTTATGACAAAGGATGTTTTGATGGTGGACCCGCGGATGCTGGTTTCCCACCTTTCCCGTTTGCTGGTCTGGGAAGGTTTTGAACTGGTGCCGATTGTGGAACGGCATAAGCTGGTAGGGGTGGTGAGCCGTCAGGATATCATCAAGGCCTTTCAGCAGACGCAAAAACAGCCTCATGTGGGCGAGACCATCGACAACCTGGTGATGAGCGGGTTCAAACTGGAGGAATGGACGGAAGAAAAAGGAGCAGAACAGGAAGGGAAAAAAGGGGCGAAAGGCGAAGCAGGGATTAAGCTGAGCGGCGAGATTACGCGGTTTATGATCAACGAAGACGGCACGGCCAGTCCGGGCATTTTGACGACGATCATTTCGACGGCGGCCTATATTGTCGCGCGAAAAGAGTACCGCCTCGATACGGTGGTGGATAACCTGACCTTACAGCATTTGCATCCGCTGGCGATTGGTGATGTGATTGAGGTTGTGGCGCGGAATGTCCATTTGGGGAAGAAGTTTTGCCTTGCCGATGTGTGTATCTATGGCGAGAAGGACCGGCTGCTGAAGGCAAAGGCGGTCGTAAGTTCCAGGATTGTCAAGAGGTAAAGCAAAAGGAGAGGAAGAAGGGAGCTTGAGCCGTGGCTTTTGTTCATTTGCATAATCATACGTGTTACAGTCTCTTGGATGGGGCCAGTAAAATCAAGGAATTAGTTAAACAGGCGAAGGACGCGGGCATGGAAGCTTTGGCCATTACCGATCACGGCGTGATGTACGGGGTGATTGAGTTTTATAAGGAGGCCAAAAAGGCCGGACTGCATCCTATCCTTGGCTGTGAGGTGTATGTGGCGCCCCGCAGTCGCTTCGACAAGGTGGCGGGGCTGGATGAGACGCCATATCATCTTGTGTTGCTGGCCGAAAATCAGGAGGGGTATGCCAACTTACTGAAGCTTGTTTCGGCGGCCTGGCTGGAAGGCTTTTATTATAAACCGCGGGTGGATCTGGAATTGCTCCAAAAACACAGCAAGGGGTTAATTGCTTTATCTGCGTGTCTGGCCGGGGAAATTCCCGCCTTGCTTTTACAGAACAAAGAGGAGGAAGCGCGTCAAAAGGCGTTGCTTTACCGGGATATTTTCGGGGAACGGAATTTCTTTCTGGAATTACAGGACCACGGGTTGGCCGAGCAACGCCGGGTCAATGCTGGTGTGGTGCGGATTGCGCAGGAAACGGGCATCCCGCTGGTGGCCACGAATGATGCCCATTATCTGCGCCGGGAGGATGCCTTTATTCAGGATATTCTCTTATGCATTCAGACCGGGAAAACCATTGCCGAAGAGGGACGGTTGCATTTTGAGACGCAGGAATTCTATTTAAAGGATGAAAAGGAAATGCGGCTGCTGTTTGGCGATTATCCGGAGGCGTTGACGAATACGGCGGAGATTGCCGAGCGCTGTCAGGTGGATTTTACTTTCGGGGAAAACCATCTGCCGCCCTTTCAGGTTCCCGCAGGGTATACGGCCGACAGCTATCTGGCGGAGTTGTGCCAAAAGGGGCTGGAGGAACGCTACCCCCGGATTGAAGCAGTGCATGAAAACAGGCTTAAGTATGAGCTTGACGTGATTAAAAAAATGGGCTACAGCAGTTATTTCCTGATTGTGTGGGATTTTATCCATTTTGCCAAGGCCCAGGGCATTTTTGTGGGCCCGGGGAGGGGCTCGGCGGCAGGCAGTCTGGTCTCTTATTGCCTGGGGATTACCGATGTTGATCCCTTGAAGTATGATTTACTGTTTGAAAGATTCCTGAATCCGGAAAGAGTGAGCATGCCGGATATTGATATTGACTTTTGCTTTGAGCGCCGCGGCGAAGTGATTGATTACGTGATGGAGAAATACGGGAAGGACCGGGTGGCCCAGATTATCACCTTTGGAACCCTGGCGGCCCGGGCGGCCATTCGGGATGTGGGCCGGGCCATGGGAATTCCCCTTTATCAGGTGGATAAGGTGGCGAAGCTTGTCCCGATGGAACCGGGGATGACCATTGCCAGGGCTTTGGAGGTTTCCCCCGAATTGGCGGTCATGCAGACGGAGGATGAGACGGTCAGGGAACTGCTGACGACTTCGCAAGCGCTTGAAGGGATTCCACGTCATTCCGGGATACACGCGGCAGGCATTGTGATTGCCGCGGAGCCTTTGGATCATCATTTGCCCTTGCAAAGAACCGCGGATGGCCTGGTTTGTACCCAGTTTGCCAAGGAGACGGTGGAGGAAATCGGCCTTTTGAAAATGGATTTACTGGGGCTACGTACCTTAACGGTGATCAATAATGCGGTGGCGTTGGTGAAAAAGAGTCAGGGCAGGGAGATTCAAATTGGGCGCATCCCCCTTGATGATTCTGCCGTATATGATTTGCTTTCGGCTGGTGATACTATTGGGGTCTTCCAATTGGAAAGTTCCGGCTTGCGGGCGATTTTGCGGGAGTTAAAACCGCGTACTTTTGAGGATATCATTGCGCTGGTGGCCCTTTATCGACCGGGACCGCTGGGGAGCGGCATGGTGGAGGATTTTATCAAGCGAAAACACAAGGAAGTGGAAATAACCTATCTTCATCCATCCTTGCAACCCATTTTGGAGACCACCTACGGGGTCATTCTGTATCAGGAACAGGTCATGCGGATTGCCAGTGAATTAGCCGGTTTTACGCTGGGTGAGGCGGACCTTTTGCGGCGGGCCATGGGCAAGAAAAAGCTGGAGATTATTACGGGGCTCCGCAAACAATTTATCGAAGGAGCGGAGCAGAAGAAAGGGATTACCGCGGAGATCGCCGGCAAGATTTTTGATTTGATGGAGTATTTTGCCGGGTACGGCTTTAACAAGAGTCATTCGGCTGCTTATGCTTTTTTAGCTTACCAGACCGCTTACCTGAAGGCCCATTTTCCGGTGGAGTTTTTCGCGGCGCTCTTAACCAGTGTCATTGAAACAAAAGACCGGGTCCCGTTTTACATTGAAGAATGCCGGCAGAGAAAGATTGAGATTCTGCCGCCGGATGTGAATGAAAGCGGGGTTAGCTTTACGGTCAGCGGCAATAAAATCCGTTTTGGGCTGGCGGCGATCAAACAGGTGGGCTACCAGGCGATTCAGGCTATTGTGGAGGAGCGGGAAAAGAAGCCGTTCCGGAGCTTGCAGGATTTTTGCGAGCGGGTGGATTTAACCAACCTGAACCGGCGGGTGATTGAAAACCTGATTAAAGCAGGGGCTTTTAGCACGGTGCATGAGGGCAGGGCCCAACTGCTGATGGTCTTGCAGGCTTGCCTCGATCAGGCCATGGCCTGGCAGCGCGACAAGAATTCCAATCAGATTTCCTTATTCGACCTGGCGCAGGGGGACGCCGAGAAGGAGCGGTTGGCGTGTCCGCCGATTCCTCTGCCGGAAGTCAGGGAGTTCACGGAGAAGGAGATTCTCCAGATGGAGAAGGAGGTGCTCGGCCTGTATTTAAGCGGGCATCCGCTGGCCCAGTACAAAGGGGTGCTGGAGCGGAAGACGAGCGGCACGATTGAGGACCTGGTGGTGGCGGGAGAAGACCGGGATGCGGTGACATTAGGCGGCATCATTACGGCCCCGCGGCGCTCCGTCACCAAAAAAGGGCAAACGATGGCCTATTTTGTCCTGGAGGATCTGACGGGGAGTATTGATGCCCTGCTTTTTCCAAGTAATCTGCTGAAATATAATCAGCTGTTGCAGGAGGATTTGCCTGTTTTAGTGACCGGCCGCTTGAATTTACAGGACGATAAGCCGAAAATACTGGTGGACCGGATGCAGTCTTTGGAGAATAGCCAGGAAGCGCGCAAGCTCTACTTAAAAATATCCCCTTTTGCGGAGAAGGAAGTAATCTGGCAACGGCTGTTGCCGGTCCTTAAACAGTATCGGGGGAATTCGCCGGTTTACCTCTATTATCCGGAAAATAACAAGTTAATTGAAAGTAATGAACAGTACTGGGTGGAGGTTTCGCCGCCTTTATTGCAGGAATTGGAAAAAATTCTCGGTGAAGGGGCGGTTAGTGTGCGTGGTTAGGGAATTATGTCAGGATAAGAAAAGATTTTTTCGTCTCATAGCAGGATTATGCGAATTTCCTCACGAATAAACTGTTATAATTATAAATCCCATTGCGAAAAGATATCCTATTTAGTAGCAGCAAGAAAATTGATGCTTCATCGATGCAGGAAACGCAACAACAAATTTGATACAGTAAGGGAGATTAAGATGAGAATAGCAATTTATCCGGGAACCTTTGATCCAATTACCAACGGGCATCTTCATATTGCCGAAAGATCATGCAAATTGTATGATCGGATTATTATTGCGGTGGCCAATGATAACTACAAAAACAATTTATTTTCCCTGCCGGAAAGAATGGTGATGCTAGAAGAGAGCACCCGCCATTTACCGAATGTGGAGGTGCGCAGTTTTACCGGCTTGCTGGCCAATTATGCGCGGGAAGTAGGCGCAGTTGCCGTGATTCGGGGGTTGCGGGCGATTTCTGATTTTGAATATGAAATGCAGATGGCCGCCATGAACAAGCATCTCAATCACGAATTGGAAACGGTCTTTTTGATGGCGGAGGGTGATTATGCTTTTCTTAGTTCGTCCATGATTAAACAGGTGGCGCTGATTGGCGCCAATGTAGATGGCATGGTTCCTTCGATTGTTAATCAGTATTTGAAGGAGAAATATAAATTAGGCGTTCATTACTAGGCATCCATTTAGGCATCATTAAGGCATTTCCGATTAGGCATCTATTATACTCGGCATCTAAATATTTAGCATTTCTTGCTTGATTTTCGCAGGTAGGAGGGGATAAACCGCATGGAAAATAACGTTGATAAAGCGAGTTCGCAGGACTATTTTGTAGTGAAAGCACTGGAAAACGGGGTCACGATCATCGGCTTAACCAGAGGAAAAGACACCAAGTTCCATCATACGGAAAAGCTGGACCGTGGTGAAGTGATGCTGGCTCAGTTTACGGAGTTCACCTCAGCGGTAAAAATAAGGGGAAAAGCCCAGGTTTTTACCAAGCATGGCATGATCGAGTCCGGAGATTAGTCTTATCAATCAAGCGTCTTAAGGAGGGTTTTTCATGTGGAAGGTAGTTTATATCTCGCCCAATAAGGTTGTTGCCGAGCAAATCAAGTCTTTGCTCGAGAATGAAGGCATCCTGGTGATGCTCCGTTCGGCAGGAGTACCGCATCTGGGAGATTCCGGTCCGGTGGAGGTAATGGTTCCGGAGACAGAGGCGGAAGAGGCCAATATGATCCTAACCGAAAATGCTTCGATTTGAGTACAGTGAGGGGCTGATTGGATGACCTATGATAGCCGGTTAAAAGACAAATTTACGGAAGACCTTTTTGAAGCTATTTTACTGTTGCAAAATAAAGAAGATTGCTATCGTTTTTTTGAGGACATCTGTACGGTGGCTGAAATAAAGGCGATGGCGCAACGTCTGGAAGTAGCCAAGATGCTGGACCGGGATTTGACTTACACGGATATTGCCGAAAAAACGGGGGCCAGTACGGCTACAATCAGTCGGGTTAAAAGGTGTTTATTCTTTGGCGCCGATGGCTACAGAGCAATTCTTGACAGGTTGAAGAAACGGAAACGACAGAAAGATTAGGAAAAGAAAACGGAAGCTAGGGAAAAGACAAGTAAAGGTAAATAGAGAAGAGACCCTGTGCAAGGGACAGACAGTAGAAAAAGAGAATAATATAGGCAAAAAACCGGTATAACCGGTTTTTTGTTTGAAAGGATACTGATGGGTGCAGGTGACTGTTCGAAGAAAATGCTCTATTTATCATGAAATTTTTCAAGATGAGGAGAGTTATTTTGCTCATATAAAAGAAGCGCATTATGAAAATTATAATGCTTAATTAAAAGGATATTAGATTTAGATGATACTGGTTATATACTCGCCAAAGATGATGAGAGAATCGAGTATGACGGGAATTTCAATGTCCAAGAGGAAGAATATTTATATAAATCTGATTTGATTCCTTATTGGGAACCGGAAAATTTGATTTGCAAGCAACAACTATTTGGAGTTTCCCGGACAGAGGAAATTGGGCAACTCATAATCCGAAGTATAGAGGGAATTGGTCGCCATATATATCAAGAAACAATTATTTTAAGATATTCAAATATTGGAGGCTGTATTTTAGACCAGTTTCTTGGAAGCGGCACTACCTTAGTAGAAGCAAAACTATTAAAGAGAAGAGGGGTAGGAATTGATATTAATTCTGAGGCATTAAAAATAGCAGAAAGTAATCTTAACTTTAAAATAAGAGATAGTTTTGAACCGAAAATTTTGCACGGAGATGCAAGAAAGTTGGAGACAATTCAAGATAATAGTATTGAGTTAATATGTACCCATCCCCCATATGCTAATATTATAAAATATAGTCAGGATAACGATAAGGGCTTAAGGCCTTATTTTTTCTGATCTCTTACAATTATGCTTTTATATTAATGACATCAGAGACAAAATTAAATGGAACTTTTTGGGTATAACAAACGTCTTATTATTAGGGAAAAAACATTAACGCAATATGACAGGATTCAACAAACCTTTTGCTGGCAATTTGGTACAATAGTTAATAATATGGTAGAAATCCAATAGGGAAACACCTTTTCGCAGGTCCAAGCCAAGGGATTACATTGTCAAATGACCAATACGCATATAATTTATTTGGGGAACTTACCGAAAGCAGTAGCGGTAATATCGTTCATGAAGGCGTTGATTACAGAAGATATGAAGGAGCACCTGTTTGGAGTCTTGCAGAAGGCGTAATAAATAACAAAGTATCTGAATTAGGTGGCACCACGGTTGCAGTTTACAATCCTTTCTATGATGTTACCGTAATTTATATGCATTTAAAAAATGTTAGTCTCAGCAATGGACAATATGTTAGCAAAGATACCTCTTTTGCTGAACAGGGTTTATATAAATATGGTTCAATTAGTAACTCACATGTACATGTCGAACTAAGAGACGGCAGGCAAACTTCTGCTAATCCTGGATCAGGTGAAACTCTATCGTCAACCAGACCATATGGAATTTTGCTCTGGTTAATGTGGGATTAATTCCACACAGTAATTTTTAAGATGAAGATGGGTACATTTATTTGTACCCATCTTCAAATATGTGATAAGTGAGGTGATATAACTAATGGAGTAAAAAGTTTGAAACTGTAAAATTCATTATAGATAATGAGCGAAGTGTTCCCAGTGTTACTGCAGATATTGGGAATAATGGAGCAAACGCTGTAAGTGGTGGGTCAATTAATATCAAAAAAGAGGCGTTCCTCGGCAGTAGAAAACATAAGGCCTGCGGACGAAGAGCCTATTTACACTCTCCCCAGGCCCGACAACTAACAGAACTTGTTGTTGATTTTGCCATATCCTATATTGTTAATTTAGCGTTGTCTGTTAATCAATTGAAGAAAATCTGTCCTTTTATCAATAGAAAAAGTCGGTAGCGATAAGTTATTAAAAGGAAGGTGTAGAAAAATCTCTATAATTGCAAGAGACAAAAATGAAAAAAGTGTATGTTTTAATTAATAAGGGTATGCGAAAAAAGCATAATTATTTAGGTTTACTCAATAGATTCAAAAGTTGTTGAAGGTAGATGGAGTTCTATTTTGAACTATTTATACCAAACTTTAGAAAGGAGATAAATTTTTGTACAATAACAAAAAACTTTTGTTGATAACTTTGGGGTTAATTTTACTTTTGGTAGGATGTACTGAAGAGAAAAGTACATTTAATCAAATTAACCCTTTAAACAGAGATGATATCCATTTAATCAAGCTAACCGTAGGGAATACATCACCTATAAGGGAAATTATGAATCCATCACTTATTACTTCAATCCTTGACAATCTAGATAAGATTACCTTTTCAAAAATGAGTGTAAAAGAAGAAAAGGCTGCCTTGGATAATGGTAAGAAATTTCGCCTAATTTCTACTTATGTATTAGAGTTTATGAAGGAGAAGAATGATAAGGTCCAATTAAATATCTTCCTAACCTCGGATAAAGAATTACTATTAGCCGATGCGAAGACTTTGCAGAGTAATAATAGGACATTTTTATATATCAATGAAACCGATAAAACCTCACTAGAAGCTGTAAACTCAATTTATTCTAATATTAAAAACTTAGTGACTGAGTTTGCAGAGACGGAACAATTTATTAAAAAGGCAGGAGAAAAAGGACTAACTGAGAGCATGCTTAGAACATTAGGTAATTTAGGTTACACAAGGGAAGAAATACTTAATCTCCCTACAGACGTAATTGCTCAGATTTTTGCACCAGGAACCCCCTTGGATGGTGCCGGACAATTCCAACCAACGGACATTCAAACCAAAGAACTAAATAAACGTGGTATTGATACTAACATGAGCTTAATCCTAGGAAATCTTGGGTATGAGTATGGAGATATGTTGAATCTTACGCCTGAAGAAGTAGATTTTATTTTCCCAAACACAGAATTGATGGCTAACTTGAAACAAAAAGGATTTACTGAACAACAAGTTCAAAGTTTAGTCGACCAAGGCAAATCTTTCAAAGAAATCATCAGAAATGCCTTAAATCAATAGTTATTGAGCCAATACTCCCACAATCGCTTAGCCCGCTCCTTAGCACACGAGAGATTTCATCCTTGCGCAATTGGTATATGTCCGGGGCTGCCACATTTGATCTGCAAATGCAAAACGGCGGAGGCATCGATTGACGATGCTTCCGCCCTGAAATGCCCAAGACAGCTAATTAGGGTTATTCTTTTTAAATACAAAATACATAATTATAACTAATAAGTTTATTACGATGATTGTTTCGATGAATTCGGTAATATTAATTGTTGCTTAGGATTGTTTTTTAAAATATGGAATAAGCAGGAGGAGTATCCAATTGCTAATAAGGGCGGGATTAAAGCTGTAACTATCCCCTTATAACCGATAATGTACAGAAAGACCAATATGGAAGAACCATCAAAAGCCCTCCATGCATCTATTTTTTTGGGAGCTTCTATTGAAAAGAGTAATACAAGTGCTATTAATGCGAAAAAACATAATGTTAACTTAAAGATTACTTGTTTCATAACACACCTCTAACTATTCATATATACTTTCATTGTACCATATTCGTCGGATTCCTGAACTTTTTCTTGACAAATTGTGGTTTTGCTCTTAGAATATAGATAATCAATTATGTTAATACGTTAACAATTTAACTAGATAAAGGATGTGTGCAAAAGTGAGCAGAGATAATTTCCACATCCCACCGGGAATGCGGGATTGGCTGCCGGGAGAGGCGTATCGGAAAAGGGAGTTGGTTAATCGGTTATTAGCGGCTATTTCCTTATGGGGTTATGAGGAGATTAATACGCCGCTGATGGAGTATTATCAGGTCCTATTACCGGGGGAAAACTTGTGTGGCCCTGATCATTTATACAAATTGACCGATCGGGATGGACGAATTTTGGCCTTAAGGTCGGAAATGACTACCCCTATTGCCAGGGTTATCAGCAGTAAATTACCTGATCAGTATCCCTGGCGCTTGATGTATGGCGGCGAGGTTTTTCGGTACGAAGAGATTCAGACAGGGAAACAGAGGGAGTTTTGTCAGGTAGGGGTTGAATTAATCGGGGAAGAAGGCCCGGAAGCAGATAGCGAAGTTTTAGCTATTGCGATAGAGGCTTTGCAAGCCGCGGGATTGGATGATTTCACGATTAGCCTTGGGCATACCGGCGTTTTAAAGAGCCTGTTGGAGAACTTTACCGCAGATGAAGCACAGTTGAATGAAGTGCGGAATTTGTTGCTGGAGAAGGACTTTGTCGGGTTAAGCGGTTGTCTTTTGACGGCTGGTATGGAGAAAGGAAAAGTCGAAAAAATAATGGGCTTTTTGACCCGTCAGTTTTCCGCCAGTGAGCTGGAGCAGATGGAGAATTGGGACCGGGCACAGGCTAATCCGGAACCAGGGCAGGCTGATTTACCGCCGGAACTGGCGGAAGCTTTTGCCGGTTTGCGGCGGACGATTCAATATTTAAAACTCTATGGCTATGAACGGTATATTCAGGTGGACTTAAGCACCTTAAGAAGTCAGGAATATTATACCGGGATGGTTTTTGAAATTTATGCACCGGGGATCGGCTATCCCATTGGCGGGGGCGGGCGTTATGATGAATTACTGCGTTATTTTGGCAAAGACTATGCGGCTACGGGTTTTGCCTTGGGTGTTGAGCGTATCTTACTCAGTTTGCCTCAGGATCAAGAGGGAGCAGCCGCATCAGCACAGGCTCCCCTGCTGTTGGTGGCGGGGACGGACCCGCAGAAGGTGCTGCGGAAGGCCCAGGAACATAGAAAGGCTGGGCGGAGG
>ENA-UOYA01003194-UOYA01003194.1-activated-sludge-metagenome-genome-assembly--contig:-NODE-3194-length-14861-cov-5.169256_pt1 | contig 14861 bp, 11 predicted proteins | sample MGYA00238163_ERZ764804 | MGnify/ENA primary metagenome ERZ764804 (study PRJEB28919, sample SAMN05720223) | activated sludge metagenome | isolation source: Anaerobic digester | place: Hong Kong...
AAGCAGTCGCGCGTGCGGGTGTAGCGGTGCGGCTGGAAGGCCAGCACCAGGCGCCGCCCCGGAAAGGCGCCGCGCGCGGCCGCCAGCGTGGCCGCCATCTCGACCGGGTGGTGGCCGTAGTCGTCGATCAGGGTGAAATGCCCGCCGCCCGGCGCCGGCAACTCGCCGTAGCGCTGGAAGCGCCGGCCGACGCCGGTGAATTCGGCCAGGGCCTTTTGCACCTTCTCGTCGGGAATGTTCAGCTCGACCGCGACCGCGATGGCCGACAGGGCGTTGAGCACGTTGTGCTCGCCCGCCAGGTTCAGCACGATGGGCAGGTCGGGCAGCTGCACGCCGTTGCGCCGCTGCACGGTGAAGTGCATCTGCCCGGCGGCGGCGCGCACATCGACCGCGCGCACCTGCGCCTGCTCGCCAAAGCCATAGGTGGTGATGGGACTGGTGACCTGCTCGATGATCTCGCGCACCGCCGGGCTTTCCACGCACAGGATGGCGGTGCCGTAGAAGGGCAGGCGCGCCAGGAAATCGACGAAGGCCTTTTCCAGCCGGGCGAAGTCGTGCCCGTAGGTCTCCATGTGGTCGGCGTCGATGTTGGTGACCACCGCCATCACGGGCGACAGGTTCAGGAAGGACGCATCGGACTCGTCGGCCTCGACCACGATGTAGTCGCCCGCGCCCAGGCGGGCGTTGGTGCCGGCGCTGTTCAGGCGCCCGCCGATGACGAAGGTCGGGTCCAGCCCGGCCTCGGCCAGCACGCTGGCCACCAGGCTGGTGGTGGTCGTCTTGCCGTGCGTGCCGGCAATGGCGATGCCTTGCTTCAGGCGCATCAACTCGGCCAGCATGATGGCGCGCGGAACCACCGGGATGCGGCGCGTGCGCGCGGCCAGCACCTCGGGGTTGTCGGCCTTGACCGCGGTGGAGGTGACCACCGCGTCGGCGCCCGCCGCGTGCTCGGCGGCGTGCCCGACGAAGGTGCGGATGCCGGTGCCGGCCAGGCGGCGCAGCACGGCGCTGTCGGCCAGATCGGAGCCCGAGACCTGGTAGCCCAGGTTGTGCAGCACCTCGGCGATGCCGCTCATGCCCGAGCCGCCGATGCCGACGAAGTGGATGTGGCGGATGGCGTGCTTCATGCAGCCAGCTCCTCGCAGGCGGCCACGATCTCGCGCGTGGCGGTCAGTTTTTGCATGGATTTGGCCTTCAGCGCCCGCTGCAACAGCGCAGGGCGCTCCATTTTTTGGAGCAAATGTGCCAATACCTCGGGGCTCAGGTCGGCCTGTTGCACGAGCCAGGCGGCGCCCGCATCCACCAGAAAGCGCGCATTGCTGGTCTGGTGGTCGTCCACCGCATGTGGAAAGGGCACGAACAGCGCGGCCGCGCCAACGGCGGCGATCTCGCTGACCGTGGTGGCGCCGGCGCGGCAGATCACCAGGTCGGCTTCGGCATAGGCGCGCGCCATGTCGTCGATGAAGGGCGCGAGTTCGGCCCCCACACCGGCGGCTTGATAGTTGGCGCGCAAGGCGTCGATCTGCCGGGCGCCGCTTTGGTGTGTGACAAGCGGGCGTTGATCGGCCGGCAGCATCGCCAAGGCCTTGGGCACCACGTCGTTGAGCGCCTGCGCGCCCAGGCTGCCGCCCACCACCAGCAGGCGCAAGGGACCGCTGCGGCCGGCAAAGCGTTGCTCGGGTGCGGGCACCTGCGTGAACGCATCGCGCAAGGGATTGCCCACGCACTGCACGCGCCGCGCCTTGGCCAGCACGCCCGGAAAGGCGGTGAACACCCGGTCGGCAATGCCCGCCAGCACCTTGTTGGCCAGCCCGGCCACCGAGTTCTGCTCGTGCAGCACCAGCGGCTTGCCCAGGGCCACGCCCATCAAGCCGCCGGGGAAGGTGATGTAGCCGCCCAGGCCCACCAGCACGTCGGGCTTGACGCGGCGGATCACCTGGATGCTTTGCCCGAACGCGCGCAGCAGGCGCAGCGGCAGCAACACCAGCGTGGCCAGGCTCTTGCCCCGCACGCCGCCGAAGTCGATGGCCTCGAACGGAAAGCAACGCGGGGGCACCAGTTGCTGCTCCATGCTGCCGGGCGCGCCCAGCCAGTGCACGCGCCAGCCGCGCGTGCGCAGTGCGTCGGCCACCGCCAGGCCGGGGAAGATGTGCCCCCCCGTGCCGCCAGCCATGACCAAAGCGCAGGGTTGCGTCAAGCGCGACCCCCTCTCATCAATTCGCGGTTTTCTGCGTCCACCCGCATCACGATGGCAATGGCCACCATGTTGGCCATGATGGCCGAGCCGCCGTAGCTCATGAAGGGCAGCGTCAGGCCCTTGGTGGGCAGCGCGCCCAGATTGACGCCGATGTTGATGAAGGCCTGAAAGCCCAGCCATAGGCCCACGCCCTGCGCCACCAGGCCCGAGAACACGCGGTCCAGCGCGATGGCCTGGCGGCCAATGTGCATGATGCGGCGCGTGAGCCAGAGAAACAGCACGATCACGCAGACCAGGCCGACCAGGCCGAATTCTTCGCCGATCACGGCCAGCAGAAAGTCGGTGTGCGCTTCGGGCAGCCAGTGCAGCTTCTCGATGCTGCCGCCCAAGCCGACGCCAAAAATTTCGCCACGGCCGATGGCGATCAGCGCGTGCGAGAGCTGGTAGCCCTTGCCCAGCGCGTGGTCCTCGCTGAACGGATCGAGATACGCAAAGATGCGCTCGCGCCGCCACGGCGAGGCCCAGATCATCATGGCGAATGCCACCACCAGGATGGTGGCGATCAGGAAGAACATGCGCGCGTTGACCCCGCCCAGAAACAGGATGCCCATGGCGATGACGGCGATCACCATGAAAGCGCCCATGTCCGGCTGCGCCAGCAGCAGCGAGCCCACCACGGCCACGGCGATGGCCATGGGCAGCACGGCGCGGAAAAAGCGCTCCTTGACCTCCATCTTGCGCACCATGTAGCCGGCGGCATAGAGCAGGATGGCGATCTTGGCCAGCTCCGAGGGCTGGAAGTTGGCCGGCCCGAAGCCGATCCAGCGCCGCGCGCCGTTGACCACGATGCCCACGTGCGGGATCAGCACCGCGCTCAGCAAGACCAGCGTGACCACGAACAGCCACGGCGCCATGCGCTCCCACCAGTCCATGCGCACCTGGAAGGCAATCAGGGCCGTCAGCAGCGACAGACCGATCCAGGTGGCGTGACGCACCACGAAGTAGCTGGCGCTGTAGCGCGCAAAGCGCGGGTTGTCGGGCAGCGCGATGCTGGCCGAATACACCATCACCAGGCCAAAGGCCAGCAGTGCCACGCAGGCCCAGATCAGGGCCTGGTCAAAGCCGAGCACGCGCGAGGGCGTGGTGGTGGTGCGCGCGTATTCGCTGCCGCTGATGCGCACGGGCAGCTCGCCCTCGCGCTTGGCGGCAGCGCGCCGGCGCTTGCCACCGGTGAGGCCATCCAGGGCCTTGCTTGCGGCGTTCATGCCAGGGTCTCCAGTTCGCTGCCAGCGGCGCGGGCCAGCGCTTGCACGGCCTCCCGAAACACTTGCGCGCGATGCTCGTAATTGCGGAACATGTCGAAGCTCGCGCAGGCAGGCGACAGCAGCACCGCATCGCCGGACTGCGCCAGCTCCCGGGCCAGCGCAACCGCCTCATCCAGGGTGGCGGCCGAACGCACCGGCACGCCCACCGCCTGCAGCGACTGCCCGATCAACGGGCCGTCGCGCCCGATCAGCACCACCGCGCGCGCAAAGCGCCGCACCGGCTCGGCCAGCGGCGTGAAATCCTGCCCCTTGCCCTCGCCGCCCAAGATCACCACCACGCGGCGCTCGGCGCCCAGGCCTTGCAGTGCGGCCACGGTGGCACCCACGTTGGTGCCCTTGCTGTCGTCAAAGTATTCGACCGCGTTCAGCACGCCGATGGATTCGACCCGGTGCGGCTCGCCGCGGTATTCGCGCAGGCCGTAGAGCATGGGGCCCAGCGCGCAGCCGCAGCCCATGGCCAGCGCCAGCGCCGCCAGCGCATTGACGGCGTTGTGCCGCCCGCGAATGCGCAGCGCATCGGCCGGCATCAGGCGCTGCAGGTGCAGCTCGACTTCGGCGTCCTTGCGCCGGCGCTGGGTTTCGTCGGCCTCCAGCGCGCGCACCAGCCAAGCCATGCCGCCCACCACCTCGATGCCGAAATCGCCCGGCTCGGCGGGCATGCCGCCGCCAAACGTGATGACCGACCGCACCGGCGGGCGCGGTCCCTTGGCGGGCTTGGCCGGCACGGGCGGTCGCATGGCGGCCACACGCGCATCGTCGCGGTTGAGCACCATCACGCCCGTCTGGCCGAACACGCGGGCCTTGGCCGCCGCATAGGCGTCCATGTCGCCGTGCCAGTCGAGGTGGTCTTGCGTCAGGTTCAGCACCGTCGCCACCGTGGGCTCGAAGCCGTGCGCGGCGTCCAGCTGGAAGCTGGAGAGCTCCAGCACCCAGACCTCGGGCAGGCTTTGCGCGTCCAGGTGCTGTTGCAGCGTGTCCAGCAGGCTGGGGCCGATGTTGCCGGCCACCGCCACCGACTTGCCGGCGCGCTCGATGAGCTGGCCGGTGAGTGCGGTCACGGTGGTCTTGCCGTTGGTGCCGGTGATGGCGGCGATCTGCGGCGCGTAGCCCTGCTCGGCCTTGAGCTGTGCCAGCGCCTGGGTGAACAAATCCAGCTCGCCGCCCACCGGCAGCGCGCGCGCCTGCGCGGCCGCGATCAGATCGGCCACCTCGGCCGGCAGCAGGCCGGGGCTGCGGTAGACGGCGCGCAGCGTCGCATCGTCGAGCAAGGCGGCGCCCAGCGGCCCGGACACGAAGCGGGCCTCGCGCGCCGCCTCGCGCAGCGCGGCCAGTTGAGGCGGCTGCTCGCGCGTGTCGGCCACGGTCACGCGCGCGCCCTGGCCCACGCACCAGCGGGCCATGGCCAGGCCCGACTGGCCCAGGCCCAGAACCAGCACGTGCAGATCGTTGAACAGGCCCATCATCGCGCTACCTCAGCTTCAACGACGAAAGACCCACCAGGCACAGCAGCATGGTGATGATCCAGAAGCGCACCACCACCTGGGTCTCGGCCCAACCGCTTTTCTCGAAGTGGTGGTGCAGCGGCGCCATCTTGAGCAGGCGCCGGCCCTCGCCGTAGCGCCGCTTGGTGAACTTGAACCAGGTGACCTGGGCCATGACCGAGATGGCCTCGACCACGAAGATGCCGCCCATGACGGCCAGCACGATTTCCTGGCGCACGATGACGGCGATGGTGCCCAAGGCGCCGCCCAGCGCCAGCGCGCCGACGTCGCCCATGAACACCTGCGCCGGATGCGCGTTGAACCAAAGAAAAGCCAGGCCCGCGCCCGCCATGGCGGCGCAGAAGATCAGCAACTCGCCCGTGCCGGGGATGTGCGGAAACAGCAGGTACCTGGCGTAGAACGCGTTGCCGGTCACGTACGCAAAGATGCCCAGCGCCGAGCCCACCATGATCACCGGCATGATGGCCAGGCCGTCCAGCCCGTCGGTCAGGTTGACGGCATTGCTGGAGCCAACGATGACCAGGTAGCTCAGGATCACGAAACCCAGCACGCCCAGCGGGTAGCTGACCTCCTTGAAGAAGGGCACCAGCAGGCCGGCCGCGTGCGGCAGCTCGACCGAGAAGCCCGAGCGGATCCAGGCCACGAACAGCTCGAACACGCGCGCGTTGGTGTTCTCCGAGATCGCAAAAACGAGGTACAGCGCGGCCACGCCGCCGATGAGCGACTGCCAGAAATACTTGTCGCGCGAGCGCATGCCCTCGGGGTCCTTGCGCACCACCTTGCGCCAGTCGTCCACCCAGCCGATGGCGCCAAAGCCCAGGGTGACCACCATCACGATCCAGATGAAGCGGTTGGACCAGTCGGCCCACAGCAGCACCGACACCGCGATGGCGATCAGGATCAGCACGCCGCCCATGGTGGGCGTGCCGCTCTTGACCAGATGCGTCTGCATGCCGTAGCCGCGCACCGGTTGGCCGATCTTCAGCGCCGTCAGCTTGCGGATCACCCACGGACCCGCGCCAATGCCGATCAGCAGCGCCGTCATCGCCGCCATCACCGCGCGAAAGGTGATGTACTGAAACACCCGGAAAAATCCGAGCTCGGGCGAGAGCTTTTGCAGCCAGGCGGCCAACTCAAGCAGCATGGGCGCCCTCCTTGGCCGAGTCCGAAACCCGGGTCAGCGCCTCGACCACGCGCTCCATGCGCATGAAGCGCGAGCCTTTCACCGCCACCGACTGGCACCCCGCCAGATGCGTGCGCACGGCCGCCTGCAGGGCCTCGATGGTGTCGAAGTGGCTGCCGCCGAAGGCCATCGCCGCATGAATGGCCAGCGGGCCGTGGGCCAGCAGGTGCTCGATGCCGCGCTGGCGCGCATAGGCACCGACCTCGGCGTGAAACGCCGGCCCCTGCTCGCCCACCTCGCCCATGTCGCCCAGCACCAGCAGGCGCGGGCCGGGCAACTCGGCCAGCACGTCGATCAGGGCGCGCACCGAGTCCGGGTTGGCGTTGTAGCTGTCGTCGATCAGCGTGACGGTGCGCGCACCGCGGCGCAGCAGCACGGTGCGCGAGCGCCCGCGCACCGGCCGGAATGCCCCCAGGCCCTGGGCCATGGCCGCCGCCGGCACGCCCGCCGCATCAGCGCAGGCCAGCGCGGCCAGCGCGTTGTTCAGGTTGTGGCGCCCGGCGACGTGCAGCCGGAAGGCCACCTCGCCCGCGGGCGTGAGCGCGCTCGCCTGCCACGCGTCCTGCTGCCACTGAGCGCTCCTCAGCGTCACCGTCGCACCTTGCGCCGCCTCGCCAAACAGCCGCTGCACACGCGCGCCGGCCAAGGCTTGCCACAAGGGCGTGTGCGGATCGCCCGCCGGAAACACCGCGATCCCGCCGGCCCCCAGGGCTTGCAGCACGGCGCCGTTTTCGCGCGCCACCGCCTCGACCGAGGCCATGAACTCCTGGTGCTCGCGTTGGGCGTTGTTGACCAGCGCCACCGTGGGCTGCGCAATGCCGGCCAGTTGCGCAATCTCGCCGGGGTGGTTCATGCCAAGCTCGACCACGGCCACGCGATGTTCGGGCCGCAGGCGCAGCAAGGTCAGCGGCAAACCGATGTCGTTGTTGAAGTTGCCCTCGGTGGCCAGCGCCGCGTCGCCCTGCCCCGCGCGCAGGATGGCCGCAATCATTTGCGTGACGGTGGTCTTGCCGTTGCTGCCGGTGACGGCGATCAGCGGGCCGGTGAAGCGCTGGCGCCAGGCCTGCGCCAGCTCGCCCAGGGCCCTGCGGGCGTCCGGCACCAGGATGCCCGGCAGCCCGCAGGCGGCCAGCGCCGGTTCGGCGGTGGCGTCGCACAGCACGGCGACGGCGCCCTTGGCTGCGGCTTCGCCCAGAAACTGCGTGGCGTCGAAACGCTCGCCCCTCAGGGCGACGAACAGGTCCCCGGGCTGCACGCTGCGGGTGTCGGTGTGCACGCGATCGATGCGCACCGCGCCATCGCCCAGCACGCGGGCCTGCGGCACGGCGCGCGCGGCGTCGGCCAAGGGCCACTGCATGGCGGCGCTCACTGGGCTACCCTCCGCGCTGCGCGCTGCGGGATTTCGCGCTTGGGAACGGCCCGGCGCGCTCATGCCGCGGCCCCCGCTGCGACGCGATCGGCCAGGGCCTGGCGCGCATGCGCCTGATCGGAAAACGGCGTCTTGACGCCGCCCGCGTCCTGGTAGTCCTCGTGGCCCTTGCCGGCGATCAGCACCACGTCGTGGGCGTCCGCCTGCTCGATCGCAGCGCGGATGGCGCGCGCGCGGTCGGCCTCGACGTGCACCGCGCCGGCTGGCGTGAGGCCGCGGCAAATGTCCTCGATGATGGTCTCGGGCAGCTCAAGGCGCGGGTTGTCGCTGGTCACGACCACGGTGTCGGCGCCGGCCTGGGCGGCGGCGCCCATCAGCGGGCGCTTGCCGGCGTCGCGGTTGCCACCGCAGCCAAACACGCAGCACAAGCGGCCGCCGCGCTGGGCCGCCAGCGGGCGCAAGGCGGCCAGGGCCTTTTCCAGCGCGTCGGGCGTGTGCGCGTAGTCCACCACCACCAGCGGGGCGGGCACGCTGCCGGCCGAGGTCACGCGCTCCATGCGGCCGGGCACCGGCGGCAGATCGGCGCAGACCCGCGCCGCATCGGCCAGGGGCACGCCCAGCGCGCGCAGCGCGGCGATCACGCCCAGCAGATTGGAGATGTTGTATTCGCCCACCAGGGCGGTGTCCATGACCATGGCCTGCGCGCCTTCGCGCAGCTTCCAGCGCAGGCCGTGCGCGCCGTAACCCACGTCCTGCGCCTGCACGCGCGCCGGCTGCCGCAGCGAGACGGTCCACACGTCCACGCCGCGCGCGCGGGTCTGCTCGGCCAGCGACGCACCGCGCGGGTCATCGACGTTGATCACCGCCGCCTGCAGGCCCGGCCAGGCAAACAGCGCCGCCTTGGCGGCCCAGTAGGCGCCGATGCTGCCGTGGTAGTCCAGGTGGTCTTGCGTGAGGTTGGTGAATACCGCCACGCGCACCGCGGTGCCGTCCAGCCGGTGCTCGGCGATGCCGATGGAAGACGCCTCCATCACGCAGGACTTGACGCCACCGTCGACGAAGGCGCGCAGGTTTTGCTGCAGCAGCACGGGGTCGGGCGTGGTCAGTCCGGTGGCTTGCAAGGCGCCGGGCATGCCAACGCCCAAAGTGCCCACCAGCGCGCTCGGAGACAGCGCAGGCAGCTGCAATTTTGATAGTGCCCAGGCCAGCCACCAGGCCGACGATGTCTTGCCGTTGGTGCCCGTGATGGCCACCACCGACAGGGCCTGCGAGGGTTGTTCGTAGTAGGCGGCGGCTATCGGCCCGCTGGCGGCCTTGAGCGCGCCGTAGGTGGCGATGGCGGCATCGTCGAAGCCGAAGGCCTCGGCCCCGTCCTGCTCGACCACGCAGGCCGTGGCGCCCTGCGCCAGCGCGCCGGCCACAAAGCGGCGCCCGTCCGTGGCGGCACCCGGCCAGGCAATGAAGCCGTCGCCGGCCGTGACCCGCCGGCTGTCGGTGTGCAGGGCCCCGCGCACGCGCTGGTGCAGCCAGCGCGCGGCGTCCTGGGGCGTGGCCAGCCGGGTCATCAAAAGGACTCCTGCACCTGTTCGGTGACGATCTCGGGCTTGACCGCCATGTCCGGCGCCACGCCCATCACGCGCAGGGTTTGCTGCACCACCTCGCTGAACACGGGCGCGGCCACCGCGCCGCCGTAGAACGTGCCGGCGCTGGGTTCATCGACCATCACCGCCACGATCACGCGCGGCTGCTCGATGGGCGCCATGCCGGCAAACCAGGCGCGGTACTTGCCGGCGGCATAGCCCTTGCCCTGCTGCTTGCGCGCGGTGCCCGACTTGCCGCCCACCGAATAGCCCACCGTTTGCGCGCGCTGGCCCGTGCCGCCGGGACCGGCGGCCATTTGCAGCATCTTGCGCACCGAGCGCGCGGTCTTCTCGGAAAAGATCTTCACGCCCTGCACCGGCTGGCCGTCGGGGCTGCGCAGCAGGGTGGCCGGGATCACCACGCCGTCGTGCGCAAACGCGGTATAGGAATGCGCCATCTGGAACAGCGAGGCCGACAGGCCGTAGCCGTAGGCCATGGTGGACTGCTCGATCGGCTTCCAGCTCTTCCAGGGGCGCAGGCGCCCGGTGGCCGCGCCGGGGAAGGTCAGGTCCGGCTTGCGCCCGTAGCCCAGCGAGGTGTAGACATCCCACATCTCCTTGGCGCTGAGCCTTTGCGCGATCTTGAGGGCGCCGATGTTGCTGGACTTCTGGATCACGCCCTCCACCGTGAGCGCGCCGTAGTTGTGCGTGTCGCGCACGGTGAACTTGTCCAGCTGGTAGCTGCCCGGCCCGGTCTGGATCACGGTTTGCGGCGTAACCCGGCCGAGCTCCAGCGCGGTCGCCACCGTGATGGGCTTCATCACCGAGCCGGGCTCGAAGGTGTCGGTGACGGCGATGTTGCGCAGCTGCGGGCCCGACAGGTTCTTGCGGTCGTCGGGCACGTAGCTGGGGTAGTTGGCCAGCGCCAGCACCTCGCCCGTGGCCGTGTCGAGCACCACCACGCTGCCGGTCTTGGCCTTGTTGGCGATCACCGCGTCGCGCAGCTTCTGGTAGGCGAAGAACTGGATCTTGGAATCGATCGACAGCTGAATGTCCTGCCCGTCCACGGGGGGCACTTCCTCGCCGACTTCCTCGACCGCATGGCCCAGCCGGTCCTTGATGACGCGGCGCGACCCCTCGCGGCCGGCCAGCAGCTTGTCGAACGAGCGCTCGGCGCCCTCGATGCCCTTGTTCTCCACGTCGGTAAAGCCGACCACGTGCGCGGCAGCCTCGCCCTCGGGGTACTTGCGCTTGTACTCCTTGCGCTGGTGGATGCCGGGAATCTTCATGTCGGCGATCTGCTGCGCCACCGGCTGGTCAACCAGGCGCTTGAGCCAGACAAAGCTCTTGTCTTCCTCGCCCAGCTTGTGCTTGAGATCGGCCAGGGGCAGACCCAGCAGCTTGGCCAGCTTGCGCAGTTCGGCATCGTCTGCCTTGACTTCATCCGGAATGGCCCAGATGCTGGGCGCCACCACGCTGGACGCCAGCAGCAGCCCGTTGCGATCGAAGATGCGCCCGCGGCTGGCCGGCAGCTCCAGCGTGCGCAGCACGCGCCGGTCGCCCTGGCGCTGGAAGAAGGCGTTGTCGAACACCTGCACGTAGGCCGCGCGCGCGGTCAGGCCGATGAAGGCCAGCGCCAGCGCTGCCACGACGAACTTGCTGCGCCACATGGGCGTCTTGGATGCCAGCAGCGGGCTGGAGGTGTAGCGAATGCTTTTCATCGCGCGCGCTCCTCGCGGGCGCCCGAGGCCACGGCGGCCTGCGCGTGCGCGGTGACGTATTCGGTGATGGCCGGCGTGACGGGACGCATGGCCAGTTTTTCCTGCGCCAGCTTTTCCACCCGCAAGGAGGTCGCCTGGGCGCGCTTTTCCACCTCGAGCTGGCGGCGCTGGGTCTCCAGCGTGCGTGCCTCGGCCCGGGCCCGCTCGATCTCGGTGAACAGGTGGCGCGACTCGTACTGCACCCGCACCAGATACATGGCCGAGAACATCACCGCGGCCAGCAGAACAATCGACAACCGAGTCATGACGCCACGACCTCCGTGCGCTCGGCCACCCGCATGATGGCGCTGCGCGCGCGTGGGTTGGCCGCCACCTCGGCGTCGCCGGGGCGCACGCGTGCCAGCGCGCGCAGCAGGGTGGGCGCCGGCTCGGCAAAGGGCGCGCGGCGGTCCACCACCGCGCGCGAATGGCGCGCGATGAATTGCTTGACGATGCGGTCTTCCAGCGAGTGAAAACTGATCACCACCAGGCGCCCCCCGGGTTGCAGGACATGAAGGCTGGCCTCTAGCGCCTGCTCGAGCTCTTCAAGCTCGGCGTTGACGAAAATCCGAACAGCCTGGAATGTCCGGGTCGCCGGGTGTTGCCCCGGCTCGCGAGTGCGGACCGCGCCGGCGACGAGCTCGGCGAGCTCCAGGGTGCGGGCCAGGGGATGACCCGTTTGCCGACGCGCGACAATCGCCTTTGCAATGGCGACAGCAAACCGTTCTTCGCCGTAGTCACGAATCACCTCCGCGATCTGTTGCTGGGATGCCGCCGCCAGCCAGTCGGCCGCGCTCTGGCCCCGCGTGGGGTCCATGCGCATGTCCAGCGGGCCGTCGGCACGAAAAGAAAAACCCCGCTCGGGGTTGTCGATCTGCGGCGAGCTGATGCCCAGGTCCAGCAAGACCCCCGCCGCACTGGCGGGTGGCAACTCGCCCAGGCTCGCAAAGCCTTGATGTCGAATCGAAAACCGCGCGTCCGTGATGCGCGCGGCCTCGGCCAGCGCCTCGGGATCCTTGTCGAACGCAACCAGGCGCCCCGCCGCAGCCAGCCGCTGCAAGATGGCGCGGCTGTGCCCGCCGCGCCCGAAGGTGGCATCCACGTAGCAGCCCTGCGCATCGACGATCAGGGCTTCGACCGCTTCGTGGAGCAAGACCGTGGTGTGCGACCATGTGTTCACCGCCCGGCCTTCAAAACGCAAAATCCTCGAACGCCGCCGGCATGGGCTCCTGCATCGCCTCGGCTTCCTTGGCCTCGTAGGCGGCCTTGTCCCACAGCTCGAAGTGATCGCCCATGCCCAGCAGCATGGTCTCGCGCACCAGGCCCGCGGCGGCGCGCAGCTCGGGCGACACCAGCACGCGGCCGGTGCCGTCCAGCTCCACGTCCATCGCGTTGCCCAGGAAGATGCGCTTCCACCACTGGGCCGACATGGGCAACTGGGCGATGCGGTCGCGAAATTTTTCCCACTCGGGGCGCGGGAACACCATCAGGCAGCCGTGCGGGTGCTTGGTGATCGTCAGCTGTCCCTGGGTCGTCGCGAGCAGGACGTCACGATGCCGGGTCGGCACGGACAGCCGCCCCTTGGCATCCAGACTCAGCGATGAAGCCCCTTGAAACACGCGATTTCCCTGCCGCAACGATCAAAACCCGGTGGTGACGGCACTTCTCACCACTTAATTGCACTTTTTTGCACTGTAGCAGGAAACCCGAGGCGGAAACAAGGGATGCACACATTTTTTCAATGAAATCAAGACCTTAGCTGGTTTTTTCACCAGAGATTCGAGACAAAATTTCTTTGAAATTAGGGACTTAGCTCAAACTATCAAAGTGATTTCCCCGGTGCAGGGCGACGCCACCGGATTCACGCGCCCGCGCTTGCCGTGAATTTGTGCACGGCGGCCGTGGCGCGCGGCCGGGTCGAGCCAGCACCAAAACCCCGCGATCGGGCGGGGGCGACTCAAGACCCGTGGGTCAAGGCTGCGTCAGAGGATGTAGCGCGACAGGTCTTCGTCGCGGCTGACGTCGGCGAGGCGCGCATCGACGTAGGCGGCGTCGATGTGCACCTGCTGGCCCTCCAGGCGCGTGGCGTCGAAGCTGACCTCGTCGAGCAGGCGCTCCATCACGGTGGACAGGCGGCGCGCGCCGATGTTCTCGGTGCGCTCGTTCACGTCGCAGGCGATTTGCGCCAGGCGGGCGATGCCATCGTCGCTGAACTGCAGCGTGACGCCCTCGGTGGCCAGCAGGGCCTGGTACTGGCGCACCAGGCTGGCGTCGGTTTGCGTGAGAATGGCCTTGAAGTCCTCGACCGAGAGCGAATCGAGCTCGACGCGGATCGGCAGGCGCCCCTGCAACTCGGGGATCAGGTCGCTGGGCTTGGCCAGGTGAAAGGCGCCCGAGGCAATGAACAGGATGTGGTCGGTTTTGACCATGCCGTACTTGGTGTTGACGGTGGTGCCTTCGACCAGCGGCAGCAGGTCGCGCTGCACGCCCTGGCGCGACACGTCGGCACTGCTGCCGCTTTCGGTGCGCGAGGCGACCTTGTCGATCTCATCGATGAAGACGATGCCGTTCTGCTCCAGGTTGTGCAGCGCCTGCAGGCGAATTTCGTCCTCGTTGACCAGCTTGCCGGCCTCCTCGTCCACCAGCAGCCGCATGGCCTCGCCGATCTTGACGCGGCGCATCTTGCGCCGGCCGGCGTTCAGGTTGCCCAGCATGCCCTTGAGCTGCTCGGCCATTTCCTCCATGCCGGGCGGGCCCATGATTTCCATGGTGGGCGCGGGCTGTTGCAGCTCCAGCTCGATTTCCTTGTCGTCCAGCTGGTGCTCGCGCAGTTTCTTGCGGAAGGCCTGGCGCGCGGCGCCGCCCTCGCTGGGGGCGTTGCTGCCATCGGCGTTGCGCGCGGGGGGCAGCAGCACGTCGAGGATGCGGTCTTCCGCCAGGTCCTCGGCGCGCGTGCGGTGCTGGCGCATGGCCTGCTCGCGCTGCTGCTTGACGGCCATCTCGGCCAGGTCGCGGATGATGGAGTCCACGTCCTTGCCGACGTAGCCCACCTCGGTGAACTTGGTGGCCTCGACCTTGATGAAGGGCGCATTGGCCAGCCGCGCCAGCCGGCGCGCGATCTCGGTCTTGCCCACGCCGGTGGGGCCGATCATCAGGATGTTCTTGGGCGTGATCTCGGCGCGCAGCTTTTCATCGACCTGCTGGCGGCGCCAGCGGTTGCGCAGCGCGATGGCCACGGCGCGCTTGGCCGCCTGCTGACCGACGATGTGGCGGTCGAGTTCGGAGACGATCTCCTGGGGGGTCATGGACATGGCGGGGCTCAACCGGAAAATTTGAATCAAACAGGGCTCTGGCGCAGACAGGGTGCGCGCAAGCAACTATCAAATACGAAGCAAAATCACAAAACCTCGATGGTGTGCGACATGTTGGTGTAGATGCACAGCTCGCCGGCGATCTCCAGCGACTTCTTGACGATCTGCTCAGCGGGCAGCTCGGTGTGATCCAGCAATGCCTTGGCCGCCGCTTGCGCATAGGCGCCGCCCGAGCCGATGGCCACCAGGCCGTGCTCGGGCTCCAGTACATCGCCGTTGCCGGTGATGATGAGCGAGGTCTCGCGGTCGGCCACCGCCAGCATGGCCTCCAGGCGGCGCAGCACGCGGTCGGTGCGCCAGTCCTTGGTCAGCTCGATGGCCGCGCGCGTGAGGTGGCCCTGGTGCTTGTCCAGCTTGGCCTCGAAGCGCTCGAACAGCGTGAAGGCATCGGCCGTGGCGCCGGCAAAACCGGCCAGCACCTGGCCATGGTGCAGCTTGCGCACCTTGCGCGCCGAACCCTTGACGACGATGTTGCCCAGCGTGACCTGGCCGTCGCCGCCAATGGCCACTTGCCAGCCCGCGGGGGTCTGGCGGCGAACGCTGATGATGGTGGTGCCGTGAAAGGATTCCATCG
>ENA-UOYA01003196-UOYA01003196.1-activated-sludge-metagenome-genome-assembly--contig:-NODE-3196-length-14856-cov-4.830079_pt1 | contig 14856 bp, 13 predicted proteins | sample MGYA00238163_ERZ764804 | MGnify/ENA primary metagenome ERZ764804 (study PRJEB28919, sample SAMN05720223) | activated sludge metagenome | isolation source: Anaerobic digester | place: Hong Kong...
TTGCTGAGTCGATACTGCTTCCTCCGCCGAGACCGATGACAAAATCGCATTTTTGCTCCCTGGCAAGGGCTGCTCCTTCCATGACGTGCTCCTTGACGGGATTGGGGAGGATCTTGTCAAACAGCACGTGGGTAACGCCGGCTTTTTCGAGCTGTTCCTCCAGCCGTGCAAGATAACCGTTCTTCTTTATGGATTGCCCCGCCGAAATGACGATCAGCGCCTTCTTTCCGGGAAGTTTCTGCCTGTGCAGCTTGTTCAGAGAACCCTTTCCGAACAGGATACGCGTCGGCATATAGTAATTAAAGCTCATCAGTATCATCCTTTCTTCCGTATTGTCTCTATAATATTACCCAGAATCAGGAAGGATAGTCAATAATATTTATGTCGGAATTATCATTTCTTTCCGTCTCATGCAATATAGCTTTTCTTTACCACATATTGTATAATGTTACCAAATCTCCAGGGAGGAAACCGGTCATGGCGCAAAGGTATAAGCTGTTATATCTGCTGAAATTCATTTTTTCCATCGCGTTGTTCTGCAGTGCCGTCTATTTTGAAAATGCCCAGCAGCAGAGGCTTTATCTGCTGATACTGATCTTTGCCGTTTTTATGGCCGGAGGGATGATCCGATTCCTGTTCAGGCCGGACAAACCGTTTTTTTACCTATCCTTCTATCTGGATATCGCACTGATTTTTCTGATGGAACAGAACTCCAGGCTTTTGATCAATTACTTCCTCCATTCCTTTTACATCATCATACTGCTGGAGGCGGTCCTGTCTCTCAGCCTGAAAAGAGGGATTGCAGCCGGAGCGGCGGCCGTTCTCGTTTCCATGATCAAATACGGTTATCTCATTTATTATAAATTTAATCTGGCAAGCATCTCGCAGATGGCCTTTTTCCTGCTTGTCAATGTGCTGATCCTGGTGACGGCGGGGTTTGCCCAGCATAACAGGGAGGAGCGTCAAAAGAAGGACATTTTATACAAGGAACTGCTCGACGCCCACAGGCAGCTGAAGCAGTATACGGACGAGGTCAACCGCCTGTCCGTCGTGGAGGAGAGGAACCGCATCGCCCGTGATATCCATGATACCATCGGGCACAATATGACAGCCCTGATCATGCAGCTGCAGATGGCGGAGCATCTATGCAGTGAAGATGCGGCAAGGGCGAAACAGCTTTTAGGCAACGCCGTGAGCACCGCCAAAGACAGTCTTTCCGGTATCCGTGAAGTCGTGGAAACCCTGCGGGGCGGCGAAGCGGAAGGCCTGCCGGAGGATAAGCTCCGATTGCTTGTCTCTGAGTTTTCCGATAAGACGGGGGCGGTCATCCATCTTGAAATCACCGGGGAAAAGGAAGCGAGGAGAAATCCCGCCGCCGATCTGGCCCTCTACCGTATCGTTCAGGAAACATTGACAAACGCGGTGAGGCACGGCAATGCAACGGAGATTTCCGTTACGCTGGAATACCTGCCCGGAGAAATCCAGTTCCATATCGTGGATAACGGAACAGGAGCGGAGATCATTCAGGAAGGCTACGGACTGAGAGGAATCCGCGAGAGGGCGGAAGCGTTCGGGGGCAGTGTTGCCATCAAGTCGGAACAGGGGTTTTCCGTATGCGGAGTATTGTATTTGGAGGAAAGAAATGATTAAGGTACTGCTGGTCGATGATCAGGATATTCTCGTGGAAGGTTTGAAACTCATCTTGGGCAAGGAGGAGGATCTTGTGATCTGCGGTTCTGCAAACAATGGCCGAAGCGCCTATGAGGCGTGTCAATGGAACAGGCCCGACATCGTGCTGATGGATATCAAGATGCCCGGAGTCAACGGGGTGGACGCCACAGCCATGATCAAAAGAGATTTCCCTGAAATCAAAATTCTGGTACTGACCACCTTCAACGACGATGAATATATCTATGAGGCGCTGAAGCACGGCGCGTCGGGCTATCTGCTGAAGGATACCGCCCCCTCCGGAATCGCAGAGGCGATCCGGACCGTATACAACGGCGGAGCGCTGATCCATTCCGAGGTTGCGGTAAAAGTGCTGGACCAGTTTTCAGAAATGGCAAAGGGAAAAAAAGAAAAGCGGAAGGACCCGAGAGCCGAGGAACTGACGGAGAGGGAAATCGACATCTGCAGACTGATCGCAGAAGGAAAGAACAATCAGGAGATCGCCGGCGAGCTGTATCTGAGCGAAGGCACGGTGAAGAACCATATCACGAAGATCCTCATCAAGCTGGACCTGAGGGACAGGACACAGCTGGCGGTGTTTACCATAAAGAATGAACTGTGAAAGTGCAAAAAGTCACAGGGCGGGACAGGCAGAAAGTGACGAAAGATACAAGAATAATTTTCCTTGGCCGGATATGATAAGATCATCAAAAGGGGATCGTGATCATTTAGAAACATCAGATCCAAAAAGGAGAGGTTGAAATGAAAAAAAGAACATTATTGATTCTGATCTTGTTGATCGCAGCACTGACGGCGGCCGGCTGCGGAAATAACGGTCTGGCCGATTATAAAAAGGCAGCCGAAAAGACAAAGCTGATCACGAAGGGGCAGTGTTCGGCTGATTTTTCCCTGAACATGGATTTCAATACGGAAGGGATGTCCCGGGAGGAGATCAGCGAACTGGAGTATTATAAAAGCATGTCGGGATCATTCCGGGCTTCTTTTGACGAGGAGAACGACCTTGGCATCTATCGGAATTACCTGAATCTGGGAGGGCTGGGATTTGATTTCGATCTGTACCAAAACGGTGAGGAAGTGTTTGTCAAGCTTCCTGTCGTAGGCAAATACATGAAGTTGGAAGATATGCTGAACCAGGCCGGTCAGACTCCGGCGGAGCAGTCTCCGCTGATTTCGGAGGATACGCTGGAAACCCTCGGCGCAGAATGGGTCGGCATGTTAAAAAAGGAAGACGTATTCAAGGGCAAGGACCTCGTACTGACCACACCGGACGGAGAGGTGAAAACCACAGTCTATACCATTACGCTTAACGGCAGCCAGGTGAAGGCGTTTGAAGAGAAGGCAATCGACGTGCTGCTCGCAGATGAAAACCTGAGAAGCAATATAGAATCGATGATAAGAGTCAAGGCAGACGGGAAGAAAAGCATCGATTTTGATCATATCGCTGCGAAGCTGAAGGAGCATATCCTGAACGATACCGTAGAGAGCTTCCAATATACGGCTTATGTGGATATTGACGGTTATATCGTCAATGAAACGCTGGAAATCGCGATGAAAAGAGACGCACGGCTGCCAGGGGAACCGGCAGCGATCCGCTTCCGCCTTGATATGAAAAACTGGGATATCAACAAGGACCAGACGTTCGATTTTCCCGAGCTGACGGAGGATAATACGATGAAATCGGAAAGCCTGAAAGAGTCCATGCCGCCGCTGTTCGAAGATCTGTTTCGGATGGAGCGGGAAAAGGAGTGAATGAAATGCTGAAAGTTGAAAATCTGCGAAAAAGCTTTGGAACGATCAAGGCGGTGGACGGGATCTCCTTTGAAGTGAAAAAAGGCGAGGTCTTTGGATTGCTCGGCCCCAACGGAGCCGGCAAATCGACGACGATTTCCATGATTTCCACATTGTTTCCTCCCTCCGGCGGAGTCATTCTGTTCGAGGGAAGAAATATTCTAGAGGATCCGAAGTCCATTCAAAGAAAGCTTGGCGTGGTGCCGCAGGACATCGCGCTCTATCCTACTCTTTCCGGGTATGAAAATCTGTCCTTCTGGGGAAATATGTACGGACTGAACGGCGGAGAACTGAAGCGGAGGATCGGCGAGGTCGCCGAGATCATCGGTCTGAACGGGCGGATCAGAGACCGCGTGGACAAATATTCCGGAGGAATGAAGAGGAGACTCAATATCGGCGCGGCGCTGCTCCATATGCCGGAGCTGCTGATCATGGATGAGCCTACCGTAGGAATCGATCCCCAGTCACGAAGCCATATCCTCAATACGGTGCTTGAACTGAACCGTCAGGGTATGACAATCATATATACCAGCCATTACATGGAGGAAGTCGAATATCTCTGCAGCAGGATCTGTATCATGGACCAGGGAAAAATCATCGCTTCCGGGAGCAAGGAAGAACTGGTGGAAATGATCGGCGGAAAGACGGAGATCGAGCTTTCATTGGAGGCCATGAGCGATGAGGTCCTGGAGATCCTTAAGGATTGTAAGGGCATCGACAGCTCGGAACAAAAGGAGGATCATATTCTGATCCGCTGTGAAAACGCAGATTTGATCCTGGCCGATATCATAACAAAGGTGACTGCCGGCGGGTATCATCTGAAATCTGTCGGTGTAAAAAAACCGAATCTTGAGACCGTATTTCTGCATCTGACCGGCAAAGCCTTAAGGGATTAGGAAGTGATACGGAAATGAAGATATTAAGTATGATACGAAAAGATCTGAAAATCCTGCTGAGCGATAAAAAGGCCTTGATGATCATCCTGCTCATGCCCATTCTCCTCATGACGATATTAAGCTTCGCGCTGAAGGGTCTCTTTGCGGATGATTGGGAAGCCGGCAAAGTAAACATCGCTGTCGTAAAACGGTATGATGCGGCCGGGGACGAGAAGCGATTTCAAGATGCGCTGCACAACGGTCTGCTGGCGAGGGGCATGGGCCAGGATGCCGCAGAGAAGCTCGCTTCGGCAGGAAAGGACACGGATCCGGAAAGGATCTTCTTCGAAGAGTTCTTAGGAAGTGAAGAGGTCTCCGATATATTGAACTACCGTGTCGAGTCTGAGGAGAAAGCGAGAGCGCTTCTTGAAAGCGGCGAAGTCTCCGCCATCGTGATTCTGCCGGAATACTATCTATACGATATGAAAGTCAATCTGCTCACACCCTTCCGGAATGAGGTGGACATCAGTATTTTAACGAACCCGGAAGCCACCGTCAACGGACAAATCGTTCGTTCGGTCATACAAGCCTATTCCGACAGCATGTCTTCTGCCGTCATCGGTAAGAACGCGCTGATCGAATCCGTCATGGCCAACGATCTGGGGATCGGGAGCTTCGAGGGGATGGAAACCGTGATGACCGGTATCATGGATGCTCTGGAGGCAGTCAAGGTGGAGGTGCAGGATATACCCCTGGAGGGGACAAAACCGATTTCAAGTGCGGATTACTATGCCGCGGCGATGCTGACCATGTTTATTCTCTTTGCCGCAGGTCATGGAGGAAGAATGCTTCTGGAAGAGAAGGAGAATTTTACGTATCAGCGTATGATGGCTGCCGGCACGTCCAAATTGGGAATCCTGGCGGGAAAATTTCTTGTTGTATTCTTCATAGCTCTGCTCCAGATTATGGTAATGACTGTTTTTTCCCGCTTTGCTTTGAAGGTCGTTTGGGGCGATCCGATTCCCGTTGTTTTGGTCGGGTTTACCGCCACCCTTGCTGTGGCAGGCATCGGAGCCGCGGTTGCGGCGGCAACCTATCGGGCGGGAAATTATAAAATGGCAAACATTTTTGAAACCGGCGTCATTCAAACCATGGCACTGCTGGGCGGAAGCTTTTTCCCCATCGATATCCTGCCGGCAGCGTTTCAAAAGCTAAGCGTTTTATCGCTCAACGGCATCGCCCTGAAGGCGTATCAGAAAACCATGATGGGCTACGGCATGGAAGCCGTGCTGGGTTATGCCGGGATTCTGACGGGGATCGGACTTGTATTTGCGATCATTGCCGTCTTTATTCTGCAGGGAAAGGGGGGAGCCGCTCATGCTGGGAGTTATCAAACTGAGACTGCTAAGGCTTAGGGATGATTTTTGGGTCTATGTGCTCATGATGCTCATGGCGTTCGGATTGACAGTCATTTTCGGGATGTCCTTTGACCAATACCGTCCGGCAGTCTTGATTGTTGATGAAAACAGAAGCAGTTATTCGGCTGAGCTCAAGGAGGAACTGAGCCGCTCCGGAGCCTTTGCATTTATCGAAGCAGACCGGACCGATGCGATCACGCAGGTCAGAGAGGGAAAGGCTCTTGCCGCCGTGCTGATCAGGGACGGCTTTGATTCGGCCGTAAGGGCGGGGGACTCGGTGCCCCTCGGAATCATGAAGCTGAAGGAAGATACTCTGCTGCTCACCCTGGAACAGCAGCTGTCGGCTGCAGTGTCCAAGATGGCAGGCGGAGTGAGGATTGCGGAGATAACAGCGGATTATGTCGTTTCCATGCAGACGGCCGCGGACAGATCAGCGGTTCAGGCAGCCGCTTATCGCAGCGTCATGGAAGGCTGGGAGTTTAAGAATCCCATCTCCGTTTCTTCCGGTGATATCAGGGCCAATACCGGCGGCTATGACAGCCTGAAGCATTCGATGATCGGCTTTTCCCTTTTTTTCTCCATGTACACCATGGTGTTCGGCGTGGGAACGATCCTCTATGACAGGCAGTACAAGACCTGGCAGAGGATAATGATCTCGCCGGTGTCCAAAGCGTCCGTCCTGGGCGGCAGCATGATCGTCACGTACCTTGCCGGTTCGATCCAACTGGGAATCCTGGTACTCGCGGGGAAATACCTTCTGAAGATCGACTGGGGCGAAAGCACCGGTGGAATTCTGCTGATCGCCGGCGCATTCATCTTCGCGGTTACCTGTTTGGGACTGCTGCTTTCCGGACTGGTAAAGACCCACGCTCAACTGGCTTCGCTCACGCCGGTACTGCTGACCAGCACCTCCATGCTCGGCGGCTGTATGTGGCCGCTGGAAATCGTGAGCAATAAAGCACTGCTCTTTCTCGCCGAGCTGACGCCGCAAAAGTGGGCGGTCCAGGGGATGGAGGATATCGCAAGCCGGGGAATGGGCTTTGAATCGGCCGTCATTCCCGCGCTGGTGCTTGCGGCGATGGGTCTGATCTTCTTCGTCACAGGAGTCAGACTGATAAAATTTGAGTAATATGACTAGAAAGGAAATCTCTTCAGTTATGGGATAAAGGGAAGAAAAAGCATAAGGGCATTCCCTGCTCTTATGCTTTTTACATTTCCATTACAAAATGCAAAAATCTCCAATTTAATCCCTGGATATATTATAATAAAAAAGTCGGTAAGTCGAAATTTGACGTATTGGAAGAGACTTTGTAATGATAAAGGCGGGGGATTATGAGAAGGCTCTTAAGATTTGTATTGTTATCCGCGATCGCGGTCCTGTTTGCAGGATCGGCGGCTTACGGAGCGGAAATCACACAAAAGGATATTGACGACGGGATCGCTTTCTGCAGGGATTATCCGGTATCCCTGCGGGTCGACGGATATATGGTGGAATCGGACGTGCCTCCGGTTATCATCCGGGAGAGGACACTGATTCCGGCGAGAGCTGTCTTTGAAAGCAAGGGTGCGGATGTAAGCTGGGATGAGGCTGCAAGGCTTGTGGAAGTCTCCATGGGCACATCCAACGTCAAGCTGACCATAGACTCGGATACGGCGTTTGTCAATGGAATGGCAGTAACCATGGATGTTCCGGCCATGATCATAGACAGCAGGACGATGATTCCGGTGCGCTTTGTGGCAGAGTCGCTGTCCTGGGGCGTGGATTGGGACGATCTGAGCAGAACGGTTTTACTGACGTCGCCTGTGAATGCGGAGAAGACCGTCATCAGCTCCATTGAAGTCAGGGAAAAAGATGATTACTACAGGGTGACGATAGAAGGCGAGAACGTGATTGAGGGATATAAGACCTTTGCCTATGACAGCCCGGAGCGGTTTGGAGTGGATATCAGGAACGCAGCGCTGGAGATCGATGACGACATGATCAATGTCAGAAACGAGATCATGAGAGGGGTGCGGTTTTCACAGTTTGACGAGGAAACGGTAAGAGTCGTAATCGATCTGGAAGAAAAAGTGGCCGGAAAGGTAAGCTATTCGTCTGATAAAGACAGGCTCTATATTGACTTCGGCAAGGATCAGGCGGAGGAATATGAAAGTCTGGGAGATGTGACGGAGGACGGCCTTGACGTCGTCGATTGGCGGGCGACGGAAAAGCTTGTGGTCATCGATCCCGGGCATGGCGGCAAGGACACCGGTTGCCAGGCGATCCGGGACGGCGTTGAAATATTGAACGAGAAGGACGTCAATCTGGATGTGGCGCTCAGGCTGAATCGCATGCTGAAAGCGGCAGGAGTCAATACGTATATGCTTCGGGAAACCGATACGACGATTTCCCTTTATGACCGGCCGTCGATGGCAAACGCGGCAAACGGTGATCTGTACGTATCCGTCCACAACAATTCTTCACCGTTCAACCCGAACGCGAGAGGCGTGGAAGTCTATTATTATTCCAAAGCCAGTGAGTGCGATTATGGAATCTACAGCAAACCGCTGGCCGAAACGGTCTATGCGGAGCTGGTGAATGTGCTGGGCATTCCGGGACGCGGGGTAAAGAGCGAGCCAGCATATGCTGTTTTAAATAAAACCAATATGCCGGCGATCATCATTGAAGGGGCTTTTCTGTCAAATACGGAAGACCTGAAGGTGATCATGACGGACGAATTCAGGGAGAATTACGCTCTGGCGGCCGCAAAGGCAATCATACAGAGCCTCAATGAAAGCGTCCGGGAAGAATAAACAGACCTTATATGTATAATAGTAGGATAAATAAGCAGTAATATCATATTCATGAGGAGAGGCGGAAAATGTCAAATCAAATCAATCAATTCAGAGGCAGCAGCGATTATGTCGTTTCAGATGAACTGATGCATGCGGTCAACGTAGCCATAGCGCTTCAAAAACCCCTTTTGATCAAAGGGGAGCCGGGAACAGGCAAGACCATGCTGGCCGAATCCATTTCCAAGGCGCTGGAAAAACCCCTGATCACCTGGAATATCAAATCCACCACGAAAGCCCAGGAGGGGCTCTATGTCTATGACACGGTGCAGAGGCTTTACGACAGCCAGTTCGGCGAGGGCAACGTTGCCGACATTAAAAAATATATCAAGCTGGGGAAATTAGGCGAGGCATTCAGCTCGGAGGATCAGGTCGTGCTACTGATCGACGAAATCGACAAGGCGGATCTGGAATTCCCCAATGACCTTCTCTGGGAACTGGACAAGATGGAATTCTACATCAACGAGACGAAGGAAACCATCCGGACGAAGCACAGACCGATCGTGATCATAACCTCCAACGCGGAAAAGGAGCTGCCAGACGCTTTTCTCAGAAGATGCATCTTCCACTATATCGAATTTCCGAATGCGGAGAAGATGGAAGAAATCGTGAGGGTACATTTCGGCGATATTGAAAAGAAGCTCCTTGACCAGGCCATGGAAGCGTTTTACTGGATCCGCGACATGAAGGAGATTCAAAAGAAACCAAGCACTTCCGAACTTCTGGATTGGCTGCAGGCGCTGATGCTCAGCGGCATTTCCGTAGACAGGATCAAGTCGGAAATCCCGTTTGCCGGAGTATTGCTGAAGAAGAATCAGGATATCGACGCCATGTTTGAGATCAAAGAAAAGGGTTATACCCTGAAGAGATGGTTGTAGGAAATGTTTATTTCATTTTTCTATTTATTAAGGGCAAGAGGACTGAACGTTTCGCTGAACGAGTGGCTTGCTCTGATCGAGGCGCTGGATAAGGGACTCTGCAAAGCCAGCCTGCTGGATTTCTACCACCTCTGCAGGAGCATTCTGGTAAAAAGTGAAACGGACTACGACAAGTTCGATCTGGCCTTCGCGGAATACTTTGAAGGTGTGGTTACGCCTGAGGATATCCCGGTTGAATTGTGGAAGTGGCTGAATCAGGACGTGAAAACCAGGGACATCAACGACAGGACCATGCTTGACGAATTTGTTCTGGAACTGGAAGAGCTTCAAAAGCGTCTCGCAGAGAGGATCAAGGAGCAGAAGGAAAAACACGACGGAGGCAATTACTGGATCGGTACCGGCGGGACCTCTACCATGGGTTATAACGGGTACCATGAACGGGGAATCCGCGTTGGCGGGGAAGGCCGGCACAAGAATGCGGTTCAGGTTGCGAGCGAGCGCAACTTCAGAGATTTCAGAGAGGATAACATCCTCGATATCCGTCAGTTCCAAATGGCGTTCCGAAAGCTGCGCCAGTTTTCTTCCCGGCTTGACGGAGCAAAGACGGAGCTCGATATCGACGGCACCATCGATGAAACCTGTGAAAATGCCGGAAATCTGAAGCTGGTCTGGGAACGGCCGAGAAAGAATACGGTGAAGCTGCTGCTGCTCTTTGATTCCGACGGTTCCATGATGCCCTACAGCAGCCTGTGCAGCCAGCTTTTCCAGGCAGTCAGCAAGTCGAACCATTTCAAGGATCTGAAGGTATACTACTTCCATAATTGTATTTATGAACATTTGTATACCACCCCCCACTGCAGGCGAGGGGAATGGATCAACACGGAATGGGTGTTTTCCAATCTCAGCAGCGAGTATAAAGTCATCTTCGTCGGTGATGCTTCCATGGCGCCGTCCGAGCTCATGAGCAAGGGAGGAAACTGCATTGTCGGACTCTATAACGAAATCCCAGGCATCGAATGGCTCAAAAGATTTAAGAATAAATATACAAAACATATCTGGCTTAATCCGATACCGGAGAGGGAATGGGAATACACCTACGGAAGCCGGACTCTGATGAAGATCAAAGAACTCTTTCCGATGTATGAATTGACGCTGGACGGGCTTGAGGCGGGAATCAAAAAACTTCTGGTCGCGAAATAACCACGGATTCCATGATAATAGAACGCCGGTTTTGCAAACCGGCGTTTTCCTTCATTTCACTGATTCGCTTCTATGGATTTCAGGAGTTGATCGATCAACTGTATGCTCGGACCTGCCTTCAGACCGCCGTCAATGTAGATATCTTCTCCGGTAATGTATCTGCAGTCGTCCGAAGCAAGGAAATGATAGAGAGCGGCAGCTTCTTCCGCCTTGCACATCCTGCCCAGGGGGGTTGTGATCGACATGACCTTCAGCTCCGTTTCACAGCCTTCCGCATAAGCCATCGGAGTATCTATGGTATTGGGGCAGATGCAGTTGACACGGATCCTTCTGGGAGCCAGTTCGATGGCCGCCGCTTTCGTCAGCCCCACAACGGCGCACTTGGATGAGATATAAGCGCCATAGCCCGCATAGTCGCCGTTGGCCGAGTTGGAAGCGGTATTCAGGATCACACCGCCGTCGTTCATATATCGCGGCGCATATTTCAGCCCGTAGACAACGCCAAACACGTTGACTTCATACAGTCTTTTGAAATCCTCGATCACGGCGTCCGTCAGAAGCTGTTCCGGCAGGATGATTCCCGCATTGTTTATCATGATGTCCAGCCTGCCGAATTTTATATATGTCTGCTCCAGCAAGGCTTCCACATCTGATTCCTTCGTAACGTCGGCCCGGATAAAATGACATCCGTTTTCTGCCGCAAGCTCTGAGGCGTCGTTGATATCGGCCATGACTACCTTTGCGCCGGCTTGAGAAAATCTGACGGCCGTAGCCAGTCCAAGCCCGGATCCGGCTCCCGTTATGACAGCAACCTTATCCTTTAAAGAAAAGAATTCCATGGTGTCTTTCCATCCTTTCTTTTAATAATAGTATTCCGAAGGCCCCTTGTATTCCTGAATGGTGTTTCCGCCGTCCACAATAAAGGACTGGCCGGTGATATAGGAAGCTTTCTCCGAGGCCAGGAATACGATCATGTTTGCAACCTCTTCGGGCGTACCGCCCCGGCCTACAGGCGTATTCAAACCTCCCGCCGCTTCGCTTTCCGTCTGGGAAGCGGTGGCGATCCAGCCCGGAAGGACATTGTTGATCATGATGTTGTCTTTCGCGGTTTCAATGGCGATGGCTCTGCTCATGCCGATCACTGCGGCTTTGGCGGCGCCGTAAGCGGCTTCTCCCGGATTGCTGACGACAGGCCCCGTTACTGAGGAGACATTGACGATGCGGCCGTATTTTTTCTCCTTCATATGTGGCAGGACTCTTCTCGTCACATTGAAACAGAGGGTCAGATTTCTGTCGATCGAAGTGTCCCAGCTTTCATAAGTCAAATCCGCAAATTCTGTAAAATCCTCGGATTCGCCGATCTGGACCATTCCCGCATTGTTGACCAGGACATCGATGGTTCCGAAGTCTGCAAGGATCTGATCGATGACCTTTTCCACCTGCGAGCGGTCCATCAGATCCGCCACGTATCCTTTGGCCTCGGCGCCAAGTATACAGAGTTCCTCCGCGCGTCGCAGAATACGGTCTGTTGTTGAAATGAGCGCGACTTTTGCTCCCAGGCCGGCAAAGATCTTTGCCGTGCAGAAACCGATGCCGTTTTCGCTTCCTGCGCCCGTGACAAGGCAAACCCGGTCTTGAAAATGAATAAAACCATTCATGATTGAACACCTTTCTTGATCGTAACATTTGCTCGAGTTGTTACCTGTTGAAAAGTTATATAGCACAAATAATGCCAAAAGTGCCCGTGATGATAAAATAGCTTATGAAATCATTGTTTTTCAGGGAATCTTGGAACATGCAACCTTGTGTGACAAGAAACTCAAGGTGAAAAAAGCATCACTGGAATTGTCATCTATGAAAAAGCATTATCATTGTTGAATAAAATGCAGAACATCTGTTTACATTTTTCGGGAAATGTGATAATATGTTCGTAATTTAAGATTGCATGTTCGTTTTTTTTAAAGGAGGAACTTTCCATGGAGCCATTAAAGGACCGTGAACGAAAAATACTCACATATATGAAGGAAGAGATCAGGAAAAAGGGATATCCGCCCACGGTGAGGGAGATGTGCACCGCATTGGGCATCAAATCCACTTCGACGACGCACAAGGATCTTGAAAATCTGGAGATGAAAGGATATATCAAGAAGGATCCCGCGAAGCCCCGCGCTCTGATGATCATCGATCCGGATACGGAAAAAAGCCTCGGCGCCGGCGGACCTGCCGAACCTGCCGTCAGTGATCATACGGACCGGGCCGACGTGGTTGATATTCCCGTTATCGGCCGGATCGCAGCCGGCACTCCGATCCTTGCCGAACAGAACATCGAAGACACCATTCCTGTCCCGGCGCGCTTCCTGCCCAAGGGAAACAGCTTTATGCTCACGGTCAGGGGAGAGAGCATGGTGGAAGCGGGAATCATGGACGGGGATTACATCCTTGTCCACCAGCAGAATACGGCCAACAACGGAGATATCGTCGTCGCCATGGTCGACGGTTTCGAAAGCGAAGCCACCGTAAAGACCTTTTACAAGGAAAACGGCCATATCAGACTTCAGCCTGAGAATCGGAATATGAGTCCGATCATCGTGGAGGACGTTAAGATCCTGGGCCTGGTGAAGGGAGTTTTCCGGTATCTGTGATTTCATCGATCTGTTTACGGATGTAGACATAAAATTAAGGAAGAACAATAAGATATTGTTTTCCCGTGACAGCCGGTGTCTGCAGGATCTCATAAAACTGATTGAGGCGCAGAATCACAGAACCCTTGTGCTGTGGGCATTGGACTGTGCCAGGCTTACCCTTGGACAGTTTGAAACAAAATACCCGAATGAGCCGAGGCCGAGGACCGCTCTGGCGCTTTGCGAATCCTGGGCTCGGGGGAACATTAAAATGCCGGCGGCGAAGAAGGCGATATTGGATGCGCATGCCGCTGCAAAAGAGCTGAACGATGATGAGTATGCCGCATTGGCCCATGCAATAGGCCATGCTGGAGCCACCGTTCACGTAGAAACCCACGCCCTGGGTCTGGCATTCTATGAACTGACAGCGATTGTCCTGAAATGCGGCCGAACCGGTTACAGAGAAGACCTTTGCGAAAAGATCGATTACTATTGCAGGCGACTTCAGTACTGGCAGAAAAACGCCGATCAACTCGGATTTGAATGGGCAGATTTTTTAGCGGACGATACGCGCCCCAATAAAGAAAAACTCTTGAATGAAAGAAGAAAACAGAAATAAGCAGAAGAGGCGGACAATCCGCCTCTTCTGTTTAATGAAAGACAAACGTAAAACTTTTACTCTATTTGATCATGTTGTCCACGGAATCCAGGACCTTATCGAGGATCGCCAGCGCTTCCCTCAATTCTGTTTCAGTGATTGTCAGCGGAGGACATACCAGCACGTTGTTTTCATGAGAGTAAGTCGAGAATCCCTCCACCTTCAGCATGCCGACGATCTTGGGCATCAAGCCTTCCGGATCGCTGTTGAATTTCACGATCGGCTCGCGGGTTTCCTTATTTTTAACCAGTTCTACGCAGCTGAACAATCCGATGTGTCTGACCTGACCGACGCATGCATGTTTCTTTTCCATTTCATCCAGAATGTCGGCGAGAACCTTGCCCTGCTTCTTGACGTTTTCCTCAATATTTTCTTCCTTGTAAGCGTCAAGCGTTGCGATGGTCGCTGCACAGCCCATCGGATGAGCGCTGTAGGTGAGGCCGTTGTACATCTTCTTTTCATTGAAGATCTGATGGATCTTTTCGGACACGATTACGCCGCCGAGCGGAACATAGCCGCAGGTTGCTCCCTTTGCAAACGTGATAAGATCCGGCTTGACCCCGAACTGGTGGAACGCGAACGGAGTTCCCGTCCTGTAGAAACCGGACATTACTTCATCGAAGATCAGAACGATATTGTATTTGTCGCAGAGTTCTCTTACGCCCTCATAGTATCCTTTCGGCGGAATCAGGATCCCGTTGGAACCTACGACGGTTTCAAAGAAGATTCCCGCAATCTGATCCGGTCCTTCATAGAGGATCTGGTTTTCCAGCAGTTCAAGATAGAACTCTGCAATATCTGCTTCTGAATTGAATTTGCATGCCTTTGGCGCTCTGTACGGGTATGGTCCGTCAAAATGGATCGATCCCGGAAGTCCCGGCTCTGCGATGAATCTTC
>ENA-UOYA01003200-UOYA01003200.1-activated-sludge-metagenome-genome-assembly--contig:-NODE-3200-length-14847-cov-8.450446_pt1 | contig 14847 bp, 8 predicted proteins | sample MGYA00238163_ERZ764804 | MGnify/ENA primary metagenome ERZ764804 (study PRJEB28919, sample SAMN05720223) | activated sludge metagenome | isolation source: Anaerobic digester | place: Hong Kong...
GCCGCTTCCAAGACCCGGTATCCGGCATCGCGCAGAACCGAGACGGTCAGTTTGCGAACCTCCGGCTGATCCTCGACCACCAGCACCGTTTCCGAACCGTGCGCGAATTCGGGCGCCTTCTCCTCCGGCGCCGGCTGCGGACCGGAGACTGTCCTGGCCAGGTAGATCTTGAACGTGGTTCCGCGCCCCGGTTCGCTGTACAGCCAGATCCATCCGCCGCTCTGGCGCACGATACCGTAGACCGTAGCCAAGCCGAGCCCCGTGCCTTCGCCCGGCTCCTTGGTAGTAAAGAACGGCTCGAAGATGCGTTTCTGGGTTTCCAGGTCCATGCCGGTCCCGGTGTCGCTGACGGCCAGCATTACATACGGGCCGGGTTTCACTTGGGGATGCCGCTCGGCATAGGCCTTGTCGAGATCCACGTTGGTGGTTTCGATGATGACCTTGCCGCCTCGCGGCATGGCGTCGCGGGCGTTCACAAGCAGGTTCATCAGCACCTGGCTCATTTGCCCGGGGTCAGCCGTGACGGCGCCCAGGGCCGGATCGAGCCGCGTGATTAACTCGACATCTTCGCCAATCAGCCGCTGGAGCATCCGCTGTGTTTCGGAGACGACGTCGTTCAGGTTGATAACGCGCGGTTCCAGAACCTGCTTGCGGCTAAAAGCCAGAAGCTGCTTCGTGAGGTGGGCGGCCTGCTCGCCGGCCTGATGGACACGAGAAATCTGCTCGCGCAGGGCGTCGCCGGCCGGCAGCTTTCCGAGCATCATCTCGCAATAGCCGTTGATCACCGTGAGGTAGTTGTTGAAGTCGTGCGCCACGCCTCCGGCGAGCCTGCCAATTCCCTCCATTCTCTGCGACTGCACCAGTTGCGCCTCGCTGCGCCGCAGCGCCTCCTCGGCGCGCCGGCGCTCGGTGATGTCGAGGATCAAAGCGAGGAAGACGCGGACGCCGTCGTAGTCGAACAGTTGCAAGTGGACCTCTACCGGGTAGAGGCTGCCGTCGGCGCGACGATGCGCCGTCTGGAAGATCTGCAGCTTCACGGTGCTGGTCAACAAGGGCCGGAGCAACGCCTCGAACTGTTCCCGGTTGAACTCCGGTTTAATGTCCAGCGGTGTCATGCTCTGCATCTGCTCGAGCGTGTACCCGAGGTTGTCGAGGGCGGCTTGGTTCACGTAGCGGAACTTCAGGGTTTCACTATCGAACAGATAGATCTCGTTCAAGCTGGCGGCCAAGGTTTCACCCAGGATCCGCTGCTCCCGCTGGATGCGCTTCCGTTCGGTGATGTCCAGCATGACGCTGACGGTGCCCACTACCGCGCCTTGTGCGTCGAGCACCGGTGCCGCGGAGACGCTCAGGTCGACGATCGTCCCGTCCTTGCGTGGACGCCGTATCTCCGTCGGGCCGGTCGACTTTCCGGCCAGCAACGCCTGCCGCCGTTGAGTCCAATCCTCGGCTGTGGCGAACTGATCCGGCAGGGGACGGCCCAGCAATTCCTCGGAGCGATAGCCGAACATCTTCTCCGCCGCCCGGTTCCACAGGGTCACTTCGCCGGCAACAGTCAACGAGATGATGGCGGCCGGAGAGGCATCCACCAGCGCGTTCAACGTGCTGACGGTCTTCCGCAGTTTCTCCACGATGGTCTTGCGCTCGCTGATGTCGCGGAAGATCCCCTGATAGAATTTCCGGCCCTCCACCTCGATAGTCCGCATGCTCACTTCGACTGGCAGGGGGCTGCCGTCCTTGCGCCGGCGGATCGTTTCGAAGATGAGGCCGCCCTGCTGAGCCGCGTGGTGCCAGTCGTCTTCGAAACTGTCCACTGTGGACGGGTGCCGCAAGTCGCGGCCCATCATTCCGATCAGTTCCTCGCGAGGATAGCCGTAAGCGGCGACAGCGCGATCGTTGGCCTCAATGATGCGGCCGGATTCGTCCGACAGCAGGATGATGTCGTTCGCGAATCGCGTGAGATAGTCGTAGTGGCCCAGCAGCGCACGGCGCTCGATTTCGGCTTCGTACTTCTCCCTGTAGAAGCGGACCTGCTGCTTTCGCCAGAGCAGCAGCAAAGCGGCGCCGGCGGCGAAGATCATCAGGGCTGCGATGAGCGCCATCCTGATAGACCGCCGGCGGATCGGCTCGTACACCTCACCCTGGTCGACCTTGGCTACCAGAATCCAGGGCGAGTCAGGCACTCGACGGAGGGCAGCCAGGATCGGCACGCCGCGATAGTCGACAGCCGATACAACGCCCTCTTTCCCCAGAACACCCTGCACAGCGGCTACCTCCGTGCGGCTCACTGGGATCCGCAGAGCGAGCGCGGTGCCCTTGCGATGGCGCAATTCGTTTAGAAAGACGACATCATCTCCTTCGCGGCGCACCAGGAGTGTCTCCGCAGACTGGCTGGGCGCCGGCCACGATTGAATGATCTTGTCAAGCCGCTCCTCGGGATCGATCCCCAACATAAGGAAACCGAATTCGGGGGATTGCGGGCGCCTGGAGAGCGGCAAGTCCAGGCCCAGATGGATGTGATCCCTGCCGCCGAGGTGAAAGTCCCGCAGAATCGGCTTCCCCGTCTGAATCACCTCCCGGGCGGTCTGTTCGAAGTGTCCCTCCGACCCCATGGGTTGGCCCACCTGCAACACGACCGTGCCTTTACGGTCGGTCAGAAACACATTCGTGTAGCGAAGATGCTCGCGGATCTCCTGCATCCAGGCCAGAGTTTCCTCGCGTTCCCGTTTACCGGCCCTGCCTTTTACTATGCGCTCCAGGGCCGGCATCATCATCCTGTTGGACATCAACGCGTGGGCGTCGCCGAAACGTTGTCCCCGCCAATCTGCCAATTGCTGAACCTTGAGATCCGCGATGGTGAGCAACTGATTGCGGACTTCCTTGTCGACGACCTCCCGCACGGTCTCGTGGTACCGATAGGCCCCGATCGAGATCGCGACCGAGGCCAGCAGGAAGAGGGCTACCGGTATATAAGGAGATCGGCGAGGTGCGGGCTCCATGTCAGTATCCCGAGAATATGAATGTAGTTTCGCACAAAGATGGATACCACGTTGCTGTACCGCAAAGACGCTGTCTCAAGCGCATGCGCCACTCCGCGTCGCTTGACAGCCGTGCCGCCGCCGCAGTATCCAGGGTATTTACACTCGGAAGGTCAACTTGAATTTCACCGGTCTGGATTGGGGCATCGTCGTCCTGTATTTGGCCGCCACGCTGGCGGCCGGCCTGTACGGCAAAAGGTTTGTCTCGAGATTGAGCGAGTTCCTGGTCGCCGGCCGCGAACTCGGCACATTCATCGGCATCGCCACGCTGGCAGCCACCGAGATCGGCACCATCACGTTCATGTACTACGCCGAACTCGGCTACAAGACCGGGTACGCCTCCTTCGTCAACGGGCTCATCGCCGGCGCGGCGATGATCTTCATCGGCCGGACGGGCTTCATCGTCAAACGCCTGCGCGCACTGGGACTGATGACGGTGCCGGAGTTCTTCGAAGTCAAGTACAGCCGGAAGCTGCGTGTGCTCACCGGGATTCTTGTGGCCACCGGCGGCATCCTCAATATGGGCGTGTTCCTGAAAGTGGAAGGCACATTTCTGGCACTGATGAGCGGGGTGTCGCTGGACTACCTGAAAGCCATCATGACGGGCATACTGCTGCTCGAGTTGGTTTACACGGTTCTGGGTGGCATGATCTCCATCGTCATCACGGACTTCATTCAATTCGTAGCGCTTAGCATCGGGGCCATCCTGATCACTGTTTACTCGGTTTGGGTGGTGGGCCTGGACAAGATGTACAACGTGGTCGCGAACACGATGGGCGAGGCCGGCTTCGATCCGTTCACAAACCCGGACTACGGCTGGAGCTACATCATCTTTCAGATCCTGCTCTGGATGGCCGTGGATACCTGCTGGCAGACTACCGCAATGCGCACCTTCTCGACGCGGGATCCGGAAACCAGCCGCAAGGTTTTCTCCTGGACCGGCTTCATCTACCTGGGCCGCGGCATGATGCCCATGATCTGGGGTATTGCCGCGCTGGCTTACCTGGGCACCAAGGAATCCTCGCTGAACGCGATGCCGATCATGCTCTCGAAGATCCTCCCGCCGGGAATTCTGGGGATGGTGGTGGCGGGTATGCTGGCGGCGACCATGTCGGTGAACAGTTCCTACCTGCTGGGCTGGTCGAGCATCATCGCGCAGGACATCGTTTTGCCGCTGCGCAAGAAGCCGCTTACGCCGCGGTCGCAGGTGCTGTTGAACCGCGTGGCGAACGTCTTCGTGAGCCTGTTCGTGCTTTTCTGGGGAGTCTGGTACACGCTGCCCGGCCCCACGTATTTCTATCTCAACATCACGGGAACCATCTTCCTGGCCGGAGCGTTTTCGGCTGTGATCGCGGGTCTGTACTGGAAGCGCGCGAACACGACCGGCGGCTACTGCGCCATGATCGCCGGCGCGGCTGTTTCGGTGACGTTCTTCTTCTTCAAGGTCCCGGCCAACTGGGCAGGATTCGGCGCCTTCACGGCCGCGGCGCTGGGGATGATTATCGGGTCGTTGTTGGGAAAACCAAATGACCGTCCCGCTCAGTCTGCCTGATATCCGCGCGGCCGCTGCGCGTATTCGCGGAATTGCGCACCGCACGCCGGTGATGACGTCGCGCCTGGTGGACGCCGCCTGCGGCGCGCACGTGTTCTTCAAGTGTGAAAACCTGCAGCGCGGCGGGGCTTTCAAGATTCGCGGTGCCGCGAACTTCATCCTGTCGATCCCGCCGGAGGATCTGTCCAAAGGCGTGGTGGCGTTTTCAAGCGGCAATCATGCGCAGGCGGTGGCCATCGCCGCCGCCCACGTAGGAACGCATGCGACGCTGGTAATGCCCACCGATGCGCCGCGTTCGAAGATCGAGGCCACGCGTGCGCGGGGTGCGGAAATCGTGCTCTATGACCGGCTGCGCGAGGACCGTGAAGCGCTGGGAGCGAAGATCGCCCGCGAGAGCGGAGCGACGCTGGTGCCGCCCTACGACCATCCGCGGATCATCGCGGGGCAGGGAACTGCCGCTCTTGAGCTGCTGGAAGACGCGCCCGAGCTGGATGCGCTCGTTGCTCCGGTTGGCGGCGGCGGGCTGCTGGCAGGCTGCGCCGTCGCCGCCCACGCCCTGAATCCGCGTATCCGCCTGTTCGGCGTCGAACCCGAACTGGCCAACGATACGTACCTGTCGCTCCAGGCTGGCCGGCGCATCGAAATCCCCCCGCCGGCGACCATCGCCGACGGCTTGCGCAGCCCGCATCCAGGAGAAATCACGTTCCCCGTCCTGCGGTCCCATCTTGAAGCCGTGCTACTGGTAAGTGAGGAGGAGATAAAAGAAGCGGTGCGGTTTCTCCTTACGCGCATGAAGATCCTGGCCGAACCGAGTGGGGCCGTACCCGCCGCCGCGGTCCTCTCCGGCAAGTTACCGCACGATATTCAAAACGTGGGGGTAATCCTCTCGGGCGGGAACGTGGATCTGGGCATGCTGGCACTGATTGCGGAATAGCGTCCTAATCCTGGTTGACACGTTTCGACTCCTCGTGCATACTGCAGACAAGAGCATTGGGTAAGCTCTGGGGGGTGATCGTGTCTCGACTAATCCTTGTGTGTATCCTTGCCGCGCTGCCGCTATTGGCGCAGTATCGCGGCACCATCAACGGTGAACTTACCGACGCTACCGGCTCAGTTATCCCCGGCGCCAAGGTCAAAGTGAGGGGCGTCGCCATCGGCCTGGAGCGTGATACGACTTCCAACACGGCCGGATTCTTCACGGTGCCGAACTTGCCGGCTGCCGTCTATGAAGTCGCCGTGGAAGCCACCGGTTTCAAGTCCCTGACGCGAACGGATGTCCGTCTGGACGTCGACATGGTGTTGACGCTCAAAATCCAGTTGGAAGTGGGCCAGGTCACCGAACGGGTCGAAGTGACGAGCGAGGCGCCGCCGGTGGAAGTCTCCAACGGCGAAGTGTCGCGTCTTCTCAGTTCGACGCAGATGCAGAATTACGCCCTGCCGGGACGTAACCCTTACTACATGTTGGGAATCTTGCCCGGTGTGGTGTCCCGTTACGGTAACTTCGCCACCGATATGCGCGGCGGCAGTTACTCGATGGGCGGTTTGCAGATCAACGGCCAGCGGAAGGATACAAACTTCATGACGCTGGACGGAATCAGTAACACGCGCAACCGCGACGGCGTGCAGGTCAACAATATCCTCGGTGTCGACTTCATCGAGGAAGTGAAGATCCAGACCAGCCATTACGCGCCGGAATACGGCCGTACTACCGGCGCGCACCTGATGTTCATCACGCGCCGCGGTACCAGCGGCTTCCACGGCGCTCTTTATGAGTTCTTCGTCACCGACCAGTTCGCGGCTACGCCGTTTCTGCAGACCACCAAGCCACGCACGCGCTACCACAACTATGGCGGCACCTTGGGCGGGCCCGTTTATATTCCCGGCAAGTGGAACACCGACAAGAGCCGGCTGTTCTTCTTCGTGGGGGTGGAGGCGCGCTATTCGGCCGGTTTCAACGCGAAGGCCGCGGTGCTGCCCACTCCTTTGGAACGCAGCGGCGATTTCAGCGCCAGCGCGGTGAAGCCGCTCGACCCCGATACCAAGACGCCTTTCCCGAGCAACGTGATCCCAGCCACCCGCATCGGCAGCTTCGGCAAGGCGTTGCAGAAGATCTATCCCGATCCCAACTGGCCCGGCCCTGGCGGCAACTATTACGCCGTTCGCAACCAGCCCACCGAAAACCGGGACCCGATGGTTCGGGTCGATTACAATATCAAGCCAAACTGGCAGTTGTCAGCCAAGGTGCTCAAGGGCCAGCAGGATTTCACTTCACCGTTCGACAACACGGGCAACAACATCCCGCTGTTCGAGGTCTATCGCGACCGGCGGGGCAACAATTACAGCCTGGCGCTCAACACCACCTTCAGCCCGACGACGGTCAACGAATTCACGTTTGGTTACTCAGATTTCCGCGAGGACTTCCGTATCATCGGCGACGGTGTGAAGCGTGCGACTTACGGCTTCAACTTTCCTGAGATTTACCCGGGCAATCGCGAGGATCGCATCCCGAACGTGAGCATCTCCGGTTACCAGGGGATCAGCGGATCGGGCCAGCCGAGCTACACGCGCACGCCCACGTTTACCTTCCGCGACAACTTCACAAAGGTCATGGGTAGCCACAACCTGAAGGCGGGGTTCTACTGGGAGGCCATGAACATGAACGAACTCAACACGGCCAACGACAACGGTTCGTTCAGTTTCGGCAACAGTTCGAGCAATCCGCGCAATTCCGGCAGCTCCTGGGCCAACGCTCTGCTTGGCAACTTCGATTCCTACAGCGAAAGCGGGCCTCCCGCGCAGACCATCTACAAAGCGTACGCCCGCGAATTCTATGTGCAGGATAGTTGGCGCGTGAGCCGGCGATTCACTGTCGAGTACGGCATGCGCTATTCGCTCATCTCGCCGTGGTGGGCCAAGTGGAACAACATGGTTGTCTTCATGCAGCGGTTCTGGGATCCGGCCAAGGCTCCGCAACTGGCGGCGAACGGATCGATCATTGCCGGCACCGGCGACATCTATAACGGCCTGGTGCTGCCGGGCGATGGATGGCCGGACTCGGCCGCCGGGCGCGTGGCCGTGGCCGGGGACTCCGATATCGCCAGGCTCTTCCGCGGCATTCCGAAGTATTTCAATCCTCTTCGCAAGACCAACTTCCAGCCAAGGCTGAGTTTCGCCTGGGATGTCTTCGGCGATGGCAAGATGGCCGTCCGGGGCGGCGGCGGCGTCTTCCACGGGGTAACCGGCATCGCTTATTCAGGATGGTATCTCGGCGGCAGCCGCGCGCCGTTGGTACTCAGTTCCACGATCACGAATGGAACGGCCGACAATCCGAGTGGCGGGATTCCCAACACGACGCGCTTCCCCATAGACGCCGGCTCGCTCCCGGTCGATTACAAGATCCCGACCGTTTACATTTACAGCCTGGGCATCCAGCGGCAGTTGCCCTTCAAGACCGCGCTCGATGTAAGCTATGTGGGCAATACCGGCCGGCAGCTTTCGATGAGCCGTTCGCTGAACTTCCTGACGCCGGCCGAGGCCGCCGCGCACCAGGGGGTGGACACGCGTCCTTTCCTGCCCTATCGCGGGCTGGGCGGACTAAGCATTACCGAGCCGTCGGCCACATCGAGTTATAACTCGCTGCAGTTAGCCGTCACGCGGCGCAGCGGCGATCTCACTTACAGCCTGGCTTACACACTCGGCAAGATCATCGGCTACGGTAACGAAGGTGTGGCCGGAGGCATGCAGAATCCGCTGGACCGCCGTTCGGAGAGATCGGAGCTCGAGGAAAGCCGCCGTCACAACATCGTGGTGCTGCACACTTATGAACTGCCATGGTTCAAGGCCCAGCGCGGACCCCTGGGCCGCGTGCTCGGCGGATGGAGCGTCTCCGGCATCTGGACGTGGAATACGGGCCGGCTCTACTCGCCCGGCCTCACCAGCGCCCAGCGCCAAGTGGCTTCGAGGCCGGATGTAGTGGGCGAGTGGCGCCTGGACAGTTCCGAGCGGACGCCGTTCCGGTGGTTCAGGAAGGAAGCCTTCGCCCGTCCCAAGGACTGGACTTACGGCAACGCGGGCAAGTGGGTGTTGCGCGGTCCAGGTGCCTTCGACCTGAGTGCTTTCGCGCTGAAAGACGTCAAGATGTACGAACGCTTGAAGCTTCAACTGCGCGTGGAGGCGTTCAACGCGCCTAACCATCCTTACTGGACGGATCTGAACACAACGCTCGGCAGCAGCGCCTTTGGCCAGGTGGGCGGCATCAGCTCGATGCGGTACATCCAGCTCGGAGTCAAGCTGCTCTGGTAAACGAAGACGGCGGGGCGCCGTTGCGCTCCTCGCTGCCTCGACATATAATCGGATTTGATGCATTTGGCCATCGCCAGCTCGTTTAGCTTTTATTACTGGCGATTTACGTCTGCTCGCTAAGAGTGGCGTTGGTCCAAAGGGCATCAGGATAAAATCAGGCCGGCCGACCCACTCGGAAGAGTGGGTTTTTTGTTTATGGACGGCCGGAAATGGGGAGGCACCACCATGATCGTTTCCATGCGTCTGCACGCCACACAGGCCGAAATTGATGAAGTCTGCGACCGGATTCGGGAATTCGGCTATAAGGTGCATTCCATCGAGGGCGAGGAACGCGTCGTGATCGGCGCGGTGGGTGTCGGGGATGTTACCCCGTGCCTGGAGTCGCTCGAAGCTATGCCACAGGTTGAGAAGGCCGTTCGTATCTCGGCTCCTTACAAGTTCGTGAGCCGCGAGTTCCGGCCGCACAAGTCGCAGATTCGCGCCAACGGCTCGGTCATCGGGGGCGACGAATTCATAATGATCGCGGGCCCGTGCTCGGTGGAGAGCGAAAAGCAGATCATGGAGACGGCCGAGGCGGTGGCCGCCGCGGGCGCCAGGATGTTACGCGGCGGCGCGTTCAAGCCGCGAACCTCGCCTTACGATTTCCAGGGGCTGGAAGTGGAGGGCCTCAAACTGCTTCGCAAGGCCAAGGAAGCCACCGGCCTGCCTGTCGTGACGGAACTCATGTCGGACAGCGACATCGACGTGGTCGCCGAGTACTCCGACATCATTCAGATCGGGGCGCGCAACATGCAGAACTTCGCGCTTCTCAAGGCGGTCGGTCACGCTGGCAGGCCCATCGTGCTGAAGCGCGGCATGAGTTCGACCATCAAGGAGCTGTTGATGTCGGCCGAGTACATCGTGGCGAACGGCAACCCCAACGTGGTGCTGTGCGAGCGCGGAATCCGGACCTTCGAGACCGAAACCCGGAACACCTGCGACATCGCGGCGGTGCCCGTGCTGAACGAACTAACCCACCTGCCGGTTCTGGTAGACCCGAGCCACGCCACAGGCAAACGCAGCCTCGTGCCGGCGCTCGCGCGCGCGGCGGTGGCCATCGGCGCGGACGGCTTGATCGTCGAAGTCCACCCGCATCCGGAGAAGGCTTTCAGCGACGGCGCGCAATCGCTGACCATCCCGCAATTCCGCGACATGATGCGGGACCTGAAGCCCTACCTGGAGATCTGGAAACAGGTGCGGGCCGCCGAGGCCGCACCGGCGTTGTAACCTGAACATATCGTGAAAAAGCGTTTCTCTCCCTGGTGGCTGGTTGCGCTGCTGGTCGCGGTCTGCGTCGGTGTCGTGGCCGTCGCCACCTATTTGCGGTCGCGCGCGGTGGAAAGCAGCGCGCAGCGGCTGCTTCAATCCGCGAGCCCCGACGCCGTGGTTCTCTACATCGATCTCGACGCTTTGCGCCGCGTGGGAGTGCTGGACGCGATCGCCGGCAACCGCGTGACCGAGGAGCCCGAGTACAAGCTGTTCGTCCAGCAGAGCGGCTTCGACTACCGGCAGGATCTGGACAACGTCGCGGTGGCATTCCAAGGCGACGAGATGCTGGCGCTGGCGCGCGGCCGTTTTCAGTGGCGCACGCTACGCGATTACGTGGCCGCGCAGCAGGGAGTGTGCCGGAATTCGTTTTGCCGTATGGCCGGCAGCCTGCCCAACCGCCACATTTCGTTCTTCCCGATGCGTTCGGATATGCTGGCGCTCGGCGTGGGCACGGACGAGTGGGTGGCGGGAAACCTCCAGACGAAGCGTGGCGGGGCGCTGCCGTTCGTGGTGCCGGGCCGACCCGTGTGGCTGCACGTGCCGTCCGCCGCTCTGCGCAAGGATCGCGATCTGCCGGCTGGCATGCGCCTGTTCGTCAAAGCCATGCAGGACACCGAGGAAGTGACGCTCTCGCTCGGCCGCGAGCAACTCTCGCTGGGTGCCTTCCTCGACGCAACCTGCCGGACTCCCGAGGCTGCATCGGTGCTGGTCACCGAACTGCAAGGAATCACGGCCCTGCTGCGGGACCTGTTGGCCAAGGAAGGCAAGACGGCGAATCCCCGAGACCTCAGCGGCGTCCTGGTGGGCGGTGTTTTCCAGGCGGAGGGGCGCGTCGTTCACGGGCGCTGGTCCGTGCCCACCGAATTTTTGGAAGCCCTGACCGGAGGTTCGCTCTAGACCATGCCCCTGTCGATTCCGGGCGCCGTCGTCTGTGCCGGCAACATGGTGTACGACGTGCTCGTCCGCCCTGTGGACAACGTCGAATGGGACACCACCACCTGGGTGGAATCCGTTGAACCGAATTTGGGAGGCAATGGCGCGAGTACGGCCACGGCCCTGGGCGTTTTGGGCGTGCCGGCACGCCTGATGGCTTGGGCCGGCCGCGACGCGTTCGGCGACTTCCTGCTTGCAAGACTGGCTGCCGCCGGCGTCGACACCGGTCACGTCGTGCGCTGCGAAGCGGCCACCGCAACGACCATCGCGTTGGTGAACGGTGGAGGGCGCCGCGCTTTTCTGCACCGGCCCGGCGCGAGCGCGGTCGCGTTCCCCGCGCCTGTGGGACTTGCGGACGAGACAATCGGCCCGGCGACGCACTTGCATGTCGCCAATCCCTACGGGGTTCCCAATCTTCGCCGTCACGCGGCTGCGCTGCTGGCGGACGCCCGCGCGGCCGGCATGACCACTTCGCTCGACACGGGCTGGGATTCGCGCGGCGAGTGGATGAGCGTACTCGCGCCGTGCCTGGACAGGCTAGACGCGCTGTTCGCGAACGAGGCCGAAGCGCTGCATCTAACCGGTGCCGCGAATTATACCGATGCGGGGCGCCGCCTGCGCGAAGCGGGTCCGGGCGCCGTAGTGTTGAAACTGGGTGGGGCCGGCTGCGCCGTGTTTACCGCTGAGGAGGAGTTCGTCGAGCCCGCCTTCGACGTGACCGCGATCGACACCACCGGTGCCGGCGATTGCTTCGTGGCGGGTTTCCTGGCCGCCCTCCACCATGGGGAAGGATGGCGCGGAGCCGCCCGCTTCGCCAACGCCGTGGGCGCGCTCAACGTACAGTGCCTGGGTGCCACTTCCGGCCTGCGCGGCTACCAGGAAACCCTGGATTGGGCGAAGACCGCCCCGCGCCGCTAATTCAAGAACAGCGAGCGGTACAGCGTGTCGCGCTGCTTGGGGATGAAGCCCGCGTCGCGGATCAGGCGGCGCAGGTCCTCTTCCTCGGCCGAGTGGTGTGCGCCCGCGGCCGAGACCACGTTCTCCTCGATCATGGTGCTGCCCACGTCGTTGGCGCCGAAGCGCAGGCCGATCTGGCAGGTCTTCAACCCCTGCGTCACCCAGGAACACTGGATGTTCTCGACGTTATCCAGGTAGAGCCGCGAAATCGCCAGCGTCTTCAGGTACTCGACAGCCGTTGCTTCTTCTTGCACAGAACGGCCGAGCGAGGTGTTTCCCGCCTGGAACGTCCAGGGGATGAACGCGGTGAATCCGCCGGTTTCTTCCTGCAGGCGCCGGATATGGTCCAGGTGATTCAGACGGTGCTCGATGGTCTCGCCGGCCCCGAACATCATGGTGGCCGTGGTGCGCATGCCGAGCGAGTGCGCCACGCGATGAACCTCCAGCCATTCCTTCGTATTGCACTTCAGGCGGCTGATGCGCCGGCGCACCTCGTCGTCCAGGATTTCCGCGCCGCCGCCCGGAATCGAATCCAGTCCGGCGTCGCGCAACCGCACGATGGTCTCACGAAGCGAAAGGCCGCTCACTTCGGCGATGTTTAGTATTTCCGGCGAGGAGAAGCAGTGCAGGTGGATGTGGAAGCGCTCTTTGATCGACCGCAGCATGTCCTCATACCACTCGATCTTCAACCCCGGGTGCAATCCACCCTGCATGAGCACGCCGGTGCCGCCGAGTTCGATGGTCTCCCGGATCTTCTCCCATATGGTCTCCTTGGGGAGGACGTAGCCCTCGGCGTGCCCCAGCGGGCGGTAGAAAGCGCAGAAGGTGCAATATTCGGTGCAGAAGTTTGTGTAGTTGATATTGCGGTCGATGATGTATGTCGCAACCCCTTCGGGATGATGGCGGCGGCGCACGGCATCGGCCGCCATGCCGATTCCGATCAAGTCGTCGCTTCGAAACAGGTCAAGCGCTTCCTGGCGTGTCATTCGAGTGTCCCGGCAAGTTCCAGGAACCGGCGCAGTCCCGCATATTCCCGCTCGGTCAACTCATTGATGATGTTGTGAGCGAAGTACTCGCGCACGAATTCCTGACTGAACCCCCTAGGTTCACTTTCGCACACTACGATGTCGTCGATGTGCTCGATGCCGAAGCGGGCCGAATCGCGGAAAGCCTGCTCGATTTCAGGGGTGACGGTTCCTGGCCGTCCAGCCCAGACGGCGAAAACCATCGGCAGGCCGGTCATTTGCAGCCACTCTTCGCCCAGGTCTAGCGCCGTGTGGGGCGCCTGGCGTGGATCGATGTGCAGCGCCGGGTCGCCGATCACCAGCGCGGCGTCAGCTTCCGCGAGCATGGAAGGAAGATCCGGCGGCATGCTGACGCACTGCGGCACGACTCCGTAGCGGTCGCGCAGGACGATGCGGACCAGTTTGACGCTGGTGCGGGAACTCGTGTCCAGCGCCAGCGTCCGGATCTCCTTGACGGGAACCTTTGAAATCAATAAGATACTACGCACCGGGCCGTACGTCGCGATGCCTGTGCCGGGAAGGATATCGAGTCCGAGTTCCTCCAGCGCCGCTACCGGAACGATCCCAATATCGGCCTCGTTTGCTCCCAGTCGCCGCGCGCAATCGGCCGGGATGTCGAATGTGAGGTCGAAGAGGCCTTTCTGCGCGCCATGCAGCATGCCCCAGACTAACGGGACTGTATTCAGGTAACTGACAGCGCTCACGCGGCGCCGGGAGGAAGAGAATTCGTGGTTTTTCAAGCCACAAGTTTATCATTGGCTCAGGTATATGCGCGATTGCGCGTTTCCAGAGGCCATGATAAGGTTCTAGGAAGGCGTATCCCGCGGGCGCCAATCATAATTCCATGAAAAGAATGCGACTTGCCGCTATCGTCCTGTTTTCGGCCCTCGCAACAGGCTTGCTCCAATCAGAGACGACGTTCAACCCGAGTCCTTCACGCATTGTCGGTCACCCTCAGCTCGCCCTGGTGACCAGTGCGCCGAACCTGGTGGAAGGCCGTGAATTCAACTCCCCGCAGGGCATTGCGGTGGATACCAGTGTGACACCTCCCATCTTGTATGTCGTCGATACCGGCAACAACCGGATCCTGGCTTGGCGTAACGCAGCAACTTTCGCCAACGGTGCGTTCGCGGATCTCGTCATCGGGCAGGCGAGCAAGTACGCGACCAGCGCGCTGGGGCCAGGTACCAGCGTGAGCACGGGCATGACTTACCCGACTGGCGCGGCTGTGGACGCCAAAGGGAACCTTTACGTGGCGGACTCCGGCAACAACCGCATCCTGCGTTTTCCCAAGCCCTTCGAACAGCCCGCCGGCTCCATCCTGCCGGACATGGTGATCGGCCAGAAGACATTCAGCGCCAACTCCGCCAATGAGGGCCAGACGCTGCCGTCGGCGAAGACGCTTGCGCTCAACCTGGGCGGCAGCACCGTTTACCGATGCGGCCTGGCTTTTGACAGTTTTGGGAATCTTTACGTTTCCGACGCCGGTAACCACCGGGTGTTGCGTTACCCTGCCGTCCTGCTTGACCTCGGATCGAGTGAGCCAGCGGCCGACCTGGTTTTGGGGCAGGTCTCGTTTGATTCCAAGAACAGCCAGGTCACCAATGGCGACCGGAGGATTAAAGGCGGCCTCGCGACCCCGTCGGGCCTGGCGCTGGACCAGGCGGGGCGCCTGTTCGTATGCGACGCGCTGAACCGCGTCCTCGTGTACACTCCGCCGTACTCCACCGGC
>ENA-UOYA01003201-UOYA01003201.1-activated-sludge-metagenome-genome-assembly--contig:-NODE-3201-length-14847-cov-4.707950_pt1 | contig 14847 bp, 13 predicted proteins | sample MGYA00238163_ERZ764804 | MGnify/ENA primary metagenome ERZ764804 (study PRJEB28919, sample SAMN05720223) | activated sludge metagenome | isolation source: Anaerobic digester | place: Hong Kong...
CGCTTAACCGGCAGCCGCGAGGAAATCCGCCTGGATTATCAGCCCTCCTATAATGGTGAAAACCAGGCCAACCGCCAATTGGAGCTGGGTATCAACCCAAGACTAGGTAATCAGTCAGGTTTTGCAGAAATCCGCGAACATTTTCTTGCGCGGCTCAAAACGCTCCGACGGGAAGAGATCCGGCGCGGCGTCACCACCATCGGCCCGCATCGCGATGAGATCCGGTTCTTTTCCAATGATATTGATCTGGGTGTGTTCGGCTCGCGGGGGCAGATCCGCACAGCCGTGATGGCGTTAAAAATTGCTGAAACACAATGGTTAAAGGATAAATCCGGCGAATTGCCCGTTCTGCTGCTGGACGAGACCCTGGCGGAGCTGGATGAACTGCGCCGCGCTGATTTGTTGAACAGCCTGGGTTTGGATGAGCAGGCCATTCTGACCACCACGGACCTGAAATTGTTTTCCCCTGATTTCGCCAAAACCTGCCAGGTGTGGCAGGTCGCTGAGGGGCGTGTGGAAAAATCCAACTCAGGTTAGCGGATTTTTTGAGGGCAGCCCGGCTTTGCGCGGGAATTTTGGGGGAGTGGGTTTGCGCTTGCCGATCTTAATCAGCGCGCGTTTTTCTTTCAAGCCAGGCAATTCGAATTCATCCACCTGTTCTACTTCTCCTCCCAGAAGCGTGATTGCTCCGGCAGCTTGTTCCAATTCCAATCTGGCGCTGGAGCCTTTCTGCGCCAGCACGCTGCCGCCGATGCATACGAGCGGCAGCAGGTACTCAGCCAGCACCGGCATGGGCGCCAGGGCGCGCGCCACCGCCCAATCGTATTTCTCTCTGTGGCTGAGGTCCTGCCCCAGGTCTTCAACGCGTGCGTGCAGTATGGCAACATCCCTCAAGCCTAACTGTTTAACGACTTCCGAACAGAATTCCGCTTTCTTGCCCACGGACTCCACCAATGTTAGTCGGAAATCCGGCCGAACAATTTTGAGAGGGATGCCCGGAAAACCAGCTCCGCAGCCCACATCGATGATGGCGGCGGAAATATCCTGGATCACTCGCAGGCAGGTGAGGGAATCGTAGAAATGCTTCAGGCGGATGCCTTCGGGTTCGGCGATGGCGGTCAGGTTGAATTTCTGGTTCCATTCTGTCAACAACTCTTCGTAGCGCTTGAAAAGCTGAAGCTGACCTGCAGTCAATTCCACCTTCAAATTAGTAAGAACCAAATTAGAAAAATCTTGCATAGCAGAAATTATACCGACATCCAGAGCAGCCGGAAGCGATTCCCGCATGTTCAGCAAGCGGGATTCCACCAAATGGAAGAGATGGCAGGCAGCTTCCATTCATGGAAAGATTCTAAAATATCGCTATAATAGGTCGATCACAAGAGATCGAAAGGCAATCAGGTCCAATGATAAAAGCGGTCATCTTTGACATGGGCGGCGTTATTTTGCGCACTGTCGACCCAACCAAGCGCGAAGCTATGGCAAAACGGTTGGGCGTTACTCGCTCCGAACTGGAGAAAGTCGTTTTCCAAAGCGAAACCTCCGTGCAGTCTGAACTCGGTCAGCTTTCCGAAGCCGGGCATTGGAGGGCTGTACTGGCGTACTTCAACCAGCCGCTTGATTGTTATCAGGATTGGTACGGCGAGTTCTTTTCCGGCGATGCAATTGACCGGGAATTAATCAAATTTATCGGCGCATTGAAGCCAAAGGTAAAGGTGGGATTACTAAGCAACGCCTGGGTAAACACACGCCAAAACCTCACCAGCCGGCACGATTTTATCAATATATTCGATGTTTCCATTTTCTCTTCCGAGGTGGGTTTGCGCAAACCCGATCCCCGCATATTTGATCTGATCCTGCAGCAATTGGGCGTCGCTGCCGGCGAGGCGATCTTCGTGGACGATTTCCGCGTGAACATCGACAGCGCGGCAGCCCTTGGATTAAAAACCGTGTGGTACCAGGATAGAGCGCGCGCGATCAAAAAAATAACCCGGTTTTTAAACATGTAGCTTATTCCTATGGTATACTGGCAATCTGCACGATTTGCTTGACATGCATCGTGCTCTTGGGTAGAATTCCCCTGCCCATCAAGAAGGGCCTGTAGCGCAGTTGGGAGCGCGCGTCAATCGCACTGACGAGGTCGAGGGTTCGAATCCCTCCAGGTCCACTGGGTACAATCCGGGCCCATAGCGCAGTTGGGAGCGCGTCTCAATTGCATTGAGAAGGCCGAGAGTTCGAATCTCTCTGGGTCCACTGAAGAAAAGCTGTAAAAGGAGTAGTAGGCTATCCAGCAGCGAACCGGGAAAGAAAGGTGCAAGCCCGGTAGGGGTGCCACTGGAGCACCGCGAGCCGAACTCGCCTTTTATGCCCTGCGGGACAGGCTGGCGCAGTGAAAATCAAGTAGCCGCGCCCGGGAAAGCCCGTTACAGCGAACTGAGGTGGCCTGTTTATAGGGCAACCAGGGTGGTACCGCGGAGAATTCCTTCGTCCCTGAGGACGAAGGTTTTTTTATTAATCGATATAGAAGGATGAAGAATGGCTGAACCAATAGAACGATATATACCGGCAAATATTGAGGCTAAATGGCAGAAGAAATGGGAGACGGATGGGCTCTACCACTCCGATATCGACAAGAGCAAGAAAAAGTACTATGCCCTCACCATGCTTCCGTATCCTTCCGGAAACCTGCATATCGGCCATTGGTACGCCATGACGCCCTCCGATGCGCACGCGCGTTTTATGCGTATGCAAGGCTATAACGTGATGTTCCCGATGGGGTTCGATGCGTTCGGTCTGCCAGCGGAAAACGCCGCCATCCAGCGCAATATCCATCCAAAAGAATGGACTTACGATAACATTGCCAACATGCGCAAACAACTGCGCAGCATGGGCGCCATGTTCGATTGGCGGCGCGAAGCCGTATCTGCCGATCCGGAATATTATCGCTGGACGCAATGGTTCTTCGTGCAGCTTTTCAAGAACGACCTGGCATACCGCAAGATGTCGCCGGTGGACTGGTGCCCGAAATGCAACACTACTTTGGCGCGTGAACAGGTCTGGGGTGAAGACCGCCATTGCGAGCGCTGCCACACACCCGTCATCAAGAAAGACCTGAACCAGTGGTTTTTCCGCATCACCAAGTATGCCGATGAATTACTGAATTTTTCGACCATTGACTGGCCTGAACCGGTGCGCATCCTGCAAACCAACTGGATCGGTAAATCCGAAGGCGCTTCCGTGGTCTTTAAAACTGAACAAGGCGATCCGTTGGAGGTGTTCACCACGCGCCCGGACACACTGTGGGGCGTAACTTTTATGGTGCTGGCGCCCGAACATCCTTTGGTCAAGAAACTGACCACGCCGGACAATAAAGCCAAAGTGGAAGCCTACGTGCAGGAATCCGTGCGGCAGACTGAAATCCAACGCGAAGCGACCGATAAGGAAAAATCCGGCGTCTTCACCGGCGGGTATGCGATCAACCCCGTCAACGGTGAACGCGTTCCTGTCTGGGTAGCGGATTATGTTCTGATGACTTACGGCACCGGCGCCATCATGGGCGTTCCGGCGCACGATCAACGCGATTTCGATTTTGCCCGCAAGTTCGGATTGGATGTGCGCGTAGTCATTCAACCGAAGGATATGGAAGAGCTGGACGGAGCCAGCATGGCACAAGCCGTGCCGGCTGAAGGCACCATGGTCAATTCCGGCCCGCTGACCGGCACCCCCGGCGACGAAGCCATTCATAAAGCCATCCAATTAATCGAGGAAAAGGGATTCGGCAAAGGGGCGGTAACATACCGCATCCGCGACTGGCTGATTTCACGCCAGCGCTACTGGGGCGCTCCCATCCCGGTGGTATTCTGCCCGAAATGCGGGGCGGTGCCGGTTCCGGAAGATCAATTGCCGGTGATGCTGCCGGATGATGTGGAATGGCGCCCAACCGGTGAAAGCCCGCTGAAATTGCATCCTTCCTGGCGCTTTACCAAATGCCCGCAGTGCGGTGGGGACGCCGAACGCGAAACGGATACCATGGATACTTTCATGTGCTCGTCCTGGTACCACCTGGCTTACTTGAGTCCCAAGAACCCGGATTGGCCTTTCAAGCAGGACGAATATGATTACTGGATGCCTGTGGATTGCTACACTGGCGGGGTGGAACATGCCACCATGCATCTGATCTACACGCGCTTCTTCCATAAGGCGTTCCGTGACCTGGGCGTGACCAAGGAAGCCGAACCCATGCTGCAATTGCGCAACCAGGGTCAGATCCTCGGACCGGACGGGCAGCGCATGAGCAAATCGCGCGGCAACGTGATCGACCCGGACGAGCAGGTGCGCCTGTATGGGGCGGATACCGTGAGGTCTTACCTGATGTTCGGATACCGCTGGCAGGTGGGCGGCCCCTGGGATCCGGGTAACATCCAGGGTTCGCATCGCTGGTTAGGCCGCGTGTGGACCATCTTCCTGGAGGAAGGGAAAACCGCTGCAGATACAACCAAGCTGGACCGCCAATTGCGGCGTAGGGTGCACCAAACTTTACGTTCGGTGACGGGCGATTTTGAACATTTTGAGTTCAATACGGTCGTTTCAGGCTTGATGGAATTGCTTAATGACATGGTCGAGATCAAGGAGAATGGCGGTTGGAATACATCCGCCTGGCAGGAGGCAGTGGATATTTACCTGCGCATGATGGCGCCGGTCGCACCGCACATCAGCGAAGAGCTCTGGGCGCGCCTGGGCAAGCCTTATTCAATCCACTTGCAGCCCTGGCCGGTTTACGACGAAGCCGCAGCAGCTGAAGACGAGATTGAACTGGTCATCCAGGTCAATGGCAAGATGCGCGATAAGATCGTGCTGCCTGTGGGAGTTACCGAAGATATAGCACGCGAAGCAGCCCTGGCGCGCGAAGCGGTGCAGAAAATTTTGGCGGGCAGAGAACCGCGCAAGGTGATTTACGTGCCTGGTCGGTTGATCAATATTGTCGGTTGAAATATTCATTAGAAAGAAAAAGACCTCGAATCATTCGAGGTCTTTTTGTCTTAAAAAACGATAGAATTATCGATTCAGAGAAACGATAAAAGATATACCGCGTTTACCTTTACGGGCAAACCCCCGGGCTGATGGCATTAAACAATCCCGAAAATAAATTGCACCACTGGTTGGTTGTCTCGATGATCACCGTTGGCACGATGCAAAAAATGATGATAAACCCGATCACGATCATGGCAACGATAGCCCAAGTCGGGTATTTTCCGGTTGTGCTGCGCCGGGCTTTTTTCTCGGATAATTCCTCCGGTAAATCCTCAACATATTCAATGGGTTCTTCGGTGGATTTCGCTTCCGGTCTTTTGAACTTTCCTTGAGCTTTCAAGTTATTTTGTTCAACAAACGGCGCTGATTTTTGCGATGGAATATTCACCTTCAAGACATTATTTTCACCCAGGGCAATCAGGTCGCCGTTTTTCAGTTTTTGAATTTTTGTCAGGGTTTTGCCATTCAGCATCGTGCCGTTGGTGGATTTGAGGTCTTCAACGAAGAAGTTTCCGTCCTTTTGAAAAATCCGCATGTGATGGCGTGATACCTGAATATCGTCCAGGACGACCATATTCTTCAGATCTCGGCCAATGCTGAGTTCTTCTTCAGGCAGTGGAATTTCTTTACCCGCTTGAACTCCGGCTTGAAAGATAATTTTTTCATCCATACCGTAGGTTCTCCTGTACATCAATTAATAGCCGAATGAATAAAAAAAGTCAAGCCAACGATTTGACTTGACGTTACTGCAAAAAAACTCCCCGCCATGTCGTGTGCGACGAGGTTTTGAACCTGCTAACGCAGGACGGGCTTTGCCTCGTAAGCTTCGCCTTGGCTCACGCCTATCGCGTTGCACCCGTAAGAACAGAGCCCTTTTTTTAAAGTGTTGGCTCAAAACGATGAATGCCGCATCACGAGCACAGCAGGGCATTCATCTTATACCATAATTTAAACCAAGTGCATAGGTTCGCCGATCCGGGTGAAGGCTTGACACCAAAATCCGGCTCTCATATACTGGACGCATGCATCAACCTGTGATTCGAACTTTTTTTGCCTGCGAGCTTTCACCTGATATTCTAAAAAAAATCAGAGATCTCACAATTGACTTAAAGACAACGCTTGCCCAGCAGGTCAAATGGGTCAGCACGCAGAATATGCACCTCACCATTCAATTTCTAGGGGAATTCAAACAATCTGACATTCCAGTTATCAAGGACAAATTGCAGCAAGCTTTGGCTTCGATAAAACCTTTCGGATTGCATATTCAAGGAATGGGTGCTTTTCCTTCGACATCCAGAGCGAAAGTGATCTGGCTGGGGATTGACTCACAGCCGGCGCTGGTCGATTTGTTCCACCTGGTGACCTCTCAAACGAAGCGGTTAGGTTACCCTCCCGAAGGACGGCCGTTTTCTGCGCACATCACGCTTGGCAGAGTAAAATCCGATGTTTCGCCCGCCGACCTCGCAAAAATAAAATCCACGATACTGAGCCGGGAGAAAATTGATATTGGTATGCAGATAGTGAAAGACCTGCATTTTATTAAAAGCGACTTAACCCCAGGCGGGCCTCAATATACGGATATCTTTATTTTGCCCTTTTCTGGATAAACTGCAACTATGTTAAAATGGACGCAATTTCGTGGGTACGAGGTGAATGCTGAAAGAGCTTGACACAATACAAATCGCGCGCAGTTTGGTAAGTGCGCTTGAAGATAAAAAAGCCGAAGACATTGTCCTAATTGATTTGCAGGGAGTGGCAATATTCACGGATTATTTTGTAATATGTTCCGGCACGAGCGACCGGATGATTCGCAGTCTGGTGCATGCCGCCAACGATGCAATGGCGGAATCCTATGGGTTGAAAGGCAAAATCGTTGGTTCGCCATCCAATGGATGGATCGCGGTTGATTTCGGCGATATAGTCTTGCACGTTTTTTCACCTCAACAACGCAGTTATTACCAACTCGAGGAATTATGGTCCTCGGGGAAAACGCTGTTGAAGGTCAAATAATTCGTTACATTTCTTTCAATGCTGCCAGGACTTCAGCGCTGTGTTCAGCGGGTTTGACTCCCTCAAAGATTTTGGCGATCATACCTTTGTCATCGATCAGGAAAGTCGTCCGAAATACTCCGTCATACTCTTTGCCCATAAATTTCTTCCGGCCCCACACACCATAAAGTTCACATACCTTGTGACCCTCATCCGCAAGCAGCGCAAAGGGCAGGTGGTGCTTGCCGGCGAATTTGGCATGAGATTTTTCAGAATCCGGACTGACGCCCAGAATTACCGCGCCCGCATCGGTGTATAAACTGTAATCATCCCGAAAACTGCACGCCTCTGTGGTGCATCCTGGAGTATCGTCCTTGGGATAAAAATACAGAACTACCGGTTTTCCCAAAAAATCAGACAAGCTGGTTAGCTGCCCTTTTTCATCTTTCAGGGTGAAATTGGGAGCTTTTGTTTTTTCCTGTAAAGTCATTGTGGATCCTCCTTGCATGATCCAATGGTATTGGTAATTTGTAATTTATGGCATTAGCGATTTATTAAAATGGCCACACGGCCGCAATCATCAAAACCGGCATCGCTATGCTCAGCAGCCTGGTCAATTGATAGGCATATTTCCAATTTGGCGTCTGCTTCACGATGCTTCGAAAGTATAGACCGGCGGTTACGCAATCCAGCGTGAAAATGAAGGCTTTGTACCAAATTCCACTAATCTCGGTTTCCAAAAATAGCGTCAACCCGGAAATCGTTGCCAGAAGAGCGATCATTCTCAAAGCCCCGGGTGATCCAAGGCGCGCTATCAGGCTGTCAGCGGAAATTATTTTCCCTTCAAGGCAGCTCTCTATGTTTTCACCTGCTTTCAGCACAATTAACTGCAAAAAAACGGGAAAAGCGGTCAGGATTAATGCGGGCTTGAGGAAATCCTGCGGGATGCTGAATGATAACGCCGGCAGCAAAAAAGCGTTTGCAAACGCATAAGTAAATTCTTGCATGCCCTCCATAACACGCTGAACCGATTCGAGGAAGAAGACAAAATTGACAAAATAATAAAAAGAAAGGATCCATATTGAAAGGTGGTTGAAACCTGCGCTGTCATGAATGTGTATCAGCGGGATAAAACTCATGGCAGCTGTCAGGATGGAAAGCATCCAAATGACCTGATTGATGATCAAACGAAGGTCACTGGACGGTACATTATGAGGGAAGTCTATCGGAATGCTTTTCTCTAAGCCACCGGATAAAGCAACTTCCAAAAATGAGGTGGAAACCTTGATCAGGAAGAACCAAAAAACAAGGTTAAGGAAAATATCGGCATTAATACGGAAACCATAAAATTGATTGAAAGCCTGGCCGAGAGAGAGCATTAGTATCCCTGTCAGGACTTCATCCCATCGGATGATTGAAATAAAAAATCGGAATAAGGTTTTCCATTTTAGGGCCATTTTAAGAAATCCGCATTTGTTCCCATTTCTTTTTTATTATAAAATCTGGGTATGCAACGAACGGGTAAAAAAGACGTAATAACCCTTCTCCTATTTTTAGGGATAATCATCATTGCTGCCATAATTCTACTCGTTCAGGCGGGTCATGCAGGTTGGCTTTTATTCCTGGTTCCTGCATGGCTGGTGTTTGGTGCAGTGTCATTCAGTTTTTGGTTCCCTGACGTCATTTCACAGCCGCTCAACCCATCCGGAATTTTTTCCCGGTTGCCTTTTATTTGGAATATTACTGGATTTCTGTCCCCGCTTTACATCGTGCAATCCGGAAAATTACAACGTGATTATTTTCTACTAAAAAATAAGCCGCGGATCAGATTATTGTATATTTATCCCGATAGCGCAGCCGTGATACAGGCAAAAGATGGAAAAAAATGGGTTCTGCAATCCGGATTTCATTATCTGGGCTGCCATAAGGAAATTTCACTATGTTTCAAGACGGGAATCAATCAGTTTGTGATCGGTCCGTTGGCTGAAGAGAACCCTTTCGATCAGAAGAGAAGCAGCGAGAGCTATACTGCCTATCATTCACGACGCCTGCGCGCGCAAAAAGTGAAGACATATACCAAAGACTCACGCGAAATATTTGCTTCGTTTCGGGTTGTGTACCTTCTGAGTAGTTCAGGGAAACAGGGCGAAGAATCAGGAAACGACTTGTTTCAAAAAATTTCAGCAGACTTTCAGCAAATGAACCGGGAAGGTGAACTAGCCCAGATTTTGGAAGAGTATTTTACCCGGCGAATCATTGATCTCTGGATTACGAAGATTTCCCAATTGAATAGTGAAGAAATTCACAAAGATGGAGAAGTGGAGCGAATCATGGTTGAAATAAATTCTTCCATGCACAATTCAGCTCGACCTTCAGCGAGGCATACCCTGCATCAGAAGAGTAATACGGTTGGAGCTAATGATTCTTGTAATGAATGGTCTCTTCCCTTTTTCCGGATTTATCTGGATATGCTATGGCTGCAGCCCAAACAAGATTCGTCCGTGGTGAAAAGAACATGAAAAGCAATCGCACCTCCGACGTATCCATCCGAACTGCCTCGCCTTTAATAGGGATTGATGCTCAAAGTGGCAGGTTTCGCTTTGCTCTTGTGATTGCGTTTTTGTTATTCTGTTGGTCGCTTCTGGCAATTCTGGATTATTATTTCAACCCACTGCCGGACATCCCTTCGCTTGCGGAATTATGGTCAGGTAAAGCCATTAATGCGGGAATTTCTCGATCTCTGCTCGATCATTATTTCTCGATGTTTAGTCTGTTAATCCTGACAATTTTGGCCACGCTTTGGCTTCTTGGATTTCAATCGGCCCGGGCAATCATTACCGACGCTTTACATCTTTCCAACCCGCGTTTTACCGGAAAATTTCTGCGTAAACGCACTTTTTTCAATCAAACACTAAGTGAAATAGATACTACCGTTGAGGGTTTCCTGGATTCCGACGCGGGAAAGATCGTTATGCAATTGGGCGGCCCCTGTTTGATCAAACTCAATCCCGGTTATGGCGCGCTTATAAACAATCGGAAAAACGAATATCGATTTTTCCAGGCTGCTGCCGGAGGTGATCACGCCTGGATTGATCACCAGGAAAAATTGATCGGCATCCTGCCGGTTCGTCAATCGGAATTCATGTTGTGTTTTACAGCAATCTGCGCAGATGGTACACGCTTATCAATAAAGGATATGCGGATCACGGCTACCAACCCGATGGCCGAAATAGTGTCGGGCATAGAGGATAGCCAGACTGAGGATAGTCAGACTGCTGAAATTTCTATAACAAACCTCGATGATATAAATCGGTATATTCTTGCCAACTGGTATGGTTTTGCCAAAGAAAGCCTGCAATCCGAAGTTAAATCATTTTTCTTGAAATCAAACAGAATCGCTATAGAAAGATATTTATCTATCGAAACTGGGAATTCTTCCACAAATCATCATAAAAAGCAGCAGTATCACTCGCAAAACCACCACCTTGGTCATTATCCAATGAGTGGATTCATTTTTCATGGAAACAGGCTGGGATCCTTTTCACGCAATCGCCGGCGCAGCCTGTTGCCGGAATTACGATCTGCTTCAACTATTGTAAAAGAAACCGATTCTCAAAGCGCCGATTTTTCAGATGAATTGCAGAAATACCTGACTCAAAACTGTAAACGCATTTACAATAATGCGATTATAAATCCACGCATCATCAGTTCAGGAGAGATTACCGTTGAATAAGTTTATAAATCTTCAAAAATCCGTTCAAGATGCGGTTGCTGCCAATCATCCGGTTGTTGCTCTGGAATCCACCTTGATCACACATGGTTTGCCCTATCCACAGAACCGTGATACGGCGGTGGGGATGGAGAATGAAGTACGCCGCTCAGGCGCGTTGCCGGCAACGATCTGCATGCTGGCCGGCACCATTCAAGTCGGCCTGGATGATGTCCAAATGGAGACATTGGCGACGGTGAAAAACCCGGTGAAGATCAGCCGCCGGGATATCGCCGCGGCATTGGTGGCGAAACAAAACGGCGGAACAACGGTCAGCGGAACGATGGAAATCGCTTATCAATCAGGCATACGTGTTTTCGCAACCGGGGGTATTGGCGGCGTTCATCGCGGAAACCTGCAGGACGTTTCAGCCGATCTGCCGACACTCTCTCAAATTCCCATGGTCGTGGTGTGCGCGGGAGCCAAAGCGATCCTGGACCTGCCCGCAACGCGCGAATATCTCGAAACCGCCGGAATTCCGGTGATCGGCTATCAAACCCATGATTTTCCAGCGTTCTATTCAACCAGCAGCGGACTGCCGGTCGATTACCGCTGCGATTCCCCGGCAGAAATCGCGCAAATTGCTAAAACGCAATGGGAATTCGGATTGAAAGCAACCATTCTGGTAACTGTCCCTCCTCCGGCTGACTTGGCTATTCCTTCAGAGGAAATTGAGGGTACTATTCTGAACGCCGTCAAAGAGGCTGAACAAAAAGGAATCAGGGGGGCAAAAGTGACGCCATTTTTACTGGCAAAGGTCAGCGAGATGAGCCATGAGCGCAGCATGGTGACCAACATCGCGCTGTTGAAAAATAATGCCTACGTGGCCGGCCTGATCGCAGAGGAATTAGCGCGAATTACCGGTAAATCGTAGAACGCCGCGTAGCCGTCGGGATGATGGTCGCTGAGGGGGTGAGGGAGACAGTTGGCGTCCTGCTTGGGGTTGGGGTCTGGCTGGGAACGGGCGTATCGGTTGGGGCTGTCGTCTTTGTAGGGGCGGAGGTCTGACTGGGTTGCGGCGTTTTCGTTGACGTTGCGGAGGGTGCGGCTGTTTTCGTCCGGGTTGATGTCGCAGTGGGCGGCAGGGTTGCGCTGGGCTGGAGCGTTTTTGTCCCGGTTGGCGTTATGGTTGCCGTGCGTGTCACAGTTGGCGAGAGGGTTGGCGTCAATGTAAAAGTAGGCGTCAAACTTGGCGTAACCGTCGGAGTGGGTGGTTCACCGGTAATGCTGAAGCGTCCGGTAACTTTCCAGGTTTCACCCACGAACATTTGCACTTCGTAATTTCCTGGCAGCCAATTTTCGGCGGGGATAACGCAATCCGAATAACCATAACCGCCGGAGGCGCCATTCCAGGGTTTGCTTTCGTAATATACCAACTCTCCATCCCTGAACCACAATGCAGTCCATTGTGTTCCGACCGACATATTATTGTAAGAGAAGGACGCAAAGATTTTTTCCACTGGATTGGCGAAAGATATCGCCGGATCAATGGGCTGGTATTCGCCTGTCAAGCGGCGCGAGAAAGAAAGGCTGCTGAAAACTGCGTTCGGATTGGGAGTGACCTGCGAGGTGAAATCCTGGCTGATCACCACCGGCATCTGCGGAGTGACAGTAAATTCGAGGGTAGGGGTAACAGTCGCAGTGTTCGTTACAGTAGGTGTCTGCGTAATCGTTGGTGTGAGCGTGATGGTGGGCGTTTGTGTGATGGTCGGTGAGGGTTGGAAAATTTTATACGTCACAGGTTCAGCATAGCTGTTAATCACGAAAGCCAGCACGACGATAATCAATGAAAAAAAGATAAATTGCCATGCCCTGCCAAGTAACGCTCTTCGTTTTAGAAAGAACCTCAGGCGGCTGGCTTCGCGGAATGCCCGCAGCGCAACCAACAACAATGCTACGCCAGCCACAAGCAGCATAAAGAATAGCGTTTTTACGGTTGTTTCGATGTCGAGGTTCATCTTCCCTTTAAAATCAGCCGGTAAGTTCGTTCTGTATCTGCCGACGGCGGATACTTCTGGTTACGGCCAATATACGCGGTAAAGCTTCCTGTATTATTTTATATTCAAATCGTTTTAAGGGAAAGTCAAACGCGCCTTCGGTTTGGATGATCCGTGCGCCCAATCCCTCTTTGAAACGGTATACGCCCCACATACGATCTGCCTCACTCAAGGTGTCCGGCGCGCCCCATAGATCGTAAACCCTGCATCCGAGGGTTCTGCTCAACCGAATAGCTTCCCATTGCAATAAATAGTTGGGCATTTTTTCGCGATGCTGGTTGGTGCTCATACCGTAGACGTACCAGGAACGATCTGCAAAATGGAACAGGAACAAACCCGCGACCGGAATACCTTCGACTTCCGCCAACAGCGGCGTAGCCATACCCGACTTCATGAATGATTCCCAAACGAACAGGTAATATTCTTTGGGGCGGATGATAAACCCATCGCGGTTCCCGGTTTCGGCATACATCCGATATATTTCATCAAGGTCATCCAAACCGGCAGTGCGGACGCTCACGCCTTTTTTCTCGGCCAAATGGATGTTATAGCGGGTTTTTTGTTTCATCCCCGCCAGCAGGTCTTCTTCAGATGATTTCAGATCGATCCAGAAGGTATTTTTGAATTGAATTTGCTGATCCGTTTTTCTCCAGCCGTCTTGTTGCAACTGTTGAACAATTTCACAACCGCTTTTATCCGGTTCATAATCCGGATTGCCCTCAAACCCTCGCGCGGTGATGATTTCGGGATCGATTTTGATATAGACTGCACCGGCTTTTTGAGCGTAAACCCGCAGGTCATCGAGAACTTTATTACGTAAAGGTTCGCGCCAGTTCTTGAGAAGCGGCCCCTTGGGAACATACATAATACGAAGTTTTTTGCCGATCACCGGGAGCGTCTGCTCGCGGATCAGGATTAGAGCGGCTGCCTGGACGGTTCCCTTTTCATCCTGCCAGATTTTTGTATCAACTTCCCAACCATACCGTGCTTTAACCTGACCCCATTCCCAGGTCTGGAGAAAACTGGGTTTAGGAAATTGTTGAAGAATTTGATTCCAATGCGGTGCGTTCTGGTCCATATATATAAGCTTGATTTTGCCGAGAACTAACCGGCCATTCCTTTTTTGCGCATTCGCATGGCAATGGAATAGAACTGAAAAATGCCCGGTTGTAAAATCCTTTCATACACCCCGGCTGTCCGCTTCAATTGACCTCCAAAGCCGCGTTTAAAGCGATACACTCCCCATAATCCATCTGAGCGATCCGCAAAATTTGCTTCCAGAGAATCCTCATCAAGGTCGGGAACGCCCCACAGGTCGTACTCCGTGCAACCGGCCTCAGCTGCCCAGCGCATAGCTTCCCATTGCAACAGGTAGGTTGGCATGCGGTTCCGTTCTTTCTCATCCGATGCGCCGTAGAAATACCAGGCGCGTCTTCCACGTTTGAATACCATGATCGCGGCAAGGGGGCGATTCTCAAAAGCAGCCATGAACATTTCACAAGAACCTTCCGGATGGAATAGCTGGTAGGCAGTCCTGTAATAGGATTCCTGATGCACGCCGAATTGGTCGCGCTCGCCGGTAACCTGCATAAGATCATTGAACGCTGCCAGGTCGGAGCTCTTGGCGATTATTACACCCTTTTTTTCAGCCAGGCGGATATTGTAGCGGGTTTTTTGCTTCATGCGCTGCAGCCAGTCTTCTTCTCTACCCTCAAGAGAAAGGGTAATTGTCCGGCGGGGCTGAATGGAGATCGAGGCAGGTTTGTACTTGGTCAGCTTCTGAGCGAGGATCGGTGAGTCATCCTGCCAGGCGTCCGGTTCGACGTAGATGACGATTGCGCGCCGTCTGCGGCAAATGTTTTCAATCTCGGGCAGAAGGGCGCTCCAATCCAATCCGACCGGACCTTTGGGGATGTATGCAATCGTTAAGCCTAATGGTAATGGTCGAAACAGGATTTGCGCACCGCTATTCTGATTTTGGACGTACAGAGGCTGCCAGCCAAATGCTTTCTTGAAATCTCCCCAGCGCGAGGTTTGCAGCAAGTGGGCATCGGGGAAGCT
>ENA-UOYA01003202-UOYA01003202.1-activated-sludge-metagenome-genome-assembly--contig:-NODE-3202-length-14842-cov-10.949821_pt1 | contig 14842 bp, 18 predicted proteins | sample MGYA00238163_ERZ764804 | MGnify/ENA primary metagenome ERZ764804 (study PRJEB28919, sample SAMN05720223) | activated sludge metagenome | isolation source: Anaerobic digester | place: Hong Kong...
TGGGGTATCACGCAAAACTTCGCAGTTTCAAACGGGGTATATGGCTGTGCTGCTTTACTTTACTACAGGAGGAGGTGATGTGTATGGCCAAGGACGGTACCAACAGAGGCGGCGCACGCCCCGGCTCCGGGCAAAGAAAAAAGCCCTTGCACGACAAGATTCTGGAGGGCAACCCCGGCAAGCGTCCGCTCACGGTCATGGAGTTTAAGAACACCGCCGATCTTGAAGGTGCGTCCATGCCGCCACCCCGTGAATATTTAAAATCTGTACAAAAGAACGGCAAGCCCTCTCTGGCTGTTGAGATATACGAAAACATTTGGAACTGGCTGTATGAGCGGCACTGCGCACACCTCATCCCGGCACAGATTTTAGAGCAGTATGCACAGAGCTGCGCCCGCTGGATACAGTGTGAGGAATCCATCACTGAGTTTGGTTTCCTCGCCAAGCATCCGACAACAGGCAACGCCATCCCATCACCTTATGTGGCAATGAGCCAGAGCTTTGCAAAGCAAGCCAACAACCTATGGTTTCAGATTTTCCAAGTAGTCAAGGAAAACAGCACAGCGGATTATCGCGGCAACACCCCGCATGACGACGCAATGGAGCGACTGCTCACCGCGCGCAAAGGGGGCTAATCGTGGAACTGTGGCAATTGAGGCAGTTTCAAGGTTTACCTCTCGAAATAAAAGTCGCCAAGAGCAAGCTCCGCATCCGTGAGTGGTACGACCATTTTGGCGGCGATGTGTATATCAGTTTTTCCGGCGGCAAGGACTCCACGGTACTTCTTCACTTAGTGCGGTCCATGTACCCGGAGGTTCCCGCCGTTTTCTCGGACACCGGATTAGAGTTTCCCGAAGTACGGGAATTTGTGAAAACAGTGGATGATGTTACATGGGTCAAGCCTGACATGAGCTTTCGGCAGGTGATTGAAAAGCATGGCTACCCAATCGTCAGCAAGGAACAGAGCGACTGGATATACCGCGCGCGGCTCGGCAATCCGCAAGTGTATCAGAAAAACGTGCTGGGCATTATGCCGGACGGCAGAAAGACACGGTTCCATATTTCGGAGCAATGGCGGTATCTTCTGGATGCGCCTTTTCATATTGGTGCGGGCTGCTGCCACGAAATGAAAAAGAAGCCCCTCGACCGCTACGCCAAAGAAACCGGGCAGGTGCCGTTACTCGGTACCATGGCGGCTGAGAGCATACTGCGCACACAAAAATGGCTGGAAACCGGCTGCAATGCCTTTGGCAATAAAAACCCCAAATCAGCCCCCATCTCATTTTGGCTCGACGAGGATATTTGGGCATATATTCGTGCAAACAATCTATCCTACAGCGCGGCCTACGATATGGGCTATAAAAGAACGGGTTGTATTTTTTGTATGTTTGGGGTTCACCTCGAAGGGACGCCCAACCGATTTCAGCGGCTGCAGAAAACGCACCCCAAGTTGTGGCGGTATTGCATGCGCGATTGGGAGGCGGGCGGTCTCGGGCTCCGGCAAGTGTTGGAATATATCGGGGTTCCCTTTGAAAATTTTATGCTTTGACCAGGAGGCGCGAAAATGAACAGCTCGCTCACAGAGTTCCTCCGGCTTCTTAAAAAGGCACCAAGCCTGACCCCGCAGCAGTACCGAACGCTGCGGGGTCAGGCTATTTCAGGCAATCTGGCGGGGGCTGAGAAAGGCTATGCCCGGTTGATGGAAAGAAGGCTATACCATGCAGATTCAAAAAATTAACGCGGGCCAGCTCAACCCCGCCGCGTATAACCCACGCAAGGACTTAAAGCCCGGCGACAAGGAATATGAGAAGCTGAAGCGTTCCATTACCGAGTTCGGTTATGTGGAGCCGGTCATCTGGAACAAGACCACGGGCAATGTAGTCGGGGGCCATCAGCGGCTTAAGGTATTGCTCGATCTTGGCTACACCGAAATTGACTGTGTTGTGGTGGAACTTGAGTTCACCCGGGAAAAGGCCCTCAACCTCGCCCTCAACAAAATACAGGGCGCTTGGGACGAGACCAAACTGACGGAGCTTATGGCTGACCTTGACGCAGAAACTTTTGATGTATCATTCACCGGCTTTGATGCCGAGGAGGTCGACGCATTGCTCAACCGCTTTTACGCAAAAGAGGCGGTTCAGGACGAGTTCGATATTGACAAGGAAAAAGAGAATGTCGAACGGCGCGGCGCGATCACCCAGCCCGGAGATATTTGGCTGCTGGGCAAGGCGGATGGCCGCCCTCCACACCGTCTGCTTTGCGGCGATGCTTCCCGACCCGATGATTTTGAACGCCTGATGGATGGTGTATGTGCGCAGATGGCGATGACCTCTCCGCCCACCAGTAACGAGAAAGAATATCGGACCGATGGCATTGAGCCGTGGCTTGGGCTGATGCGTCCCGCCATCGAAAATATTGTCCGGCACGCCGACGTTGTCTGTTGGCAGATGAACGACCTCTACGCTACCGGCTCGCAATTCGTGGAGCCAACCGGCTTTTATTCGGTGCAGCTCTTTGCCGACGAGGGTTTCCGACCTTTGTGGATTCGAGTATGGCGCAAGACCGGGCCGCAGCGCGGTTCGGCCGGGCACCATCTTGTTTCGAATAAGCCGCAGCAGCTATATGAGTACATCACTGCTTTTGCCGGACAGCAATCTCAGGCTGAATACAACGACCAAGAGTATGTGTGGATGTCGGCTTTCGCCGGTCACAGTTACCGCTTTGTCAAACGACTCACCAAGGAAGAACGGCGGCTCTGGGGATACGCAGGCATCTGGGAGATGGCGGCTGTCCGCACCCAGAAGAACCATCCCGCTATGTTTCCGGTGGAGTTGCCGTGGCGGTGCATTAAAATGCACAGCGACCGAGATGGCATCGTGGTGGACCCCTTCGCCGGTGCAGGGACTACCCTGATTGCCGCTGAGCAAACCGAACGGCGTTGTTTTGCCATGGAGATCTCCCCAATATATTGCGATCTCATAGTAAAGCGTTGGGAGGATTTCACCGGCGAAACCGCCCTTAAAATGGAGGCGACGCAATTAAAATGAATATACAAACCATTCCCGCCGAGAGGCTGCGGGCGGCGGCTTATAACCCCCGCAAGGACTTGAAGCCCGGTGATGCGGAATATGAGAAGCTGCGCCGTTCCATTGAGGAATTCGGCTATGTCGAGCCGGTCATTTGGAATGAACGCACTGGCAACATCGTCGGTGGCCACCAGCGATTTAAGGTTCTGGCCGCTTTGGGGTACACCGAGATAGATTGCGTGGTGTTGGATATCGACGAACAGCGAGAGAAAGCACTCAATGTGGCGCTTAACAAAATTAGCGGCGAGTTTGATATCCCCTTGCTCACCGATCTGCTACGTGATCTTTCCGAGGAAGGCTTTGACGCAACCCTCACTGGTTTTGATGCTGCCGAGATGAACGAACTGTTCAGTGGCCCACCTTCAGGCAAAGTGAAAGAGGACAATTTCGATGCGGATAAAGCGAGCGCGGAAATAGAAACCCCGGCTTCACAGCACGGGGATATCTGGCGGCTGGGCAGGCATCGCCTGATGTGCGGTGACAGCACCTCGCAGACTGATGTGCAAAAACTGATGGATGGCGCACGGGCTCGGTGTGTATTTACTGACCCGCCTTGGAACGTGGACTACGGCTCGGATGCTAAACACCCAAGCTGGAAATCCCGACAAATCCTCAACGACAAAATGGGCACCGAGCAATTCGGTGCTTTTCTTTTTGCCGCCTTTGAGGCTATGAAGAATGTCTGTGAACCCGGTTGCATGACCTATGTGGTTATGAGCGCCCAAGAATGGGGAAATATCATGAATTCCATGCGAAACGCCGGATTCCACTGGTCCTCCACCATCATTTGGGCCAAGGACTCCCTCGTTCTCTCCCGTAAGGATTATCATACACAATACGAACCCATTTGGTATGGCTGGCTGGAGGGTGACACGAAATCCAAGCGGCTATGCCCTCTTAAGGACCGCAAGCAATCCGACCTCTGGGAAATCCCCCGTCCCAAGGTATCGGTGGAGCACCCGACTATGAAACCAGTGACGCTAGTCGCTAAAGCGCTGATAAACAGTTCAAAGGCTGGTGATGTTACGCTCGACCTCTTTGGGGGCTCCGGCACCACGCTGATTGCGTCAGAGCAGACCGACCGCTCTTGCTGCATGATGGAACTTGACCCAAAATACTGCGACGTGATTGCTAAGAGGTATATCGAGCAAATCGGTAGTGACAGCGAAATATCTCTTCTGAGAAATGGCCGAAAACTTCCCTATGCGGAGGTGATCGGCCATGGCTAATCTGACTATGGGTTCCTTATTCGATGGCTCCGGCGGGTTTCCGCTCGGAGCTTTATTATCGGGAATCACCCCGATTTGGGCCAGCGAAATTGAACCGTTCCCCATTCGGGTGACAACAAAACGCCTGCCGTTCATGAAACATTACGGCGATATCAACAAATTGAACGGTGCGAAGATAGAGCCGGTAGATATCATCACCTTTGGCTCGCCGTGTACCAACTTGTCGGTAGCTGGGCGGCGGGAAGGGTTGGATGGAAAGGAATCCTCGCTATTCTATCAGGCCATCCGGATTATAAAAGAAATGAGGTGTGCGACCCATGGAAAATATCCGCGATTTATCGTGTGGGAGAACGTGCCGGGCGCATACAGCTCGGCAGGAGGACGGGACTTTCAGCAAGTCCTCACCGAAATCCTCCAAATCAAACAAGAAGCCGCTGTTGTTCCTATGCCTGAAAAGGACAAATGGATGTCAGCAGGTGAAATCGTGGCAGAAGGTTTTTCCGTCGCTTGGAGAACACTCGACGCTCAATATTGGGGAGTCGCCCAACGTCGCCGTCGTTGCTACCTTATCGCAGATTTTGCAAGCGAACGTGCCGGAGACATACTATTTAAGTTCGAAAGCGTGTCAGGGTATACTCCGAAGGTCAATCAAGCGGGGCAAAGAGCTACCGGAGATGCTGAGGCAGGCGCTGGAAACCCAAGCCGCGCAATCTTAAACGATCAAGGCGGCAGCCGTATGGATATTACCGATGATGTAACTTGTACACTTCGCGCAGAGGCACACCATCCGCCCTGCGTTATACAGGCAAGTGGATTTTGCACCGAACACAGTGCCAAAAGCCGCAGTGTGGGATATGAAAAAGAGAAAAGCCCCACACTTCGTGCCGGTGTTGTTCCGGGAGTAGCGATTGAAAACCATCCCGCCGATAGCCGGATAAAGCTGGATAAAAGCGGCACAATGCAAACCCTGACCGGACGCATGGGAACAGGCGGCGGGAATGTTCCGCTCATTATGGATGAGCGGGCGTTGAGCCAGTCCATCCGTGATGATGTGGCCTGCGCACTGATCGCTACCGATTATAAGGGAGCACAATGTGTATTCGAGCCTATCCCCCAAACTCTAAAGATACGGTCGGGCTGCGAAGGCGGCGGTAAAGGCGCGCTGATACAGGAAAATCAATCGGCAACACTATCGTGCAACAATGACCAGACGGTTTTTGTCCCTTTCAGGAAAGGCACACGCCCACATAACAAAGATGAAGCTCAAAAATGGGAGCAAACAGAAACGGCCAACACCTTGAACACTTATGATACCGGTGAAGGCCGCTGTAATGAGCTTTGTGTGCGTGCATATGGGATATCTTCCGACCAAAGCAACGCAATGCTGTCGGATAATCCGCATAGCGGGATTTATGAAGCGGACACCAGCCGGACTCTTGACCGTTCCGGTGGAAATCCATCCTGCAACCAGGGCGGAATCGCTGTCGTACAAAGTTATGCTCTGCAGGGAAATATGATTGGACGGGCAGAAAAGAATGGACCGCAGGGCGACGGAGTCAATAAAGACTTATGCTTTACCCTTAACACCGCTGACCGCCATGCGGTCGCTTATGATTGCCGCAATCATTGCGATTCTGACATCAGCGCTACCTTGCAGGCAAAGAATAACGGCGGACAAAGCCTAAACTATATTAACCCGGTATTCGAAACCTACCAAAACACCACAGGCCCTCTCATGGCCAATTCTCATCCCGGCAGCTACAGCGGGCAGGACGCTTATCAGGACATGTTCATTGCTATGCCATATCGCGTGCGCCGGTTGACCCCCGCCGAGTGCGCTTTGCTGCAAGGTTTTCCAAGCGACTGGTGCATGGGGCTTGGCACTCCCACTCCCTGCGAGGAAGATATCGCATGGTGGCAGGATGTATTTGAAACACACCGGAAGGCCATGGGAACTTCCTCAAAGCCAAAGAGCCGCAAGCAGATTATAAAGTGGCTGAATGATCCTCATTCGGATTCGGCAGAATATAAGATGTGGGGGAACGGCGTGGCGCTTCCCTGCGTGTGCTTCGTCATGGCAGGAATCGTATGGGTTGCGGGCGTGTAATTATTTTTTGCGCGGCGGCTTTACGTTTTTGTCCGGTTTTAGTGTGCCATCGATTTCTCCGTGCTTTGCTTCGTAGTTTGCAATATTATCGCGGATTAACACAAGAATGTGGCTATTAACCGATCTGCCCTCGTAGTCGGCGACAAAATTGACTTTGTTCAACATCTCCTCTTCGATGCGGATGGATACGCTTTTAACTGCCATGGAATCACCTTCTTTCGTATACGGTGTGTTTATTTTAATTGCAAGATCTGTTATAATGTTGCAATTAGATATACCGTATATCTAAGAGATAAAAAGGAGCGATGTCGAGTGAAAGTTGCTGTGATCGGATCAAGAGGTCTTACAATTGATATATTGGAGGCGTTCCTTCCTCCGGAAACAACGGAAATCGTATCGGGCGGAGCAAAAGGTATCGATATCTGCGCCCGCAAATTTGCCGAAGAAAACGAGTACAGATATACGGAATTTCTGCCGGACTATAAAGCACATGGCAGAGTAGCACCCCTACGCCGAAACGACCAGATCATAGAATACAGCGATCTGGTTCTGGCCTTTTGGGATGGTGAAAGCCGTGGCACCAAATATGTCATTGACCGTTGCAAGGAGCGCGGTGTGCCAATTAAGGTATTTTTGAACAATTCCTTAACTAACCAGAATTGACTTGCTATTTAAGGCTTTTAGAGTGATGAATGTCCTACCTCAAAAGAAAGGTGGGATTTCGTATGGACGAAAGCCTGTATCAAGCCAAAGATGAATTCTTTTCTCAGCGCATCAATCATCACCGCAAGCACGAGCCGCCCGCCGTAAACGATGCGTACATGGACCTTCGCTCTTGTGTGGAGCGTCTGCGCGAAACATTGTCCGGGGAACAATCTCTGTTACTCCGCAACTGTGAAAACGCCTATCATTTGTCAGACGGCGAGTTTGGGCGTTTTTTCTATGCAATGGGATGGAATGACGCAATACGCTTCCTCCTTGATGGGAGGGATGCATAATGAAACATAGTACTGCTTATTTTGTTTCAATGCCTTTCCGTTTAGAGGACTTACGGCGACCGCATCTGAACAGCGAACGCAAACCATATGCGGTCGAAAAAACCGTGGAGCTTGCAAAAATCGACTACGAGAACTTCATTACCGATTTGTGCGTTGATCGGTGGTTCATTGAGGACAATGCCAAGTTGTGCCGGATTGACAGCGACGGCGTATGGCATTGCATCTTTGCTCGACAACGCGGCAAAAAGGATGGTGTATTGGTAATGTCGGAAGGTCGTGACTTTCCCAAGTGGGCGGCGTATATTCCGGAGGATGATCCAATTCTCTGACCGCCAAGCACCAGAACCAAAGAGCGTCTCGCAGGAGGCGCTCTTTTCATTTGATATCACGCTGTACAGCACATAAAATCCAGCGCGTGTTTTTGGTGATTATGTTTTCAAAAATGACTTGCTTTTCACAGCGTTAAGAGTGATGAATGTAACTACCAAAAATCAGAAAGGCGGTACAGCACATGAAAATCAGCTACAATGCAACAGGCACGGAGCGAAAATCACTGGTAGGTGCAATCAGTCAGGAGTTGAACGCACAGACAAAATATCTCGGGATGCCAACGGCGGCATATGAGGTCGGTGGGTATACCATAGACAAGACTGGAATGCTTATCGGTCCCGACAACCGCGATTTGGTTGCCGCCCTTCAAGGCTTACACAGCTTCGTTCCGATCAACGAGGAATACGACGCGATGCCTACCGAAGCGCCGGTAACACCTGCTTTCGAGGATTTGGCGATGACCGCCGAGGCAGAACTCGGAATGGGTATGCAGCTTCGTGACCCACAAGGCGAGGATGGTATGCAGGCAAGTGACGTTCCCGATTATGGGGAGGAATACCCCGATATTGTCCAACACCGCCCCGGTGCGGATACTTTGACGATTGAACTTCCGAGGGATGGATTTACCGACACAGCAATTCTCAACCTTAAAAAGCTTGTTGAGAGCAAGTCTTTGCTCATCAAGAAGGCGGTCGGCGCAGAAAGCCTGCCGGTTGAGGTTACGGACGATACGTTACGGTTTCCATGGTTTGCATTCAACGCTTCGGCTGAAGAGGTTAATGCCTACTCGCGCTTTATCAGCGCGCTTTGCACTATGGCCAAAGAACAAAAGCGCATCACAGCCAAAGAAAAACCGGTAGACAACGAAAAATACGCCTTCCGCTGCTTCCTTCTTCGACTGGGTTTTATCGGTGAAGATTACAAAGCCGAGCGGAAAACCCTGCTTCAGAACCTCTCCGGCAATGCTTCCTTCAAAAGCAGTAATCGCAGACAGCCGGAGCAAAAAGTATCCGCAACAACCTACTAAGAGGATAGCGGTTGCGAAAGTAGCACAGATAGCGAGGATTGCCCGGAAGCATCCATTGAAACGCTCCAAAAGATGTACGGTAATATTAATACGGAGGTGCTGGCATGACAAATGGATTTCCTTCAAAGTCCGTCGTTGATCGACTCCGCGCACAATACCCACCCGGCTGTCGTGTAGAACTGGTTTCGATGGACGATCCGTACACTACCCTGAAACCCGGCGACCGAGGAACCGTCTCAGGGGTGGATGATATCGGCACCGTTCATGTGGCTTGGGACAATGGCTCAGGCCTTGGCGCGGCTTACCGCGAGGACACGATCAAGCGTATATAGGTGTGTAAAGCACACAAAGGTGCGGCGAAACCTTTGTGTGCTTTACTTCTCAGAATTGACTTGCTATTTAGCCCCTTTAGAGTGATGAATGTACATGCGAAAAGCAGACACACACTTTGAAGGGAGCAAACACACATGTTTACACAGAAATTTGGCATTGAGGTTGAGTTCACAGGAATCACACGGCGGCAAGCAGCCGAGATCGCAGCCGAGCACCTTGGCGGTACCATTGACAGCGGATACGATTACTACAACACCCAGACGATTACCGCCCCCGACGGCAGGCAGTGGAAGTTTATGAGCGACGGCAGCATCACCTGCCAGCGCAAGCAGAACGGGCGGCGGGTTTCGGCTGGCGGCGAATACAGTGTCGAGCTGGTCAGCCCCATCCTCCAATACTACGAGGATATCGAAGCCCTACAGGAGCTTATCCGCAAGCTGCGCAAGGCCGGGGCTTTTACGAATAACCGCTGCGGCATCCACATTCACCTCAACGGCGCACCCCACACGCCCAAAAGCATCCGCAATTTTGTAAACATCATCGCCAGCAAGAACGACCTTTTTTACAAGGCGCTACAGATAGAACCGGGTCGCATGGGTTACTGCAAAAAGATGGATGAATACATGGTGCGCCGCATGAACGAGGCAAAACCTCGCACCCTCAAGCAGATCGAGGATATTTGGTACGCCGGATACAGCGACAGCCGCAACACCCACTACCATAACAGCCGCTACCATTTTCTCAATCTACACAGCTTTTTCAACCGGAATCACACGGTAGAGCTTCGAGGCTTTAACAGCGAACTCCATGCGGGTAAGGTACGCAGTTACATCGTTCTCGCTCTGGCCCTCAACCATCAGGCACTCACCCAGCGGAGCGCCAGTAACAAAAAGCCGCAGGTTGAAAACGAGAAGTTCGCCATGCGCACCTACCTCAACCGGGTTGGTTTCATCGGCGACGAGTTCAAAAACTGCCGTGAGCACCTTTGCAAACATCTCTCGGGTTCGGCTGCTTGGAGATACCGGGCGAGTTAACTTGCCCGAGGCTTGCGCCACAGAGGGCGACACGCGCCCTGCGTGACGTGGACGGCTTACCAGCCGGGGTTTATATATAAGGCTTATAAGGGTGCGACAGGGGCAACCCTGCCCGCGACCCGCAAAGATATAAGGAGGCAATGATTCATGAAAGGCAGAGAAAACAAGATTTATATCGCATACGGCAGCAACCTCAACATTGAGCAGATGTCCTGCCGATGCCCCTACGCCACACCCATTGGCAACGGTATTCTTCGCAACTACGGACTCCTCTTCCGGGGTGGTTCGGGTGGTGCGGTCGCCACCGTCGAGCCTAAGCGCGGCTGCTCCGTGCCGGTACTGCTCTGGGAGATCACTCCTCGTTGCGAGGATCAGCTTGATCGCTACGAAGGCTGGCCCCGGCTTTACCGCAAAGAAACGGTCGGTGTGGAGTATGACGGAAAGATTGTCGAAGCCATGATATATGTTATGAACGAGGGTTATGAACTCGGCAATCCTTCTCAACAATATCTGAATGTCATCTTGGAAGGCTACGAGTCAGCAGACTTCGATCCACAGATACTCTCCAATGCGCTCACTACCTCTGCCCGCAAACGCAAGAAGAAGGGGGCTGTGCAATGAGCGGTATAATGAGCGACACTCTCGTCGAGCAGATTTTAGCCATTCGAGCGGGCGGAAAACACAATATGTTTGACATCCCTGCCATCCAGCGCGAAGCGTCTGACCTTGGATATAATGAGCTGGTGGTATTCTTGGAGGAAAACCGCGACCAATACGTTCGCTTTATCTTCTCCGGCAACCGGGGCTGATCCTCGGTCACCGTACAAAAATGCGCTCCTTAAAAATGTGTTTGTTTTTCGCAAAAATGACTTACTTCTGAGGAGACTCTTATAACGCAAATGTTTTAGACGAATTAAATCGCATGATATTCAAAGGCCACGCCAGGGCAAAAAGGCGTGGCCTTCTTCTATTATGTATGCATCTTCTGACATGTCGGAAAGGAGGTGACGGCACTGCGCAAGCTCAAGAAATACAAGCCCACCATCTATATGGCGGACGGTTCTGAATACAACAAGGTGGCGGCAGACAATGCCGTCACCTTTATCAATTGCCTCAACCATACCAAGGGCGAGTGGTATGGCAGCCCTTTTGAATTGATAGATTGGCAGGAACAGATCATCCGCGATGTGTTTGGCGTGATGAAGCCCAGCGGCTACCGCCAGTTCAACACCGCCTACATCGAAATTCCGAAAAAGATGGGCAAAAGTGAGCTCGCCGCTGCCGTAGCCCTGCTGCTCACATGCGGGGATTTCGAGCATGGCGGCGAGGTTTATGGCTGCGCCTCTGACCGGCAGCAAGCCAGTATTGTCTTTGATGTGGCCGTGGAAATGGTGGAGCAGTGCCCGGCCCTTAAGCAGCGCATTCGACCGATGCTTTCCCAAAAGCGCTTAATATATAAACCCCTCGGTTCTTTCTATCAGGTTCTCTCCGCAGAAGCGTATACGAAACACGGCCTGAACGTTCACGGCGTTGTTTTTGACGAGCTGCATGCCCAGCCAAACCGCCAGCTCTACGATGTCATGATGCACGGCTCGGGCGACGCCCGCAAACAGCCGCTGTTTTTTTTGATTACCACAGCTGGCACCGACCGGCACTCCATCTGCTGGGAGGTACACTCCAAGGCGCAGGACATCATCGAGGGGCGCAAGGTGGACCCCACCTTCTATCCGGTGATTTACGGCGCATCGGAGGATGCCGACTGGACCAGCGAAAAGGTGTGGAAGCAGACCAATCCCTCGCTGGGCATCACGGTGGATATCGAAAAGCTCCGGGCGGCCTGCGAGAATGCCAAACAAAATCCTGCCGAGGAAAACCTATTCCGGCAACTCAGGCTCAACCAGTGGGTAAAGCAGAGCATCCGGTGGATGCCGATGGCGAAGTGGGATTCCTGCGCCTTCCCGGTGGACCCGGAGAGCCTGCGCGGGCGCACCTGCTACGGAGGGCTTGACCTCTCCAGCACGACTGACATCACGGCCTTCGTGTTGGTGTTCCCGCCACTGGATGAGGACGATAAATTTCAAATTCTGCCCTTCTTCTGGATACCGGAGGACAACATCGGCCTGCGTGTCCGGCGTGACCATGTGCCTTACGATACTTGGGCGAAGCAGGGTTTTGTATATACCACCGAGGGCAACGTCGTGCATTACGGCTTCATCGAGGAGTTTATCGATGAGTTGGGGGCGAAGTACAACATCCGCGAGATTGCCTTCGACCGCTGGGGCGCGGTGCAGATGGTCCAGAACCTTGAGGGTCTGGGCTTTACTGTTGTGCCGTTCGGTCAGGGCTTTAAGGATATGTCTCCTCCAACCAAGGAGCTCATGCGCCTCACGCTGGAGGAAAAGCTCGCCCACGGCGGTCATCCGGTACTGCGCTGGATGGTGGACAACATCTTTGTGCGGACGGATCCTGCTGGGAACATCAAGCCCGATAAGGAAAAATCCACGGAGAAAATCGACGGTGCGGTAGCCACCATTATGGCTCTGGATCGGGCAATCCGGAATCTTGGCAGTGGCGATGGCGGCAGCGTCTATAGCGAAAGGGGGCTTTTGATATTATGAGTATTTTTTCCCGGCTGTTTCGGTCGCGGGATAAGCCAGAGAATTGGCGTGGGTCGTCCAGCGCCTTTTTTTTCGGCAGCAGTAACTCAGGCAAGCCGGTCAATGAGCGAACCGCCATGCAGACCTCAGCGGTGTACGCCTGCGTGCGCGTCTTGTCCGAGACCCTCGCCTCACTGCCGCTGCATGTCTATAAATATGTCGACAACGGTGGCAAGGAAATGCAGACACAGCATTACCTCTATCCCATCTTGCACGATAACCCCAACCCTGAAATGACCTCTTTTGTGTTTCGGGAAACCCTGATGAGCCACCTTCTGATCTGGGGCAACGCTTACGCACAGATCATACGCGATGGCCGAGGCCGCGTGCTGGCGATGTATCCGCTGCTTCCCAACCGCATGGAGGTCGACCGGGCTCCATCGGGGGCGCTGGTGTACACCTATCGATTGAGCATAGACGATGTCCAATATAAACAAGAAACAACGCTCACCCTCGGGCCGGACGATGTACTGCACATCCCCGGCCTTGGTTTTGATGGGCTTGTAGGCTACAGCCCGATTGCCATGGCGAAAAACGCCATCGGCATGGCGCTGGCCACCGAGGAGTACGGCGCGACCTTCTTCGCCAACGGAGCCAACCCCGGTGGGGTGCTGGAGCACCCCGGCGTGATCAAGGACCCGCAGAAGGTCAGGGATTCGTGGAACAGCGCCTATCAAGGCGGCGGCAAGGCTCACAAGGTGGCTGTGCTTGAGGAGGGCATGTCGTATAAAACCATCGGTATCCCCCCGGAACAGGCGCAGTTCTTGGAAACACGCAAGTTCCAGCTCAACGAGATCGCGCGCATTTTCCGTGTGCCGCCCCATATGATTGGCGACCTCGACCGTTCCAGCTTCTCAAATATTGAGCAACAGGGTCTTGAGTTTGTGAAATATACGCTGGACCCGTGGGTCATCAGATGGGAACAGGCCCTTCAAAAGTCTCTAATTTTGCCGTCTGAGAGGAGCTCCCTTTTTGTGAAGTTCAATGTGGACGGCCTTTTGCGCGGCGATTATGCCAAGCGCATGAGCGGCTACGCGCTCGCCCGGCAGAATGGTTGGATGTCCACAAATGATATCCGCGAGATGGAGAATATGAACCAGATTCCTGCAGAGGAAGGAGGCGATCTGTATCTCGTCAATGGCAATATGACGAAGCTGGCCGACGCCGGGGCGTTTGCCACCAAGAAAAAATGAACGGAGGAACCCCTATGAGGAAATTCTGGAACTGGGTGCGCGACCCCGACAATGAGCGCACCCTCTATCTGAACGGCCCGATTGCCGAGGAGACATGGTGGGGCGACGAAGTCACTCCCCAGATGTTCAAAGACGAACTTCTGTCTGGCTCCGGCGACATCACCGTTTGGATCAACTCGCCGGGTGGCGATGTTTTTGCCGCGGCGCAAATTTACAACATGCTCATGGAGTACAACGGGCAGGTCACCGTCAAGATCGACGGGATCGCCGCCAGCGCCGCTTCGGTGATCGCCATGGCGGGCGGCGAGGTTCATATGTCGCCGGTGTCCATGATGATGATCCACAACCCAGCCACCATCGCCATTGGAGATTCCGTAGAGATGGTGCGGGCCAAGGAATTGCTGGACGAGGTGAAGGAGTCGATCATTAACGCTTATGAGTTGAAAACAGAACTGCCGCGCCTTAAGCTGGCGCGCCTGATGGATGCCGAAACGTGGATGAACGCGCACAAGGCTGTCGAGCTGGGTTTTGCAGACGGCATCCTATATGCCAAAGAGGAAGAGTCGCTATCGGGCAATCCGGTGGAGGCTCTTATTTTTTCCCGCATGGCGGTTACCAACTCACTCCTGAGCAAGTTTCCCAAGGTCGTTACATCCGTTGCGGAAACGGAACCCCCCGCGCCAGATCCGGCAGAGGCCGAGCGAGGGACACCCACCCCGGCCGACACGCCGAAAACAATCGAACAGCCTACCGGCACCCCGATAGAGTCGCTATATAAGCGGCTCTCTTTAATTTCCCACTAATTTGAAGGAGGACTTTACTATGAGCAAGATTCTGGAAATGCGCGA
>ENA-UOYA01003205-UOYA01003205.1-activated-sludge-metagenome-genome-assembly--contig:-NODE-3205-length-14839-cov-3.833130_pt1 | contig 14839 bp, 14 predicted proteins | sample MGYA00238163_ERZ764804 | MGnify/ENA primary metagenome ERZ764804 (study PRJEB28919, sample SAMN05720223) | activated sludge metagenome | isolation source: Anaerobic digester | place: Hong Kong...
CAGCTTTGCTCAGCTTGAAAACGGAGTAGGTCTTTGGGCGAACTTCAAGGATGAATTTTTCGGCTGCCTGAACGAAGCAATGGGTGAAAGCGTTCAAAGCCGGAAAATAACAGTTGCCACGGGTGCTGCGGCATATCCATTAATTTGTGAATTAGTTGACGAAACGGTAAAAAAATGGCATAATTTAATAATCAATGTAATTAAAATCAGAAACATTCTATTCGGTGAAAGCATTACTGTTGCAGGTCTTCTTGCTGGGAATGATATTATAAATCAGCTTTCCGGGCTTGACCTCGGCGAAGAGCTGCTCATACCTTCTGCCGCTCTGCGCAGGGAGGGTGATATGTTCCTCGATGATGTGACAGTTGAACAGATGAGCAAATCACTGAGGATTAAGGTTACGCCCGTACCCAATGATGGCGGGGAATTTTTCAAAGCACTTATCGGAAAGAAGTGATACTGTGTCAAAACCTGTTGTGGCGATTGTCGGCAGACCTAATGTCGGCAAATCGACACTTTTCAACAAGCTTGTGGGCAGCAGGCTTTCTATAGTCGATGATACACCCGGCGTCACGAGGGACAGAATCTACGGCGAATGCGAATGGCTCAACAGGAGCTTTTTGCTTGTCGATACCGGCGGCATAGAGCCGTTTTCGGACGATGTTATTTTGTCCCAGATGCGCAGGCAGGCTCAGCTTGCAATTGACAGTGCGGACGTAATTATATTTGTTACTGATGTCCGCACGGGTGTCGTAGCAAACGATGAAGAGGTTGCCTCAATGCTGATAAAAAGCGGTAAGCCTATTGTGCTTTGCGTTAACAAGTGTGATACAGTAGGCGAGGTTCCGCTCGAATTCTATGAATTTTATAATCTTGGGCTTGGTGAGCCTGTTCAGGTTTCATCCGTTCACGGCCACGGGACTGGCGATTTGCTTGATGCTGTTATTGAGCATTTTCCCGAAGAAACATATGAGCAGGAAGAGGACGAATATATCAAGGTTGCTATAATAGGCAAACCCAATGTCGGCAAATCGTCGCTTGTCAATGCCATTGCGGGTGAGGAGAGGGTAATTGTCTCCGACATTGCAGGCACTACAAGGGACGCTACCGATACAATTATTGAAAATTCCTATGGCAAATTTATTTTTATCGACACGGCAGGTCTCAGGCGTAAGAGCAAGGTTTATGATGAGATTGAAAAATACTCGGTTATAAGAGCAAGGATGGCAGTCGAAAGAGCTCAGGTCTGCGTAATAATGATTGATGCTCAGGACGGATTTACAGATCAGGACTCAAAGGTTGCTGGTATTGCTCATGAACTCGGGAAGGGTTGCATTACTGCTGTAAACAAATGGGATGCCGTTGAAAAAGACGGCAAAACAATGGATAACTACCGAAAAAGCCTTATGAAGGACTTTGCATTCATGTCATATGCCCCGATAATTTTCATCTCCGCAAAAACCGGACAGAGGCTTGAAAGGCTATTTGAACTGATAAAGTATGTAGACAGCCAGAATGCCATGAGAATATCCACGGGCAAGCTCAATGATGTTCTTGCGGACGCCACGGCTAGGGTGCAGCCGCCTACCGATAAGGGCAGAAGGCTTAAAATATATTATATTACTCAGGCTTCAACCCGTCCGCCGACATTTGTTTTCTTTGTCAACAAAAAGGATTTGTTCCATTACAGCTATCAGAGATATATTGATAACCAGATTCGTGAGGTTTTTGGGCTTGAGGGCACACCGACCCACTTTGTTATCAGAGAAAGGGAACAGAAAAAATGATTATTTTAGGCATTGACCCGGGTTATGCAATTGTCGGCGTCGGTGTAATTGAATACAAGAATAACCACTTCAGGGTTATTGATTGCTGCGCCGTTACAACTCCTGCCGAAATGCCGTTTAATGAAAGGCTTGAGTTTATTTTCAACGGCGTAACGGATATAATCAGGAAATATAATCCCGAAACGATGGCTATTGAAAAGCTTTTCTATAACAGTAACGCCAAAACTGTTATAGATGTCAGCCAGGCGAGGGGGGTTATTATCCTTGCCGCCCAGGTTCATGGGCTTTCAATCTTTGAATATACGCCTCTTCAGGTAAAGCAGAGCGTTGTGGGCTACGGGCGGGCGGAAAAAAAGCAGGTGCAGGAAATGACAAAGCTTCTGCTCAACCTAAATGCAATTCCTAAGCCCGATGATGTGGCGGATGCTCTGGCAATGGCAATCTGTCATGCACATTCGAGCGGCTCTTTAATGGCAAGGATGAAGGCATAAAAAGGGGGAGCAAATAATGTTTTACAGCCTAACGGGGAACATAGTTTTTATTGACGAATCATGCGTAGCTGTTGAATGCGGCGGAGTAGCTTTCAAATGCGCTTCAACCCTTAATACATTGAAAAAGGTTGGGCAGATTGGTGAAAGGGTTACTCTTTTTACTCATCTTAATGTCAGGGAGGACGCTCTCGATTTATTCGGGTTTTACGATAAAAGAGAGCTCGAATGCTTTAAAATGCTCATTGGTGTGACAGGTGTTGGCCCGAAAGCAGCACTTGCCATCCTTTCACAGCTAAGCCCCGAGCAGCTTGCTCTCTGCATTGCAACTGGCGATGTCAAAACAATAACAAAAGCACAGGGCATCGGTGCAAAAATCGCCCAGCGGGTTGTACTCGAGCTTAAAAATAAACTTAAGACAAGCATATCGGACGATGAGAGCTTGAGTACAATCGAGAATATGGGAGTCGTTTCACAGGCTGGCAATAGTGGTGAGGCAATAAGTGCTCTTGTAATGCTTGGCTACAGTCAATCTGAGGCCTCCGTTGCAGTGAGCAGGCTTGACAGCTCGCTATCTGTTGAGGAGCTCATTAAACAGGGTCTGAGAATGCTTGCAAAAGGATAGAAATAACCCCATTTTATCGAGGTGAACATATGGAAACGGATTTCGAAAGCAGAATAATAGCTCCCGAATATAATAACAGTGTTGATGCGGAGCTTGAACTATCCCTTCGCCCCAAAACCTTTACGGAGTATATTGGTCAGGAGAAGGTGAAGGAGAACCTTGCCATTTATATTGAAGCGGCACTCAAAAGGGGCGAACCGCTTGACCATGTTCTGCTTTACGGCCCTCCCGGTCTTGGCAAAACTACTCTTGCGGGTATTATCGCAAATGAAATGGGGGTTAACATAAGGGTAACATCCGGCCCGGCAATAGAAAAGCCGGGTGACCTTGCCGCGTTGCTGACAAATCTAAACGAGGGTGATATCCTTTTCATTGATGAGGTGCACAGACTTTCCCGCAGCGTTGAGGAGGTTTTATACCCTGCAATGGAGGATAATGCGTTGGATATTATCATTGGCAAAGGACCTTCAGCAAGGTCAATCAGGCTTGATTTGCCGCGTTTTACGTTAGTTGGCGCCACCACCAGAGCGGGTCAGTTAAGCTCGCCTCTGAGGGACAGGTTCGGCGTTATTTTCAGGCTTGAGCTTTATTCCGCTCAGGAGCTTTCAAGGATTGTTACCAGAAGCGCAGGCATTCTCAATGTAGGCATAGAGCCACAGGGAGCACTCGAAATTGCCTCCCGTTCAAGGGGGACGCCCAGAATCGCAAACAGGCTGTTGAAGCGCTCCAGGGATTTCGCTCAGGTTATGGGCAACGGCACAATTACTCGGGACAGTTCAAAGATAGCCCTTGACAGAATGGAAATAGACGCTCTGGGGCTTGACTCCGTTGATAGGCTGCTTTTGACAGCAATGATTAAGAATTATAACGGAGGACCTGTAGGACTTGAAACCATAGCGGCTGCTATTGGAGAAGAAGCTGTAACCATAGAGGATGTCTATGAGCCGTATCTTATGCAAATCGGATTTTTAAGCCGTACGCCAAGGGGCAGGATGGTCACTCCTGCAGGCTATGCACATCTCGGTATGGCGATGCCCGGCCAGCAGCGTTTTATGTAATATTTAATTTTTAGGAGAGAAAAATTATGGGGAGATTATTCGGTACCGACGGTGCCAGAGGGATTGCAAACAGTGAGCTTACCTGTGAGCTTGCAATGAAAATAGGCCGTGCTGCGGCAATGGTTCTTTCGAGTGAAAACATTGACCGTCCCAAGGTTATGATAGGCATGGATACCAGAGCATCATCCGAAATGCTTGAGGCTGCTATTACCGCGGGCCTTTGCTCTGTCGGTGCGGATGTGCTTTTGCTCGGTGTTGTACCGACCCCTGCCGTTGCCTTTCTTGTTAAAAAATATGGATATGATGCAGGCATTATGATATCCGCCTCTCATAATCCCTGCGAGTATAACGGAATCAAGATTTTTAAATCTGACGGTTATAAGCTGCCGGATGCACTCGAAGAAAAAATCGAGGAAATAATTCTCGAAGAAACTGTTATTCCGCCTATTAAAATCGGCGGTGAGGTCGGCAGAGTAACAACCTCCGAAATGCCCATATTTGACTATATCGAGCACCTAACCGCAACCACAGATATGGATTTTTCAGGCATAAGGATAGCACTTGACTGTGCAAACGGCTCATCCTCAGTTACCGCTCCGGAGCTGTTTATGCGCTTGGGTGCCGAGTGCCAGATTATAAATGCGGAGCCCGATGGAGTCAACATAAACAAGGACTGCGGCTCTACCCATATGGAGCAATTACAGAAGTTTGTTGTTGAGAACAAGCTTGATGTAGGTTTTGCCTTTGACGGGGATGCCGACAGGCTGCTTGCAGTTGATGCAAAGGGAAGCATAGTTGATGGTGATAAAATAATCTCTATCTGCGCAAAGGATATGAAGGATACAGGAAGGCTCACACATGACACTGCTGTTGTCACCGTAATGAGTAACATGGGCTTTTATAAGTTCTGTGGCGAGAACGGCATAAAATATATAACAACCAAGGTCGGCGACAGGTATGTACTTGAAAACATGGTTGAAAACGGCTATAAAATCGGCGGCGAACAGTCAGGCCATGTTATTTTTCTCGATTATGCCTCAACAGGGGATGGGCAGCTGACTGCTATTCAGCTCCTTCAGGTAATGAAGCGAACAGGTAAAAGCCTTGAAGAGCTTGCAACCTGCATGGAGGTGTTCCCGCAGATAATGATAAATGTCAAGGTCTCCAAAATCGGTAAGGTTCGTTTCTCCAGCGACCCTGAGATTAAACAGGCCATTGATAAAGCAGAGGCTGAGCTTGGTGATGACGGGAGGGTGCTTGTCCGTGTTTCGGGCACCGAGCCACTGGTTAGGGTTATGCTTGAGGGCAAGGATAAGGCGCTTATAACAAAGCTCGGCGAGGATATCGCAGAGGTCGTTAGAGAAAAGCTTATATAATTCGGGAGTTTTAAAATGAGAGCTGCAGGAGACTGGAAGGATTATGAGCTTCTTGATTGTTCGGGCGGGGAACGCCTCGAGCGGTGGGGTGAGGTTGTCCTCATTCGTCCGGACCCACAGGTGATATGGAAAACCGAAAAAACTCACCCTCTCTGGTCAAAGGCTAATGCCAGATACAACCGCTCCTCAACTGGTGGCGGCAAATGGATTGTACGCTCAATGCCCGATATGTGGAGGATAAGCTACAAGGATTTAACCTTTAATATTAAAACAACAGGCTTCAAGCACACGGGGCTTTTCCCTGAGCAGGCGGTAAACTGGGACTGTCTGAGAGAAACAATTAAAAATGCTGAGGGACCTGTTAAGGTTCTCAATCTATTTGCCTATACAGGCGGTGCTACTGTTGCCTGCCTCAAGGCAGGCGCGCAGGTCGTTCATGTTGATGCCGCAAGGGGCATGGTCTCATGGGCAAGAGAGAACGCTTCACTTTCGGGTGTTGCATCAAGTCCTGTCAGGTGGATTGTTGACGACTGTATCAAATTCGTTGAGCGCGAAATGCGCAGAGGTAATAGGTATGATATAATAATAATGGACCCTCCGTCATACGGCAGGGGCCCGGGCGGCGAGGTCTGGCAGCTTGAAAATGAGATTTATCGGCTCGTTGAGCTTTGTACTCAGGTGCTCAGCTCGGATGCACTCATGTTTCTAATCAATTCATACACAACAGGTCTGTCGCCATCGGTTATGCAGTATATTCTAGGCTCGCTTGTCATACCCCGTTTCGGCGGAATTGTGAAGAGCGACGAGATAGGCATACCTGTAACTGCATCGGGAATGGTTCTGCCGTGCGGTGCAAGTGCATTTTGGGAAAAAGGAATATAAAATGAAAGAAACGTTAATTGAATTCAAGAATGTCAGCTTCAGCTATGACAGTGAGGACCAAACTCCTTCGCAGGCAGTTAAGGATATTTCATTTTCTGTCCGAAGGGGCGAGTTCGTTGCTGTTTTGGGGCATAATGGTTCAGGCAAATCCACCATTGCAAAGCTTACAAATGCCATATTGACACCCGAAAAGGGTGATGTGCTCATAAAAGGCATGAACACAAGGGACGAAAACCTGACCTTTGACATCAGGCGAACAGTGGGCATGGTATTTCAGAACCCCGATAACCAGATTGTTGCCACAATTGTTGAGGATGATGTGGCATTCGGGCCCGAAAACCTAGGCGTTGAGCCGTCTGAAATAAGGCGCCGTGTTGATGATGCCCTTAAAACCGTCGGTATGTATGATTACAGGGAGAGGGAGCCTTATAAGCTCTCAGGCGGGCAGAAGCAGCGAGTTGCTATTGCAGGGATAATAGCAATGCAGACTGAATGCTTAGTCCTTGATGAATCAACTGCCATGCTTGACCCGAGAGGCCGCAGGGAGGTTATGAATACCGTGCGTGCTCTTAACAGGGAAAAGGGCATAACTGTCCTTTTTATTACTCATTTCATGGATGAGGCTGTTGAGGCCGACAGGGTAATAGTAATGAACGACGGTGAAATTATGCTGGATGGCACGCCGCATGAGGTTTTTGCTCAGAGCGTAAAAATAAAAGCTGCGGGTTTGGATGTTCCACAGGCGGCAGAGCTTTCTCAGCTGCTTATTGAGGACGGGCTGAACCTCAGTGAGATAGCTTTGACAGTAGATGAGTGCATAAGTGAACTTCTCACCGTATTGGAGGCGAGCAAATGACCACAGAGCCTGTTATCAGAACTGAAAATCTGACACATCTTTACGGTGAAGGGCTGGCCAGCGAGGTTGCAGCAATTCACAATATAAATATAGAGATCATGCAGGGTGAGCTTCTTGCCATAATAGGGCATACAGGCTCCGGCAAAAGTACGCTTATCCAGCACTTCAACGGTTTGCTCAAGCCCTCAACAGGCAGGGTTTTTGTCGATGGCAGGGATATCTGGGAGAGTAAGCAGGCCACCAGAGAGTCCCGGTTTAAAGTGGGGCTCTGCTTTCAGTACCCCGAATATCAGCTTTTTGAAGAGACTGTTTACAAGGATATTGCCTTTGGCCCTAAAAACATGGGGCTTGACGAAAATGAAATTGATATTAGAGTGCGCAGAGCCGCCGCTTTTGTTGGTATCAGTGACGATATGCTCGAACGGTCACCGTTTGACATTTCGGGAGGCGAAAAAAGGCGCGTTGCCATTGCCGGAGTTATGGCAATGGAGCCTAAAGTCCTTATTCTTGACGAGCCGACTGCCGGACTCGACCCCAGAGGCAGGGATATGGTTCTTGATTTAATCCGCAATTACCGCAGTCAGACTGGGAATACAGTCCTTCTGGTTTCTCACAGCATGGAGGATGTTGCAAAGCTTGCCACCAAGGTACTTGTAATGAATAATTCTCAGGTTGCCATGTATGGCAGCGTTGAAAAGGTGTATTCCAGAGGAGCTGAGCTTTATGAGATGGGGCTCAATGTTCCGCAAATTACCCGCATTTTTATGGGGCTTCGAAGTAAGGGTGTAGACGTCAAAGAAGGCATTTTCACCGTTGAACAGGGCAGGAATGAAATAGAACGCCTTCTCAAAAGCAGGGGGGTGCTGCAATGATTAGAGATATTACAATTGGGCAGTACTTCTTTGGCAAATCCTTTATTCACCAAATGGATGCAAGAATGAAAATTGTGATATCGTTATTCTTCATTATCCTGATTTTTTTGTGCAAAAACTTTTTCTCCTTGGGACTGGTTGCCGCTTTTACTGTTTTTATTCTGTCCGTATCACAAATACCGTTAAGGCTAATACTTAAAAGCCTTAGGCCTATTGTCATAATTGTAATTTTCACAGCTTTTTTGAATCTGTTTTATACCAAGGGTGGCAGAACTCTTTATGAATTCTGGTTTTTTGAAATAACAGTGAAGGGCGTATATTCTGCAATTTTCATGGCGGTTAGAATTATATGCCTGGTTGCGGGCACCTCGCTTTTGACATATACGACAACACCAACCGCTCTGACAAGCGCCATTGAGAGTCTGCTTTCGCCCTTAAAATTGGTTCATGTAGATGTCCATACATTCGCTATGATGATGACACTTGCTCTCAGGTTTATTCCGACGCTTATTGAGGAAATTGATAGAATTATTAGTGCGCAGAAGGCAAGGGGAGCCGACCTTGAAAGCGGTGGCCTTGTCAAAAGGGCAAAGGCGCTTATCCCGATATTTATACCGCTTTTTGTTTCTGCCTTTCGAAGGGCTTATGAGCTTGCCTATGCCATGGAATGCCGCTGCTATAACGGCGGAAAGGGGCGGACAAGCATGAAAAAGATGCACATGACATTCAGGGATGCTGTTGCCTTGGCTGTGGTAGTTATATTGACATCGGGTATATTCCTGTTGAATTTTAAGTTTAAAACGGTGATCTGATGAGAAATCTACTTTTAACCCTCTGCTTTGATGGCACTTCCTACCACGGGTGGCAGGTGCAGAAAAACGCTCCCACAGTGCAGCAGACTTTTCAGGATGCCGTTGAAAAAATAATCGGCATTCGTGAGAATGTAACGGGCTGCTCGAGAACGGATTCGGGAGTTCATGCCAATATGTTCTGTTGCCATATGAAAACCGAAAGCACGATTGAATGTGAACGATTTACGGCTGCTCTCAATGCCAATCTTCCCCTCGATATAGCCGTAACCGACTGCAGAGAGGTTGCACTTGATTTTCATGCAAGATATTCCTGCGTTTCAAAGGAATATATTTATAAAATTAGTAACACAAAAACGAGAAACCCTTTCCGTGAAAACAGATATCTACGCTACTCTTATCCAATAGATGAAAAGCTCCTTGATTCTGCCGCAAAGGGCTTCCTTGGCACGCATGATTTTTGCGGCTTTTCGTCCTCAGGCTCAAGTGTTGAGGATACGGTCAGAACAGTAATACACTCAGAGGTTTTTAGAAATGGTGACGAGGTAGTATTCAGGGTTGAGGCGAACGGGTTTTTATATAACATGGTGCGTATTATGACGGGCACTTTGATAGGTGTTGCACAGGGGAAAATCGAAGCATCGGAAATACCCGATATTATAAAATCCTGCGACAGAAGCAGGGCAGGCATAACAGCTCCCGCATACGGCCTGTATTTAAACAAGGTTAATTACAACCTTTGATTATTTCGTAGATGCAATAGCCTAGTACGCCAAATAACATACAAGGTACGGAATCACTGACGGCAATTAACGATACAACCGATCGTAGGGCATTTATGCCGCACTGGGAAATGGTCTTTTTTATTCCGTTATAATAATAGAAGAATAAACAAATTTGAGGTGAATAGTATGAAGGATAAGGAAATAACGCAGGAAATTATAGTTCCTGCCGAATTCAAACACCCCAAAACGCCTCAAAAGGGAAACTCTGCACCAGTAAAAAAAATGCCTGCAAAAAACAAGCACGCAAAGAAGAAAAATAAAAACCCAATCTTTTCAGCATTGTTAAAACTCGGTATTCTGGTTTTTGGAATTTTACTCATAGCCTTCCTTGTAATGAAAGCCTTTGGCAGTGTAACCTATTTCAATGTTACTGAGGGCTTCGGCAGCTTTATGGAGCAGTTTTCGCCAGGCGATGGTTTTCCGTATAAGGTAGATTCAAACTCCGTCAAAAATGTCAGTATGTCCGGTTCTAAGCTCATACTTCTGACTAACGATTCAAGCACAGTGTTCAATTCAACCGCAAAAAAGGTGTTTACCGCTCAGCATACATATACAGATCCCTCCCTTAAGGTTAAAAATGGGCGGACAATTGTATTTGACAGAGGCTCGGGCAGGTTTAGGGTGCAGACTGCATCAAAAATCCTGTTTGAAAAGATAATGAAGAACGATATCCTGACAGCAGCTCTCGGTAAAAAGGGGAACTGTGCCGTTGCAACTAAATCGAGTTCGGTTGCAAGTACATTGACGGTTTTTGACAGAAACCAAAAAGAGGTTTTTGTCTGGAACTGTTCTGAGGAATATATTTCGGATATATCCTTGTCCGATAACGGGAAAAGTGCAGCGGTGGTTGTTGTCGGCAGCAAAAATGCCGAAGCATATTCAAGGCTCATCATTTTTGATTTCGATTCGGACAAAGCTGTTGCATCCTTTTATTTTGAATCAACCACGTTCTTTAATGTTATATATCATTCAAACGGCAGAATAACCGCTCAGGGGGATAACAGGCGGGTTACAATTGAAGATAGAAAGAAGATAGCAGAAAATCTAAGTCTTGGAACTGACAGCTATACTTCATTCTATGAGCATGAGAGCGGCAAAACCGTTATGGTAAGGTCCGATTTTAGCCGGAGCAGCAATAAGCTTTCTGTTTATGATTCCAAAGGCAGCCTGATGTTTGAAAAGGATATTGATGTATCGCCTGTGAGCATAGCTTGCGATTCGCAGTATACTGTTGTGCTTTATGAAAACGAGCTTGATTTTTTAGGCGGTAGCGGAGAGATAATTAAAAAAATTGAGGTATCCTGCAGCGATGCCAGGATAGTCACATATAACGGGACGGCATATGTTATTTCAAACGGAATAATTGAGCAGTATAAAGTATCCATGAAAGAACAGCAGTCAAAATCAAATTAAAAATGAAATTAGTGTAAACTTATAAACCTCAAAGTTGATAAACGATGCACTGTTGTGCTATAATTACGAAACATGGAATTGGGAGGGGTTCTCTTGGCTTATGTTATTGATATTCTTCTCATAGCTTTGTTCGGCTTTACTGTTTACCGTGCGGCTAAGCAGGGCTTTGTCGCCTCGGTTCTCAGTACGGCAGCATGGGTCCTGGCTGTTCTTGTAGCAGGGCAGTTATGCACGACTGTTGCAGAGGCTGTCTATTATCCCGCAGTTAACGATAAGGTTACAGAAATAATCGCCGCCCGTATGCCGGATTTATCGGATGCTTCATTGGCAGTCGACTATGCAAACGGAGTTGTTGAAAACATTCCACATTTCCTTCTAAACTATGCCGAGAATGCCGGCATAGATACTCAATCGCTGGTTAAAGGCTTTTCGGATGTTGATTTGACCGCCGATTCAATTGCTTCCGAGCTAGCGGAAAAAATTGCAGCACCGATAATTCTGTCAATAATAAAATCGATTGTTTTTGTCCTGCTCGGTGTTGTTGTATTTTTTGTTCTGAAACTGGTATTCAAGCTTATCAACAAATTCTTCAAGATTCCTTTAATTAAAAAGACAAACGAAATCCTCGGCGCCGTCCTCGGTATAATCAAGGGTATCTTTATTGTGGGGTCAATCAGTATTTTGATTTACATATTTGCCAGCTTTAGCTCTGACAATTGGCTGACAAATGCTGCGGAAAAATCATATATTATTAATTGGCTGGCATCTTTGAATTTATTTACGGGTTTACTAGGTGTTTAAAAATTTAGGAGGGGTTGTTTTGAAGGGGTTATTTAAAGGAAGCCTTACTGTTCCCAATCTTCTTTCCGTTATCAGGATTATTCTGGTTCCGGTATTTGCGGTGCTTTTTTACAAAGACTATCTCGGGTGGGCTGTTTTTGCACTTTTCTTATCAGGCTTGAGTGATTTTCTGGATGGGAAAATTGCCCGCCGCTTCAATCAGGTCAGCGAGCTTGGTAAAGTTCTTGACCCCGTCGCCGATAAAATCACTCAAATCACCATCGCTGTTTTGCTTTTTGTGTTTTTCAGGAACGGCTCCGCACCCTCATTAAAGGCATTCAGCTGGGTATTTCTGTTTTTCATTTTCAAAGAGTTTTTGATGGTACTTATCGGCGGAATTATGCTTGCGTATAATCTCAGACCTGCCGCCGCCGAAATTTACGGCAAGGCTGGAACCTTTGCTTTTTATTTTGTAATGATTTTGATTATTTGCTTTGGCCCCGAAATTGGAGCCGTGACGAGGTTTAATGAAAAACTCGTTTTGCCTGAACCGGTTATGATGGCTCTTGTGGTTATTGCCGCAGTGATGACATTGGTTGCTTTTCTCAGCTATATTCCCGATACTCTGAGAAAGTTTAAAGGCAGGGCTGCTCAAAAAAAAGCAGATATTAAGGAGTAGTAAATTCAAATGAAACAAGTGCTATGCAGCAAATGCAAAAAAAGACCGGCGATGTTTTTTATCACCAAGGTGGAAGGTGATAAGACAACGCAGGAGGGACTTTGCATGAAATGTGCCATGGATATGAACATTGGTCCTATCAAACAGATGATGCAGAGCATGGGCATATCCGAGGATGAGGTTGATGAAGTCGGTGAGCAGTTGCTTGAAACTCTCGGCAATGATGAGGATACGGGATTCGTGCCGGGAGGAGCCGGAACACTTCCCTTTATGAATGCTGCAAATTTCTCTCAGGATGAAAACGATTCTTCAGACCAGGGTGCGAAAACAAAAAAGAGCTCAAAAGGCAAGCCGCAGAATGAGAAAAAGCGGAAATTCCTCTCACTTTACTGCACTGATTTAACCGCAAAAGCCAGAAATAATGAAATAGACCGAATTGTCGGGCGCCAGAATGAGATATACAGAACTATTCAGATTCTCTGCCGCCGCACAAAAAACAATCCCTGCCTCATCGGTGAGCCCGGTGTGGGTAAAACCGCGATAGCCGAGGGCCTTGCACTAAGGATTGCCCGCGGCGAAGTTCCCGCAAGACTCATAGACAAGGAGATTTTTCTTCTCGATTTGACTGCGCTTGTAGCGGGCACACAGTTTAGGGGTCAGTTTGAAAGCCGTATTAAAGGGCTTGTGGAAGAAGTAAAGTCCGAGGGAAATATAATTCTCTTTATTGATGAGGTGCACAGCCTTGTCGGTACAGGGGATGCGGAAGGATCTATGAACGCCGCAAATATACTCAAGCCCTCACTTTCAAGAGGCGAAATTCAGATAATCGGAGCCACTACCTTCACGGAATACAGGAAGTATATCGAGAAGGATGCCGCTTTAGAGCGCAGGCTCCAGCCCGTCAAGGTTGAAGAGCCATCCATTAATGATACCTATGAGATGCTCAGAGGAATAAAGGATTATTACGAGATTTTCCACAGGGTAAAAATAAATGATTCGCTGATTTACAAGGCTGTTGTCCTTTCGGAAAGATATATAAATGACCGTTTTCTGCCAGATAAGGCGATTGACTTGCTCGACGAAGCTTGCACCTGCGCAAATCTCAGAAATAAGAGTATAGGCGAGCTTGAGATTATGGAGAGACAGCTCGCGCAGCTTAACGAAAGACAGCAGCAGCTCATGAACGAAACAGAAAATATAGATTATGAAGAAATTGCAAGGATAAAGGCAGAAATTCTTGCTGGAGAAAGCAAGATTCAGGAACTGCGCAAACTCGCTGAAGACAATAATGTCATTGAGGATGACCTTGCAAGAGTTATTCAACTCTGGACGGGCATACCTGCTCAGAAGGTTATTGACAGTGACATCCGCCGTCTTGCAGACCTTGAAAGGAATCTTAAAGCAAAAATAATAGGCCAGGACGAGGCTGTTGAGCTTGTCGCTGCCGCAATTAGGCGGGGAAGGGTTCAGATAAGTCCCCTACGCAGGCCCGCTTCCTTCATATTTGTGGGCCCCACGGGCGTGGGCAAAACCGAGCTTGTCAAATGCCTAGCCAGAGAGCTTTTCGATACTCCCGAGACTCTTATCAGGCTTGATATGTCCGAGTTTATGGAGAAGCATTCTGTGTCAAGGATAATCGGCTCTCCACCCGGCTATGTTGGCTATGATGAGGCAGGTCAGCTAACTGAAAAGGTTAGAAGAAAGCCATACTCCGTTGTTCTCTTTGATGAGATTGAAAAGGCGCACCCCGATGTTATGAACATTCTGCTCCAGATTCTCGATGAGGGCAGAATTACTGACGCTCAGGGCAGAACAGTCAGCTTTGAAAACACGGTTATTATAATGACCTCGAATGCAGGCAGCAACCGCCAACAGGGCGCTTTAGGCTTTGCAAAGACAAAGTCCGAGGCTACTGCCGAAAGGTCAATGAGGGCGCTTAGAGAGTTTCTCAGGCCGGAATTTCTTGGCAGGGTGGACGAAATTGTTGTATTCAAGGATTTGGACGAGGAAAGTCTTGTTAAAATCTCTGAGCTTATGTTAAATGAGCTTGTTGGCTCTCTTTCTGATAAGGGCATTACTCTCAAATGGACTGACAGTGTCTCAGCCGAGCTTGCCAAGCAGGCTAGCGGGGGGACAAGAGGTGCTCGTGATTTGCGCAATGTATTGAGAAGAAAGATTGAGGATAAGATTGCTTCGCTGATTGTTGACCACGTCGATTCACCGCTCAAATCAATATATATTGATGCTCAGGACGGTGAGATTATCTTAACAGCCGCATAATTTAATAGGCAAAAAATTATAAAACTACGGCAATTTCTATTGACATTGAAGCGCTGATTTGTTAAAATAATCAGCGTCGTCAATTGCGGGTGTAGTTCAATGGTAGAACACTAGCCTTCCAAGCTAGATACGTGGGTTCGATTCCCATC
>ENA-UOYA01003206-UOYA01003206.1-activated-sludge-metagenome-genome-assembly--contig:-NODE-3206-length-14825-cov-5.768517_pt1 | contig 14825 bp, 12 predicted proteins | sample MGYA00238163_ERZ764804 | MGnify/ENA primary metagenome ERZ764804 (study PRJEB28919, sample SAMN05720223) | activated sludge metagenome | isolation source: Anaerobic digester | place: Hong Kong...
AACGTGTGGTTTGGTCCGCTCAAATCTTTGTTTTGCCATTTGGTTTTCCTCCTTAGATTCGAAGTTGATGAGATTACTTTTGACTTAAATAATTCTTTTTTAGATGTACCATATTTTACCCGTGTCTTCTGGCAATAATTCCTTCAGCGATATTATCGGGCGTCTGCGCATAATGGCTGAACTGCATGGTGTAAGTACCCCTTCCCTGCGTACGGGAGCGCAGCTCAGTGGCATAGCCGAACATTTCCGCCAGCGGCACATAAGCGTTAATCACCTGGCTGCCGCCGCGCGGTCCCATTTCTTCGATGCGCCCGCGCCTTGCATTAAGGTCGCCGATAACATCACCCATATATTCATCATTGACTACCACTTCCACTTTCATTACAGGTTCCAGAAGAACCGGGCTTGCTTTTAAGGCTGCGTTCTTAAATCCCATCGAGCCGGCAATTTTAAAAGCCATCTCCGATGAGTCCACCTCGTGATAGGACCCGTCAAGCAGGGTCACATTCACGTCGATAACCGGGAATCCGGCCAGGACCCCGTTTTCCATGGATTCCTTGACACCGGAGTCAACAGCCGGTATATACTCTCTGGGAACAATACCGCCAATAATCTTGTTGGTGAACTGGTAGCCGGCACCGGGCTCAGCCGGTTCTATTTCCAGCACCACATGGCCATATTGGCCGCGGCCGCCGCTCTGGCGGATAAACCTGCCCTCGGCTTTGGCTTTTTTACGCACAGTCTCTTTGTAAGCCACCTGAGGCCGGCCAACATTGGCTTCAACTTTGAACTCTCGCAGCATCCGGTCCACAATGATTTCCAGGTGCAGTTCACCCATCCCTGAGATAAGCGTCTGGCCCGTTTCGGGGTCAGTGTTAATGCGAAAAGTAGGATCTTCCTCCGCCAGCTTTTGCAGCGCGACCCCCATTTTTTCCTGGTCAACCTTTGTTTTAGGCTCGATGGCCACATGGATGACCGGCTCCGGAAACACCATGGACTCCAGCACGATCGGTGCTTTTTCATCGCACAGCGTATCACCGGTGGCGGTCATTTTCAAACCTACTGCGGCTACAATATCTCCCGTCGAGACTTCTTCAATATCTTCCCGGTGGTTGGCATGCATGCGCAAAATCCGCCCTATTCTTTCCTTGCGGTTCTTAACCGGGTTGAAAACATAGGAACCGGATTTAAGCTTCCCCGAATAGACCCTGAAAAAAGTAAGTTTACCCACATAAGGATCAGCCATAATTTTAAAGGCCAGAGCTGAAAATGGCTCGCTGTCTTTGGCGAGTCGTATCTCCTCATGCCCATTTTCAGGATTCACTCCCTTGATGGCAGGCACCTCAGTGGGGGCGGGCAGATAATCAACTATCGCGTCCAGTAACGGCTGTACTCCTTTATTTCTAAAAGAAGATCCGCAAAGCACCGGTACTATATGAACTGCCAGGGTTGCCTTGCGCAGTCCTTCTTTAATATCCTCTTCAGAAAGCTCCACGTTTTCGAGGTACTTAAGCATAAGATCCTCGTTCGTTTCTGCTACCGCTTCAATCAAGCGGTCACGCATCAGTTTGGCCTCTTCCTTTATTTCAGGCGGTATATCAGTCTCTTCATAACTTTCACCCAGATCACCGCTATAAATAATTGCTTTATTGCGTACCAGATCGACTACACCGTAGAAGCTGTCTTCCATACCGAGAGGCATCTGAATGGCAACCGGGTTCGCGCCCAGGCGCTCTCTGATCATTTTCACGCCTTCATAAAAATCGGCGCCAACCCTGTCCATTTTGTTAATGTAGGCTATGCGCGGAACACCATATTTATCAGCCTGCCGCCATACTGTTTCAGACTGCGGCTCTACACCTCCAACTGAACAAAATACCGCAACCGCGCCGTCCAGCACGCGCAGGGAGCGCTCTACTTCGACTGTAAAGTCCACGTGTCCTGGTGTGTCTATGATATTAATCTGGCAATCTCGCCAGAGGCAGCTTGTAGCAGCGGAGGTAATGGTAATCCCCCGCTCCTGCTCTTGTGCCATCCAGTCCATGGTCGCCGTTCCATCGTGAACCTCCCCGATCTTATGAACCCTACCGGTGTAAAATAGAATTCTTTCGGTAGTAGTGGTCTTGCCGGCGTCAATGTGGGCCATTATTCCGATGTTTCGTGTCTTATCCAGCGAGATCTGACGCGTCATTCAAGATCACTCCTTTACCACCTGTAGTGCGCAAATGCTTTATTGGCCTCCGCCATTTTGTGAGTGTCTTCCCTTTTCTTTACGGAAGCACCTGTACCTGCAGCCGCGTCCAAAATTTCACTGGCCAGTTTTTCTTCCATGGTCCGGCCGGCGCGATCTCTGGAATATTTGGTAAGCCAGCGGATGGCCAGAGTTTGCCTGCGGTCGTGCCGCACCTCAACAGGGACCTGGTAATTGGCTCCACCAACCCTGCGGGCTTTCACTTCCAGCACGGGCATAACATTTTTCATCGCTGTCTCGAATACTTCAAGCGGGTTTTTACCGGTTTTTTCTTTAATGATGTCCATAGCCCCGTAAATAATTCTTTCAGCGAGGCTCTTTTTACCCTTCAGCATCATCTGGTTGATCAATTTGGTCAAAGTCTTGCTCCGGTAAACAGGATCCGGCAGCACTTCACGTTTTGCGATTGCTCCTCTTCTCGGCATACATTTCCCCCCTTTGCTGCGAAAGTAGAGTCAAATTGTTAAGAATACAGGAGTCAGAATACAGAATAAAATCTTTTCTTCTGAATTCTGAATTCTGAATTCTGAATTCTGTCTTCTGAATTCTTAATTGATTATTTTTTCGCCCTTTTGGAGCCGTATTTGGAACGTCCCTGGTTTCTATTCTGCACACCCGCGGAATCCAGCGCACCCCGTACGATATGATACCTGACACCCGGCAGGTCTTTGACCCTGCCGCCGCGCACCAGGACCACCGAGTGCTCCTGCAGGTTATGCCCGATACCCGGAATATAGGAAGTCACCTCAACACCATGAGTGAGCCTTACCCGTGCCACTTTACGCAATGCGGAGTTAGGCTTTTTAGGTGTTGTGGTATACACTCTGGTACAAACACCGCGTTTTTGCGGGCATCCCATTAATGCCGGGGCAGTTGACTTTTTGGTTATTTCTTCCCTACCCTTGCGGATAAGCTGGCTGATCGTTGGCATATCTTTTAAAATACACCTCCTTCCGGTAAATAAAAATTATTTAAGAATCCAGAATTCAGAATTCAGGAGTCAGAAGAAAGATAAAGACCAAACCAATATGTTTTTTATTCTGTATTCTGACTCCTGACTACTGAATTCTACTAAGTTATTCCTCCGTAATCGCCGCTGCGGCGCAGCCCACGTCAATATGACAGGCCTTGCCGAGAGCGAGCATGGAATCAACTTGAATAACCGGGACCCCCTTGGCGGTACTTAGCCTGAGGATGGGTTCCGTAACAAACCGGTCGGCGTTTTGCGCCAAAAACACTGCTTTGGCCTGACCTCGTTCAATTGCTTTCAAGGTTTGCTTGGCGCCTACGGTTTTTTTACGTGCCGACAGCAGACGCTCATAAACCATAGCAGTATAAGCCTCCTGAAATCAGACACTTTAATATCGTATCATTACTAGAGAACATTGTCAATTACCTGGCTTGCCATTTCACTTTCAATTATCTCATCATCAAGAAGATCTTCCTCGTCGGCGCTTATAGTTATATTGCGGTAGCGTGACATTCCCGTACCGGCCGGGACAAGTTTGCCTATAATCACGTTTTCCTTCAAGCCAAGCAGCGGGTCAAGCTTGCCTTTAATAGCCGCGTCAGTCAATACCCTGGTAGTTTCCTGGAAGGAGGCCGCGGAAAGGAAGGAATCAGTCGCCAGCGAAGCTTTGGTAATCCCCATCAAAAGCGCTTTGGCTGTAGCCTGTTCACCTTCCAGCTCCGTTATTCTGTTATTCTCATCCTCAAACTCAAAGATATCAATCAGCCCGCCCGGCAGCAGGTCGGTATCACCCGGCTCCTCAATTTTGACCCGCCGCAGCATCTGGCGGATCATCACTTCAATATGCTTATCGTTGATATCAACACCCTGCAGGCGGTAAACTCTCTGCACTTCCTGCAAGAGGTACACCTGTACCCCCTGGACCCCTTTAATCTTAAGCAGGTCATGGGGATTGACCGAGCCCTCGGTTAATTCGTCACCGGCGTAAATAGTGTCTCCGTCTTTCACCTTAAGGCGGGCGCCGTAAGGCACCTGGTAAACAGTTTTTTCACCGTCACTGGAGGTGGCTTCAATCTCCCGGCGCCCCTTGACCTCACGCACCTCAACACTGCCGTCGGCGTCGGCTACAATCGCCTGTCCTTTAGGCCTTCTCGCCTCAAACAGTTCTTCTACCCGCGGCAGACCCTGGGTAATATCGTCCCCGGCCACACCGCCGGTGTGGAAAGTACGCATGGTAAGCTGTGTGCCTGGCTCACCAATACTCTGCGCGGCAATAATGCCAACCGCCTCACCGATATCAACCTTGCGGCCTGTGGCCAGGTTGCGTCCGTAGCACTTGATGCAGACTCCATAACGGGTCCGGCAGGTCAGCACCGAGCGGATTTTTATCCTTTCAATTCCCGCGGCTGTGATCCGCTCGGCATCTTCTTCCGTTATTTCCTTGTCGGCGCAAACCAGTGTTTCGCCCGTTTCAGGATGCACGATATCCTCCAGGGCTACTCTTCCAATAATACGGTCTTCTACTTTTTCTATAACTTCAGTGCCGTCTTTAATTTCACTTACTTCTATACCCTGGGTGGTGCCACAGTCAACCTCCCGGACGATTACGTCCTGGGCCACGTCCACCAGCCTGCGGGTAAGGTAACCGGAGTCGGCCGTCCTCAGGGCGGTGTCGGCCAGACCCTTTCTGGCGCCGTGCGTCGAGATGAAGTACTCCAGCACAGTCAGGCCTTCCCGGAAGTTAGCCTTGATCGGCAGGTCGATAATCCGGCCGGACGGGTCCGCCATCAGGCCGCGCATACCGGCCAATTGGCGGATCTGCTGGATGTTACCGCGGGCGCCCGAGTTGGCCATCATGTAAACCGGGTTAAACCTGTCCAGGTCCTCAATTAACGCTTCTGTCACCATCCTGGTGGCATCATTCCAAATTCCAATCACCGTCTGGTAGCGCTCTTCCTCGGTGATTAAGCCCCGGCGGAACTGCAGTTCCACCTTTTCAACCTGGGCCTCGGCCTCTTTCAGCAGTCCCTTCTTCTCCTTGGGAATGGTGATATCCTGAATGCCGATGGTAACTCCGGCCCTGGTAGCGTAGGTAAAGCCTAATTTCTTCACACCGTCCAGCAGCGCGGTGGTGGCGGAAAATCCGAGTTTCCGGTAACACTTGTCAACAATCGAGCTCAGCGCCTTCTTATCCGCAACCTGGTTGAAAAAACCGTTCCATTCCAAGTTTTTCAATTCCACAGGAATTACTTCATTAAATATAATCCTGCCTACAGTAGTTTCAGTAAGACCTATTTCAGGTATACGCACCTTTATTTTTGCGTGCAGGCTGATAACTTTATTGTTATAAGCCATCTCCGCTTCTTCCGGATCTTTAAAACATTTACCCTCGCCCGGCTCGTCATCTCTCTGCATGGTCAGGTAGTAGCACCCTAAAACCATGTCCTGGGTGGGAATAGCCACCGGACGGCCGTCTTTGGGGTTTAAGATGTTATTTGACGACATCATTAAAAGCCTGGCCTCAGCCTGCGCCTCGGCGGAAAGCGGGACGTGCACCGCCATCTGGTCACCGTCAAAGTCGGCGTTGTAAGCGGTACAAACCATGGGGTGGATCTGGATCGCCTTGCCGCTCACCAGGACCGGCTCAAAAGCCTGGATACCCAACCGGTGCAGGGTAGGCGCGCGGTTTAAAAGGACCGGGTGTTCGCCGATTACTTCTTCCAGGACATCCCACACTTCCGGGCGTACCCGTTCGACCATCCGCTTGGCGCTTTTGATATTGTGGGCGAAGCCGTCATTAACCAGGCGCTTCATGACAAAAGGTTTGAATAGTTCCAGGGCCATTTCTTTGGGCAGGCCGCACTGGTGAATGTGCAGGTCGGGGCCCACCACAATTACTGAACGCCCCGAATAGTCAACCCTTTTACCAAGAAGATTCTGGCGGAAGCGGCCCTGCTTACCTTTCAGCATATCGGAAAGCGATTTCAGCGGGCGGTTGCCCGGCCCGGTCACCGGACGGCCCCGGCGCCCGTTGTCTATCAGCGCGTCCACCGCTTCCTGGAGCATTCTTTTTTCGTTGCGGACGATAATGTCCGGAGCGCCCAGGTCCAGCAGCCTTTTCAGGCGGTTGTTGCGGTTGATCACCCTGCGGTAAAGGTCATTTAAATCCGAAGTGGCAAAGCGCCCGCCGTCAAGCTGCACCATCGGGCGCAGTTCGGGAGGGATTACCGGAATCACATCGAGCACCATGCATTCAGGCCTGTTACCGGACTTGCGGAAGGCTTCCACCACTTCCAGGCGGCGGATGGCTCTGATCCTGCGCTGGCCGGTAACTTCCCTCAGTTCCTGGCGCAGTTCCCTGTTCAATTCTTCCAGGTCGATTTCTTCCAGTAACTTCTTAACAGCCTCCGCTCCCATGCTGGCCTTGAAAGCGCTGTTATATCTTTCACGGTGTTCCCTGTATTCTGTTTCGCTCAAAAGCTGCTTTTTAATCATGCCGGTATCACCGGGATCGGTCACTATATAGGAAACAAAATACAGCACCTTTTCCAGCGCTCTGGGAGACATGTCCAAAAGCAGCCCCATCCGGCTGGGGATGCCTTTAAAATACCAGATATGAGAGACGGGAGCGGCCAGTTCAATGTGGCCGAGCCTTTCCCGGCGGACCTTGGAGCGGGTAACCTCAACGCCGCACCTGTCGCAGATGACACCCTTGTAGCGCACACGCTTGTATTTGCCGCAGTGGCACTCCCAGTCGCGGGTAGGTCCGAATATGCGCTCACAGAACAACCCGTCCCTTTCAGGTTTCAGGGTGCGGTAGTTGATGGTTTCCGGTTTCTTAACTTCACCACTGGACCAGGCGCGAATTTGCTCAGGGGGAGCCAAACCAATACGGATCCGGTCAAAATTATTTAAGTCCAGCAAAAGAACGCCTCCCTTTTTAGTCGTGGGTCGTGGGTCGTGAGTAGTGGGTCATATGGGTATTTCTAATAAGCTGATTAGAAATGCTTTGTATTCTTCACTGCCCACCATTTGATCTTCCCTGTACTTATATCCTTATAAACTAAGTTAACCAATTTTAAAAGCCTAAGCCAAGTGTAACGTGGGACATTTAAAGTCGTGTCACGTGCGCTTCCGGGAGAACCATCAACGTCTTTGACCACCGAGGCCATCCCTTCAGTCTCACGTCTCACTTCCCACATCTCACGTCTCATTCCTCATCGTCCAACTCAAAATCTTCGTCAAGGAATTCTTCGTTCAGCTCATCCTCATCCTCGACATCAACGTCGTATTCCTCTTCTTCTAAAACCGGCAGCTCTTCTTCCTGAATGTCGATGCCCAGTTCTTTGGCTGTCTCGGTAATATCCTCCTCGACTTCCTTAATCTCAATTTCCCGGTCGTCTTCAGAAAGGACCTTCACATCCAGTCCCAGGCTCTGCAGCTCTTTAATCAGCACTTTAAAAGATTCGGGAACACCAGGCTCCGGCACGTTTTCACCTTTTACAATGGCCTCGTATGTTTTTACCCGGCCCACAACATCGTCCGATTTTACAGTGAGTATCTCCTGCAAGGTATATGCGGCGCCGTAGGCCTCAAGCGCCCATACTTCCATTTCCCCGAAGCGCTGGCCGCCAAACTGGGCCTTACCGCCGAGGGGCTGCTGAGTCACCAGGGAATACGGCCCGGTGGAGCGGGCGTGAATTTTATCGTCCACCAGGTGGGCCAGCTTAAGCATGTACACATAGCCGACCGTTATAGGGTTGTCAAAGGGCTCTCCCGTACGGCCGTCATACAATGTCATCTTGCCGCTTTCCGGGAGTCCCGCTTCTTTTAATGTGTTTAATATATCGCTTTCCAGCGCGCCGTTGAAAACCGGGGTGGAAACACAATAGCCCAGGGCTTTGGCCGCCCATCCCAGGTGGGATTCCAGGACCTGTCCGAGGTTCATCCGGGAAGGAACACCCAGGGGGTTCAGTACAATCTCAATAGGGGTGCCGTCAGGCAAAAAGGGCATATCCTCTTCGGGCAGAATCCTGGCTATAACGCCCTTATTGCCGTGGCGTCCCGCCATTTTATCTCCTTCGGATATCTTCCTCTTCTGAGCTATGTACACCCGCACCAGCTGGTTTACCCCTGGAGGCAGTTCGTCACCCGCGTCCCGGGAAAAAACCTTAACATCTACAATCTTGCCTGACTCTCCGTGGGGCACCCGCAGCGAGGTATCCCGCACTTCCCGGGCTTTTTCACCGAATATAGCCCTGAGCAGGCGCTCTTCGGCAGTGAGTTCAGTCTCTCCCTTGGGAGTTACCTTGCCAACTAGGATATCGCCAGGCCTGACCTCGGCGCCTACCCGGATAATCCCCCGGTCGTCCAGGTCTTTTAAAATTTCTTCACCCACGTTGGGAATATCTCTGGTTATCTCCTCCGGGCCAAGCTTGGTATCCCGGGCATCGCACTCATATTCCTCTATGTGAATGGAAGTAAAAAAGTCTTCCTTAACGGCTTTCTCGCTGATCAGGATAGCATCCTCGTAGTTGTAGCCTTCCCAGGGCATAAACGCAACCAGGATATTGCGCCCCAGAGCAAGCTCCCCCTTGTCCGTGGAAGGGCCGTCGGCGATAATCTGACCTGCCTCAACGTGATCACCCTTTCTTACCACAGGTTTCTGGTTGATACAGGTACCCTGGTTGGAGCGGGTAAACTTTAAAAGCTTCCGGCGCTCTTTGCTTCCTTCACTGGTTTTGATTTCAATTTCGTTGGCTGTAACTTTTTCAACAGTCCCCGCGTTCCTGGCCAGCACAACCACGCCGGAATCACGCGCCGCCTTGTATTCAATGCCGGTCCCCACCAGGGGAGCCTGGGCCTTGAGCAGAGGGACAGCCTGCCGCTGCATGTTGGCCCCCATTAGTGCCCTGTTGGCGTCATTATGCTCCAGAAAAGGGATCAGTGCTGTAGCTATACTAAACACCTGCTTGGGGGACACGTCCATATAATCCACACGCTCGGCGGGTACAACCACAATTTCCGGGGAGCGGGCGTTAACACGCCCCTCTAAAAAGCGGCCTTCCTCATCTAAAGGCGCGTTGGCCTGGGCGATAACAAAATCCTCTTCCTCGTCCGCGGTCAGGTATACAATCTCTTCAGTCACACGTTTATTTATTTTGTCCACCCTACGGTAGGGAGTCTCAATAAAACCAAACTCGTTGATCCTGGCATAAGTGCTCAGCGACCCGATCAGTCCAATGTTGGGACCTTCAGGAGTCTCAATGGGACACATCCTGCCGTAGTGGGAGTGGTGAACGTCCCGCACTTCAAACCCGGCCCTCTCCCGGGACAGGCCGCCCGGCCCGAGTGCCGAAAGGCGCCTTTTATGAGTGAGTTCGGCCAGCGGGTTGGTCTGGTCCATAAACTGGGACAGCTGGCTGGAACCAAAGAACTCCTTGATGGCGGCCACTACCGGCCGGATATTGATCAAGACTTGAGGGGTGATCACATCGACATCCTGGATGGTCATTCTTTCCCGGACTACTCTCTCCATCCTGGAAAGCCCAATCCGGAACTGGTTTTGCAGAAGTTCTCCGACGGAGCGCAGCCTGCGGTTGCCCAGGTGGTCGATATCATCCACCTGCCCCTCGCCATTCATCAGCTTGAGCAGATATTGTATAGTTTCAAATATATCTTCCCTGGTCAGTTCCCTGATGAATTCCCGCTCTACAGGCACATCTTTTTTCAGATAAGGGTCCATGACCATTTCACCGCTGGTGTTTTCACCGTAGCGGTAGAGTATGCCGTGCTTGAGTTTTTTCTGGATTTTATAGCGGCCGACGTTGGCCAGGTCGTAGCGCTTGGGATCGAAAAACAGGGCTTCCAGAAGAGAGCGGGCACTATCCACTGTAGGCGGCTCTCCTGGTCTCAGCCGTTTATAAATTTCTACCAGAGCTTCTTCCTCACTGTCGGTGTTGTCCCGGCTGAGGGTTTCCTGTATATTTTTATCTTCATTAAAAAGATCGAGGATCATCGCGTTGGTTCCGCATCCTAAAGCTCTGACCAGAACTGTGGCAGGAATCTTCCTGGTGCGGTCAATCCGGACAAAAATATGGTCGTTGACGTCTGTCTCAAACTCAAGCCAGGCGCCCCGGTTGGGAATAATGGTGGCGGCATAAAGCTTCTTGCCGCTGGGGTCGATTGTTTCGGCAAAATAAACGCCCGGTGAGCGTACAAGCTGGCTGACAATTACCCTCTCAGCACCGTTAATAATAAAGGTGCCCTTTTCGGTCATCAAGGGGAAATCGCCCATAAATACTTCCTGCTCTTTGACCTCTCCGGTTTCTTTGTTGATCAGACGCACCTTTACCCTTAAAGGCGCGGCGAAAGTGAAGTCCCTCTCCTTGCACTCTTCAACTGAGTATTTGGTATCCCCCAGGGTGTAATCAAGGAACTCCAAAACAAGGTTGCCGGTGAAGTCCTGAATTGGCGAGATGTCTTGAAAAACTTCCCGCAGACCTTCTCTTAAAAACCAATCGTAAGAATTGCGCTGGACCTCAATAAGATTGGGCAGTTCCAGTACTTCTTTCAACTTGGCAAAACTATAGCGTACCCCGGACTCCACCTTTTCAGGACATGCCATCTAGCGCATCACACCCCCGTCATAAAATAAAGAAAGACGACTTCAATGCAAATTGACAATTACTTGTGGTTAAATTTTATATAAAACAACCTCTTAGGCTTATTATTTTCTTTAAGGATAAACAAGGGAAAAGCAAGGCTTTGCTTTTTTTTACAACACCTCGCTTTTTGGAGTATTAATGACTATCTAAAATATTATTGCCTGTAAATAGTATTTAAATACATTATATGCCACGGGCAATGATCAAAAAAATAAGAATAGAAAAACAAGGACATTCTAAGATGTTAGCATATTAAATTTATTCTGTCAAGGTATTTTTAGGAAGATAAAGTCATATATTCTAAACAATGTGCTCACTGGCAGGTTCGGATTTATCCGAACACTCCAACGGGAGCATTCCTTCACACAGAAAGCGAGAAGTTCCAAATATTTTAACTACTTCAGGTGAGCAGCCTTTAGAGTATTATGCAGAACAGAAGGTGTGTTCCCTGACCTTAGCCGAATGAAGTCGCACCTCAATTTGGGGTCCAGGTCGTTAGTGGTCAGACGTTGGTTGCACAAACCAAAAAAGGGCCGCAGCCCTTTTTAGATCATAAAGCTTCATTTTAAGCAGTGCCTTATTTAATATCGACAGTTGCTCCCACTTCAGTCAGCTTGGCTTTTATAGCTTCGGCCTCTTCTTTGGAAACTTTCTCTTTTACCGGCTTGGGAGCGCTGTCAACCAGGTCCTTCGCTTCTTTCAGGCCAAGGGCGGTAATTTCCCTGACGACCTTAATCACGTTAACCTTCTTTTCGCCTACAGCGGAAAGAATAACATCAAATTCAGTCTGCTCTTCAACTTCAGCCGGGGCGGCAGCGGCAGCGCCGGGGGCGGCAGCGACAGCCACAGGAGCGGCAGCGCTCACGCCGAATTCTTCTTCAAACGCTTTGACCAGTTCAGACAGCTCCAGAACGGTCATCCCTTTTACAGCTTCAAGTATCTCTTGAACTTTGGACATTTTTTATCTAACCTCCTAAAAATTTAAAATAGATTTCTTGTTAAGCTACCTGCTATTTTACCGGATTCGTTGTTGCAAATAGATTCTCACTCACAAATTTAGCCGTAGGTCGTAAGCCGTATGCCGTAGGCAATATCTGCCTTACTTCCAGAGCTTTGACCCATTAGACCTTCATGCATACCTACGTCATACGTCCTATGGCCTATGGCTTCCTATGCTTCTCCCGCCCGCATCTTGCGGACCGCATCCAGAGCGTAAACAAAACTGCGCAAAGTGCCCTGCAGTACGCTTGCGAATCCGTAAAGCGGAGACTGCATGCCGCCCAGTACCTTGGCCAGAAGCACTTCCCTGGGGGGCAAATCAGCCAGGTCCCTGACTCCCTTGGCGTCTATGACCCTGCCTTCCAATATGCCCGCTTTTATTTCCATCTTTTTGGTTTCACGAATAAACTCGGTCAATATTTTGGCAGGCATCACCGGATCAGTGCCAAAAGCTATGGCCACCTGTCCTTCAAGGTAAGCCCCCAGCCCTTCCAGACCAGTTTGTTTGGCGGCGATGTTAGCCAGGGTGTTCTTGGCCACTCTAAACTGACAGCCCGCTTCACGCAGCCGCCGGCGCAGTTTGGTGGCCTCGGCCACGTTCAAACCGCGGTAATCAGTAAGTACAGCTGCCTGCGAACTTTCAAATTTCTCTTTTAATTCCTGAATAATAACTTCCTTTTCTGCTTTACTGATAGGCATTCTTCTTTAAACACCTCCCCTCTGGGTGGTTGGTGGTGGGTGGTTAGTGGTTGGTCAAACCCTAACGACTAACCACTCACCACCAACGACTATAAAGGCCTCTGCAGACATGCACAGAGGCCTTGGTGTTTTCAACACAAGGAATATCAGGCCTCGGCTGGCGGCGGCTACGCGCCATTATGCAAAGCACCAGCTGTCTACAGCAAAATTTAATTTTAATAGAAGGTTAAAAGTCGTTGACATGGTATTTGAAGTTTTTGACTCAACAGCCAATCATTCATTCCCACGTCTCACGTCTTATTTCCCACAACCAATTTAAGATGTCACTTTCTGAGTATTTACCTTGACACCCGGCCCCATGGTTGAGCTAAGTGAAATCCCCTTCATGTACTGCCCCTTGGCCGCGGCCGGCTTCGCCCGGACCAGGGCGTCCACCAGCGTGCGCAGGTTTTCAACCAGTTTTTCGGTCTCAAAAGACACCTTTCCGATAGGAGCGTGGATATTGCCCGCTTTATCTACCCGGTATTCTATTTTACCCGCTTTTACTTCCTTTACTGCTTTAGCCACATCAAAAGTAACCGTACCGGTTTTAGGGTTTGGCATCAGGCCGCGGGGGCCTAAAATGCGACCCAGTTTACCAACCGTACCCATCATATCGGGGGTGGCTATGGCTACGTCAAACGCCAGCCAGCCTTCCTGCTGAATCTTGGCTACCATATCTTCTGCTCCGGCGTAATCAGCCCCGGCGTCAAGGGCTTCTTTTTCCTTGTCACCCTTGGCAAATACAAGGACTGTACGTGTCTTGCCGGTACCGTTGGGCAGCACCACGGCGCCGCGCACCTGCTGGTCCGCGTGGCGGGGGTCTACTCCCAGGCGTATGGCCACTTCAATAGTCTCATCAAATTTGGCTGTAGCTGTTTTTTTAACCAGTTCAAAAGCCTCCGCCGGCTCGTAAAAAGTACCGCGTTCAATTTGCTTGGACGCGTCTGTAAATTTTTTGCCGTGTTTGGGCATAACTAAAACCTCCTTGTGGTATTAGCGGAATAAGTTTCCTCCCACTGGTTATCCTTCTACGATCTCAATCCCCATGCTGCGGGCTGTGCCTTCAACCATAAGCATCGCTGCTTCAACACTGGCCGCGTTTAAATCCGGCATTTTCAATTCGGCTATTTCCCGCACTTTGGAGCGGGGAATTTTCGCAACTTTTTTCGCTTTCGGCTCTCCAGAAGCCTTTTCCAGGCCGGCCGCCTTTTTAAGCAGTACAGCTGCCGGCGGCGTCTTGGTCACAAAGGTAAAGGAACGGTCCTCATAGACTGTAATCTCAACCGGAATAATGAGGCCTGCCTGCGCAGCAGTACGTTCATTGTACTCCTTCACAAAGGCCATGATATTAACCCCATGCTGGCCCAACGCCGGACCTACAGGCGGGGCCGGCGTAGCTTTGCCCGCGGGGACCTGTAATTTTACTATTGCAGATACTCTCTTTGCCATTCGCACTCACACCTCCTTTTTGGGTCGTGAGACGTGGGACGTGAGACATTGGACTTAAGGTGCGTTCCTTTAAAGCCATAGCAACATCTTAATCTCAAACCCTGAAAATTAATTTAGTAAGATCATCAGAAAACATGTTAGTCTTTTTGGGTCTTTTATATAGAATCCAGGTCAGGAAATCTTTTCAACCTGGGTAAATTCCAAATCGATCGGGGTTTCCCTGCCGAACATGGAAATAATCACTCTAACTTTACCTTTTTCAATGTTTATTTCATCGATTTGCCCAATAAAGTTCTCAAAGGGTCCTGCTGTAACCCGGACATTTTCACCGGTTGAAAAATCAATGCGCGCCCTCGGCTCTTCGACACCCATCTGCCTGATAATCTGCCTCGCTTCCGCTTCATTCAGCGGAATGGGTTTGGAACCCGACCCGACAAAGCCAGTCACCCCTGGTGTGTTCCGCACAACATACCATGAGTCGTCGGTCATAAACATTTCCACCAGGACGTAGCCTGGAAAAACTTTGCGCTTCGATATCTTCTTCTTGCCGTCTTTAACCTCAACCTCGTCCTCCATCGGGACCAGAATACGGAAGATTTTCTCTTCCATGTTCATAGACTCAATACGTTTTTCAAGGTTGGCTTTAACCTTATTTTCGTAACCGGAATAGGTATGTACAACATACCAGTTCTTTTCCATAAATTACAAGGGACCCTCTCCTGCAAGACAGGTCCCTCACCCCCTCAGG
>ENA-UOYA01003207-UOYA01003207.1-activated-sludge-metagenome-genome-assembly--contig:-NODE-3207-length-14825-cov-5.492485_pt1 | contig 14825 bp, 15 predicted proteins | sample MGYA00238163_ERZ764804 | MGnify/ENA primary metagenome ERZ764804 (study PRJEB28919, sample SAMN05720223) | activated sludge metagenome | isolation source: Anaerobic digester | place: Hong Kong...
GCCTTTTCCTGGCCTAAATTAGTATAGAGAACGGCAAGGCACTCCTGGCGGCAATATGGCGACACGTCTGTTTCAGCCACTTTCCATAACCATTCAATTAAGCCGTTCTTATCGATATCTTTTAACTGCCAGCGGGTAAAGCTGCCAATTCTATGGATCAAGTCAACTTTTGCCCCGGTGGACGCAAGGCCGGAATAAAGGTCTTTTATTGCTCCCAAAGCCCTGGTTTCTCCCAGTTGATAAAGGGTAAAAAGCTGGTGGCAGCGGTAAACCGGATCCGGTTCCTTTTCCTGCACGCGCCACAGCCAGCCGGTGATGGCCGCACGGTCTGCCCCGGCTGGCTGCTTTTGAGCAACCATCACTACAGCATGGACAAAGCTCTGCCGGGCTATTGGATTGGTTAGTTTGCTATAAATCTCGTCCAGCCACTGTACCATATCGGCTGGATCAGTAAAGATCTTTTGCCGGGTCTGTTCTATAAATTGCAGATATTTTTCGGAAAAATAACCTTCTTGCAGGGAAAGTACGGCGTTGGTCAAATCATTTGGGTTGTTGATGCGGGCAGCCAGAACCGAAACCAGGTATTGGTAAGAATTTGCTTCGTTATAAGTATTGATATTACTTGCCAGTTGGCTAACCTGATCGTCTGTCATCAACTTGACCAGGGCATCGACAATGTCTCCGGCATCTCTTCTAAGGCTGTCCTTCAGGTAGTCCAGCAAAACTTGCGCCGCCGCGGCGTCCGGCCCCGGCATGGATTTAAAAGTATCAATAATATTTCTTCTTTCCAGCACGTCCGTGGTTTTCCACAGCTTTGCTTTTAACTCATCAAGGGACTCGCCTGTTGCCGCTCCCCCCGCGCCGATGGCGGCCTGACTTTGATCGTCAGCCCAAACATCCTGGGGGCTGCCGGCCAACCCCGCGAAAAGGGTGAAAATGAATAAGAATAGAACCGGGAAAACCACAGTCTTGCTGGATTTAATCATCTCAGCCACCTCCGGGTATTTACTTATTTAATCATCCTCCAGCCTGGTTTTCATATCACCATTCTTGACAAGTTCAATGTGGTCCATTGCCCGGTTTAGCATCGACTTTTGCCAGGAATACCTGCTTCCATATTTACGGTATCAGGTTAAAAGAGAATTGATTGAGTTGTGGGTAAAAAAGGTGTTCTATTTTTCTTCATAATTCCATTATTAGCCGCCGAACAGATCATTATTGGCATTGGTAGTTAATTTCGACATGAATGCCATAATATCCTTGTAAAAATTTTGCAAAAGATGCGATGGGGTATTATGGAAGAGGCCGGAACCTTTTATAGTTCCGACCTTTTATTTACTCCGATCCTCAACAAATGTTAATGAACCGCATGTCAAATATATCATTTAACTCCCCCACTAAGTAACTACCTCCCGGCAGCTCGACAACGTGATAACGGGAAATAATTTAAACTACATGGTCAAGTTTCCGATTCCCGTCTTCTATCGGACAGTTTGGCAATATCCATCTTTGCATAAATAATTCTATGTATTTCCACATCATGCTCACTCACCACGTAAAACACCAAATAGTTCTTTACAGGCAATACCCTATAAAATTATTGCGCAAATCCGAAATAGGTCTAATATGCGGCATCAAATTCACCTCCCAATTATCGTCTTAGCATAATAATATCATAATTATGCTAATTCTTCAATTCGTATGAGCCGATGCTTGTAAAATCTCAACTTAGAACCTGGACTTGCCCCGACAGTCGTCCATGATGCCGGTGATCTCCATTTTATACCGGCTGAGGCTTTTCCCTGCCAGAAAGTAAGATATAGCTCCATTCACCGGAGTTTTTAGCCCGGAAGCCCTTAAATGTTTACAAGCCTATATTGATAGAGAGCCTTATCTGACGGCTTCCTCCCTCCCTTAGGGCATCAGGGTGGTAATATAAACCCGTTGACCGCCCTTAACTTGCATAACGGCCGCCGGCTTAGCCGGGTTTCCGTTTTGGCCCATGGTGAGCCTGCCGGTCACCGCCGGGTATTCTTTCATGTCTTGTACTGAATCCCTGATTTTGGCCGGCTCTTTGGAACCGGCGGTTTCCACTGCAGTCAAGAGGATTCGCGTTGCATCGTAGGCCAGGGTGGCGAACATATCCGGCTTGGCGCCGTATCTGGCCTTATACTTGCCAACCCATTCCTTCACTTCGGGACGCGGGTCGTCGGGCGACCAGTGGATCGTAAAGTAACCGCCTTCCAAGGCGTTATAATCTATATGTTCTGAGTCCCACCCGTCACCGCCAAGTAAGGTGGCCTTGATGCCTCTCTCCTTGGCCTGTTTCCCGATCAGGCTCGCATTCATGTAATAATCGGGCAGATACAGCGCGCCGGGACTTACACGGGCAACTCTGTCCAGTACAGGCGTAAAATCCGTATCCCAACTGGAATATGACTCATAAAGCACTACCTTGCCCCCATTCTTCTCAAAGGCTGCCTTAAAGCTTTTGGCCAGGGCGATGGTGTAATCGTTTCCCTCGTCATAAAGTACGGCGGCGGTTCTCAGTACGAGGTTTTCCAGGGCAAACCGGGCTGCCACAGTCCCTTGCAGGTCGTCTATGAAACAGGAGCGGAAAACGTAATCCCTGCGTTGCCCGTTGTCCATGGTAACCTTCGGGTTGGACGCGGTGGGCGTAATGAGAGGTACCTTGTGGGTCTGGGCAAGCTCAGAGACGGGAATGGTGCATCTTGAAGTAAGGGAACCGATGATGGCGCTGACTTGATCGGCGGTGATGAGCTTGGTCGCCATCCTCACCGCTTCCTGCGCGTCGTTACGGTCATCGGCAACGACATATTTAATTTTGAAGTCCCCAACCCGGCCATCGTACTCTTCCACAGCAAGCCTGAAGCCATTTAGAACGGACTCTCCATAAGCGGCAACATCTCCGCTCAGGGGAGCGAGCAACCCAATCCTGACAACATCGCCGGCGGGCTCCTGCGCGGGGTGCGTTACGTACACAGCGTTGAGCGCGATTATTTTTTAAACCAGGCGAGCATAGTTCCCAGGAAAATAATTTATTATGGTGTCCCTTGAATTATGACCGGGTTTACAAATGCTCCCAAGATCTTTGATGATTTTCTGGCTTATCACTTGCTTACGGAGGATAGCTGGTCAGTCCTTGAACCGCTACTGGCGATGTCTCTCCAGCTTTACGACCCCGAATGTGCTGCGTTGTGCCCTGACCATGCGACCTTAATTTCGGGGACACCCATTCTAAATTATTGTTGAGGTACTTTGGATGGTGGTGGATTTGTAGTAGAATAAAGTAAGAGATGGTTGAGATGATAGTGGACTGTTTATTAGACCATCGGTTTGGAGGTACAAACGTGAACGTTGATAAACTTAAAGCGGAAGCTCTTCGGTTGAGTCCGGAGGCGCGCGCTTATTTGGTTCGAGAGTTGCTGGCCAGTTTGGATACAATGAGCGAGGCTGAAATTGAAAAGCTATGGATAGACGAGGCCATCCGTCGAGATGAGGAATTGGATAGCGGGACAGCGCGTGCATACCCGGCAGATGAGGTACTCGCCCGTGCGCGTGCTCGCCGAAAATGAGCCGACTGTTTTCTGTCCATGAAGCTGCGGAGGCTGAAATCAACAAGGCCGCAGATTTTTATGACATCGAAAGTCCAGGACTCGGGAGTGTGTTCATCGACGAGATCCAGAGAGCAATCGAGAGAATTGGCGAATTCCCGGAAGCAGCGCCACTCATCCGGGGACGTGTCAGGAAGAAGGCCTTATTCAAGTTTCCGTACTCACTGATGTACTCGGTCCGTCAGGACGAAATCAGAATCCTGGCTGTGGTACACCAGAAAAGGCGTCCTTTTTACTGGCGCGGCCGGCGCTGACACGATTTTTCAAAGGTCAACCAACGCTTGCATGCGGGTTGGCCTTTTGCTTCGCGCAGCCTTAGGCCCGACTTAAACCTTTTAATTTCGTTAATTTCGGGGACACCATGCTTTTAATTTCCGGGACACCATGCTAAATTATTAAACTAGAGAATTAATTACGTAAGGTGTCCCCAATTCCAATTCTCTCAAAACTAAATGTCAAATCGCGTAGCCAGGCAAGGGCTAAGGCCAGGAACCTTGGATTGCTTGATTAAACCGGACTTCCTCAGAAGACAGTCTTCTTTTTTTATCACAAAACCAGTTTTTTGCACTTGTCTCTCGTCAGGATTTCATGCGTTACAAACTTACTTTTATAAAATACGCTAAACGTAGTTGATGCACAGGGAGCATCCTGCGCTTCTTCAGCCGACTCATACCTTTTAATGGTAATCGGAATATTTACTTCCTTTGCGGTTTCCTCTATATCATTAATATAGTTCTCACAGAACGGGCATTGGTGGGAATAATAAATTACAATCCCTTCTTTTAGTGGAATCTCAAGGCTCTTTGCACATTCCTTAAACTTTAGCTCAACCGCATTTTCATCAAATTTCAGGCAGAGCAACTCATAATAAGGCGGTGCACTGTCACACACTTCAAAGCCTTTATGAAGGAAAAATTTCCTCTCAGCCAGCCAAGGTATTTTCTGTTTTGAAGAAACCACAATTATACCATTTTTGTCTTCGGCATCGTTTATACACTCATCCAGTAGCCGGCCACCCAGTCCCTTTCCTTTGTACTGACCGGACACCCACAAGCAATTGATAAATATATAGCCATCGGCATTTACAGGACACCAAGCCTTTTCTGCCGGAATATACTCAATAAAAGCCTTTCCTTTCACATCAAACTTCTAAAAACAAGACCTTCGCCAAAACGCTTCTGCAGCCACTCCTTTTTACTTTTTACGCCATATTTGCCTTTCTTGTCAGAAAGTGAACAGCAGATATGTTCATGCTCAATGTTAGCGCAAGACAGTGAGATGATGTTCAAATTCGCCCCTCCTCTCATATGTCTTTTAGTGCTGCAACCCTGTCATTAATTGATTTGATGTGTTCTTCTTCACTTAAGCTTGGGTCTTTCAAGTCATACCACTTTTTACATGGAATAACGCTGCACTTCCCGCAATTCTCAACCCCCTTGTCCTGGCAGCATTTAAACAAAGGACATACTTCCTCTCCAATATACTGAACCCAATAAGGTTTGCCATAAACCTCGCGGCATCCGTTACACTCCTTTTGAAACGAAGGACAACCATGGCAATATAATCCGCATACAGTTATCATGCTAACAACCTCCCCCACTTGTTTGGATCAGATAATAACGCATTAAACTTGACCCGCCTTCCTAATGTATTTTCGGAGGCGCCTGCTTTAACAATAGCAAATGCTTTACATTCTCCAAAATATATTTGTTTTCAATCCGTACCATTAGCCAAAGGGTACCGTTAAACGGTCTTGCCGACCTTAGTAATCCGAGTGTATAAGGCTCAAAATCCTTTGACGAAGCTTCAATCACAGGCACCAAATCCAGAGTGACCACGATGAGCGCTATAAAACACTCCCTCTCAGGATACAATGTACAGAGTGATTTACCTGATTTCTGGTATTTCAAATTCCAGCCAGGCTTACCTGAGCACTTGCTGTATGTTATTTTAGGAGAAACCTTGTATTTTTGCTGTACAAAAGAATTAAAATCCCGCCACAAAGTCCGGGCTGGCTCATTGATGTAATCAAATATTTCATCATAGGTTGGTGTATAATTTGCGTCCAAGATCAAATCTCTTACAGCCATTCAAGCATCTCCTCCAAATAACTCTCACCTTTCTTTCAGAGGAAATACAATCTTAGTCAAAAGCTCGCTTTCCGGCACTTCCAGAGGAGCGCCGCTGCCTAGAGGAGAATTGTAATAAAACTCATAAGCCACTCCCGTCGGCTTATAGCCATTTTCATTTATCCACTTTGTTATGGCGTTATAAACCGGCATCATCTGGTCGTAAGTCCCCTTATAAATACAAGACACCTGCTTCCCCGCGGGAATTTCACTTGATTTAATTTCACCTTTTCAGCAAGCGGCCTTGGAACAGGGAATCCCATCTCTACATCAAGATCCTCCATATCCATGTTGTAATATGCGGCAAAAGCTGCGTCTAAAGGTTTTTCACCAATCTCATTCAGATACTGAATGATGGCTTGATATGCTTTGCCTAGTTCTTGCGGCAAATTGCCAACTGCTGTCCTTGTGCGCATAGACAGTACAGGTTGAGCCGGTTGTTCAGTCAATTCAAATTTATAATCCATAACTTTTTCCTCCTTTGACTTTTTCGTAGACTTTCGGAAATCCGAATGTTTTCAATGAATATTTTTTGTATATCCCTTCTGCTATTTCTGCAAGTATCGTCCGAATATGCGGCGGGTTTTTCACCTCCACTCCTGTCCCAAAGCTTAAAAGAAAACCATATAGCCAGTTGTTTTCCGGCAGCAAAGCTTTAACTATAAGCCGTCCATCTTCATGTTCGACCATTTCCTCTACGAACCATTCCTCCACAATGCTCTTCATTCTGTTTTCAAACACCAGTTCAAGTTCAACCATATTTTCAGGTTTATACCTTTCGTTTTCCCACGGAAGCTGTTCGAGTAACACATCCCGGCGTTCGAAAGTGATCTCCAAAACCGTTAGCTCCTTTATTCTCGACAGCTTGAAAAAGCGAAAGTCCTGCCTCATCAAACACCATGCATACAAGTACCATTTTTGTCCTTTTAGAACAAGTGAATATGGCTTCACCCTGCGGCTTGTAATAGGACAACCACTGGTTCACAAAGAGGGCGGTATCGCTTCTGAACTCCCCGGACTCCGCGGCCGTCTCCTGTTCAAATAGGGCGGCAGCCTTGCTCAAGCCTGCCGACAGCTGGCCGGCTGTCTGAGGGATTAAGGGGCGCAGGGTAAGGTCGGAAAAGCCCACACCCAGGCCTGCGGCGATCCTGGGCAGGATTTCCAGGGCGCACAAGCCCGGCTGTTCCGCCCCCGGCAGGTAAAGCCAGGCCGCCTTGCCCCCCAGGGCGAGCTTAATCTTTTCAAGGGTTAAATTGTGATCAGCTACCAGGTGATCCCGTTCCATGGCGGCGAAGAGGGAGGCCGCTTCATCAGCGGGAATGAAAAGGCGTTCTTTGATCCAGAGCAATAGTTCCTCCCCGTCAGCGGGAGCGTACCCCGGGGCGGTCCGCTTGAGTTTGCCGTCCAATTCCCGGACCAGGGTCTCCGGGATTTCGGGCCGCAAATGAGGTGAATACACCAGCTCTTTCAACAGCTCCCGGCTCAAACCCGACTGCTGATCGGAAAAAGGGGTGTCGTCTTCATACATGTATTTGTTGGTCTGGCGCCAGATCACATCAGACGCGAAGGGAGACGGTTGGTGGGTAACCGTTTCGCTGATCCTGATCCGGCCGTCGTTTATTTCGTCCAGCAGTTGTTTAACCGTTTCCAGATCGAATTCGTCCTTGAGGCAGGTGCGCCAGGTCTCAAGCATGATCGGAAAATCGGCATATGGGGTAACCGCCGCCATCAGTTTTTTGGCCCTGAGGCGGTTGAGCCACAGGGGCATGCGCTTTTTGAAATTGGCCCTGGGCAACAGCAAGGCGCGTCCCGCGTTCTCCCGAAATTTCGCTCCGAAAAAGCCTGAGCTTTCCAATTTGCTCCGCAAAAGATTCTCCAGATTCTGGGGCGGGACCAGGGAGAAAAGTTCCTGTGGCGCAAAACTGTGGGGCAGCATTAACATGATGCTGTTGTTGCCGACATAAATCTCCAGGGGGTAGCCGAACTTTCGCTCCCAAGCAGCGGCTAAAGCCATGGCCAAAGGCCGGTTGACTTTGCCGCCCCAAAGGGTATGCACAATAACCTGTTTGCTGTCCGCCGTGTTCAGGGGGTCGGCAAAGTGTTCAATTAAAATATGATGACGGTGGGGCAAGGGTTGGCCCGTCGCTTCTTTTTGCAGTTTGAGAAATTCAACAAGCCGTTCCACCGCGTACGCGGACCAGGTGTTTTTGGCCACCAGCCGACGCGCGAAGGATTCCGTTTCCAGGTTTTGATCCGCCTCTTCCAAAAAGAGCCCTATTTTTTCGGAGTAAAAGAAATCCCGGTTTTGCTCTTCCGCCCGCCAGAAGGGGATGATGTTGATTGTCTGATCACCGGGAATCACTTCCACATCATTGTGCGTAACGTGTATAATCCGCCAGACCTGGGCGCCCAGCATGAAGGTTTCGCCCACGCTCCGCTCCCAGACAAACTCCTCATCCAGCTCACCGATCTTGGCCTTGGTGTCCATCAGGCGGAGATCATAGTAACCCCTGTCAGGGATGGTGCCGCCTCCCAGGTAAACCAGGCGGGCCACCCCGTCACGGGCCTTGATTGTACGGTCAAGCTTATCCCAGATAATCCGCGGTTTAAGTTCGCGCAGGCGGGTGTCCGCGTAGCGGCCCGCCAGCATTTCCAGCAGCAGGTCATAACTCTTCCGGGACAGGTTGCGATAGGGATAACTGGTCTTGAGGAAGGCGTAAAGCTCATTCACGTCCCAGGTCTGGACGGCGGTCATGGACAAAAGCACCTGCGCCAGCACATCCAGGGGCGCTTCAACAGGCGTGATGGGCTCAATCTCGGCCCCGGGCAGGTTGCGTGAAGCCACCACGGCTTCCACAAAATCGCGTCCGCAAATGGGAAACAAAATCCCCCGGCTCACCTGGCCCACCCCGTGGCCGGCCCGGCCGATCCTCTGGATGGCGGCAGTCAGCGAGGGCGGGGTTTGCACCAAAATCAGTGATAGTGTTTTTTGGCAGCCGACCTCAGAATAACCACCGGCCGCTTTTCATAATGGCAATCCTCACCGGCTTGCCGTGCTTTAAAGCCGCCCACAAAATCGGCCACCGGTTCCAGGGGCCGGACCGTGGCGGATAAGGCGAGCCTTTGGAATTCCCCCGCCAGAGGGACAAGCCGGTCCACCGCCGTGATCAGGTGGGTGCCCCGTTTGCTGTCCAGGACGGCGTGGATTTCGTCCAGAATAACCGTTTCCAGCCCGCTTAAAATCAGGCGGTTATTTTTGGAACTGAGCAGCAGGTTGAGACTCTCAGGCGTGGTGATCAGGATCTCGGGCGGCCTGCGCAGCATCTGTTGGCGTTCGTTTTGCGGGGTGTCACCACTGCGGGTGAGTACCTTGTTTGTAAAATTAATTCATCTCCACCGTCACCATTTTTCCGGTTAAGGCGTCGATGTATCCCCAGCTTACACCGTAGTCCGGCAGGTAAACCAGGAGGGGCTTGGGGGCTTTCTGTCCGGAATATTCAGGCCAGAGGTAGACCAGGCGCAACGGCTGGCTTTTCAAAAACTCGGCCTTTGCCGCTTCTGCCGTCACAACATCCTTGCTGTCCGGAAGGGCGACGGATGAACTGCTGTTCCCGTCGTAAAAACCTGTAATCCTGCCTGTAAGCCCGTCTACAGTTACAGAGTAAGAACGGTCCGAAACCGGGATGCCCTGGTGTGTATGTGTGAAGCGAAAATGAAATTCCGGTCGCTGCTCGTTACCTTCAAGCTTGCTCCTGTCCACCCAGTCGGGAATGCTTTCTTCATGCGCCGGGTAAACGAACATTTCCAGTTCGGATACACCCCGGTCCAGGTACTTTTGCATAAATTGAATAGCTGTTTCCTGTGCGGCCTCCCTGGATACTGTCGCCTTTTTGCCGCGCCCGGCTTCATCCTGGAGGTTGAAGCCGACAACCTGGCCTGTGTCCGCCAGCGCGCTGAGATGCAAAAAACGCATTGTGCTGTGATCCGGCCTGCCGTCCGGACCTATTTGGGGTTCGGACATCCATCTGTACTCTTTCAACTTAATTCCCGGATCAAGGGACTCTTCCCGCTCTTCTACCCTGTTAGACTTCATGCCGGAAATATCTATGCCGGTCTCAGCGGCAAGTAAAGCGGCCGCCTCTTCGGGAGTCCCGGCGACCAGTTTCTTGCCCTCTCCAGCCAGGCTTATCCGGCTGGTCAGCGGCTGCTCTTGATAACCGGCCAGCGGCTTCCCCGTCACAGCGTCTATGGGCGCATAGTTCGAAGGAGTATACATCAAGACCGGCCGGGTTTCGACCTTCTTGCCGCCGAACACAGAATACTTCAAGGGCTGCCGCCCGACGTAGTTCAGCTTCATTTCCAACAGCCCGGCAAAAACCTTTTCCGCCGCTTCCCTCGTTATAGCCAGGGGAGGAGCGGGGAATACAGCCGGATCCGGTTCACTGTCTTTGATGCCGTCATTTATCCTATAAAAACCTTCCGTATAATATTCGGTGACATGCCCGGCGGCGTCGACACTCACCCGAATGCCGCTGTTCAAAAAGGGTATGCCGTTGATCAGCCGCTCAAACTGCACATTCGCCGAGGCCCACGTTATCTTGTTCCCCTTGTCGTCCTGTGAGCTTCCACCGCCGTAGCCTATCTGAGCGCTCATCCGATAGTCCTTCATCTTGTCTCCCAAAACCTGCCGGGCAAATTCAGCCGCCTTTTCTCTGGCCAGCCCGGGAGCCGGAAGCTCTACGGATGCCCAATCCGGGTTCTGGATATCGAACATGATCAGTTCTCCCGTATCAGTTTCAAAAGTAAGGCTGGCGTGGGCACGCATAATGCCGGGCGCCTCCTCTCCGGCACGGTCGCTTAAGGTTACGCCCCAAGCGGTCCCCCCCTCGTCATGCACGCCTTCCACAGAAAGTTCCTTTAGTTCGGGCACGATTTGATAGATCTTTTCCAGAGCCTGCCGCTGCGACTCATTCAACTGTGCCTTTGCAACCGGCTGTCCGGCAGTCCCGTCTTTCAACTGTACAATTTCCATACCGCCTCTCGCTTCCAGCACGCTCGACGCCTCTTTTTCCGCCGCCCAGGCGTTCGTGGACAGCAGCATGCCCACAGCCAGCACTACGGCGGCTGCGCCCTTAACTCTTTTCAAAAAACTCTCCTCCTTTATCTTGTTAAATAAGGTTGGTTTCTTCACTACTTAATTAGACAACACTACTGCACTACAAGGTTCAGACAATAGTTTTTTAGAGGTCTCATAAATTTTTTGTATTTATGCACACAATTTTATTCTCTATATATCAGTACCATAATACAGCTTTTTGTTACAGGGGTGGATATTTTTAGTTGTAGTTTTATTCTTTATCCTCCATTTCAAACAGAACTTTTAAGATGCCGTCATGCAGGGCTTGCGCTGCTTTTTTTCTGAATTCTTCGTTCATAAGCTTTTGCCTATCCGATTCATTGGTAATATAGGCTACTTGAGCTATAACTGAAGGCATTTTAGTATCACTAAGCACTTTCGATTTGCTCATTTTCTGCAACCCGCCATCAGCGGTTTCAAGCTCTCCTACCATTTCCTCATGCAGCAGTTGGGCCGCCCTTTCTCCAGTAATACCATAAGAAGCATAATCCTTTGAAGGATTGAACATGGTCAGCGTTCCATTTGCAGATTTATCAGGCGCCGCATTATTGTGAATACTTATAAATAACGAAGCGTCAAGACGGTTTGCCATTTCAAGCCGGTCCGCCAGTTCCAAAGCAAGGTCTTCATATCGAGTCAATTCAACCCTTACGCCGGACTCTTTGAGCATATCATAGAGCATGAGCGAAATTTCAAGATTTAAATCCTTTTCTTTTATTTGAGCAGCATCCGCATCAGTATTTTCAAGGGAATAAACCGCTCCCGGATCATCTCCACCGTGACCTGGATCGATGAGCACCAATTTTTCTTTTAATTGGCTAAATGAATGATTGTCGTCCCGTAAGACACCCTTTCCTCCTCGCCGAGCATTTCCATAACACAAGCATCACAAGCAATTTCCCTGTCAACCCTCATCTTTTTTGCCGCCAACCATACCAGAGGATTAAACCAATGAATCAAGGCAGCCAGTGTCGCAAGAAAGCTGTAAAATAAATCCTTTCTTTTGTAGTGAGCCAGCTCATGTAAGAGTATGTGTTTAAGCTCATGTTGACCGACCCTGCCTCTAATATCCTCCGGAAGATAAATACCGGGGTGGATGGCACCTGAGATGCATGGACTTTTGAAATAAGAATCCATATAAACTGGAATGGACTTTTTTATTTTTACTTTTTGGCTGCATTGTTCCACTAAGGACTGAATCTCTGGATCAGTAACTCGCTTAAAAACCTTCGTTCTGCGTTTGAACTTAATTGTGACAGCGCAGGAGAACAACACCAGAAAAAGAACCCCCGTCAACCATATGCGAGAAAATACTTTTAAAAGAAATGAATAGGTTTTTACCTCCGTTTTTACGGCTTCACCGATATTTCTTTCAGTAGATGGACGTGAATTCTGAAAAAGCCCACTTTCGTTTTCCTGCCCGTTCCTGGTATAATCTATCGCTTGGGAGTTGGAAAATTTTTGGGCTCTTCCTTCAAAAAAATTGAATATGCTAAACGTGCTTTCAAAAGCAACGGGCATTAGAAGCCGTATTAACACCAATATCCATAAGACATGGTGGAATCTTGCCCCAAGACGATGATTAAAAATCTGTTTAATGGAAAGCACCAGCAGCTGTTTTGCCACTGCTTTTTAGGCCACATTTCACCTCCGCATTTTTAACAAGCATCGCCTGGATCCGGGATATGCCCGAAAAGCTAATTTCCCTTGACAACCCGGTACATAACCTCTTGTATATCGTATATAATAATGATATAATATGTATAGAATAAATACAGAGAGGTGATTTTGAATGATGATTAAACCATCGACAGCTCTTAGAAACGACTACAACGAGATATCGAATTTTTGCAAAGAAAAAATGGAGCCTGTTTTTCTTACCAAAAACGGTGAAGGCGATTTGGTTGTTATGAGCATAGAAGCTTATACTTGCAGAGAAGAAATGTTGGATCTGCGGGAAAAGCTGCTGGATGCGGAAATGCAAAGAATTAACGGTGCAAAAACTTATACAACCCATGAAGTCAGCGAAAGGCTAAAAGGACTAATTAATGGAGAAGTGTAAAGTTGTTTTTTTGCAATCCGCTCTGGATGATTTAGAGGAAATCGTTCTGTATATTGCAAAAGACAGTAAAAAAAGTGCAATGAAAATACACGACAAAATGATTGAAACGGCAAACAGATTGGAAACTTTCCCAAAACTCGGCGTACTTATTCCTGATAAGAAAATGGGTGAGAGTGGTTTCCGTATGATTGCTGTAAACAAGTATCTTCTTTTTTATAAAGTGTACCCTGAAAAAGTAGATATTTTAAGAGTATTACACGGAGCAAGAGATTATCCTAAATTGTTTTCACGGTTTTCTGGTAAAGAAGAAACCGGCAAGTAATAAAAATAACACAGCCGCTTATAAAGGCAAGTAGTAAAAGTGCAATAATAAATCGAGCGATTTTTATCGCGGGCTTCCCTCCATAAATTCCACTGTCGCCTCATTGGCAAGGATACGGATTAAAACATAGGGGCAGGTGAGCGCCTGTGCCGTCACCTGACCGGGCGCCGGGCCGTCAACCCGGTAATAAACCTTTAACCGGCCTGAACTGTCAGAAATACTGGTGATCCCCACGCTGTAACCGGCGGTTGGCTTTTCCCCCGCGGCGACGAGCAAATAACTCCATTCACCCAGGGTTTTGGCGCCGGCAAAGGGCTGCATGGTGTTGGCGACCACCCATTCCTTAATTTCTTGCGGGACGCTTTCGTCATCCGGGGACATAATCTTGAAGAATACTGACCATCCATAATACAGGTTACCAGGCCTATAATACGGCGATCCCATCTCTTTTATCAGGTCTTTCGTTTTTTCCATAATGTCACTCTGAGGGTATTCTTCCATTATTCTTTGCAGGTAAGCGGCGTCGCCGGTGTAAGCGCCAAGCGCCAGCAGCGCGTCATCGGCCATGGAGCTGTCCGGGTATTCTTGGATAAATTGCCGGTAGGTGGAGATGATTTTTTCCGTAATTTCCGACAAGTTGAAGCAGAAGGAAGCGTCCTGTCCCCATTCATCCAGGCCGATGTAAGAAAGGCCGGTGGAGTAAAGCGCTTTGGCCTTCAGCTCCGGCGGGGAGGACTGATCCTGATAAATCTGCTGGAAATACGGCAGGCTGTGGTTGTAGTTGATCATCTCCCGGGCGAAAACAGCCATTTCCGCCGGCGCGTGTCCGTGGCCCGTGGTGTTGATAAACCCCAGCCAGTTGTAATACTGGCAATGACCGGCCCACAAATGGTTGTAGTACAGCATCTCATTATGAAAGATGGCCGCCGCCAGGCCGTACAAGTCGGCGGGATTCTTTAATTTTTCCCACTGCGCCTGTAAACCGGCAAGTTCCTTTACTTCCGCCAGTTGCTTTTCCACAGAGCCGCGGAAGTCGTATTTTTTATCGTAGTTGAGATATTCCCATGGTAAGGTACCCGAGCCTTCGGTCAATGCCGGCTCTTGTTCTAGAAATTGTGCCAGCCTGGCGGCAGCCTGGGTATAATCCTCCCGGCGGATTTCCTTGACGGCCAGGGAATAGTCGGTAAACGCCCGCAGGGGCGGTTCCAGTTTTTCCAAAGATAGCGCCTTTAGCTGGTCGTAAGTCATCCTCACGTCCAGGATGTAAACCAACCTGCCGTCTGCTGCGTAGCGCATGTCCCCGTCAGGTGAAAAGCGCGCCTTCTGCATCGTTTTAATGGCGTCGGCAAAACGCCCCTTGATCTCGTAACAGCGGGCCAGGCGGTAGGCGGCATCGTCCGCGGCCGGGTGGCGGGAAAATTCGGCCAAGAATTTCTCCCAGCCGGGGATTTCCCGGTCCGGATCGTACTGCTCGTCCCCGTAAGGAGGTACCCAGATAACTTCAAATGATTCTTCTGGACGGTCTATTTCAAAATAAGGC